>Ga0209225_1002958_pt1 | contig 14703 bp, 14 predicted proteins | sample WasSprMetagenome_FD_184732 | JGI IMG/M metagenome (GOLD analysis project Ga0209225, IMG submission 184732) | Sulfidic aquatic microbial communities from Washburn Spring, Yellowstone National Park, USA - WS (SPAdes) (version 3) | ecosystem: Environmental > Aquatic > Thermal springs > Hot (42-90C)...
AGGAGTTTTCAGAGGAGAAATCTACCCTGTTAACCCCCATGAAGATTCCATATTAGGCTTTAAGTGTTATCCAAGATTGACCGCAATTCCGGGAGAACTTGAGCTCGTTGTGATTGTTGTTCCCGCCGATACTGTTCCAGAAGTGATGGAGGATGCTGCAGCTAAAAGGGTTAAGGCTGTTGCCATCATCAGTTCAGGCTTCAGCGAGGTTGGGAAGCATGAGCTTGAAGAGAAAATTGTGGCTATAGCAAAAGAGGCTGGAATAAGAATATTGGGCCCCAACTGTCTGGGAGTTTACGATTCAAAAACAGGTGTGGATATGCTGTTTTTGCCAGAAACAAAAGTTTTGACAACCGGAGAAGAGGTGGTTGCCACCCCACGCCCCATGAAGGGCAACATAGCCATGGTGACCCAAAGCGGAGCCTTTGGAGTGGCGGTTCTTGACTATATGACTGGCCGCCAGATAGGCCTAAGCAAATTTGTTAGCTTCGGAAACAAGTGCGACGTAAACGAGGCGGAAATCCTTCGTTACCTGCTTTATGATGAAGAAACTAGGGTTATACTAATGTATATTGAGGATGTAAAGAATGGAAGGGCATTCATGGAAGTTGCCTCAGAAGTCACCAAGAAAAAGCCCTTAATAGCTATAAAATCAGGCAGAACGCAGGCTGGCGCAAGAGCAGCTTCCTCCCACACTGGAGCCATGGTTGGTTCAGATCAAATATATGCTGCTGTATTTGCGCAAACTGGAATTCTAAGGGCAAGGGACATGGAAGAATTCCTTGATATGGCGAAAGCGTTATCCATGCAGCCTCCCGCTAGAGGAAAAAACATTGCCATAATAACAGATGCTGGCGGAGCAGGCGTAATGACCGCTGACGAATGCGAATCTAGAGGACTAGTAGTTAAACAGTTCTCTGAGGAGACGCTTCAAAAATTTGAAAAACTCAAAGAGGAAGGAAAACTTCCAAGGTTTGCAACAAATCTCAACCCGGTGGATATAACAGGCTCCGCAACTTCAGAAATGTTCGAGTATGCAACGGAAATAGTCTTCCAAGATCCTGAGATTCATGGTATAATACTCCTCGGGTTACATCATGTGCCAGGGCTGCAAGAAGACTACATAGATAGGGTGGCGCAGGTTGCCAGCAATTATGACAAGCCGATTGTTGCGTGCGACATCGGCGAAACAGAAATGGCTTTGTACACCCGTTCAAGATTTGACAAATTGGGGATTCCAGCCTATGCTTCTCCAGAAGACGCCGCAAGAGCTATGAGCGCCCTTGTAAAATATGGGTTGTACCTAAAAAAGAATATTTGCCTACAGGAGTATTTGCAGAGTTTTTTCAGAGGAAAACAGGGAAATATTCTTGTTAAGACGCAACTATGATCTCTATTATATCGCCGTCCTTAAGCTGTAATTTTTCTCGCAGATTCACCGGAGCTATAACCTCTATGACATCTTCTGGATAGCCTCTAACTTGTGGCAAGACAATAGCGCATTCTAAGCCGTTCGCTAAATGCGCTTTAAAACATTTTCCAAGACAATAACCTTCAGCTGGCAGAATTTCTATGGGCTTTGCCCCTTTCAACAAGTTTTTGAGCTTAACCTTATCTTTCGATAGCTTAATGTTTAATGTCCCTGGATATGGGACGAACCCGAGTTTTTCTTCTATTTGCCTTTTCACCCATGGAAGTTCTATGAATTTGGCGCCTTCTCCTGTGCCGGAAAAAATTTTTCCCTTTAGGCAAACTAAGGGCTTTTCATTTTTTACGGTTTGCTTTTCCATGCACTCACATTTCATGCAAAACATGCTAAGATTTAGGTTTGTTTTTGTTCTTTAAGCCAGTTTGCAACTTTTCTGAACATGGGGTTTGAAGACATGTCTATGACTGGAACCATTATTTTCTCTTTTGTTTCTATTAGCGGCTGATATTTTGGCATTAGGGAGTATCCAACAAAGGTCCAGTACACTCTTTTTTCTTCCACAAGTGCCTTGGCTGCTGTTTCTGTTGTTGCTGGAAGGGGGAAGTAAAGAAAGACAACGCCTTCAGCCCAGTATAAGCCTGCAGCTTTTCCCCCTGCGATTATGGATGCGAATCTTGCGATGTCGTCTGGAGTTGCGAAGAAGTTTCGTTCCATTATAACAATTTCTTTGAAGGGTTCAAACTTTACGTCCACTATGCTTTCATCCATAATGTTCACCTTTCTAAGTATGTCTGTTAAAGCTCCCTTTTAACCTTGCCATAAACCTAGAAAAGGTTATAGAGCAGACAAGTCTAATCCCTTCACCAACTGCGTAAAAGGGGAATTGCCGCTTGACAGAAATCCGTGTAGCAATAGTTGGCGTTGGCAACTGTGCCTCAGCCCTAGTTCAAGGAGTGGAATACTACAAGAATGCGAGGGAAAATGAAACTGTTCCCGGGCTTATGCACGTGAATTTCGGCGGGTATCATGTAAGAGACGTAAAGTTTGTTGCAGCCTTTGAGGTGGATAAACGCAAGATTGGGAAAGACTTGGCTGAAGCCATATTTGCTGAGCCTAACTGCTGCGCCAAGTTCGCTGATGTGCCACCCTTAGGCGTGAAAGTTTCGCCGGGGCCAATTCTTGATGGTGCAGCAGAGCACATGAGGGAGCCTTTTAACGTTTACGATGAAAAAGAGGTTAACCCAGTAGATGTTGTAGATGTTTTAAAGGAAGCTAGGGCAGAAATCCTCCTAAACTATTTGCCTGTGGGCAGCTATCACGCTACACGCTTTTATGCCCAAGCAGCTTTGGATGCTGGATGCGCCTTTGTAAACTGTATACCAGAGTTTATTGCCTCAGATGAGGTTTGGAGTAAAAAATTTGAAGAGCGGGGGCTTCCAGTGGCAGGCGACGACGTGAAAAGTCAGCTTGGCGCAACAATTCTTCACCGAAGCCTTGTTAGGCTATGCGTTGACAGAGGCGTTATAGTTGATGAGACTTATCAGCTGAATCTGGGCGGAAACACAGATTTTCTGAACATGACTGTTGAAGAGAGACTTAAAACTAAGCGGGTTAGCAAAACAGAGGCAGTCACAAGCCTTGTACCCTACGATTTGCCTACCCGTATAGGGCCTTCAGATTATGTGCCTTTTCTAGGCGATAAAAAAATCTGTTATATCACTCTTAGAGGCAGAAAATTTGGCAATCTGCCAGTGACGATTTCAGCGAAGCTTGAGGTTGAGGATTCGCCGAACAGCGCCGGAGTGGTTATCGACGTTATAAGAGCGGTGAAACTAGCCTTAGATCGCAAAATCGCCGGTCCTTTGATAAGCATATCTTCTTATGCTTTTAAGCATCCGCCAGTTCAAGTTCCAGACTCGACAGCGAAAGAATGGGTTGAAGACTACATAAAAGGAAAAAGAGAACGCTAACTCGCGTTAGATTTCATGGCAAATTTACATGTTAGTGTATATGAGTTTCTGTGCTGGTTAAACTTCTTTCAAAAGCAAAAATTATATTTTAGGTCTCCCATTTTTATAATGATTGTGCATGTTTTCGTTGAAGGTGCGCGGTGTATTTTTAGTCTCTGCGTTAGTTTTGTTGCTTATGCTGGCGCATGCGCCTAGGGCGTGTTTTGCGCAGGAGGATGCTACTAAGAGGGCGTTAGAAATTTTTAGGAATGTGGTGGGCCTTAATGTGGACGCGTATAACGCGAGCCTAATTTCGCACACGCCGAATTCAGTGACATACACCCTTGAATCTAAGGGAAGCAAACTGATTGCGTACTGCGCTTTTGTGGATGGGAAGCTACGGTCAATCTCCATGTATGTTAATGAAGGGTTGCCTCTGATGCTTTATACGGCTGCCAACGAGGTTGAAATGGCTAAGGACTTTTTGAGCAGGTATCAAGCCTACTGCGGGGCCGCGCATGTGGAAGCGTTTAAAGCCTTTTTAGGCATGGTTGAAGCCAAAACAAACATCAAAAAGGTTTCAGGAAACATCAAATTTGAAGCGGAATATACTAAGCCTGTTGATGTTGAAAACCGCACCCTAGACATTGCAACGTTTAGGTGGATATACACGTTTAACGGCATTGAAGCCTTTTACAAGTCTGTAGCGCTTGCTTTTGAAAACGGATACTTCGGAGGTTTCATCGACGATTGGAACCTTTACGAGATTGGCAGTTATGACATAAATGTTGATGAAAAGAGAGCAATAGAAATCGCCGTAAACGCTGCTAAAAACTACTCTACTAGGGTTTATATGGGCAGGGATGCTGGGGGCAACGAGATGTGGGTAGAGGTTAAGGATTTTAAGGTTGTTGGGGCTAAGGCTGTTTCCTTGATTTTTGGTAACGGCTTATTTGAGGGGGAGGCCCGTGATGGAAACCCCTATAAACTTTATCCTGTATGGACCGTAGAAGTTTATTTTGATGATGTTTATGCTGGGGGAGTTTATGGCGTATGGCTTAACATTTGGGCTGACACAGGCGAAGTTTGGAGAATATTCCCCCTCACAGGACCCTTAGGATCACCACCCTCAGACACGGTTCCCATAGAGAACGGAGAAAGCGAAGGTCAAGCAGGCGGTGAAGAACAAGAGCCCACCACTCCAGACGAAGACCAAGAACAAGAGCCCACAACGCCAGACGATACATCCAACAGTGGAACATGGCTAAACCTTACACAAACAGCCCTAATAGCCATACCAATAACTGCCGGAATGGCCCTCACAACAGTTAAAGTCTATTCAAAACGAAAAAGTAAGCCCATAAAAGGGTAACATAGCATGCCAAAACTAGGTTTCTTAAAACTTGCCTTGGCATTATGGCTTCTAGTCTGGCTTGCTACATTTTCAATTGTGATGCCGGTGGCGAATGCGAAGCGCGCGCAAGATTCTGCGATGCAAAATAGGTAAATTAAAAAGTGGTTTGTTAAACAAGGCTTAAAAGCGTCTTAAACTCTAAGAAGCACATGTAAGTTGTTCTAGAGTTTTTAGTAGAGTTGTGCAGGCGGAAATCCATCTTAGATAGGCGTTTAGGGCTGCCCGCAGAGCCACAGTGTCCCTGGCTTCAACACTTAAAACCAAAAAATCACCCTCAATTTTCAAGCTTGCCTTTGAACGGGTTGTAGCTGGCTTCTCCACTTCCGGCATCAAAGCTCTATAAACTATTTCTAAACTTTCTTTTGACGGAAACTTTAAACGTAAAACCGCTTTAGCCTTCATGGTTAACTTCCCATATTAAATGAGATATCTCTATGCGGGGGCCAACCTCCACCATTTCTGGAATAAGACTAAAAGTAACCGCTAAAAAACCTTGCTGCTCGGGCATAATCTGCATCAAGGCGTCATAGCCCCTTACAGCATTCTCGTAAGAAATAATAGGAATGCCAAAAAACTTTGACAATGCAACTTCAAGCTTTTTAACTTCCACCGAAAGGCTTCGCGAAGCTTCAAGCGCAAGCGACTTTATCCTTCTTCCCCTAGGCTTGGATTCTGGAAACTCTCTTTGAAGTTTTACTCTTTTTAGGTAGATTAAAGGCGGAATAAGCCTTAAACCCTTCTCGCTTACATTGAAAAACTGTATTTTTCCCGGGCCGCCCTTCCACCTTTCAACAATCAAAACTTTTTCAGCGTTAACTTCTAAGGCTTTTTCCGCCACGCCTTCTAGGCTTAGTTTTCCACGGTTTATCCGCAGCGTGTTAGGAATTGTATGCGATAAGTCTCTACAAAAGGTTCTAATGGCGTTTGTAGGTCTACGCGAAGTGGTTAACAATATCAAGTTTTCAGCCTATCACTCTTCCGAAGTTTCAACTTCTTCTACAGGCATCCCTTTAGCAACGCGTTTAGCCACAACTCCAAGTTTCGTTGTTGGCGTGTAGGCTCCACCAGTAAATGTGAAGCCGCATTTGCTGCACTTCCAAACGCCGACGCTTACCCTTTTAACTCGTAGAAGACCACACTGAGGGCACTTATGGTCCCTCTTCATTTCAGTGATTATTTTTATGTAGCGTTTTCTGACAGTGGCTCCGTAGCGGGAACCCAACCCTCTCGTTGGACCAACCTTCTTAGTTCTCTTTCCCATAGCCCTTTTCACCATCCTAACTTCTTTCGTAACTCATCAGCCTTTTCCCTAGCAATCTGAACTGCTTCCAGCACATGTTTTGGCGTGAAATATCCGCTTCCCCCCTTCTGGAGCGCGCATATGTTTCCGTCGTCGTCAACGGTTATGGTGATTCTAGCATCCATTATTTGTTCCTCTTCAAGCCATGGATCCACAACAAGGTTATCATTTATCTTTGCAAGGGTAACCGCTATGGGATGTTTTCGCAGTGGAAGCGAAGTATATCCAGGCTTAATTTTAACTTCACCCTCTTCAACTTCATAGTTGAACATTTTCGTGTTTAGCAGTGCAGCCAATGCAGCTAGGGCTGAGGCGTCAATTAGGTTTCCATCGTGGTTAAGCACGTAAATGTCGACAAAAATCACGAAAACTTTTTTGCCGGGGCTTATGCACAGTTTTTCCACGTCTATAGCTTTTGACTCTCTTATTCCTCTGTCTACGACTCTTGCAAGTTCAATAGAGTTCTCATCTGGCGGTCCAGGCTCAAAGGTTGGCGATGCCAAAGGTACAAGCTCCGCGTTTACCGTTAAAACTCCCTCGTTCGGAGTATCTGCAAAAGGTTCTCCTGTTTCAATTTTCACTCCAGCCATAACTTCTGTTTTTCCAAGAAGAACCCTTGCCGAACCCTCTGCTTTTTCAATTATTCCCTGCTCAACTTTTATTTCACGGTAGTCGCGCAATCCTCTGCCGTCTAAGCGTTTTCCTTTCGCAATCATCTGAGCGATTTGTTTCTGTTTTACACGGACAACCATTGACATTTACTCTTCAACCTCCTTAACGCTTATGTATTTGGCTCTTAAGGCTTCCTTCTGCAAAGCGTAAATTTTCCTGCAGCCCTCAATGGCTAAGTTAACAGTTTTTTCAAATTCTTCAGGGGTTAAGATTCCATCCATCTGCAGCAATGTTATTACCCCCAGATTCGGCATAAAAGCCACTGGAACATCGGCGGATCCAACTTTATCCTCGGTGTCCATCAAATCCAAAACAATAGTATCATCAACTTTTCCAGCTGAACAAGCCGACACCAAGTCCCGCATGGGTATGCCTGCATCAGCCAAGGCCAATGAGGCAGCTGTTATGCTTGCGCATCTTGTGCTTCCATCAGCCTGTAAAACTTCAACGAAGACGTCTATGGCTGTCCGCGGGTAATATTCCATGAAAATGGCTGGTTCCACAGCTTCCCTAATAACCTTTGACAGCTCTATTTCTCTTCGCGAAGGAGCTGGAGATTTCCGCTCTTGAACCGAGAATGGTGCCATGTGATATCGGCATCTTAAAACCATGCGGTCTGGTAGGGCCATATGTTTCGGATGCACTTCCTTCGGCCCATAAACAGCTGCTAAAATTTTGTTTTTCCCTTGTTCAATGTAGGCTGACCCGTCAGCATTTGACAGAGCGCCTACCTCAATTTTTATAGGTCTCAACTCGTCTGGTTTTCTTCCATCAAGCCTTAAACCCTTTTTATCAATTAACTTTTCAGGTTTTTGACTCATTCTTGACTCCCTCCCTTTTTCTCCTTTTCTTTTTTAATAAGTTGTGATATGCGGTCTGTTAATCCTGTTGTGTGGGATTCCTCGTCGATTTTTCGGATGGCCCTCATCGCCAGTTCTTCATCTTCTAGGCTCTTGCCTGTTATCAGTATAACTCCATTATGCCCAAGAATTATGTGGCAGCCCGTTTCCTGCTTTATTAAGGATATCATAGAACCCTTCTTCCCTATTACCCTTGGAATCTTTGTTGGGGTTATTTTCACTATCTGCCCACGAGTTATCTTTCCCAACCCAGGCTCGTTAACGCTTAACTGCGGGTCGTGGGTTCTGTCGTAGGCAACTATTTTTGCCACAACCAAGTCTCCAACATCAAGAACCTCTGTAAGATCATTTTTCTGCGGTTTAAACGGTCTGCTAAGAACCTCTGTGGCCCTTAGAATGGCCATATATGGCGAGTTTATGTCAACTGTCCACCCGTTGAAGCCGACTTCAACCACTGTCCCTATGACCGTGTCGCCTACTTTTGGAATGTAAAAGGCCCTTAAGGCGACAACGCTGACCTTTTTTTCTTCGTATTCGACAAGTCCTGTTCTCGCGGCGTAAATCTTACCGCCCTCTTTATACGTGTTTTCGCCGGCTATGTAATCGCCTTCTGCCAGCAAATCTCCAGGGGTCACAAGTTGCCTTTTTTCAAAAAATGTTGGCATGATAAACACATCCAAACCATAACTAATCAAATTTAGGATATTATCTTCGCTTCCGCATTTCCCTTTGTAATTTCTCCAATTTTCTCGAGGAACGGCCCATATACGCCGGCTGGCATTTCTAAGATTCCATGCCATGAGCCGTCTGCCCGCCACTCTTCACGCTTTATTGTTCCAAGAGCTTTTAGGGTTCCATAGGCTCTGGCTGCATATTGCGCTGGTATATGGACGCTGACAGAAACTTGTTCCATTTTTAGCGGGAGAATTTGCCTAAGCATTTTGATTATTTCTCTTGCTTGTTCTTCCGTTGCCCTGAACGGATCTATCGAGTAGTGGATTTGCTCCATGGCTTGTTCAATGCGTAATGGTGGATGGGGAAGGTTTGTTCTAGGGTCTACGCAATTTTTTGATATGAAGGCTACTATCTGCCTCCTTTTATCCTCGATCATTTTTCTCCTTTGTTCTGTTGTAAGCTGCAGTGTTCCCTTTTTCAATATTATATCTGCAATCTTAAGCTGATCCGTCGTCCCAAAGGCCTTACGGAGGGCGTCTTCTGAAACTTTTGTTCCCTTGTTTGCATCTGAGAATATGGTCTCAGTAATTAAAACTTCTGATATCGAGGATATTTTCCCTAAACGGTAGTCTAGGGCTTTCTCCGGTTTTACGATGACCTCAAAGTGTTCATCGTCTTTTGTGATGCGCGCGATGGTATGCTTTTCTCCCATCTCAGTTTCACTTGCTTGAGCCTAAGTTCTTCATGTACTCTTCAACTTTCTCTTCGCTGAGGGTTTCCATCTTCTTTGTTGCTGAAGGAATGACGGCTATTTTTATTCTAGGCGGAAGCTGTCTCGCTTCTAGGGCTTTTACAAGACATTTTACTCCAAGTTTGACAGCATCTTCAAGGCTTAGGTTTTCGCGGTATTCTTCTTTCAAAATGTTCATAACAGTTTCTCTTCCAGCGCCGACGGCTGTAGCCTTATGTCCTTTATAGGTTCCGCTTGGGTGTGTTATGAATAAGCGGTTTCCAGTTTTATCAACTCCGCCGAATATCAGTGAAACCCCAAATGGTCTAACACCTGCATGTTGTGTATAAAGCTGCTGTATATCGCATATGCGCTTTGTTACAACCTCAACATCTATTGGTTCATCGTAAGTTAACCTGTTACTTTGGGCATAAATCCGCGCCTGGTCTATCAAAACCCTTGCATCTGAACTTAAACCCACTATGGCTGTTCCTATATGCTCGTCAATCTTGAAAATCTTCCATGAAGACTCAGATTCCTCAAGGGGCTCAACAGTTTCTTCAGCGCCTAAAACAACCCCTTCAGGGCACTTTATCCCCAAAATTGTTGCTCCTCGATTAACTAGCTCCATGGCATATTCAACTTGAAACAGCCTTCCATCTGGTGAGAAAACGGTTATGGCGCGGTCATACGCTCCTGGAGCTGCAAACACAGACATCAAACATCAACCTCACACTAATTAAATCCCTTTGCAGAACTCTCATATAACAACTAAACTAAAAACCTTTTCCTATCAATTGTGCTTTTAGTTAAGTCTTATTTTCGTCGCTTGTGGAAGATTCTGTCCATCATCCTTTTGTCTGCGGATAATAATTCTTTATAATGGCCGGCGCCAATTAAAAGTTGGTGATTGAAAACTTATGGGTTATTTGGCGGTTTGGAAGGTTTTAGATGCGATGGTTACAGATTTTCGCAAGAGAGGAATGACTGTTCCCGCCAATATTGTTGGTGATTTGAGGTATGCGAAAACTTTAATCAATGTTATGAGGGCTGACCCCTCCAATCTTGAAACAAGCCAAAGGATTGAAGAATACCTTCGTAATGTGGAGACACACCTTATTTCTGAGGGGCGTGAAAGGTTTGGAAACGAGTATGTGGAGGAGTGGTTGAAGCGGTTAGATGAAGCAAGCAGGGCGCCTTTTAATGAAGAAGGAGAAGAAGCGAGGTTTATTCCAGGAGTTCCAAGAGAAAAGCGTTGGATACGTGTTAAACCCTCTAAGGAATTGCCTATTGAAAAGTTGAAGGCTTTGGCTGGGGAATTAGACCTTTCATTTGGTGTGCAGAAAGATGGTTGTTTGCTTGTCTACGGCGAAGATGAACGTTTGAAAGATTTTGTCAAGAAAATGGCTACAAAATATGGGTTAAAGGCTGAAAAATAGCGTTAAAAAGTGCATAATCGTTAAAACTTGCTGGTGCAACACTTTTATAGAGAAATCGTATAGAATTGGCTTCCGGTGAGATATTCACGGTTTCGTAGAGGTGAGGGCGTAGTTTAATGCCCTATATCAAAAAAATAGAGCTTAAGGGATTCAAATCATTCGGCCCGCAAACAGCCAAAGTAGTCTTGGATAAAGGTTTTACGGCTATAACCGGCCCAAATGGAAGTGGGAAGACAAATATTGTTGACGCGGTTTTATTTGCCCTAGGCGAACTAAGCACTAGAAGGCTTCGTGCGGAAACCGCTGCCAAGCTGATTTTCCACGGTTCCGAGAAAGCTGGATTAGAAAATGCGAAAATGGCTAAAGTGATTATACAGTTTGACAATACTGATGGGCGTATACCTGTTGACACCGCAACAGTAACTATTTCTCGCGAGGTTTACAGAAACGGTCAAAGCGTCTATAGGCTTAATGGCAGAAGAATTTCAAGAGCCTACATAATGGAAATTCTCTCCATGGCGGGAATAAGCTCCACAAGCCAAAACATAATCTTGCAGGGAACAATAACCCGTTTGACGGACATTTCCCCGCAGGAAAGGAGAAAAATCATCGAGGACTTGGTTGGAATAGCCCAATATGACGCGGAAAAAGCTGAAGCTGAAGAAAAACTGCGGACTGCAGATATGTCTATACGTACAGCCATGGGCAGAATAGACGAAGTGCAGAGGCGAGTGGAAGACCTAGAAAGAGAACGCAACGAGCTTTTGCGATATACCTTCCTCAAAAACGAGGTAAAAAAGTTTGAGGCTGTCAAACTCTCGCATGAAATTGCACAGATACAAGAGAAAATAAGGGAGAACTCCGTTCAAGCGGATAAAATCAAAAGCAGACTTGAAAAGATAAGGGCTCTACGAGAACAGCAGAGATTAAAACGTAGAGAAATTGAAGGTGAATGGCGGAAACTAAGCTCAGAAATAGTTGAGGAGGGCGGCTCGCAAGTATTAAAGGTTCAAATGAAAATCGGCGAGCTAAAATCTAAGCTGACGGAGTTGACGACGAAAATAAGCTCTGGGAAAACAAGCCTTGAGGGGCTAAGTAAAATTAGAGAAAACAATCTCCAGCAATACCAGTCTATTAGAAACGAGATTCGCGAAAACCGTCTGAAAATTAGGCGTTTAAAAAGCGAATATGAACATATTTTAACCGAAATTAATGCGAAGCAGGCGGAACATGATGCTCTGGCACAAGAAGCTGCCCAACTATGGGAAAACCTTGGTGAGAACAGCAAAAAAATCCGAGAAATGGAACTGCAGCTTGATAAAAACTACAAAAGGCTCACATATTTAAGGTCTGAACATGCGAAGGGTCAGACAGCCATCAAAATTCGGGAAAGGAGGCTCAGAGACCTAAATGAACGTAAAGAACGGCTTGCTATAACACTTGACGAGCTTGGAAAATCTCTAGCTGAACTTGAGAAAGTCCAGAAGGAACAAAAAACTCAGCTTAAAAATTTGGAACGTATGCTTGAGAGAAGAATAGCTCAGAAGGAAGCTGTGGAGAGGGAGATAGCTGAAGCTGGAAAAATAGCTGAGTCAGCACGGGAGGCAGTTGTAGAATTTGCCACTCAAAGGGAACTTGCAGAAACGGTCGCTGCTGAAGAAAAAGCCTTGAGAAGCATAGAAGAGCTTGGCGAACTGGGCGTTATTCAAGGCGTATACGGCAGGCTACGCAAGTTAATCAAAATCGACAAGGCTTACCAGCAAGCCATCGAAGTTGCTGCTGGAGGATGGTTAGACGCCATGGTTGTGAAGGATTTTGACACAGCTTTTACCTGCACGGAAACTTTGAGGAGAATGAAACTTGGGCGGATAAAAATGATACCTCTTCAAGGAATCTCAAATGCAAAACCAATTAATCCGCCAAAGGGTAAGAACGTCAGCGGCGCCGCTTTCTCTTTCATAAAATGCGCTAAAGAGTATGAGCCTGCGGTTTACTTTGTCTTCGGCGACACGCTGGTTGTCCCAGAAGATAAGACGGCTTTTGCCTTATCAAATGAAGGTTATCGTGTAGTAACGGTTAACGGAGACCTTTATGAGCCTGGTGGCGCCCTGGAAAGCGGTTACTACCGTGCACCAATAGACTTTTCCGCTATTATACCCAGCGAGGCAGCTATAAAAAGCTTGGATGAAGCTGTCAAAGCCCTTCAGCAACATTTGTCCAGAAGGGGAATCGACATAACCTCTCTCGAGGAGGAGATAGACAGAACCCGTGTTGAAATTGCTCGCTTATCAGAAGCCATAACCACCCTTGACAGGGAGATAGCCAGAGTTAAAAGAAGCGTTAAAAGAACAAAGTTAAACATCAAAAGAGTAGAAACAAACATCAAGAGAATCGAAAACGAAATTGAAGCTGAAAAAACAAAGATTTGGGCCTATAAGGCTGAAAGAAGCACAATTCAAAAGGAAATGCGTAAACTCCAAAGCGATTTAGCAGTTTTAAGACGGAAAGTGGACCCTGCAAACATTCAAGAGATGGAGGTTAAAAGGGAAAAGCTAGCTGAAGAGATAATCACTTTAAGACAGAAGCTTGGCAGCGTTCAGACAGAAATTTCAACGCTTCAGTCGCAATTTGACAATGTTTTAAGAACAGGGTATAGGAACATAAAAATTCAGCTGGCAAAAGTTGAGCAACAGCTTAGAAAAACCGAGAATGAAGTGGAAGCAGCACTGCAAGAAAGGGAAAAGCTAAAACAGGAACTGGTGGAACTGGAGAAAAGCCGCGTTGAACTCTCCAAAACTGTCTTATCGGCAAGAGAGGAATCCAAAAAGTTTACGGCTCAAATAGATGAGATAGACAAAGAACTTCGCGGGCTCGACGCCGAATATGAGGAAACCGACCGTTTGCTGAACCAGTACCAATTGAACATTCAAACATCCTTAATACAGCTTGAACAGTGGCAAAACCAGCTGAAACAGTTCGGCTACGAGAAACCCTTACAAGTTACCGTTAAAGAGGTTGAAGAAGCTGAAACTTGTTTGAAAATGCTCCAGTTTGAAATTGAAAGAGTAGGCGCGGTAAACCAGCTTGCCCTATCCCATTACGCTGAACAAATTTCCCGTTATAAGGAGTTATCCCTAAGAATGAATGAGCTTGAAAAAGAAAAACAGGCAATTTTAAAGTTTATGGATGACGTTGAAAGCAAAAAACATAAGGTTTTCATGGAAGCCTTCGAAAAAATTAACCAAAACCTGCAAAAATACTTCTCAAAGCTTACCGGAGGAGGAATAGCCACTCTAACGCTGGAAAATCCGGAAGAGCCTTTTTCAGGAGGGATAGACATGATTGTACAGTTCCCCCGCAAGCCCTCAATAGTTGTAAGCGGCGCCAGCGGCGGCGAACGCTCTGTTGCCGCTGTTGCTTTCATATTTGCAATAAAAGATTTCACTCCAGCATCCTTCTATATTCTCGATGAAGTGGATGCCCACTTGGATGCTTTCCACGTTTCAAAGCTCGCAGACCTTCTTTTAGAGGAGTCGGAGAAAGCTCAGTTCATTGTAATCACTTTGAAGCCTGAAATGGTTAACAAGGCTCAAAAGGTTTATGGGGTTTATGGACGCAACGGAGTCTCAAATGTTATTTCTGCCAAGTTTCTAGAGGTGCCAAGCTAAATGGCAACCGCGGTTAAAAAGCCTTTTTACATGCGCCCTCCATGGAACATTCTCTTCGAGTTTCATAAGCTTGAAAAACTTACTCCCTGGAACATTAACATCGCTTACTTGCTTACCACGTTTCTTGAGGAAATGGAGAAAAGTGGGCAGATAGATTTTAGGGCTTCAGGCGTAGCCTTAGACTCTTCAGCTCTCATATACCTTATGAAGTCAAGGCTGCTGCTTAAACTTGAAGAACCGCCACAACCCCCTAAGGCTCCGCAGGATTTTCTTCCGCCGCCCCTTTTCCTTCCCCTTAGACATGAGTTGACTTCAACGACCATACGGCATTTGCTGGAAGTTTTAGACGATGTTTTGAAGGGTGAAAAACTTTTACGCCTAGAAAAAACGGTAGCAGAGCCCATTCTCCCGACGCCTTCAGAGATTCTTCCGCAAATCGACTATTATCTGATGGAAATTGAACTTCAGATGGATAAGCTTTACAAGTCTCTTCTTGAAAGGGTTAAAGGCGCCGGAATAATAGAATTCTCAGCTTTAACAAGGGGGATGCCGCGGCTAGAAGCCGTG
>Ga0209225_1002979_pt1 | contig 14634 bp, 20 predicted proteins | sample WasSprMetagenome_FD_184732 | JGI IMG/M metagenome (GOLD analysis project Ga0209225, IMG submission 184732) | Sulfidic aquatic microbial communities from Washburn Spring, Yellowstone National Park, USA - WS (SPAdes) (version 3) | ecosystem: Environmental > Aquatic > Thermal springs > Hot (42-90C)...
TTTTCTATAAATCTTGATTGTCACCCCGCAGAATATCCCCCTCTTTTTCTGAAAAATAACGTGCCAGAGGGTGGAATTTGCCAAGCATAGGCGTTAAATACTGGGGAACTTATAGGAAGGTTCCGGACAATCATCAGGTTATTCCAGACCAAGTTTACGAGTCTCGGGGAAGCTTCAACCAACCTATCCCTGAAGATATTGCTTTAGGCATGATTAAACGATGGAGAGACGACTTATATGTTACTCAGGGAATTGTTACAAACTATATTGCAGTTGACAAAACAAACTTTGTAATACAGTGGAAAGTTCCCAAAAGCGCCTTTAAAACAACAGCATCCGCATCAGCAACAGGAACAGTAACCGCTGCGATACCATGGGGCGCAGTTCTCTATGTAATTTACCAGATTCTCATAACCGTTGCTATAGGAGCCGCCATATATTACGGCTTAACTGCTCTGGCAGCAGTTATTCATGAAACTGGACAAGTTTTAAGCATCCTTGGACCTGAAAACGTTTCAATGATTACGACAGTTCTGTTCATGTTCTTTTTCCTAATGCTCTTCAGTCCGTTGCTTTCTGTGCTTTCCGAACTGCCAAAGCGGATTATGCCTAAAAAGGAGAAGGAGTAACCCTTGTCTCAAGTAAAGAGTGCAGAGTGGTTGTTGCTTGACCATCACGGCGTTTTTGTAGTCTACATAGGCGCTGGAATTGTTGCTGAAAGCTCATGGGACTTCTCGCTAGTTGACATTAAAAAGGCGATATTGAAAATGAAGCTGGAAAACGCTCCACCCGGCGGAGGAGGAGGCTTTGAGATTCAATATTTTGACCCGAAAAATTTAACATGGAACACTATGGGAAGGATTGATGTTTGGTGGAGAGGTGGGGGCGACTACAAAGAGGTTGACGTCACAGACGTATGCAAGAAGTTTCCCTCTACAAAATGGCGTGCCCGCGTCAATATTTTTATTCCATGGGTTTTCTATTATGCTTGCATGCACAGCAGAGCATTACTTTACCTTGAATATACCGGGGAAGGGGCAAACCCCGGCGGGGTTCAATCCACAGCCCCGGTCGGCTCACAGGAGCAGATTATGATGGCTCAGATGATGGATTTTATGATGCAGTTTATGATGATGTTTATGATGGTTAGTTTAATGACAAGTATAATTGGAATGGTGGGAAGCTAGAAAATGCCTGAAGTTGAATATGACCCTGTAACCCTAACCTTAATAATCATCTACAACTCAATAATAATTGGAATGGCTATAAAATGGCTAATCCCAGAAGTTAGAAAGTTAATTAAAAAGGAGGAGTGAAAATGGCTAAAGTTGAGATTAAGATTGTTGCAAAGCCAACTACAGACATCTACACGAGGTACCATGCTAAAGCAATAGACGCCGATTTACCGCTAGACTGGTATAAAGAAGGAACTGCAAGCCCATACTACATTAAGACAAGTAAAGAGGCGTTTGAGCACACGCAAACGGTTAATCTGAGCCCAGGCAAGCACACTATAAGATATTCAGCGGGGTCAACGGCTGACGGCTACTTTTGGGAAGCCGAAGTTTTCGTGAACGGTCAATCACTCGGCGTCCAATCCGACCTATGGTACAAGAAGCAGTATGTGGCTGAGTTTGAGGTTAAACCAACCCTTGAAGATACAATCTCAAGCTTCACAGGTACATTTATGAGCATAATGATGCTAATGCTAATCATAAGCCTACTAACGTCGGTAATAAAAGGATTTAAAAAGAAGTGATATAGGATGACGATAGCCGAGCAAATTAAAAGAAGCCTAGACACCATAACCGACTGGGCAAGTTCATGGGAAATCGCCAACTTCGGAGTATGCTTCAACAAAGCACCATTAACAGTATTCAACGACGTGATAACCAAGTATGCAGATGCCGGAGACTGGCTTGGAGTAGCAAGCACAGCGAAAATAGCGGAGCTAAACCACTTTGAAACTCCGGTAATAACTGAGAAAATTCAAGATATGCTGACTAATGTCGGAATGTTCACTTCAGCCAAACTTCCCAAAAACGTTCCAGCAGATGCTGAAACACCCTTCCACGTCAAAAAATACGTTATGCTTGAAGGCTACTACTGGTCTGAAAAATTAGATTTCCAGAAAGAGAAATGGGATGCAATATCGGCTTTTAACGCGTTACGCAGTCTAAGATGGAGCCAGGGCAAGCCATTTTACGCATGTAACATCGACACCGGAGCCGTTAAAAGACTCTACAGCGGCGAGTGGACAGATTATGCTGCATTAATGAACGTATGGCTGAAGTTTGGGAAGCCCGAGATTAGGAGAAGCGCAGTTGAAATGGCTGAGGACGAATGGACAAGCTTTATGAGCAACTGTTGGCAAGCAGACCACTTCATAGACGCGCCGGAAAAGCCAAACTGGGAAATGCACGCTCCAGTAGTCCTAAGACAGCTCATAAAGTTCCTACTCAGTGTTCCCTACCCAGCGGGACAAATTAAAAGCGACGTGCACGTTAGATACCTTAAAGACTTCTGGGACTCACCACAATGGGGAGGCAAAAACGTAGTTGTAGAGCATAATCCAGACTCAATAAAAGAACGGTTAGATGGAACCTTTGGCGCAGTAGGATTGTTACATACCTTGTATAGGGCGCTTGAAGACTTCGACAAGAACGCTTTCAAGCAGATGCTGACTGGTGAAAAAGCGCCTAAAATGGCGGATGCACTCCTTGGCTCAGCATTGTTTGATTCGGCATCAAACCGTTTCAGAAACTCTCCTACAGATTCGGCAACAGACTACGCAACGTGCTTGGGCTGTGCAACACTTTTCTTGGAGGCAATATTACCCAATACAGGAAGCCTGGCTGTGCCGCTGGCTTGTGAAGGGTTAGATGAATGGGGAATAGACTTCTTCAACTCCCACCACTTCGGCTTCAACTATGATGCTAGAACCATTAAGGTGCCAGTTTACTCTGGCAAGCTGAAATTCAACTTTGGAACACAAATCGTTGAAGAAAGCTTCCCGTATGATGGTATATACGCTGTGACGTTCAGCCAAGACTGGAACAGCATCTTAAGCAAAACTAAAGTGGCAGATTTAGATGCCGAATACATCATCCCGCCCAAAACGCTAACCGCTGTTGAAGCGTTAACCTCATCCTTCGCAGTTATGCTTTTAGCCTTCCCATTATGGTCCTTCGGAAAAGAAATAGCAAAGCATGTTAGGAGGTAGAATATGCCAACCCAAGCTGAAATTAGACGCGCAATCATGTGGGCAGACAAATACTTAGATAGACTTTTCAGAAAATTCACATGGTACAATCCAGACCTAGGAACAACCAGAACCTACGCTGTTCTAGCCAGTCATCCAAGTGTGCGAGTGGCAATCAAAGTAAACAAGCAAATACCCTTCTGTTATCGAGGAGTCACTAAGTGGCAGGACTACTGGCAACCTGGCGACTACCTAATTGGTGGCGGAGACCAGTGCGACCCAATTTTCGGTCCAGGAATTACGGATGGCTTTTTCTGCACAGTTAAGACGAGGAGTGGTTCAACGCCTGAAAGATGGCTAGGTGAATACGTCTTCCAGCTAAATGGCGATTATGGACCACCATGGGACTACCATTACATCATCGGAGTTATACATGTCGAAGTCACATACGAGCCCGCCCCTGACGACGATACACGAATGCAGCTTACTGTTGAAAGGGTCTGGACTGAAAAAGATTGGAGTGATACAACAGAGGAACCAAAAGTAGAAGTAGCAGTTTGCGTTAACGAAGAGCCAGTTATAACTGGAATTAAAGGGAAACTTAAAGAGCCTGTCGAGTGGATTGTGAACAAAACCATAAAGGTTTCCGACCCGTACGGCTGTTTCCCTTCGGCTCAATACTCCTTCAAGTCTGATGTAAACTTCGCTGCCTACTACTACTGGTACGACCGCCCATCCCTAAGAACAGACAGAGCCATACCAATCTTCACATTACTGGACGACTTCGCCATGAAACCCCTTGCAATTGGAGTATTATACAGGCAAACTGATAATGAGCCTGACGACTGGACATGCAAAATTAAAGACATCTACTGGGACTGCCCATCCTTCTGGTGGAGTCCTTTTCCGGAACTTGCCGGCGGAGTCCTCGACAAACTTCCCAGATTCTTTGGATTTTACCCCCACATTAGTAGATGTTGCTACTGTAGGGATTTGTGCCGAGCAAACTTCACATGCTTCCCAAGCGAAGGAAACATACATTGGGTTGCAAGCCGGGCAATACATCTAATGAACAAATATGGCGACCCCACCAGAAAGGAAGATATTGGAGGCTATGTAAGAATGTATGGCTGTTTAAACTCTGCTGAAGACTACCTACTAAACGGATACAAAGAATACGTTGACGGAAAATGCCATTGGCATCCTGGCTTGCTGACCCGCTGGGAAATGGGAAAAGGCTTTCTGCGAGGCGAAGTTGACGGAGTAAAGGTCTACTCGCTTTCACCATTCCTCTTCGTAGCCGCCACAGAACTTGGCTACGGCTTCGGCTACAGCCAAGCCAAAACAGTAGCCGACGATATGGCTGACATCCTAATTAAGGTTCAATGGGGATACCCGTTCACTCAGCCATGGTACGGCAGAATTCACGGCTATGGACTTGCCAAAAGACCAGACCACACTGGAGGCTTCATGCACACTTGGGCTTGGGAAGACGGATACCCTGCTTTTGCGGGGATTCCATCAGCATGGTACAATTGGGTTTTCCACCTATTAGAAATGGAGGCTCAGCCTCCAGAAGCAGCGATGTCAACTCCAACATGGGCTGAATACACGAAACTGATTGCAAGAGCGTTACGTATTTATGACGCTTACAAGTTTAGGTTAGGAGGGAGCTGAAATGCCGGACGTTGAGTTCGTCTTTCCGTTGAAGCTTATTGACGAGTCAACTGGAGTTGTGATGGACGTTGAGGCAAGCGGGGTTAAAAAGCCAATAACCAAGGATGGAGTTTTTAAGCTTACGTTTACTGTTAAGAATAACACGGACCAAGTCAAGCTTGTAACAGTAAACGTTGGCTACGACACAACTGTTTTCGTCACCTACCAGTTTGCAATATCTCCAAAATCAACCTACACCTACGGACCCGTCAGGCTTCCATTCGCGACTGGTCACTGGTTCCTTGAAATTGTAGGCTACCAGAAAATCGACTTTTACCTCAGCCCATCATACTTCATAGTCTTCAGCAACCCGCAGATGGTGAAAAAGTTCACCATAGAAAGCTCTGTCCCATGGAGCTTCCAAGGACTGCCATACTGGATTGCCTATCCAAGCAGGCCAGTTCAAACGCCAACCATAACATGCAAACTAGGCTGGTTTGGCGGAGCGAAAGGGTGGGGTGGAGCATGGTTTATAGACGGAGTTTTCAAACCCAACCCAGTAACAATAACAATGGACAGAAACCGCACAGCAGAAGTACACCCAGGAGCTTTCTCGCCGTTCCTACCGCTTGAAGACGTAAACTTAGACGGAGCGATAGACATGAAAGATATTTCTCTGATTTGTCTTGCTTGGAATTCCAGCGTAGGAGACCCAAGGTATAACCCTCTGCTTGATTTTAATGGAGATGGAATAATAAACAATAGAGATTTAACTATGGCATGCTTAGCCTTTAGAGCCGTGAACAAAGCGCCGGAACGCACCATTACACTATATGAGGCTAGAGCTGCGGTTAGCGCTATGGCTTCGCAGGCTATGGCTGGCGCAGCCGCCACGGGAGTAGCCGCGATATTAGCTGAAACTGCTAGGAAAATTATGCGTGAGGTGAAGAAGTGATGGTTTGGATTCCGCCTCGAGAAGTAACTGTTGAAGGCACTTTGCCGCCTGAATATCCAACCGTGCAGCCTGCTGATGGAACCCAGCCTGCGTCAATTGTTGATTCTATGCCGGACCCAACAACTGTTGAAGTTAAGGCTCAAAACGTTATGCTTCTAGAGCTGAACTTGCCAGCTTACCTTGAAAACCGCGGCTTATCCAAGACACAAGTTGCAACTTACGTTTCAGGGGTTTCAATGAGTATAAGACAGTTTAAGGTTCATTTAGACGTTCAACCGCCATTCTTTCTAACGTTGCATTTGCCTAAACAGTGGAAGGTTAGGGGTGCAACTGTTGACGGGAGAACCCCGGAGCTTTACGCCTACGACCCAGACGCAAACACCATTTTCATTGGAATAACCGAAACTTCTTCTCCAGTTGACGTCGTTCTCCAGCTTGAGCCAGCGATGGAGTCGATTACAAACGCTGTTGTAGGCGTCTTTGCCATAATAATCATTGTCCCATTCATTAAAGCCGTAATCAAAGAAGCTATCGAAGCCTTCAGGAAGCGCTAAAATAGAATGACTGCTGAAACAAGGTTTCTAAGGGCGGACGCCCACACGGTTAACGGTTTAACTGCATATGTGTTAGGTAAAGAGCCAAGCGTTGTCGCTGACTCTCTAGGAATAAGCATCTATTTAGCTGAAACTTATGCAGACCAGTATTTGGCGATGGAAGTTTGCAGGAGAAGCAAGGATGGGAAAGAAACATCGATAAGCGGAGGTTTAATTGGCGAAGTTAAAGGAAACGATACTGGGCTTTTAACGTCTAAATGGAAATGTCCAAAAGTTGATTTAGCCACTACAGACGCAATAGTTCTACACGTTTACAGCGGCACATCCTCACCGCCCAGCAATCTTTTAGCATCCTTCGTAACCGAGCCTTTAGGCGCTAAAAGCCTTGACGAGGCTGAATGGACAATAAACCTTATGCTTGAAAGGAAATACGAGGTTGTGGACTCCCAGCCAATAACAACTTACAGCCTACTGATAGGCTCAACATCTTTCATCGAAAACTTCACGTGGACGCCGTACGTTTTAATAGCCGAGCTTATGCCCCAAGTTGTGCAAATAATAAGCGCAACGCTTATCGTCATATTCATCATTTCATTGTTGAGGCAAGTTGTTAGAGCCTTGAGGAGATAGACTTGCAGTATGAGTTCACAGTTCCTGCCTACCATGTTTTTCTTGTTAAAACTGGAACCTACATGTATGATGTTTATTATCCTAAGCAGTTAAACAACGGGGTAACCAATTACATTTGTAGGGAATTTGCAAAACGCACGGTAGACTTCAAAACCGACCCGCCGGAATGGAAAGAAGAAAAAACAATTGATGTGGCTTCTCCAAGCGGTTTTGCAAACCCCGTTCTGCCATACAAGAACATTCTAGGCTATGACTTTTACAGGAAGCGAATCCTTTTTGTTCTAGGGGAATGGGATGGAGCATCATGGCTTTTTCAAGGGACGAAAGCTAAACTTTTAGCTGTAGACCTAGGCTTATCAAAGGTTGAGGTTCTAAACGACGACCTTTTCATGTTAGCACAAGAAGCTGTTCCAGAAGCTACGCATATTAAGGGGTATGCAAACTTCGGCGGCTACGGTGGTAAACTGGTTGGCATACTTGCCGTATATTCTAATGCTGAGGAAAGGTCTGTTGTTCTGGTTTTTGACGGTTCAAGCTGGTACGCTGTTAGAGCCAACACTAGGCGAGATACGGTGCAGGAAGGAGTTGTTCCAATATGGGATGTGAAAGACAGATTCATAGGCTGGCTAACTGAGGGACACAGCGACAACAGTCACTTCATAAGGATAAGTGACCTACAAGTTATACCATGCTACCCGCCATTCTCAACAACAAGCGAGCCAGTCTACGACATGATAAACCACAAAATAGTTTGGACGGAGTGGGGGGCAGGAGAGGCAATATCCCAGAGAATATACGTTTCAGACCCAGACCCGACAAACGGATGCATAAACTTCAGAAATGCAACTCCATACGGGACTGTAAAGGATAATGAAGGAAACACCATAAACTTGACGATAATGAGCAAATACGCTCCATGCATATTCCAAAATGGAGCTAACAAATGGCTTGTTATAGGAGCATTCAGAGGCGGCATCCCAGAAGGGTTCCACAGAGTGCTCAAAGTCGATTTGGGAAGCTATTCAGATGCAAGCAAGTGGGACTTAATTAAAGACCCGTCTGGAAACGATAAGCTTGTTAAGGGAATGGTCACATGCATAAGCACTGATGGAAAACCTTTACCAGCTCCAATGTTCCCAGTTACTTTGTCTAGAGGGTGAGAGTACGTCTGAAAAGCCTATTGAAGCCAAAGTGCTTTACAACACGTTGAAAACTCCGCTACAAATAGCCATAGAAGAAATCGTAATATTTGCAGGCGGCGTGATTGCCATAATCTCGCTTTCTCCATTGCTGAAAAGCTTAATTAAAAGCTTGGTTGAAAAGGTTCATGGCGAATAAGCATGGCTGAAACACCCTACTATTATCCGATTCCATCCCCATTAATAGAATCGATTACAGCTCTAGCCTTGCTTATGATACTTTTAAGTCTAACGTCAAGTATTGTGAGGACACTTAAACATGGAGGCTGACAGCCCAGAATTATCGCTTATGCTTTCAGCAGTTAACCTCATAATGTTTGCCTATATGATGCAGTGGCTCCAGCAGAACCTATCATCCCTTCATACTAAGGCAACACAGATTGAAGAGCTTCAGAAAGACCTTAAGCTTAAGCCTTTAAAAAGTGGAGTCTTAACGGCAACGGGTGGAGAAGACGTCGTTCTAGAATACGCGGACAGCGAGCCTTTCAAAATTCAGGGGTGGATAAACCTTAAAAACATGGCAGCCGGAGATATTGTGGTAATCACGCAAAGCTTCACCCTGCAAAGCGATACGGAACCATCAATCTTCGCAAGGAGAACATACAAAGACGCGCAATCCCAACCTCTAATCCACATAACTCCAAGGGAAATTTTGAAAAGTGCAAAAATAACACTTCAGCAAACAGGAGGAACCCTTAAACAGTATCCATTTGAATTTTATATTGGAAGAACAAGTTAAAGGAGGCTGGTTAAACTGCCCGAATTTCCCGGTATTCCATGGGAGGCACTAGAGGAAGACATTCACGTTGCAAAAAACAACCCAACAGTAACCATTGAAGAGCTTGCTCCAAACACGTTTTATCCAAGGCTTGACCTGATAAACCCGGCTAGGAAATGGCGTTTTCAACTCTCAGATATTGGTGAACTGCGGTTAACCGACGCTTTGGCTGTTAAGACAAGAGAGCGGATAATATATGACTTAGCATCGGACGCCAGTCAGTATCAAATTTTCAACTCAGATGGCGTGGTTATCTTCGACATCGACTATGAAGGCTGCCTTAAAACAGACTTGAAAGTTAGAAAAACAAACCCGTCTCTCATTATAACGGAAACAGCTTCAGCAACATATTATCCGAGAATCGACATTATAAACCCTCAGAGAAGCTGGAGGCTTCAGCTTGACAGCACGGGCAGACTAAGGCTTAGAGACTTAACAGCGGCAGCGGACAGGCTAATGATTGACGGAGACGGCAAAGTTTCAAGCATAGCTATGTTTGCCCAAGACCTTCTTCCAGACGGAGACCTAACCCGCTCCCTTGGAAGCTCAACTTCAAGGTGGCTTCTAAACGGATGGAACCCAGATGCTCACGCGTCTAGACACGAGTATGGCGGAGCAGACTTAATCCGCAACCTAGACTACTTAGCGATTAGAGGCTACACAATAATAGACACGGCTAGGCAACTGCAAAACATAGCAGCAATAATACAAGACGTCTTCCAAACAAAAGCATCTCCAGTCTTTAGGATGACTGAAACAGCTTCTGGGACCAGCTACCCACGCCTAGAACTATACAATCCCCAGAGAAACTGGCGAATATTCAACTCTTCAGATGGAAGCCTAAACATATACGACGTTTCAGCAGCAGTCTACAGGCTAAGATTCTTCTACTCAACAACAGCCAACTCAGAACAGCTAAGAGTGGTAAACTCTGCCGGAACAACGATAATGAGCATAGACTACGAAGGAGACGTAACAATACCGGGTAAGCTAACCCAAGGAGCATGCCCCGAATTCTCAAAAATGAGCCTAAACGAAATCAAAAGCTTCCTACAAAAATGTGTAAGCAAGCCTGAGCCTCGTAAAGATGGAAACGGAAGAGACATATGCGACATATGCAACAAACCCTTCAGCGAAGACGGATGCACAAACCCGGAACACTGGAACAACCACGTTGAAACGCACTATCACAGAACACAAGAAGAAGTAATGGCATTAATGCACTTAGTGCTAAACCTCATTGAAAGAGTTGAACAACTCGAACATAAACTAGGAGTTGCTTAGCCCCACTCACAAACCTTATTATATTGACTTCGTAAAATAAAATTGGGTAAACATAGAGGGCAAAAATCGTGTTACGTACAGAACACTACCATGCCGATGAGGTTGAGGTTAGCGTAGCTTCTCGCGAGTGGAAGCCAGCTAAATACCTTGAGTTTGAGAAGGACGGCTTCAACTATAACATTATTAAGATGCTGGTTTTCGCTGATTTGAAGGTTCCTCCTGAAGAGACTAAGGGCTACTTGGGAATTTTCGTTAACGATGAGGTTAACCCAAGAGCGGTTATAGAGTCCGACTTAACCTTCAGCAACATTTTCAAGCGCGAAATAGACGTCCTCAATCTGCCTTTTGGAAGGCATAAGCTAATATTGAAAATGAAAAGCGAGCAAGGCTACCCGGTAACAAACACTTTCTGGGAAGTTCACATAACAAGATTCTACAACCTTTACGAAATGGCGGGCTTCATAGTGCCGTTAGCATTATTGGCGGGACCATAAGATGGCTGAGCGTGTGCTTGAAAGAACTATCGCCTTAACCTTCGCCTTGGTTTTAATAGGAGTTTTCATAGCAGTTTTATTCTGGTTCCTCGAAAGGCAAAAGCTAACTTTAACCCATCTTGGTAGTGGAACCTTTAAGACAAGCCCAACAGAAGAGCCAATATTCGAATACACGAGAAACGAGCCTTTCACCTTCAGCGGGTATGTGAACCTTAAAAACATGGAGGATGGAGACGAGATAATCATTAGACAATATGTTAAACTTGCGGTGGATGAAGATTACACGCTATACTTTGAAGAGCCCATCCACAACAAACAAAAAGAACCATTATACCACATAGAAAAGCTTCCAGCCTTAAAAGCCATAAAAGTGACAATACAGCAAACCAAAGGAACTCCAAAATACGTTCCATGGGAGTTTTTCGGGAGTGTGGTAGCCTAAATGCCCAAACTGCCAAGACCAAGAATAATACTAAAACAAGTTGAAGAGCTTAAACCAGAAAACCAAAAAGGAGAAATAGTCTATTTAACAACCGATAAACACGCCTACCTCTACCAACATGAGGGTTAAATTATGGCTGAAGCAGAGAAACAACCCGTTAAGGTGCGTGGCGGCGAGGCTCGAAAGGTTGTAGAGCTAGACCCAAACAAGCCCAAAAGCGGACAAATAAAATACGACCCAAACACAAAGCATATTTACGTGTTCATAGAAGAGTGATAATTGGAGGGATTACGGAAAATACTGGAATAGAATAGGTGAAAGTTATGCCATGGAAGAAAATCCTCCTGGAAACTAGGTGAAAATTTTCACCTAGCCAGAGGGGGATGCGGCAGTTTTAACTTCAACGGTTACTCCGGTTGCTGTTGACTTTGCCGCTGCAGCTATTGGCACAAGCACTGAGGCTGCGCGTGCAGACCATAAACACTCTGCGACTGCGGGTTCGCCAGTTGCGTTGGATGGTGTTGCCGCTGACGGGACAAGCACAGCTTTTGTGCGTGCGGACCATAAGCATGCGCTTGGTCCTTTAGCTGTTGATTTGAACTTTAACGAGCATGAAGCTGACAAGCTTGCCCTGGACAATTTAAGCGCGGCTGCAAACTACACTACAACAAAGCTTGGCGTAATATACTTTGACACGGTTGCTAGACATCCCTTCGTATACATAGGCTGACTTTAAAACCATAAATTTTTAAGCTTATTCGAACATTATTCTATGTGAAAGTTTAGAGGTGAGAAGTGTGGAGCCGGCTAAGGTTGCCCCGAAACCAGTTGAAGTTGAACCTCCGAAGACTGAGGTTGTAGAAGAGGAGAAAGAGACGGTTGCTCCGGAGAAGTTTAAGCCTTTGGAGAAGCCTAAAATCCGCTTTGAAGAGCTGAAAGCCAAATATGAGGAGCTTTTCAAGGACATTTTCGGCAAGCTTGAAGTCGAGTTTTTGCAACGTAAAGCTCAGCAGATGGAGGACTTGCACAACGACCTTGTTGAAATGATTGCATGGCACATAAACAACGGCGTAAACGTCGATACAGTATGCTTTGTCCTAGACATAATAAAACATGAGCTTACAACGGAAAAGCTTAAGCAAATATATTCGGGTGTAAGCATAAGAAAAGTAATGGAAACGCCGATAGAGCTGAAAAGGTAGCTGACTCGTGGGCTGGAAACGGATACTCCTTGAAGGCGACCCGGTTACTGGAACCGTTACAGTAGAGGACATCACCAAAACCGTTCCCGCACTTTCTGGAGCTACAACGGCAGCAGGAAACACAATTGTGAGAACTCCAGCGTCTGGGAAAGCTGTTAGGCTTAAAGACATTTTCATATGGAACTGCAGCGCCGCTGACCGTTGGGTCGGCTTAAGGTTTGGTTGGACAGGCTCGCTTCATTTTCCGGCTCTTTTAGCCAGCAAGACAGGCTTCGCTAAAAACATTGTTGGAGGAAACATTCAAGGAGCTGCGAATGAAACCTTATACTTGTATGCTAGTGGCGATTTAGTTTACTTCACAGCTTTAGCTGAGGACGTCTAAAACATGCGCATTTTATGGATTAGCGTTTCGCCTCTTAGAGGCAGCAGCTTCAGCGTCGTAACAGATAACATTTTGAAAAGGCTTGGCTTAAAACATGAGGTTTACTGTTTAGGCTTAGACTATTATGGAACACCTTTACAGATGGAGAACTACACGCTGGCTCAGTTCACGGACTTCAGACAGCTTGAAGACTACGTTCAAACCCTAAAACCAGACGTGACAGTCGTCTACCACGCTCCCCTTTTTCTTTCACGCATAAACCCCCACCTAGACAAGGTTAAAGCATCATCAAAGCTTGTATTATACGTGCCAATTGAAGGATACCCGCTAACCGTCGACACGTCTTTCTTTGAAAAGGCAGACCTCATACTTGTCCCATCAAAGTTCTCCCAAGAATGCTTAGCTAAAGAAGGCTTCAAAGGCGAAATACTGCCCCATGGCGTAGATACGGAAGTTTTTAAGCCCCTAAAGCCTTTAGAGGAGAAGTATGCTGAGGCTAACCCCTTCAAGTTTGGAACGGTTGCAAGCATAGTTTTGAGGAAAATGATAACGTGTATAGTTGACGCCTACGCCACAGCACTTTCAAGGGGAATGAAAAACACAGAATACTACCTGACAGCTTCAACTTATGACGCAACGCCTTGGGACCCAGACGTAAACGTCTACGCAAGAAAAATGGGTGTTCCAATAAAAATTTCGAGGACAGCCTTCCTAAACCTTCCAGTAACCCACCAGACAATAGCATCATTCTACAACCAGCTTCACGTACACGTTTTAACAGCGTCAGAATCGTTTGGACTAATACATTTAGAATCCATGGCTTGTGGAACCGTTCCACTAACCATTAAGTATGGGGGAGCATTAGAAACGGTCGGAGACTGCGGGTTATACGTCAGCCCCAAAGCTTTCATAGCAACAAGCATGGGAAGATTCGCCATACCAGACACGGAAGAATTGGCTGAGAAAATGGTTTGGACAAGCCAAAACCCAGAAGCCCTACTAAGACTAGCTGTTAAAGGAGTGGAAAAGGCAAAAATGTTTAGCTGGAAAAACGTTGCAGGAAAATTAGAGAGCACTTTAAAAGGCTGGACTTAAAAACGTCCGTGAAGCATGGCTGAAGCGGTTGTTTAAAGGGGGCGGTGCAGGCTAAATGCCAACTGAAACTCGTTACATGCGTAGTGACCAGCAGACGGTTAACGGTTTGACTGCTTATAAGTTGGGTTCAACGCAGACAACAGCATATGCGTATGTTGAAGTGTATTATCCCGGTTCAGCTGGTGCTTATTACGATATTGAGATTGCTGTTCGCCATGCTGATGGGACTGAAACGGAACTTTTGCCTTGGACACAGTTTGCTTCCAGAACCACTAGTGGCGAGGGTTTTCAGACTTATAATTTTAACTGTCCGCAAACACCGCTTTCAGCTACGGATGCTATTGTTGTTAGGCTGAGGGCTAGGAATGCTGGCGGCTCCGCTGTCGCCGAGTTTATCACGGAGCGACTGGGAGCTTCTGGTCTTCCAGCGGCAACATGGACATTCTATGTCTATACTTATTGTTATAGGAGTGCGACTGAGAGTTATGCGAGCATCTATTTTGGAAGTTCAACTTTCAACACTCGGGTTGAAAACTTCCAATGGTCACCTTATGGCGTTCCACGTTTTATAGGCGACGGTTTAGCAGGAGCAGTCGTTTTTGTGCCTGAAGTTGCAGCCCCCCCCACTCCAGCTCTTCTTGGGAGGGTTTTGAAGAGGAAATAGCTTAAAAGGGTTAACGTGGATATGTGTTTGTTGGACGGAGGAATTTAAATGAGTGAAGGATTCATTCAACTTCCGCCCGATTCAACGGGCAAAAAGG
>Ga0209225_1002981_pt1 | contig 14631 bp, 12 predicted proteins | sample WasSprMetagenome_FD_184732 | JGI IMG/M metagenome (GOLD analysis project Ga0209225, IMG submission 184732) | Sulfidic aquatic microbial communities from Washburn Spring, Yellowstone National Park, USA - WS (SPAdes) (version 3) | ecosystem: Environmental > Aquatic > Thermal springs > Hot (42-90C)...
TAACTATTCCGTTCCCGCAGATGTGGTCTGGATGACCGTGAGTGTTCACAATAAACTTTAGTTTTAAGGAGTTTTCCTCAATAAACCTAAATATTTTTTCTGCTTCTGAAGCGCTTTCAAATCCCGGGTCAATGATTATGGCTTCCTTTGTTTCTCGGCATGCCACAATGTAACAGTTTGTGAAGAGTTTGCCAACGGTGAACATTTTGATTATCATTTTGGACAGCCTTTTGAAGACCCGTTTCCTCTAATAAATTTGTTGGCATCCAATGTCTTCAAAGGAATATTCCCGTTCGAATAGTAATTCATAAATCTCATGGCGTGCAATTATTGTTTTGGAGATTGGAGAAGCTTGAGGCTAGATGAAATCTTAGCCGTGGCCAGCAAGTTTAATGTATGCCCAAAATGTAATTCTAGGGAAGGATTTTGGCTTGGAATAAGGCGCAACCACGCCTATGTCCAATGTAAGGGTTGTGGGGCAAGTTTTGAGCTTTTTGAGGTTTTCTCTTTCGGCGAAAAAGGTGAGGCGCCTAAACATTTGAAATTTTTTAGAAAGTAAGGCATAAAGTATTGAATTTAATTTTTGTTCTGATGTTTTTCTTGGTTTTTGTTCTAATTCTGAGTCAGAACCTCTAAAAAATTTTTAATAAACGTGTCCACCTTTCCATACGTGACCCAAAAGAGGAATGAAAATGGAAAAAAGGAAAAAGCTATTTGCATTATCAGCAACCATGATAATCCTAACAGCGGCTTTCTCTTCGATGTTTTTACTGCAGAACGTTACAGCGGCAGACCCGACAAGTTGGTACACTAAGGTGAATGGTGTTTTAACAAGCGACTATTATTCGCTTTATCCATTCACCACAAAGAGCATAGACATTGGACTTTCAAAGTTTGGTGAAATGATAGACTATCCGGTTACAACAGGCATAGGTGTCGGCTTACAGTACCCGGGCTATGACAGTGTTGGAACATATGACCAGAAGGCTGGTACATCAAGAGATCCCTTTGCCAACGAGTATATTGACCCGAAACTTTGGCTAAACGGCTGGTTCATTGAGATTAGATACACCCATAGAACCTATAGAGATCGCCGGGTACTCGCCATGGCAATGTTCGCTGACATGGCTGCCTATGGAGGAGACTGGCTTAACGGTCACACATATCCATTTAACACCGCACCCTATGGCGGGAGAAAGACCACTGGTTACGCCTACACAGAACCATTAACAGTGCTTTATAATGGTCCAAGACGCTATGTCGCATTGTCTGTAACGCATTTATACGATTGGTTTGACGGAGACGGAGACAGAGTTGTTGACCACCCAGATGAAACATGGCCTATCGTGGATGTCGTTTTAACATTTATTTTTGAGAAGGTGAAGAAGCAGGTTATTATCTACAAGGATATTAAACAAGTGATTTCTGGTAAAGAGCTTGACTCCCCACTTGACATACAGTTCAGCAATAGGGAGGAGTGGGACCTTGGCCCGCCAACGACTTACGGAAGCTACGCCCACTTCTTCCACCAAGAGTTTGACACATGCTATGGACCTGAATGGCATCTTGCACCAGGCATAATGCGAGAATGGATAGAACAAGGCTACGGTTTAAATCAAGTTCCAGTGGAGAAGGATAGTTATGTTGGACCAATTGCTACGGGCTCGGTTCGAGTTTATGTAAACAACACTTTCAAGGAGGAAGGAACCCACTATGACATCGACTATGATACTGGCGCTATTACGTGGAAGATACCCATAGACGGAAACGACTGGGTTACTGTCATATACAAGCTATGGAAGGATGCAGATAACGATGGTGAGCCAGATACCGGTGTTCCACACCTTTACGATGTTGCCCAGATAATTAGTAGAGATTTGAAGTATGTTGGGTGGAAGGCTTTCTGGCCTACACTTTCAGACTACAGCGTTGATGCATGGGCTAAAACCTTTGAGCCTCTCATATGGGTTGACGACGAGGACATGGTGCCAGCCGGAAGCGAGCCAGACATACCCTTTGTAGTGGGCGAATGGGACTTCCAGTTAGGCCACGGATATCCAGTCCAGTTCAGAGGAGTTGAAGTATTGGGCTTAACAGACTATCATGATGCCCAAGACCCACAAATGACAGGGAATCCAAAAGAGAAGCTCGACATCGAAGCCGAATACCAGCTAGATGAAGTTTTTAATCCATGGAGTCTATGGGATGCTGTCGAAAAGTACACTAAAAGATGGGTTCAATTCTACAACGTGACAGCCCTTGACGTGTTAAAAGCTAATCAGGGGATTCCGCTGAACATAACACTGGACCATAAACCAGTTCTATTACATACTCCTTGGGAGGAATACTGCCAATTCACTGAAAGAGTCTTGTGGGGTGGAAAACTCCGCATACCTTACAGAGCAATCCAAACAGCTTACGACTACGAACTCTATGTTAACACAACCACAGGAGTAGGCCACATATGGATACCAGCAGCAAAAGTTCCAGCTGCAGGAACCCAAATAAAAATACTCTACTCCACACAGACCTGGTGGTATGGGCCAACACAAGTTGTCATATACAATGAGACATTTACAAATGTAGAGCTTGATACTCTGCTGGATGAAGACTTAAGCATGGTTGTGGGGCCAGATGCCTTAGGAGCGAAATGGGGCTTCCTAATCGAAAACTTCACTGTGACAATAGCAGCACAAGCAAAGGGAACCGACACACTTGATGTAGAAATACCCACGGGTCCATACGCGTTCTTTAAAGTGTTCAAGGGAACAACAGCCTACCTCATAGGATTAAATCACGCCCATGAGTTTACAAACGAAAACATAACTGTAAGTCTTGATGGAATAGCCTACAATGTTACTGCTCCACCGCTAGAAGATCTCCACGTATTCGCCTTCAAGCCGACAGTACATATAAGCGTAACAGCCACGGCAAATGGTACTCATTGCAACGCAACAATAACAGTAACAGTTGAAGACCCCAATGGAGAGGGAGAAGGTCTTCTACCACTATACTTTGAGTTTGTGGGTGGACGTTACGAATGGGTTACGGTAGGAAGGGATGCCCACTCAGCAGACTCCATAGGCGCCTCCTTGGTTTCAGCAGCCTTCAAAAACAAGCAGGTTGAAATTGGATTTGCAGGCTTCGACATGATGTTCCAAGAGTACAGCCTAACAAGCATACCATACCTGCTGCACAAGTTTAGTGGAACAGGAACAGGATGGCCGCCAGACTACAAGGATAGCATCTACAGAATAGCCCTCAAAGACGACTGGTGCCACACATGGCCAATAGCCAGCTCCAACATAATCGCAGTTGGCGGACCCCTGGCAAACCACATAGCAGAATACTTCAACGATTTCACAGACGCCTTCTACGGACTAAACACCACCGAGGCGCCCTTCACACCATACGCGCCATGGGTAAGCAAAATAATAGCATTGTCATGCTGGAGCAAGGACACTTACAGCGGCAATGCAACTGTTGGCTACGCGGTTATCTCCACATACAAGGACATTAACGGAACAGTGGGCTTCCTAGTCTGGGGAATCAGTGCAAGAGACACCTTCTACGCCTCCAAGTTCTTCCACGAAGAAATCATCTACGAACTCCAAAAATTCCCACTGTGTGCAACCTCAATAATAATTGAAATAGACTATACTGACCCAGAACACCCAACATGGACAATACCAGAAGTCCTAGGAACAATAAGCGAAACAACCGTAGAACTCGTTAAAGGCGGAATCCACCCAGACCCATAAAACACACCTATCCCCCCTTTTCTTTATCCCAATTTTCTCCTGAAAAACCCTAAACAGCCAGCCAAACCAAAATTTTAAGTTTCCTTTTAAGCCTCCAACAATTTTCTATAAACTTCAAGAAGCTTTTTAACAACTTTTTCCCAAGAACAAAACTCTACTATAAATCTTCTACCACGCAAACCAGCCTCAACCAAAAAGTCCCATTCCTTCAAAGCCATATACAAAAATTCTGCAGCCTTTTCCACATCCGCTGGCAGAAGCAAGCCGAAACGCCTCCTCGCCTCCAGGTAACTGCGGATATATGGGTTAAAGCCTGCAACAGCCGTCTCGCATGCAAGGGCCTCTTTTAAGGCGCCGCCCCAGAGGGGGTTTATATCCATCATAGATGTTGGAGAAAAAGCCAAAACACATTTTGAAAAGAGTTTTGGCAGCAAACCGTGAGAAACAAAACCGAGAAATTCAACATTTTCTTCGAGACCCAAACTTCTAGAAAAACTTTTCAACGCGTCAAGACCCGGGCCGTCTCCAACCATTAAAACTTTAAAGGTATTTCCATACTTTCTCTTAAACCTATGAACAATCTCCAGGATAAGCCATGGATTCTGCTCCTTCAAAGTTCTAGGCTTGAAAGGCATTCTTCCAGCATAAATTAGGTGTGGGACCTTCTCCTTCTCGCCGACTTTACGGAACAGGGTGGTGTCAACCCCAACGTTTGGAAATTTTAGAATTTTGTTGCTGTTAACATGCATTTTTTTAAGCCAGTAAATCTCCTCGTCTGGCGCCACAAGAAACTTGTCAACCAAATCAAAAAATGGTCTATGAACAAATTTTCCAAAGGTTTGGAGTTCAGGCTCCCCATGATATTGGGCGACAAGCCTCCACCCGCGGCAACGGCGAAGCTTAGCAAAAAAGATTGGCGCCAAAGACCAAAAGTAATAGTTATGAAAATGAACTATGTCAAAGTCGCCCTCTAAAAGTTCTCCCACTACTTCAAGGTTGTGGGAGTTGCCTATCGGAACAAAGGGTGGAAACCTAAACCTAACAGGAAAAGCCTTAAGCACATAATTGCTCAAACAAAACTCTTTAACACTCCTTAGGTCTTGGTGGAATGTATAGAGGACAACGTTGTTGCCCTTTCCGCTAACTCTTTCAGCATAATCTTTAGAGAAATGATAGCGTTTAAAGACAAAGTCTTCTAGACGCCAGCTGCTGAATTTTTGGTCGTGGAGGAGGAGGTAGGCAATATTCAATTTCATACATTAATCATATAAAGGGGTGGCTCTTGGCAAATAAAAATTGAACCTCAAAAACCGAACAAGTGCACGACCTTGAACACAAAAGATTTAGTTAAAAAATTCTTCAAGTCAAAAACAGCCCTAATACTAACCTTTGCGGTTCTAGTTCGTTTTTCGCTGGCGCCCTTCACTGAGCACAGATACGACATGTATATTTGGAGGCTAAACCAAGCATTTGCCTACCAATACGGCGTTAACCCGCTGAACCCGCCCGCGTGGATAGATAAAAACGCCACAGTTTTCTTCTGGAGTTATCCACCCTTGTGGCTTTTCTGCCTCCTTGCAGCCTACCCCATCTATGCCACTGTTTCCCACCCAACTTTTCCAGCAAACGTTAGCGAACTTTGGCGGGACATGTACACGTTCAACAACCCATGCGAAGCCTACCACTCCTTCAAACCAGAAAACCTACCATTATTGGACATGCTGATTAAAACTCCTCTAATCCTATCAGACCTAGCCACAGCTCTACTACTGCTCAAAATAATCGGGAGATTTTCCGATGAGGAAAAAGCCCGAAAACACGCCTACATGTGGATTCTAAATCCATACGTTATATTCATCTCAGCTGTCTGGGGAATGTTTGACACTTTACCAACACTCCTCACATTGTTAGCCGTATGGCTCCTCCTAGAAGGAAAAAGTGGCAAATCAGCCATATCCCTATCAGCGGCTGCACTGTTCAAAATGTATCCAATAGTATTCGCGCCGATACTTGCCCTAATGCACTACAAAAAATATCGGAAACCACTTGCAGCGGTAAAATATCTCTTAACAGCAGCGGGCTTAACGATTTTAGTCATGCTTCTGGTTAACTTCTGCTTCGCCTTAACTTTCGGTCAGGAACCGTTCAGCACTTCCGCAACAATGGTTTGGCTGCTTTTAAAGGGGAGAGCCTCACCAGACTGGTATGGCTCCAATATATTTTTCGGACTAACACCCCTCAGCATGATGGAAGGCCTATTCAAAAGACTAAATGTCAAAGCAAATATTCCAGTTTCACCGATATTAATTAGTATCGCAGTTGCCATTCTACTTTTTGGGATAAGCCGAAAGAAAAACCTGGATTCCACGGATATTTTCTCCTACATCACAGTGGCGCACTTCACCGTTTACCTCACATACACAGTTGTCAACGAACAATATTTGATGTGGATTCTACCCTTCCTCCTGGTTCTTGCAGTCGCAAAAGACAGCCTAAAAATTATGTTTATTTACTGGACGATAAGCCTCACCGCAATGCTTTTCATTTTCACCCACTACGGAGACCTATCCTACTTCATTTCCCCATACTTTGTTCCGGGCTACCCAGGATGCATGCCAGCACTGGTTCTTTTCGGGTTAACAGCGGCTGTTGTCTATTCGCTGGGAATAATTTTCACTCTGAAAAAGGATGAAGGAAAAATTGCAAAAAATGCATAAGCACCTTGACAAGTTTTGGACGCTCATCCTCCTAGGGCTGATCGTTAGGCTAGCCCTCTGCTTCTGGACCGGGCATCCCTGGGATTTTGAAGTTTTTATCCGTGTGGGGTATTATGTGGCTAAAGGCTCCAGTCTTTTCGGAATCTACCCAGCAGAAAGCTACTACAATGAAGGCTTGGGTCAGCCAATATTCCCTTATGTTACAGGTTTGGGATACCTTCCAGCGTGGGGACTATACACAGCCCTCACATACAAAATCTACAGCCTACTCCCCGTCTCCCCATTCTTCTACTATTTTCTGCTAAAACTAGCACCAATGCTCGGAGATTTGGCTTCAACGCAATTAATCTACTCGCTGACAAGAATTGTTACTGGCAAGGTGGAAAAGGCAAGGCTTAACGCTTTAACATTTTTCCTATGCCCCTTCATCATACTTGTAAGCGCGGTTTGGGGCATGTTTGATTCTATACCTTTGGCTTTCACGTTAGCGTCTGCGCTGCTACTTTTGCTGGACAAACCTTTTTTGAGCGGACTTTGCCTTGGAATGGGAATCTACATAAAAGTTGTTCCGATAATTTATCTACCAATCCACATGCTCTACTTAAGCAGCAAGAGAGATGTTAGAGAAGCTCTAATCCATCTCTTAACCGCCTTGCTTGTCCCTTTCATATTGACTATGGTTCCGCTGGTCTATTTCGGCTGGGAAACTTCGAAAGCTGCCATAACAATCTTCAGCCAAACCCAAAGAACCGGTGAAGTTTTAACCTACTGGAATCTAAGCGCACTCCTAAACGATTTGTTTCCTTTCTCAAGCGGAATGCTAAACGAAGTTTTTTCCTTCCCGTTGGTGAGATATTTTTGGGTTTTGGGACTTATAGTGGGCTACCTCCTATACCACAAACTACAGAAAAGCTCATCTGAACCTCAAAGTTTAAGCCTTCCTTTAAAGGGACATCTTTTAGCAACGATTGGCTTCCTGCTAACAAGAACCTTTATTCCAGAACAGTTTGTCCTTTACTTAGCTCCTCTAATAATTGTTCAAGCAAAGGGTTGGCGGTCAGAGAAGAGTTTGGGTTGGATGCATGTTTGGGTTTCAGCGCTAACTTTCACATTTATCAATTTGTACCCGTTTGCATTCGCCTACCTGATAAACCCAGAATTTTGGCGCACCTTCAGCTACTTGGCATCAACAAAACCCTACTCAAGCGTTAGGTATTTCGCCCGCTTCATCACCGCATTGTTGTTTGACTTACTTTTGGTGAAGATTCTCTGTGGAATGGTGAGAAGCCGTGAAGAAAGTGCTTAATCTATTAAGGGATAAGAAGGTGCATTACGTGGTTATCGTTTGGGTGCTGCTAATAAAGGTTGTTGAAATTATTGCTGAACTGCTGGCAAACATCGAGCTACTACACTTTTTTGAACTATTAGGGTTTGGCTATCTATCCACAACGTCCCGCATAGTGTGGGATGCTCTTGTGGCTATTACAATTATTTGGCTAGTCTACCGACTGGCAAAAGACACGTTCCAAATTTCTTTAGGGATAAGGCAACTCTCAAAAAGGGCCCTTTTAACCACCATTTTACTGTTGGTATGGACAGCTTCCTCTGTTACAGCAGTTTTACAGTTTGCCCAAGCCCTCTCACTTCCACCAGCAAGTCCACAGCTGGAAATTTCAAGATATTATGCACCATGCAACACCGCCAACGGCGGGTTGGCCACATATTTCACAATTAACGATGCAGAGCAAGGAGCAAATGTCACATTGGACCTATCTAAATCGGTTTTTTCAAACGCCTTCTCATCTTACGAAATAGGCGAAATTTCCATGTTCGGAGTAAAGGATGGAGGCTTAAGCTACTTCTCTTTGAAAGACTCCCAGATGGGGCAGAAGATGATTGAGATGAAATTTTTTGGAAACGGCACAGATGGTTTGGACGGATGGTTTGCAAACAAAATCCAATTGGAGGAGCCCCTAAAAGTAAATGAGAATACAACACTTATATTGCTGCTTAAGCTAGAGCCGTCATCAGACAACACTGCTTGGACTTACATAAAGCTGGACTTTTTATCCGCCGATAATGAAAAGTACTCATTAGTCTGGAAATTTCATGACACGCCAATAAATTCCATGCTCTACAGCACCGATAAAAAAATGAAAATGTACCTTCTTGGAAGCTCTGTCGAGTGGACATTTTTCCAGTTCAACCTACAAAATGTTTTTTACACAAGTTTCTCGATCCACCCAAAAATTTTAACCTGCATCGAGTATGGCGTAGGTGCAGAGGCAGACAACATTGTAACAGTACACTTCCTTTTAGCGAAAATATCTGATTGCCCCTTAAAAGTTAATGGGGAACTGGTTGAGAGCGTAAAGCCAACACTGAAACTGGATGATTCTGGAATACTTTTTGAAGGGGCTAACGTTTCTAGGCTTTATGCAACATCAACACTAAAGCCATGTAAAAAGGAAAAACATTTCCAACTGTTCTTAACAAAAATTTCAAGGTTTGAAAAATATGAATGGAGTCTCCCTGAACATCACCAAGAGGTTGAAAAGCAAATCCGCTTCAACTCCATAAATAACTCCACGAGAATATTTCTAAACGGCAGAGAAGTCATATCCAAAACACGCGTTTTTGAGTTATCGGCTTATGAGCCTTTAGCTTTACAAGATGAAGTGACTTTAACAGTTGTTAATGAAGTGGACACGTATCTTATGCCAATAATCAGCATTCTCTTGATTCCACCGCTTGCGTTGTGTTTGTGGAAAACCTTTAAATCAAAAGAGAAAATGGAAAGCGCCTATGCTGCCTTCTACTTTTAGGAACAACTCCTAACCGGTGTTGTGTTCCATTTTCAACATAATCCTTATAAATTCTCCAACTGAAGCGCGGGAATGGTGAAAGCGGGTATCCCTTTTGGACGTTAGTGTTGGCATATGCGCCTACAACGAAGAGGAAAACATTGGAGCCTTACTTGAAAATCTTTTGACACAACAGTCTCTACCCCACAACTCAGAAATCATCGTTGTCTGTTCAGGATGTACGGATGAAACGCCAAGCATTGTCGAAAAATTCGCAAGAAAGGATAAGCGGGTTAAGCTAATTCTGGAAGAGGAAAGAAGAGGAAAAGCACCGGCATTGAATCGCATTCTTAGTCTTTATCGGGGGGAAATATTTGTCCACCTAGACGCTGATCACCTCCCAGAACCAGGCGCCATTAACATGTTATTGAAACACTTCCATGACCCTAAAGTTGGAGCTGTTTCTGGTTGTCAAATACCCATCAGGGTTGATAGTTTTATGGGACAAATAAACACTGTTATTTGGGGCTTACACAATGAAACCCAACGTTATTATCACTCGAAGGGTGAAGCACAACATTTGGGAGGGGTCCTATTTGCTATTAGAAGGGGCATATGTGACAGAGTTCCCGAAGACATTGTTAATGACGACGCGTACATGGGGGTTGTATGCCGAAAGAAAAATTACAGAATTGTATTTGAGGAAAGGGCGATAGCCTTTTTCCGAGGGCCAGAGACCATCGCTGACTATATAAATCAAAGGAGAAGGGTTGTTTATGGGCATTTAAGAGTAAAAAAGGAAACAAGGGTTGCCCCAATGATCTTAGAGGCCAGCCCCTTAAGGGACAAAATTGTTATAATTTCAAGATGGCTTAAAAAGAATTGGAGAGCCCTCCCATACTTTCTCGCAGCTTGTTTTCTAGAGGCTATTGTAAATATTACGGCAAGAATCGACCTTAGAAAAGGAAAACACATCCATAAGGTGTGGAAAATAGCAGAAACAACTAAAAAACGTGTATATGTGCCGGAAAGTTCAAAAGCTGTCCAAAAATCGATAATTTAGGCACGTTTTTTACTGAAACTCACGGTTTTAAAGTTGCGAAAAGCTGTTTTAATAATGTATAGCAGGAAGCTCAGTATCTCATTTTTAGTCAGTTTTGACTTGCCCTTCTTTCTGTTAGTAAACGTTATCGGAGTTTCAATCACTCTGGTCTTGTTAATGCTTGCTTGCCTAAGGGTTTCAATTTGAATCTCGTAGGTTTGGCTGTGAAGATTTGGAAGAACTCTTTGAATATAATCTCTAGAATAGCATCTGAAACCGCTTGTGAAGTCTGTTATTGGCAAGGCTACAATTTTTGCAGTTATCTTGTTGGCTATTTTGCTAATCGCCAGCCTCGTTAAAGGCCATCCCTTAACAACTCCCCCGTCGCAGTATCTGCTTCCAACAACGATACCGCAGCCCTTCTTCGCTTGTTGCAACAATTTAGGTATCTCCCTCGGGTCATGCGAGTAGTCAGCATCCATTGTGACCACATATTTTGAAGCAGGCTTCTGGGATAAAACAAAGCGGAAGCCATGAGTTATTGCTGTTCCAAGCCCAGCTTTGTGGGGACGTGTCAGCAATGTTATGTTTCCATAAATTCTCTGAAGTTTTTTGACAATCTCCCCTGTTCCATCGGGGCTTGAATCATCTATAACTATTATCCTTGAGTTTATTCCCAAATTTTCAATTGTGTGTATTAGGCTTTCAATGTTTTCAGCTTCACAGTATGTTGGGAGAAGGATAGCAACAGAAGAATCATCTCCGCTCTTCTTGTTTTCCTCCACCTTCTTGTCTCCTTTTTAAGGACGACCTCTTTGTTGGGGGTTTCTGTGGACGTTTGCCCTTGGCAATTATTAAAAAGTTTTTAGCGGCTCAGAATCCGAATAAAAACCCGATAAAAATCCAATAAGCTTTTCTAATACATGACCCGCTTTAGTAGGTGGTCCTAAAATTCACAGGGGCAAGGCATGAGCAGAACAATGGAACCAGCAAGTCTGACGGAATTTGAAAAGCTAAAAGAGATAGTTTGCGAGAACTTCCAAGTAGAGGAGGCCCTAATAGAGCATAACATTCCCACTTTCTATCTTAAACAACCTCAAGAAACAAAACAGGCGTTTCTTAAACTGCTTAAAAAGCTTGAGTTGATGAATTTTGTGGCGTTTTTAAGAAGAGCTGATGGAAAGCTTGTCCTTAAAATTGTCAGGAAACAGCCTGTTAAACCCAGCAGGGTTCTCGTTAATTGGCTGCTGTTTATTGCAACCATCGGAACGACTTTTACAACTGGATATATTTTGGCATCAAATCTGGCTTCAATCGGTGGAGAAATAGACCCCATTTTTGGAGGAGTTACATTTACAATAGCCATTATGGCAATTCTGGTTGTGCATGAAATGGGGCATAAACTCACAGCAAACAAAAATAGGATAGAGGCAACACCTCCATACTTTATTCCGGGTCCACCGCCAATAATTGGTGGAGGAATAGGAACCTTCGGAGCGGTCATAGTTCAAAAGTCTCTTCCACCCAATAAAGACGCCTTATTTGACATAGGAATGAGCGGACCAATCTCCGGCTTCATAATAGCCACAATTGTTACTGCGGTGGGTTTGGCTATGTCTGTACCAGCCCCGCCCACTGAAGAAGCCACCATCCTTCCGGTTCCCCTAATCATGGTCATCATTGGCGAATTGCTTAGAATTGGTGGATTGGTTCCCGTTCGCCCTCAAGGAAAAGTACTTTATTTGCATCCTGTGGGTTTTGCTGGTTGGGTCGGCTTTGTTCTTACAATGCTTAACCTTTTGCCCGCAGCAATGCTTGATGGAGGACACATCGCCAGATCTGTAGCCGGAGACAAAGCTAGAGCCATTCTGACCATAGTGTCAGTCGTCTTGTTGCTAATTAGTGATTTTTGGTTGATGGCATTATTTGTTCTCTTCTTAGCAATGCAAAGGCATCCTGGACCATTGGATGATGTTTCAAGTCTATCCACTGGGCGAAAAATTATAGCGGCTGTTTTGGTAGTAATTTTTGTTTTTTCGTTTCCTATATTCTGAATTTTCGATTAGTTTTTTCTGTAGTTTTGTTGAACATGAAAGCAGAAACGTTAATAAATATTACGACTTCAGATGATTCATGAAGGCGCAATGTGGGAAAACTCATGAAGGGAATCCCGATACTGATAGTCTTCTTTTCAATGTTCTTAGCCGCTTCGCTTTTGATTCCCTCATCCATATTTCCAGGAAACTTCATATGCGCCTTAATTGGAAGAATCGCTGAAGAATACCAGAAGTTTGTAGGTGCCCTCATCAACGGGGTCTTTTATGGAGCCATACTGTGGCTTGTTTTTGTTGCAGTGAGCCGAAAATTTGAGAAGGAGCAGTAAGTTTAGCACTTTTTAGCCTTCAATAGGTTGTTGTAGGAAGCCCACCAGCCTTATGATGCTTCCACACTTGTTGCAGTGGAGAATGAGCTCCGCCAAATCGTCTCCTTTCACTTTTGTCTCAACAATCTGATAGACTTCCTCGGTTTCGTCGTCTGGAGATATTATTACACCACATTTTGGGCAGGGGAAGGCACCGTCTCCATCAATTTTTGTCAGGTCAACGGTGTAGGTTTCGCCCTTTTTAACTACGGCTTTCTTCATCATTTAACTGCGCCTTCTTTAACATTGACGTTTCAAGGTTTGACCAAAATATAATTAACCATTATGAATCAAAAATCAATATTCCAACTAAACTTTGCAGTTTATGGAGAGGGTATCCCGGCGACCTTTGGAAATGGGACAGCATCCCAAATGTTTTCAAGACCGCAAATAAACCTCGTCAGCCTTTCAACACCTATTCCAAAACCTGCTGATGGCGGAATGCCAGCCCTCAGCATTTCTAAGTACCACGCATAATCAGACGGATTTTCACCGTTTTTTAACATCCTTTCCAAAAGTTTGTTGTATCGATATTCTCTTTCCCCGCCAGAAATTGCCTCCCCGAAACCTTCTGGATATATAAGGTCAAAATCCTCCAAAATGCCGGGCTCTTCTTCGCTCTCCATGTAGTAGAAGCTTCTTGCCGTGACTGGGAAGTTTGTTATCCAGAAGGGCTCGCTATGCATTTGTGAGATGGTTTCTTCTGCCTCCCAAGGAATCTCTTTGCCATATTCCACGTTTATCCCCATGCTTTTGAGAATCTCAAGGGCTTCCTTGTACGTGTATTTTTTGAAGGGCATTCTTGGCACTTTTAGGGTTTTTAGGCGTTTTCCAAGCTCTTTGCGGCACTTGCTTTTCACTCTGGCTATCACGTGGCAGAGCATTCTTTCGCCAAGCTCAATGACATCTTCGCATTTGGCGTAGGCGATTTCAAGGTCTATTTGCCTAAACTCCGTTAGGTGGCGGCGTGTTTTCACGGTTTCCAATGGTTCCAGGCGAATGTTTGGTGATAAGGCGAAAACCTTTGGCAAAGCTGTGATAATCATTTGCTTGTAAAGTATCATGCTGCTCATAACTTTGAAGGGAACACCATAATAGTCTATGGTGGCTTGCTTTGCCCCCCTAATGCCCGGATCTGTTGCTGGTCCAATTATCGGCGCCAAAATTTCAACGAAGCCCTCCTTTTTTAAGAACTCCCTAATTGAGGATACAATCTCATCTTGAACTCTAAAGACGTTTGCCAGTCTGTTGTCTCTCAGTGTGAGATATCGTTTCTTTAGACTTTCGAGGAGGCTGCCGCTCATGAGGGTGAAAATGCCACTTAATGTTTTTAAATTTTTTATTGAAAATTCTGTATTTTTATCAAACAGTAACCTTTTTAAGTTTTAAATCATGTAATTTTTTCACATGAGCCTCAAACTTGACGAAAAGGATTTGGCAATACTGGATTTGCTGCAGAAAAACTGTAAAATGACGGCAAAGGAAATTGCCAGAATAATAGACTCGCCAATTACAACAGTCTTCGCAAAAATAAAGAGGATGGAACAGCAGGGAATAATAAAGGAGTATAGGGCTGTCCTAGACCATAAAAAGCTGGACTTTGGTGTAACAGCCTTCATACTGGCATCCTTCTCATACCGAACCAACAGGGAGGGAGAACCGTTATCGCAAAGAGCAATAGCTGAGCAAATCTCAAAGTTTCCAGAGGTTCAGGAGGTTCACATAATATCTGGAGATTGGGATATTCTAATCAAAGTTAAGGACAAGGATGTGGATTCCGTTGGAAGATTTGTAATAGATAAGTTGAGAACCGTAAAGGGTATAGAAAAGACGTTAACATGCATGGTTTTTGACACCCCAAAGGAGACAACAACCATACCTATTC
>Ga0209225_1002988_pt1 | contig 14620 bp, 16 predicted proteins | sample WasSprMetagenome_FD_184732 | JGI IMG/M metagenome (GOLD analysis project Ga0209225, IMG submission 184732) | Sulfidic aquatic microbial communities from Washburn Spring, Yellowstone National Park, USA - WS (SPAdes) (version 3) | ecosystem: Environmental > Aquatic > Thermal springs > Hot (42-90C)...
CCGCTGGCTTGCCTGCTTGTGGTGGCTTCACCGCTGGCTTAGCCACTGGCTTGCCTGCTTGCGGTGGCTTTACCGCTTCCTTCGGCTTGGCTTCTGGCTTGCCCGCCTGCGGGGGCTTTACCGCTTCCTTGGGCTTCGCTACTTCTGGCTTAGTAACAGAGACCTTCGGCGCTTTGGCTTTCCCCTCGCCAGCCTTCTCCTGTGCAAACAGAGGAGAAGCCAACAACGCCATCATGCACAAGCCTGCTACCGCCCACACCATCGCTTTGCGCATCTCCACTCACCTCCCACAGGTTTTGTGAGCACCTCACCGTGCCCACTTTGTAAGTGACAACCGACAGCTACCGGCGTAGGGTAGCATCGTAACTTACACCCTTACCTACGAACTTCTTTGTCGTTAAAGTTACGACAACGCACAGTGCGAAAAGTTCCGCTCCCGACAGAAAGCGAACTACTGAGGCAATAGCAAGTGCGTGGCATCACTTGCCTTCCGTTTTCGTTTCCTGCTGTGGCTTTGTGCCTTCCTTCGGCTTGACACGCTTCTTCCCAACCTCAATCATCTGCATCTCGTGTTTAGCGTATGTCTCCCAGCTCGCCTTATCAAACACTGCATACGCCATCCCAGTTGAGCTGTAACCAACATAAACTTTGCTTCCCGGTTTCAGCTCCACTTCTGCTGCCTTGAGCTGTTTCCCGTTGAGGAAGTAGCGTGTCACTTTGGTTAAACCTATCGTCAGCTCTTGCCCATCGGACTTCAACTTCAACTCGCCCTTAGCCCTGTCAAATGAGACGACTTCGCCTTCAACAACCTTGCGACGAATGAAGGCTATGTAGCTAAGCTTATCCGCAAGGAAGCTCAAATCCGTTTTCGAGCGCGGCTTGAAACCGAAGACCACAGCATCGCCGACTTTGAACTTATCGAGAGAAACGCTCTCTCCCTCTTTCATCAGCTTCGTCTCTGGAGTAACATGCACTGTCACCTTGCCCGTCTCCACGCTGATCACTAAGCTCTTCTTCTCCACATTCAACTCCGCTATAGTTCCCTCACGCCCTTTAACGAGGGAAACCTTCTCCGTCTTGGCTTTCCCCTCGCCAGCCTTCTCCTGCGCAAATAGAGGGGAAGCCAACAACGCCATCATGCACAAGCTTGCTACCGCCCACGCCATCGCTTTGCGCATCTCCACTCACCTCCCATGATTTTGTGAGTTCCTGAGCTACGCCTCTGATTGCAACTCCACATTTTGTTAGATTGCGATAGCGCAACGAAGTTTCGCTCCCAACAGACGGCAAGCCTTAACCAACAAGATGCAAAGGCCCAGACTACATCCACCCTATCCATCACACCCTGCGGGATTCATTCATGACAGCGGGGTTCAACGGCGCATCAAGTTAAGCAACCAAAACAGCAAGCTCAAAGCCAAGCTGAGCACGATGCTCACAAGTATGCATGTTGTTAGCGGGAAGTAAAATGTGAACCCCTCCCGACGGTAGATGATGTCTCCGGGCAGTGGGCGCAGTGATATGCCGACCTTGCTCAAAAGCCATATGCCAAATCCGACTCCAACCATCAGCGCACCAAAGACCATGAGAGCTTTCGCCAGTTGCCCAAGCTCACTCATCTTCATCAACCCCACACTATGGATTATGTTGCATGCGCTACAGATTCTGCGACTTGCCCTCAGCTTGAAGTTTCAAGTTGGCTCGGATGCGCTATAATCGGTTATGAAGTTCACATATAAACTTTCCACTCCGAAGCGCCTCTTGGAGGTGGTGACGATGAAGGGACATGGAATGGTGGCGCATATGCCTCGTTCGATAGCCCTCGTAAGAGCAGCGCTGTCGTTCTTGGGTTCAACGACCAAGGCTTTGAAACTCTTCTTAGGTGGAGCACCAGTTGAGGCTCAAATGGAGCTTGCAAGAGCCTTAATACGGGAAGCAATACCGTTGCTTAAGAATGCCACGAAGCAAGATATGATTCGCTTCCTCAAGCTACTCGAGTTGATTGCGAGGCGGAAGTTGCATAAAGACCAACTGCGTCAACTGCAAAAGCTCGTTGAGCAAGACCATCCAGCCATCGGATTACTTTGGAGGTTGTTCAGGGAAGCGAATGTGAACTGCCTCCAGCACCTGTTCGAGGGGCTCGGAGTGAACGCAGTTTGGCTTGGACACCTTAAGAGGCGGGAGTTCGTTAGGAAGCACGGCTTCATCCCACCCTTCCTCATACTCATAAGCCCGACGATGCGTTGCAACTTAAACTGTGTTGGCTGTTATGCTGGTTTGTATCCGAGGACAAAAGACCCATTGAGCTTCGAAACGCTTGACAGGATCATAAGGGAAGGCAAAGAGATGGCGATCTACTTCTACACCATCACTGGTGGCGAGCCTTTCATAAGGGAAGACCTGCTCGACCTCTACGAACTGCATAACGATTGCGTCTTTCAGGTTTACACCAACGGGACACGCTTCACGCCGGAGCTCGTTAGAAGGCTCGCAGAGTTGGGCAATGTCTATCCAGCAATTAGCATTGAGGGCTATGAGAAGGAGACAGATGAGAGGCGTGGCAAGGGCGTCTTCAGGAAAGTGATGGAAGCAATGGACATGCTCAAAAGCGAAGGCATCATCTTCGGCTTCTCAACAACCGTTACACGCTACAACGCTGATGTCGTATCTGACATATCGTTCTACGACTTCCTCATAGAGAAGGGGTGCATGTTCGGTTGGACATTCCTTTATGTGCCCGTCGGGAAGGACGACGACCCTGATATGATGGTTACACCAGAGCAACGCGATAAGCTACGCAGGGTTGAGCTTGAGGTTAGAAGAACACGACCCCTTGCTTGGTTTGACTTCTGGAGCGATGCGCCATTAACCGATGGATGCCTCGCGGCAGGCAGACTCTACTTACACATAAACTATCGTGGTGACATTGAGCCGTGCGTGTTCGCCCACTTCGCCACACACAACATTAACAACTGCACATTGATTGAAGCACTTCAGTCGCCCTTCTTCCGCGAATACAGGCGAGTTCAAAGGATGTGCAAAAACCGCCTGCGCCCTTGCATAATCATTGACCACAACGAGTTGCTTGAGGAAGTGATACGGAAGACGAACGCCAGCCCGACTCATGACGGTGCAGAAGCAATCATAACCTGCCATTCACAAAAGCTCCGTCAATGGTCATCAGAGTATGCGAAGCTCGCCGACAAAGCGTGGGAGTCTGAAGAATACGATTGGGCAAGGAACGGCTGGTATTGGGCATGGGCTGAGGAAGAGGACGAGGCTGAGCAAATAGCAGTTGAAAAGTGATGCACCACTTCGCAAGGTGAAGATTATCGCTCAGCGAACAACTTCAATGTGTGAACTCCTTGAGGACATCGGAGAGCCTCTTTAGGTGGCTTTGTTCTTGTGCAATTATTGCTTCAACTGTTTTACGCTCGCCCTCGGGGACATACACTTTGAGCGCTTCGTAGAAAAGGATGCTGTCCTTCTCAAGCGCAATACCTACTTTGAGTGCCTCAACGAAGTTTGCGCTCACAGCTAAGCGCTTTATATCTTCGTCTCCGAGGATGGTGCGAGATTCAACAAGCGCTTGAACATATGCTTGCCACTCACCTGGGTAGCTTTCTGGCAGGGTTTGTGAAGCCACCTTGTCACGCAATTGGGCGAAGTCCTTCTCGTGGTTTAGCTCCTCGTTTGCGAGCCAGCGAAACATGGCTGAGCCTTCATCATCTGAAGCGTGTTTCGATAAGGCGTCGTAGAACCTATACCCTATCCGCTCCATCTCAATCGCCATGTCCAAAATATCGCTTGCACTGAACAGAGCCATTTTTTTTCGCACCCCCATTACCTCAGAGCTTCACTAACGAAAACACATTGTAGCCCGCCAACTTCTCCCGTCCTTTCAAGTCAACGAGCTCTATAAGGAATGCAACTTCAACGACATTGCCGCCAGCTTGCTCGACAAGCTTGACCATCGCAAGAGCAGTCCCGCCAGTTGCAAGCACATCGTCAAATACGAGCACCCTTTGCCCCTCGCTTATAGCATCAACATGCATCTCGATTGTGTCCTCGCCATACTCAAGCTCGTAAGTGATTGAGAGCGTTTTGTAAGGTAGCTTCCCCTTCTTACGCATGGGCACGAAACTCGCGTTCAACTCAAGTGCGAGCGGGGCACCAAATATAAATCCGCGTGCTTCAACTGCTGTCACAACATCGATTGAGGCATCCTTGTAGCGATCCGCAAATGCCTTTATGACCCTACGGAAAAGATCTGGCTTCTGCAATATCGGCGTTATGTCACGGAAGAGGACACCGGGCTTTGGGAAGTCGGGGATAGTCCTTATCGCTTCCTTCAGCCCTTCAATATACTCCATAGTTTAACCTCACCCCTCATTTGCCACTTGTTAGACGATGACTTGCGCTCCCTTAAGCGCTTCACCGCATTTGCATGTGCGCTCCTTCGGCATCCGCTCAATCATCAACCTGATGAGCGAACGCGCTTTCTCTATGTTCTCCGAAAAGACGCGCATGACTTCCTCAGCACTTACCGGTTCAACCTCACCCTCAACCACAAGCCCCGTGTCGTAATCGGTCACAAGTGAGATGTTCACATAGCACATTTCAAGCTCTCTTGCGAGCACGCACTCTGGGTATTGCGTCATGTTGATGACTTCCCAACCGAGGCTTGTAAACCATTTGCTCTCGGCTTTCGTTGAGAACCTCGGACCTTCTATGACGACGACAGTGCCTCGCTCATGCAACGGCAAGCCCAACTCACGCCCACAAGCTATGGCGAGCTCCCTAAGTTGTGGGCAGTATGGATCAGCAGTTGAGATGTGTGTCGTTATCGGTCCGTTGTAAAATGTGTCATCACGATGTCTTGTGCGGTCAACAAACTGATCACAAATGACGATGTCGCCCGGCTTGATGTGCTTCTGCAAACTGCCGACGGCGCATGGTGCGATTATGCGTTTGACACCTAACTCCTTCATAGCCCACAAGTTCGCCTTATACGGGATCTTGTGAGGCGGATACTGATGGTTTCTCCCGTGCCTCGGCAAGAACGCCACCCTCTTGCCCGCTATCTCAACTATCGTGATAGAATCGCTCGGCGCACCATATGGCGTGTTCATGCGCAATGTCTCTACAGCCTCACCGAGTTCGTAGAACCCAGAACCACCAAAGACGCCTATCTCAACACTCATCCCAAAACCATCACCTCCACATCTCAAAAAGTTAAGGCTAAAGCTCCCTCACGGGCGTCCCATAAGGTATCGCCTGAGGTTGGTGCTCAGGTTGCGTTAGCTCTATGATCTTCCATTGCCTGCCATACCTCTTTAGGCGAAAAGACTGCGTTTCGTTCTTCCCCTCAAAAACAAGCTCGACTTTGAGCTTCACCTCATCCTCGGAAGCGAACTCATCGGGTAAAACTGCGATGCCCTTTATCCCATCGTGCATCCTCTGGAGTTGCCTCCCAAATTCCTTCCACCCAACCTCACGAAGAAACAGCATCACCCTCTCTTTCGCCTTACCATCAAGGAGGGACAAATAAGCCTTCACATCGCCGCGCTCCATAGCGTTAAACATAGCCAAAACAACATCCTCAGGCTTCTGCTCCTTAACCGCCAACTTGCCCTGCGAGCGCAAACCTGCACTTACCAACCACCCTACCACAGCTATGCTCACACACGCTGTTACCACCCTTTTGGTCTTAGCTGATCCACCGTGCAACACTTTCACCAACATTAGCAACGCCTTCCATGCACCGTGCTACAACTAAGTTACAACCATCACTGCTGTGGTGTTGGAGGTTGCTGAGGTTGCTCCGTTGGTTGCTGAGGAGGTTGTTGTGGCTGAGGTGGTTGCGGTGGCTGTTGTGGTTGTTCTGCTGGTTGCTTCCCCTTTTCGGGTTGCGGTGGTTTTTGTGCCTCGCTTGCCTCTGGGAGTTGTATTCCGAGCTTGCTCAAAGCATCTTGAAGTTGTCTGAATGCAGTTGCCAGTTGCTCTGCTGCCGCTTCAGCCTTCCTGCGTATCTCGTTTGCCTTCGTGACATTTTCTTGGAGGCGTGCAAGTTGGTCTTGCAATGAGGCATTCTCTTCCCTTATGCTTTGTAGTGGCATATACCATTGGCGCACAAGCACAGCCGTCATCGCAGCGCCACCGATTATTAACCCCAAAACGAAACCCCAAAGGAAAGTTGCGCCACCACGCTGTGGTGTCGTCACAGTCACTTCAGTTTGTGGTTGCTCACCCGTTGGGGTGACTTCAGGTCCTTGAGCCATTCCCCTCACCTCCACCAAAGTTTGATCCCGCCTATCCTCGGACTGCAATCAAAAGTTTGACACAAGTTGGTTTGCATCGCCAGTGCATAACGAACTTGGAAAATCACATTCCACATAGCCACCTGAATGTCGCCCTCGCAACGATCGGACGCTCACTCGAGATTAATTGAGGTAGCCCCGGCAACAGCTTTGTGTCGTAGATGACAGTCACAGTCACAGGTGCACCACGAACACGACTGCCCTCAGGTGGCTCAATTATCACCCTCGCCTTCTCATAGTTCGGCAACGATGAGAGACGCTGATAAACTATGCTCCTAACTTCGGCATCGGATTTGCATAGAGCAGCGTTCCTTGCGCCCTCCCTCGCCGCTGTGTTGATGATGTGCAAGTAGCTGAACATCTGCCCGAAAAAGAGAATACCACTGACAACCAAAACGAGCATCACCACGCCAACTGCAAGCTCAAGGAAGGCTTGCCCATAGCTTAACCTCACTCTGCGATGTGCTTCACATACCATCTTCGATCACCAACCGTTTTTCGTATGTGCCATAGTCATCATACCACTTTGGCTGGCGAAACCTCAAATCATGTTCATCTCAACCGGTGGCAAAGGCAGTGGGAAGCATTCCTTAAGCATCCTCTCTCCCAACCCATGGGCGCGCACTCCGCTTATGGTTTCTTCTGGCGGTGTTCCAAGCATCATCCAAACGAGGTTCGTCTCGCCCGTCACCTGAAGCCATCCACCTTCGCCATACGCAACGAACCTTTCCCTGCCAGCGTTTAGCTCAAGGCTTCGAACGAAACTGGCTGGCAGATGACTCTCAAGGTATGGCATCAACTTGCGCATCGTTGAAACGAAATCAACAACGGCATAAGTGCCAGGACGCCTCACCTCAGTCCATTTGACCCCTCTCAACTCAAGAAGCCTTTTAAGCGCATCCGTGTGCCCTACATCAATCCACACCTCAGCATCGCTTGGGAGAGAAAAGGCGAGCGCCCGCAATGCGCCCATGATGTATATCCTCTCACCACAAAATTCAAAAACCCTTACCCATTTCATGCCATCGTGCTCTTGCAAGCTCGTGAGGAGCAAGTAGCCGACTTGAGTGTTAGCTTCTTCAATGATTTGGAATTCGCACCTCTGACCAGCGCAGTGCTCATACTTGAGCACAACCTCATAATCGGAGACGGGGCGGATGAACCTTAACGCCTCGCCTTCGTAAAGGCGCGCAAGCAGTTGCGCATCTTCTTTTGAAGCCTTTCGGAGCAATACACTCGGAGCGTCAACGAGCATCCCTTTAAGCTCACCTGCAGTCGCTCTGAACCTGAGCACACCACCCGTTGGTCTTGCGCCGACCCTGCGATACATCGGTCTGTCGCCAGAGATGCATACAAAGTCAACTCCGTTCTCCATGAAGCGGTGCATAGTGGTAGCGAGTATTGTGCTTGCAAGACCTCTGTTGCGGAACTCCGGCAAGGTGCTCACGCTACCGACATAGCCGATGCGCAGTTTGCATCCATAAACGGTGAAGTCGCGCTCAAGGCGCTGTATGACCGAAACTGCCCTCCCCTCATGGAACATGGCGAATGTTTCGTCTATAGCTCCGGGACGGAGCGCCATCGGCCACCTTGAAGCACCGACTTCGTAGTGTGGTGCGCCGTGTGGTTCAAAGAAAACCTTGTGAAGCACATCTATGACGCTCTCAACCTCTTCTGGCTTTGGAGTCCTCGGTCCTTCAAACGGTTCGATGAGTTCCACCTCCATGATAAGCCCACCTCCATAAACGAGACTCCTCAACCTGCTATTAGCACCAACTCAACATCTTATTCTTGCATGCCATCGATTGCCACTTCGCACACCCGAGGGGAAACGAAGCGCCGAGTGAATTAAATTTAAATTTGAGTTTGCGATCATGCCGAAAGGGTTGAAACCATATGGTGCGTGAAAGCAACACAAAGCCAAACTGCCTCTTCATCACATTCGAAGGGATTGAAGGGAGTGGAAAATCGACTCAAGTCAGGATGCTCGCAGAGAGGCTTGAGAGATACGGCTACAGCTTCATCTTGACGAAAGAACCCGGTGGGACGAAGCTTGGCGAACAGATAAGAGAGATGCTACTTTCATGGCAGACGCATATGAACAAAGTGTGCGAGCTCTTTCTCTTCCTCGCTGATAGGGCACAACATGTGGAGGAAGTGATACTGCCTGCGCTGAAGGAGGGCAAGCTCGTCATATGTGAGAGGTATTGCGATTCGACTTTAGCATATCAGCATTACGGGCTTGGGTTACCGCTTGAGCTTATCAACATGCTCAACGACCTTGCGACACAATCACTTAAACCGCATGTCACATTCCTGCTTGACATAGAGCCAGCTTTGGGGTTGCGTCGCTTGAGAGGTTTGAAAAGTTCGCTTGACAGGATTGAGCAACGCCCAATAAGTTTCCACGAGAGGGTAAGGGAGGGTTATCTTGAGATTGCGAGGAACGAGCCAGAGAGGGTCGTCGTTTTGGATGCGAGTTTGCCAGCCGAGGATGTGGCAGCGATGGTTTGGGAGAAGCTTTCATGCCTGCTCCAAAAGAAGACATGAGGCGGTGAATGCGCTGTGGCGTTAAAAGACATCGTGGGTAACGAAGGAGCCATAAAGCTTTTGAAGATGGCTTGTGCCAAAGGCAAGGTGGCTCACGCATATGCGTTTTGCGGACCATCTCACATCGGCAAACGCACAACAGCTGTTCAGTTTGCGAAAGCTTTGAACTGCTTAAACCAAGTGGCAGACAGCGAAGGGGTTGATTCATGCGATGCCTGTCAGAGTTGCAAACACATCGATAGCGGCACCTCCTTAGATGTTCAAATCATCGCCCCGACAGCCCATCAGGATGAAGAGGAGGTGAGGGCTTTATCAATCCGAGTGGATAACATGAGGCGGATGCGCTCTGACGCGATGCTTTCGGCGAGGCACTCTCGGTTCAAGGTCTACATCATTGACGATGCGGAACTCGCAACCGAAGAGGCAGCAAATTGCATTCTGAAGACGCTTGAAGAACCTGCTCACAATGTCGTCATCATACTCATCACCGCAAACCAGATGGCGTTACCGAGGACGGTCATTTCACGCTGTCAGGTTGTGCGCTTCGGACTTGTGCCAACTCACAAGATAACCGAGGCACTCATGAGCCGTCTCGGGATGGAAAGCCATACCGCAACACTGTGCGCAAGGCTCTCAAAGGGGCGCCCGGGATTGGCGTTCGCCTTCGCGAAAAGCGAAAGCGTTAAAGACACAATGGACGAGGCGAGGAAACTGTTGGAGCACATCGTCACAGCCGAACCGATTGAAGCGATAAAGCTTTCGGAACGAATCATAGCTCTTGGAGCATCGCTGAGCAAAATATTCCCGTCAAGCTCGGCAGACGCAGTTGAACCTGAAAGGAAGCACGCCTTGAGGGGGATCGACACACTGCTCGGATGCATAAGAGACTACTTGGCGATGCTGTGTGGTATGCAAGCCGAACAAACAGTGACGCACTTAAGCGGCGATGCCACAAAACAGCGCACCGTGCGTTACGAACCACAACGCCTCGTAAGACTTACGGAAGCGCTCACAAGAGCAAGGCATGCGCTGTTGCTCAATGCTAATGTGCAACTAACACTTGAGGTTTCGCTGTTACAATATATCTGCACATCAGGCGGGAGCTGAACTTAATGGGGGGTGAATTAGATGGCGGTGATTGAGGTAACCGAAGCCAACTTCGATTCCGAGATATTGAACAGCGAGACGCCTTCGATGGTTGACTTCTGGGCGCCATGGTGTGGACCTTGCCGTGCGATGGCACCGATTGTTGAGCGCATAGCGGAGCGCTACCAAGGGAAGATCAAGGTGGCAAAAGTGAATGTGGATGAGAACCAAGGGTTGGCAATCCGCTACTCAATAATGAGCATACCAACGCTCATCTTCTTCAAGGGCGGACAAGTCGTTGATAGGATTGTGGGCTTGGTGAGCGAGCACACAATAGACGAGAGACTGAAAAAGATTTTGGGCGAGTGAAATAGCATGCCGCTTGAATCGCTCAACATCATCTGGGTGATTGCGACTTTGGTCGGATTCATCGGCTATGTGGCATCACAGGTGGCATGCATCATCTTCGCATTCGATGCAGAGGGGAAAGTGAAACCAAAGGCTCTCATCGTGACGGCACTTTTTATCGTCGCATCTCTTCTGTTGCTTATCCTCGGCTTGGCATTCGCATAAAGGCAAACAAGTTGCTACATCCGCAGGGATGTCCCCTCACTCCGAAACCCTTGGAGGGATGCGGAGATGGAAAGGAAGGTTGAGAGGGCATTGATAAGCGTTTCGGACAAAAGAGGCATCGTTGAGTTCGCTAAGGGCTTGAGTGAGCTTGGCATCGAAATCATATCGACTGGCGGGACCGCGAGGACGCTAAGGGAAGCTGGAATAAAAGTCACCGATGTCTCCGATGTAACTGGCTTCCCAGAGATGCTTGATGGGCGCGTGAAAACACTTCACCCGAAAATACACGGTGGCATACTCGCAATCAGGAGCAAAGAGGAACATGTGCGTCAACTGAGCGAGCACGGCATCGGCTTCATTGACCTTGTGGCGGTCAACTTATACCCTTTCGAGGAGACTATCTCCCGCCCCGATGTGACCCTCGAAGAGGCTATAGAGCAGATTGACATTGGCGGACCATCGCTCATAAGGGCTGCAGCGAAGAATTACGAGAGCGTGACTGTGATCGTCGACCCAGAGGATTACGATAGGGTGCTCTCGGAACTGCGTTCAAACAACTGCATGACCTCGCTTAAGCTACGCATGGAACTCGCTGCAAAAGCATTCAGGCATACCGCCTCCTATGACGCATGCATAGCAAACTACTTCCGCAATCTAATCGGAGAGCCATTCCCTGAGACATTAACGATCTCGTGCAAGCTCGCTCTGAAACTTCGCTATGGTGAGAACCCGCACCAACAGGGTGCATTTTATGTCCTGCCGAACTTCAAACACCCTTGCATCTCAACAGCGCGCCAGTTGCATGGCATACCTTTGTCCTACAACAACATAGCTGACTTGGATGCAGCGCTTGAACTTGTGCGTGAGTTCAAAGAGCCAGCAGCTGCGATAATCAAGCACACAAACCCGTGTGGATGCGCAATCGGCGAAACGCTCGCTGAGGCTTTCGTCAAAGCGAGGGACGCAGACAAGGAAGCCCGCTTCGGTGGCATCATAGCATTCAACCGAACCGTTGACGAAGACACAGCAAAGGAGATCATCGTCAAGGGTAGCTTCTATGAAGCGATAATCGCGCCCGGATACGAAGAAAACGCATATGAACTCATCACAAACAGAAGCGGGTGGGGTCAATCTGTGCGCCTGTTGTTGCTCGATGGAACACTTGAGCCTCCAGAGGCACTCGCCGATAGCTTTGCGTTTAAGTCGGTAACTGGTGGTCTCCTCATACAATCGGTTGATGCGCTCGCCGAAGATAGGTCACAATGGAAAGTCGTGACAGAGACAGCACCGACTGATTCTGAGTGGCGTGATTTGGAGTTCGCATGGAAGGTCGTCAAGCATGTTAAGTCAAACGCAGTTGTGCTCGCAAAAGACGGCGTCACAGTAGGGGTTGGCGCAGGACAAATGAACAGGGCAATCTCAGTCAAGCTCGCTGTTGAGAGCGCTGGCGAAAGAGCAAAAGGGGCTGTGCTCGCTTCGGAGGCATTCTTCCCACACACCGACGGTCCTGAGATAGCAGCGAAAGCAGGCGTAAGGGCGATCATCCAACCAGGTGGCTCAAAGCGAGATGAAGATGTCATAGCACTTTGCAACAGCTACGGAGTTGCGATGGTCTTCACTGGCACAAGACACTTCAGGCACTGAAATAGCACCGTGTTGAAGAGGAGTGATTAGGTGTTGGTGGTGTAGGGCTTTGAGAGGATGCGATGTGCCTCGTGCATGAGTGTAGCTAAGGCATTATAGGCATCCCTTTGTAGTTGGGAGCGAAGCTTCATCCGCTTAACACCTTCATCATTGCAAGTGATGACTTCTCCTCGTGGGTTTAGCTTTCCTGCCACATGAATTTCGTCTTCGCCAGTCAGCAATGACAGCCCAATGCAAGCTGCCCCAAGGACTGCAGCATCGTGTGATGATGGTAGATGGACTTCCATTTGAGTTGCGTCAGCGATGGCTTGATTGAACAAAGGCATCTGTGCCAGCCCACCGCAATGAACGATGCGTTTAAGCGTTCCTATGGCACGACGGTAAAGTTCAACATTCTCAGCCACTTCAACTGCAAGCGCTTCAAGCGTCGCCCTTATGATGTCGCTCTTGTTGTGTCCCAATGTCAGCCCGATGATGCACGCAAGCACATCAGCGTCCCAATGCGGTGCGCCAGCACCCGCGAAAAATGGGAGGACTATGAGCGAACTTGCGTTAGTGCTCTTTCCAAGCTCGCTTTCAATGGCTTCCAATGTTCTTTCATGCGCAACTTGCATGCCAAGCAACTCACGCGCAAGCCAGTTTAAAGCTGCACCGCATGCCCATATGCCAAGCTCAAGTTGCTTTAAGTCACCTATGTTAGGTCCTCTTGCAACATGCACATCAAGCCCGAGAGAATCAACATCGGTGTCCACAAGGACGGATATGTTCGCTGCAGTTCCACTTGCGACCATCACTTCAACCATCGGCTCAAGCGCCAACCCGAGCGCCTCGCATTGCCTATCTCCCATGCCAGCAACCACAGGGATGCCATCGGGCAAGCCAAGTTGAGATGCCACCTCACTGCTCAACAAGCCAACCACTTCATTCGGCTTAACAACCTTTGGCAGTTGCTGTTCGTTCACGCCAGCCCAGCTAAGTAGCTCATCACTGTATTTCATCGTGCGCATGTCAAAAAGTGAGAAGCGTGGTGCAAGCGTTATGTCGATGGCGAACTTCCCAGTCATACGAGCTATGAGGAAGCCTTTGGGTTGGGTTATGAACCTCGCTTTTTGAAACACATCGGGTTCATTCCTTCTGACCCAGCGCAGTAGTGGCGCAGTGAAGCCAGCCGATGGTATAACGCCAACCACCTGTGAGAGCCAATCAACACCAAATTCGTTGATCAACTCACACAGCTCAAAGCTGGCACGCCTGTCAACCCAAACGATGGCTTTGCGCAACGGCTCAAAACTTTCATCAAGCAACACGAGACCCTCACGCTGTGAAGAAAGCGAGATCACTTCAACGCTCACATCGCCAGCCAAAGCTAACGCGTCCTTTGTAGCGCTACAAACCGCCCTCCACCAGTCGCTTAAATCCTGCTCCGCTAAAAGTGGCTTTGGATAATGCGTTTCAAAACGAGACGATGCGAGCGCCCGTATGTTTAAGCGCTCATCAACAACCGCTACCTTGCATGAAGATGTGCCCAAATCGATAGCTATGCACGCACGCATAGCTTCTCATCCCAAAGCATTTGAAGATGAGGACGAATTGGCATGAGTTATGAGCGCTCCCTTGTTTCCTTCAGTAGCGCACTTGTGTTTGGAAAGTCCAGCGGGTCGCACTTGGGTTCTTCTCCTTCTCCCAAGTCAAGTTCAACCTCGTCACTTTGTTCAGGTCATACTGGATGCCCAACGCATTGCGTCGGAAAGTGTTGCCTGCCACATTCCTGTTTGGGTCGTATTGGTCGTGTTTGGCGTAGATGGTGATGGGTTGGTCGGGCAATTTGTAGCCCAGCAAAGCATACCAGCCGCGAACCTTGACGGTTGAGTTGGCAGCGGTGCCTGCGTCTTTTCCGTCAACCCATTCGGCTCGCAAAGTCAAGCCACTGATGGGCGTTAACAGTAGTCCAACGACGGTTCGTTCCCGATCAAAATTGGCGATGCCGAGAAGTGCACCGAAATCCTTGCGCCCGACGCCATCCATCCGACCAACCCAAATCCGACCCAACTTGCCTTCCTTGTCCAGTGGCTGGACAACTCGGACAAGCCAACTCTTTCGGGAGGTGAGGCTGTCTTGCGTTTCCGTGCTCCTCGTCCCGCTGAAAAGTCCCAGAGTGATTTCTGGCAGACCTTGCTTGCGGAGCGTGTAAGCGATGCCTCTGTCTCGCTCGCCGGGGAACAACGCCGTTGAAACCCTTGCCCGTTCGGGAGTCCAGCGCACTGACGAAGACTCCAAGACTTCTTCAAGCAGCGGGACTTTGAAGTGACCGAAGGTGAAGAAGCCGTCTCCTGCCCTCAACTCAAGGTAGGCGTCACGAAGAGCCACATCGGTTTCAGCGGCGTCAACTTGCAGCCGATAAAGCACGCCCTTCAAAGGTGTCCCACGAACATCCAAGCGGACGCGGC
>Ga0209225_1002991_pt1 | contig 14587 bp, 11 predicted proteins | sample WasSprMetagenome_FD_184732 | JGI IMG/M metagenome (GOLD analysis project Ga0209225, IMG submission 184732) | Sulfidic aquatic microbial communities from Washburn Spring, Yellowstone National Park, USA - WS (SPAdes) (version 3) | ecosystem: Environmental > Aquatic > Thermal springs > Hot (42-90C)...
CCAGACTTTGTACCGGCGAATTTCCGCTTGGTTAGAACTCGATGGGCTTTCCTCTTTCTGGGCAAATTATGTTCACCGGCAGGTCACCCAAGAACTTTTTGAAGAGCATGGGGGCTGTACAGTGAACCAGAACCAAGTGCCGTGGTCTAACTCTCTCCACGACCTTCTTCAGTTCCATGGATGAGGCATGTCCCGAGGCATGGATTTGAAACATGGGCATCCCTAGGAACTCGAGCCAGTTGGAGAGCTTTTTGAATTCAATCTCCCCCTCCTCGTCCCAGGGCTCGCTCTCCGAGTATATGTAGATTGAGCCAGGTCCGGGCTCCACCTCAAGAAGCTCCAGCATGTCGTAGTAGGTGGCAAACAGGAGGACCTTAGACTGGTTCTTGGAGACCCAGGAGCTGTCTACCGTCCCGAACTGACCTGCGAGCTTCCCCTCCCACTTGTAGGGCCTCTCCTTCTTTCTGTAGTAGATTCTTATCCCCGGATCTCCTACCTTGAAAATGTCTCTTATGATTCCGCCCTCGATTTCCGGCCTCAGGGCCTCCATCAGGGAAGCCTGCCTCATGGAGATCACGAGCTCCCTCCCGTTTTCCCTGGCCACCTGATAGAAGGTCCTAAGCCTATCTATGTCAACGCTCGAGAAGCTGGCCGCCACAAGGCCCCGGCAGCTGGAGACAAGCTCCCCAGCCTTTCTCTTGACCTCTTCCTCGCCTGAAGGTTTGGACTCGAGCACGTTTGTCCCCTCCATGATGAGGATATCCACCCCTTCGATTCTCCGGAGGAAGTCGTCGCTCATTTTCGCCTTGGGACCGTGGAACCTGAAGTCCCCCGTGTAGGCCACGCTCCCTTCCGGGCCCTCAAGGAAGTACCCATAGGCCGCAGGTATGGAGTGGTCAACGTGGACGGGCGTGACCTCAAAATCCCCTACTTTGAACTTTCTTCCCGTCCTGAAGCTGCCCGGGACTATCTGGGGCGTGATGCAGCGGTGAAGGGGTCCATCGAGATCCTCCAAGTTGGCAAGCTTGTAATCTGCCTCCCTTGGTGTGGTGACCTCCCTGGCGAAGATGATTCTCCATGTCCCCTCGCCCGCCCATAGCTCAACCTCAGGCCGAACATATCTCACATAGTCCATGTGATCAAGGTGAGCATGGGAGAGGAGGATGGCTTGAACCCCGGGCTCGCCTTCCTGACCTTTGTAGAGATTAGGAAGGTTTGGGAGCAGCCCAAGCTTAAGTAGGGATTCATGTTTTTTGGCCTTTAGGAAAGGCTCCACGAAGAGTTCCGACTCCCTTGAGAAGTTGCGTCCGAAATCCAAAAACAATTTAGTGTCTTTACACTCCAACAGAATCTGATTTCCTCCGATTTCTCCAGCGCCACCGTAGACAGTTATTTTAATCCGTTCGCTTCTGGTGTGCTCTTTCAAGCTTATTTCCCTTTGGATGAAATTATCTCCTCCAGAAGTACTTCCTTTATAACCGGAATCATCTCCTCCGGTACCGTGTGAGTGGGATACCTGCGACTCCCAGTCTTAAAGTAGATTCCGTAACTCTTCAAGATGGCAAGGTCGCGTGGTGAAGGATAAGTCCCACCCAATGACCTAATCGCGGCGAGAATCTTGTCCCAAGATGCACCTCCATATGCTTTGTCCCAGAAATCTGGATAAAGCGAAATTATCGCTCTCAAAAAATAAACTGCTCGTCCTTTTGTTTCCTTAATCGCTTTCCTAACCTCCTCCTTCAACCATTCTCTACGGTCCTCGAGTTTGACCTCTTTTCCATCGAAGTAAAAATGTTCACCGACAAACCTGTCGATTTCTAAGTACCTAGGTTTTTTGCCGAACACTTTGTTTACTGCTTGGACAAAAGCTTGGGAGTTTGGTTCAGTAGCTAATTTTTCTAAGGCGATTTTTCTTTCTTCGTCAGAAAAATAGGCGTAGAGATCTTTAGCGAATTTTTTCTCGAACTGATTAAACCAGTCGATGCCGCAGTCCTTGCCTACTTCGAAGAGATCTCTATCTGAGTAGAAGAGCCTACGTAGTAGCAGTTTTCTTTCTTCTGCTTCTTCCATCAGATACGTCGGGTTTTGATATTTAAACATGCACTTTTTGAAGGGGGGGTAATAATAAAAAGGATAAGTTTTTAAAAAATAACTTGTATAATTTAAAAAGATGGAGTGGCTAGGCAGGAGGTATGAAATTCTCTGGAAAGCCTTTGGTCGAAAGCCTTTTACTCGCGAAGAAGCTCTCACGGCTCTTTCAGCTTGGGAGCGAGAAGGAAATCTCAATGCCATCCTATCAGAACTCCGCAAACTGGGATGGCTGGAAGTACAACCCCACCCTTCTGATGCTCGCAAAAAGATATACAGGCTAAAAGAGGTGAAAATCATGGAGGAGGGGAAAGAGCTGACGAGGGAGGAGCTTGAGCGCCTCCTGAAAAAAGCTGCAGATTTGATAAGGACTCGGGTAGATTACGAGTTTATTCTGATTCTTCTCTTCTTGAAGCGAATAAGCGATAAATGGGAAATTGAATACGAGGAGGCCTATCGAGAAGCACTGGCAGATGGTTTGAGTGAAGAGGAAGCCAGAAAGGAGGCAGAGGCTTCGGTCTTTCACGATTTTGACTTACCCAAAGAATCCCTTTGGGAGAATCTAAGGAAGGACGTGGTCAGACTCCCTGAGAGATTATCAGAGGCACTCAAACAACTGGCCCAGAGAAATCCTGAACTGAAAGATGTAGTAGACCGAGCGGACTTTTTACAGTTTGCAAGAAGCACGGAGAACGCCGAAATATTAAGACAGCTAGTGGAACTCTTCAGCTCCAAGAAGCTTCACCACGTTTCTCCGGATATCTTGGGAGATGCCTACGAATGGGTGCTGTCTTATTTCGCTCCTCAGAAGGCCAAGGAGGGAGAGGTATATACGCCCAGAGAAGTTATCAAGCTACTGGTGGAAATTCTAGACCCCAAGCCGGGAGAGTCCGTTTATGATCCGGCTTTTGGTTCGGGGGGCATGTTGATAGTTTCTTACTATTATGTCAGGGGAAAATATGGAGAAGAAAAAGCAAGAGAACTCTCCCTTTATGGACAGGAAGTCAATCCCAAAATATATGCCCTTTGCAAGATGAATCTGTACATTCACGACATAAGAGATGTAGAACTGAAACAAGGAGATACCCTACTCTACCCCAAATTCTTGGACGGAAACTCCCTAAAGACCTTCAACGTGGTATTGGCGAATCCTCCATGGAATCAAGATGGGTATGGTGAGGAGACCTTAAAGAAGGGAGAGTTCTGGAGGGAGAGGTACAAGTACGGTTTTCCACCTAACCAATCGGCCGATTGGGCCTGGATTCAGCATATGCTGGCTTCCGCCGATGGAGGAAACGGTAGGGTCGGTGTAGTCATAGATAATGGGTGCCTCTTCAGGGGAGGAAGGGAGAGAAGCATAAGGGAGGGTGTGCTGAGAGATGACCTGCTGGAGTGCGTCATCCTCCTTCCGGAAAAGCTTTTCTACAACACAGGGGCACCCGGAGCGATTCTAATCTTCAACAAGCACAAGCCCCCCGAGAGAAAGAACAAGATTCTTTTCATAAATGCGAGCTCCGAGTATGAGCAACATCCCGAGGTCAGGAAGTTGAACAGGCTTGGCGATGAACACGTAAAGAAGGTGGTCGAAGCCTACCGGAAGTTTGAAGATATGGGTGGTTTTGCTAGGGTCGTTTCTCTGGATGAGGTGAAAGAAAACGATTACAATCTGAACGTTACCTTGTATGTCTTCCCGGAAGAAAAGGCCGAGGAGATAGACATGGCGAAGGAGTGGGAAGAGCTTCGCAGGGTTGAGAAGGAGATCGCGGAGGTTGAGGGGAAAATTGAGGAATACTTGAAAGAGGTTAGAAAATGATCGAGCGCTTAATTATAAAGAATTTTAGGTCCATTAAAGAAATTGACATTAAATTAGGACAAGTAAATGCTTTCATTGGACCAAATAATGCAGGGAAATCCAACATTATGGATGCGCTAAATTTAATTCTAGGAGAAACGTATCCAACAATTCACACGTTTCGTGATAAAGACTTTCATGATTACGACACATCAAAACCTATTGAAATAGAAGTCAGATTTGACCGGTGCCTTGCAGCAAGCCCTCGGGTTCGGGGTTCTCCACTTGAGGTTTGGGGTTTTCGTCTTGAGTACGATGGCAATAATTGTGATTTTGTAGCAATAAACCAAAATGGGCAAACATTAACCTGGCCAAACGGGAGAGATGTTCGCATTTCAAACGAGATGAAGGATGAAGTTTTATTGATGTACCTCGGGCTAGACAGACAAGCCCATCAACAAATAAAGCCAACTCAGTCGACCGTTTATGGAAAATTGCTAAAACATATCGAAAAGAAAATTGATGTCACCAATAAAGAAAAATTCAAATCCGATGTCGGGAGTACCTATGAGTCCACTATTGCTCCATATTTAAAAACAGTTATCGACACCACGAAAGAATTTATCAAGAAACAAACGGGTTTAGACCTGGATTTCCGATTATCGGTCGTAGATCCCATAGAAACCTTGAAAAATTTACGCCCTTATTTCCGGGAACCAGACGCAACTCTAGATTTTGGTGCTGAAGATGTTGGAGCTGGCATTCAAAGTGCGCTAGCTATTGCCATCGCGCGAACATACTCACAGATAGTAAGGCGATCGCTTGCGCTTGCTATCGAAGAGCCAGAGTTGTACCTTCACCCTCATGCTTGTAGACATTTCTATAGACTTCTTCTCGAATCGGCGAGAGATGGCGTACAAATTTTCTATACTTCGCATGAAAGGTCTTTTGTTGACCTGATAAACTATCAAAACATCCATTTAGTTCGAAAAGCATCCGGAGAAACATATGTCATATCGGGGAATAGTTTCTCTCTATCTTTAAGTGAGACCACTAGAATAGCATCTAAATTTGACGACACCCTAAACGAGGTTTTCTTTGCAAATTGTGTGGTCCTTACTGAGGGATTTACAGACAAGATTGCGGCACGATGTGCGTTGGAAAAATTAGGTATTGATTTAGATAAAGAAAACATTTCAATAGTAGATTGCGGTAGCAGGGACTCTATTCCCGATATTGCTAAAATTTTATCAAATTTTCGAGTTCCGTGTTATGCGCTAATCGATGAAGATCCAGGAAATACACAAACCCAAACACTTATTGAACGTGTTAGGTCTTTACTGGGGAATGAAAATGTATTTTTACAATCACCTAATTTAGAGGGGTTATTCGGTTTGCGTACACAACTTGATAAAAAAGAAGCGTTAGAATTCTTCCCTAAATGGTTCCAAAATAACAATCCTCCCGTTTTGTATGTGAATCTGAAAAAACAGATGGGTTACTGAAATGACGGAAAATCAGGCTCAGCAAACTGAGTTCACTGAACTTCCAAAAGAATGGAAAGTTGTTAAACTTGCGGAGATCGTTGAATATAAGAAAGGTAAGAAGCTAGAGACATTGTTTGATCAAAGAATAGAAGGCACTCTACCATACTTGAATGCAGAAGGCCTTCGAACAGGAATTTTTACTGAATGGGCAAAAGAAACAAATGATGTTGTGAAAGTTAACAAGGATGACATAATCCTCATTTGGGATGGATTTTACTGTGGAGATTCTTTTGTCGGCTTTGAAGGTATACTTTCCTCAACTATGATCAAGATTGAACCGAAAGAACCAAATCTAGATAAACGCTTTTTATTCTATTTTCTTAAATCGCGCTTCAAGGAACTGAACTACAAAATTTCAGGAATGTACCTTAAACACGTGAATAAGTTCGTATTTGAATCTTTGAAGCTTCCTCTCCCGCCTCTCCCCGAGCAACGCAAGATAGCCGAGATCTTGAGCACGGTAGATGAGGCCATCCAGAAGGTTGATGAGGCGATTCGGCGGACCGAGAGGCTGAAGCGGGGACTAATGCAGAAACTGCTGACCAAGGGGATAGGGCACAAGGAGTTCAAGGACACGGAGATCGGGAGGATTCCTAAGAAATGGGAGGTCGTGAAGCTCCAAGACATCGTTAGTGAAATCAAAAATGGTTTCGCAAGTGGAAAAAGGGATGAGAACGGAATAGTCCAGGTTAGAATGAATAATGTGACGACTGATGGACGGCTAATTTTTGACTCTTATATCAAGGTTCCTCCTCCCGAAAACCTGGAGGAGTGGATTCTAAAACCGGGAGATTTGCTCTTTAATAACACGAATAGCTACGATCTAGTCGGCAAGTCGGCGATTTTCGAAACTGCACCATTTCCCTGCACTTTTAGCAATCACTTTACTAGGATCAGGTTCAAAGAAGGGGTAGTTCCAAAGATAATTCTTTGGCACTTCCTAATATTATGGAGAAGAGGGTATTTTAAGTCTGTTGCGATTCGACATGTTGGTCAGTCCGCAGTTCATACGCGATACTTGCTTAGGTTGAAAATCCCCCTCCCGCCCCTCTCCGAGCAGCGCAAGATAGCCGAGATCCTTTCAACCATTGATGAAAAGCTCGAACTTGAAAGAAAACGCAAAGAAAAACTTGAGCGAATCAAGCAAGGTTTGATGAGCGATTTGCTCTCAGGAAAAATCAGGGTGAAACCGTGAACACAAAAATTGTGCTATTAAATATAGCAGAAAAAGATCTGGTTGCGGCTAGGTGTTTATTTAAAGAAAAGCTATATCCACAGGCTATTTTTTATCTAGAACAAACAGTAGAAAAAGCCACGAAAGCTATGGGATTACATCATAAAATAATCACAGAGAATGAGCTAGTAGGTATCGGACACAACGTGGTGAAAGTTTATACTAGAATGCTCGAAGACCTCAAACCTAAGGTGATACGGGCTCAGGACAGAATCAGACAATTTCCGAAACTGGAACACATCACTCTGTTCAGAAAATTTGAAGAAATAGATCCAGAGAAATTTGAGGAGATTTTGACTAATTTTAAATTGTTCCTTAGGTACTCTAATCGGCAACTTACTGACGAGAGATTAGAATATGCGTTTTTGGAGTTGACTAAGTTAGAAGAAGAGCTTAACTCTCAAAAAATAGCGATCGAGGAAGACATTAATAAGTTTAAATCTTTGGCCTATGAGGTGGCGAAAGCTATCGGTGAGGAAGATCCGATTGCTTACAAAATTATCGAAAAGGAACTTGATTCGCTAACTCCGCAGTTAACAAAGAAATTGATTGAATATGCTATTTCCGTAGCTCTTTGTTATAACTACCTCCTTTTTCTCTCCACAAGAATATGCCCTCTTGCCAGTCCAGCAAGATATCCATATCCGGAAGAGGGGCACAATCCATTACAGGTTTACACAGAGCAGCACCCCCTGATTAAAAGATTTGAACAACTGGCTCAGATCGTTGAAAAAGCTTTGAATAGTTTGAGAGAGGTTTTTTCCAGAGGCACTGAAATCGAAAAAGAAATCAATATGAGCAAGTAATGCCCGTCTTCACGGAAAAATCCGCAGTTGAAAGTTACCTCCTCCAAAGGCTAAAGGAAAAGGATTGGCAGCACCTACCTACCGAGGAACTCGGAAGGGAAGATTACTCGGAGCCCCTCCTCCTCAGGCCACTTGTTCAAGCCGTGAGAAGGCTGAACCCCAATCTGGAACTGTCTGAGGAGGACATCAACCATATCATCTCTGAGCTTCATACCCTCCCGGCGAGTTTTGAGGGCTCCAAGCTCTTCTTGAGATATCTCAAGGATGGTCTTCCCCTCAAGCTGGAGAAAACCAAGGAACTTCGTTATGTCAAGATTCTCGACCAAGAAAACCCTGAAAACAACGAATTCTTGGTTAGCAGCCAAGTGTGGTTTGAGAGTTCGAGAGGGAGAATCAGGCCTGATTTAGTCTTATACGTAAACGGCATCCCTCTGGTCCTTATAGAGTGCAAGAATCCCGCCGAACCCGGCGTTACGTGGAAAGCTGCATACCAGCAGATCAAGAGATATGAGGAAACCGTTCCTGAGCTCTTCAAGTACGTGCAGTTTAGTATAGCAGCAGAGGCTCAAGCAGTATATTTCCCCAACATCCCGGGTGGACAAGGTGTATGTTATGTCTGGAAGGTAGAAGGAGTAGAAGATCCCTTAGATGCAATCGTCGACATGCTTTCAAAACCTGTTCTGATAGACATCCTCGTCAATTTCACTTTCTCGAGAGAGGAGCACGGGAGACAAAGTAAAGTGCTACCTAGATATATCCAATACGAGGCGGCCAATCGTATAGTTAAAAGAGTTTTAGACACATTAGAGGGGAAGGACAACAAAGACAGAGGGCTCATATGGCATTGGCAGGGTTCCGGTAAGACGCTCACCATGATTTTCACCGCCTATAAACTCTATCGTCATCCCAAGCTCGCCAATCCCACCATTTTCTTTGTTGTCGATCGCGAGGGACTGGAAGAACAGCTTAGGAACGAGTTTTCTTGTCTAGATTTGGGAGTCAAACCAGAAGTGATTTCATCCATTCGTCACCTCAAAGAGGTCTTAACCCATGATGGCGGAAAGGGAAAGAGAGGGATTTTCATTGTTCTAATTCATAAGTTCAGGGAGGAGGTGGGGGAGGAACTCGAAGCATTAGAGAAATCCCTCGCCCTCACACCATCTGAAAGAGAGACCATTTCTAATCGAAGAAATGTCATCGTACTGATAGATGAGGGACATAGAACTCAATATGGAAAATTGGCGGCGGAAATGAAGAAAATATTGAGTAACGCTTTCTTCTTCGCTTTCACGGGAACTCCCCTCTCAAAAGATGGGAGAGATACCTACCTAACCTTCAGCTACCCTCCTCAGGAGTTTTATCTCCACAAGTACTTCATCGCAGATTCTATCAAGGAGGGGTTCACTCTACCCATTGTCATCCAGACTCGAATGGAGAAAGAAGTTGGGTTAAAAAAGGAACTCTTACAGCAATTTTTGGATTCGCAGTTGGAGGAGATCCCAGACAATATAAGAGAGATAGTCAAGGGAGAAATCGGTGCCAAACTGAACGAGGTTGTACTTTTCCTCACCAATCCGGCTAGGATTGAAAAAGTGGCGAGGGACATAGCCGAGCACTTTAAGCAGGAGGTAGATGGGAAGTTCAAAGCCATGGTAGTGGCGGCTAATAGAATGGGTTGTGTTTTATACAAAAAGGAATTGGACAAGTATCTTCCGCCAGAATACTCAGAAGTTGTGATGACCTTCAATGCAAATGACCCCGAATCAATATCAACTTATTATATGAGTCTGCACGATAGGTTTGCCGGAAAGGACCAGGATCAAATCAGGAAAGAAATCATCGAGAAGTTCAAAGAGGAAGAATTTCCAAAGATTCTCATAGTGACGGATATGCTTTTGACGGGTTTCGATGCACCCATCCTCCAAGTGATGTACTTGGATAAGCCACTGAAGGAGCACCGACTTCTTCAAGCTATAGCCAGAACCAACCGGCCTTATGGAGAAGGAAAAGCATGTGGTCTCATTATAGATTACATCGGTGTCATGAAGGAACTCGAAAAAGCCTTCGCCATCTACGCTAAGGAGGACATAAAGTATGCTGTAATCGACTTGCAGGAAAAGATAAAAGAGTTCAGAAATCTCCTCAGAAACATCGTCACCATGTTAGGCGGAGGAGGAAAAGACAGAGGTTCCATCATGTCAAAGGTTAAGCTATTGTTCCATAATTTAGAACTCGAAGATAGGTTCATCCTAGATTACAAAAGCCTGCGCAAACTATACGAGTTTCTTGGTCCGAGATATCTGAGTAAGGAGGAAATAGAAGCATATGAATTTTTGACAGCCGTGTACGAATTCTACAAACGATACACGGGAGTTAGGGAGGAAGAACCCGAGCTTGAAGCCTATGTTGCAAAATACTTCCCGCGCACTCTAGAGGCCATCCAGAAAACTCTGAAAGTCGAAATGAAGGAGGAATTTCCAGAACTGAAGTTGGATGCTGAGTACCTCAGGAAGTTGGGGGAGAAAAAAGGAATTGGCGAGGCGATTTACGATATCACAGCGACTCTCAATAGGTTTGTTCTTGTACCTAGAGCCAAAGATCCGATATACGAACCGCTCATAGAAAGAATAGAGAGGTTGGTGAACGAATGGAGAAACAGGAAAGTCACAGAAAAAGAGGCCTATCAAAGATTGCTGGAATTGGTACAAGAAGCTAGCGAGCTGGAACGGAGGGAAAAGGAGCTTGGGCTTGAAAGGGAGGCCTTCTTTGTCTTATCCGTACTTGAGCGCCACCTAGGGAAGTCTAGGCAGCTAGCCGAGGAGATTAGAGGCCTGTGGTCCGAGTTGAATCAGACTGGGAAACTCTTCAAGGGTTGGAACAGGAAGTCCAGCGTTCTGAAGGAGGTGATGAGGGAAATCAGGAGATACTTGAGGAAAAAGGGGTTGCCCATAGAGGAGAGGGAGGCGATATGTGATGAAATCTCGAAGGGTCTTAAAATCCTCTAGCGGTTCCCTCAGGCTGGGAGGAGAAGAACTCCCTTACAGAGTGGAGTGGAGGAGGGTTAAGTATCCGAGGCTGGAGTTCAAGACGGGAAATCTCCTTGTTATTTTACCACCTACCTACAGGAACGAGACCCCTCTTCTAGAGAAGAAAAAATCTTGGATTCTAGAAAAGCACCGCATCATTAAGGAGTGTTTAGAAAAAGCGGGTGCGGATTTCTGCCTTTTCGGGGAACCCTTCCAGGTGAAGGCGGGAAACAATGTGGTTCTAGACTTTGAAAAGAAAGAAGTCGTATGCAATTTGGGCGACGAGGCGCAACTACAGAAAATCAGAGAGATGCTCAGCGAAAAACTGAGGGGAAAGATATTGGAAAAGATCAACGAATTTGGCAACGTTACCGGACTCCGCCCTTCTAAAGTTTACATCAGGAGGCAGAGGAGCAAGTGGGCCTCCTGTTCGTCCACAGGAAGCCTTAGTTTCAACTTGCGCTTAATTTCTCTTCCTCCCCGACTGATCGATTACGTGGTCTTGCACGAGTTGCTTCACTTGAAGTTTCCCCGGCACAATCGGGAGTTTTGGAAAGAAGTGGAGAAGTTCTTCCCGGACTACCGGGGTCTTGAGAAAGAGCTTCTGAGATACTGGTTCTCGACGGCGAAAGCGGGCACCTGGTTGTTTGACTCAAGAGCCTCGCCTTCAGATGTTCCAATCTCCCAGAAGCTTGGTTCAGAAGTTCCCTGAGCCTGTTCACATCTCTTGTCTCGTAGTATTCGCCCTCGTCGTAAATCTCAACCCCTGAACAGAATGCCGCCAGCGCTCGGAGGAGCTCGGCTATTTTGGCGTGCGTTCTCCAGTCCGAAAACTGGGTTTTGCAGGAACCCGAGCAGATCCAGCCAATAGAGGTAGGTGCGAAGGTCAAATCTAAAGTCTCGCAGTTGGGAGGATCTATAAGGAGGAGGTGCTGGTCTGGATCTCTTCGCCTAATCTTCATCCCGGCTCTTTTGGCCCAGACTGCCAAAAGCTCCTGCATTCTTTCTAGGGTCCTCGGGTTGCGGACGAGCAGCCTGTAGTGGATGGCGACTCCCACAACCGTTCTTGTGGGAAGTCCGTTTTTAAAGGCAAAACAGGCGGAGCTGAACTTCTCTCCCCTATCGATGACCCGGAATTATTTAGTAGTTTGCTTGAGAAGAAAGTTTATCTCCGCGAATCTGGTAACGTACCGGTAATTCCTTTAGATATTCATTCAAGACACCTGACCGCTCTATACGCCTGTCTAATGGTAAAGAATACTCTCACAGATTTTAAAAGAATAAAGCTCGTTGACCCAAACGCAGATTTTGCCCGAATTCATGACGCTTCGTACAACAGTATGAGAAGGATGTTTGTATCGATTCCAAATTCCAGCTGTAACAATCCACACGTTACAGTTAGAAATATCTTGAAGTATTTTCCTATCCCAGTTTCTTTCTGCCCCGTGGTGGGGGGCAGAGAACCGCACCTATCCGACGTATATAAGATCGATAATGGGTAAGTAGCTCGTTATACCTAATTTTGAGACTTATGTCACTCGTCAATAATTGACCACCAGTTAACATGGGAAGAAAATGCCACAAAGAACAATATTTAGATGACTGAAACAAGGAACAACAAAGGATAGCCGTGAGTTTTTCATGCCCGCCCGCAATGGGTCCATGATAAACCACTAATGAGGTATTATTGAAGTCGTTATCTAGAGATTTCGCGATAGATCTATAGTACCTTTTTAGCTCCTTGAGTTACTTTCGGTCCTGTAGAATTTCCTTTATATTCATCAACTCGCCACTATTGTCCTTCAAGCGTTCCCTGAAATTTTCTATTGCAGGCGAAGGTACACGATAGTTAAAGAACCTAAACATCCAAACACCCATGCAGGGAAGAGAGCGTTCATGACTTTTTACCAACAAACGCTTATTTCTTAGTGCCTCTCTCCAATTTTCACTTTCTCCCTGCTCTATTTTTTCTTTTAGGGATTTGTCATCTGGTAAGTCCTCAAGTTTCATTTTGTTTTCATACTCTTTTCCTTCCGGTGGAATCTCCTCTGGGTTTCCTTTTTCACCTCCAATTATAGTTACTCTCTCCACTCCCCGCTTAAGGAGAAACGGAACAGGCTCTGCTAGGAACTCATAGAACCAACTAGGTTGTCGGAGGTTACTTATCCCGATTATTAATCTTTCCAGCGGAGTAAAGTACGGCATTATAACTTCTTTTACTTTCAAACCCCCTAGAAGTTCTGAAAGCCCGTTTACGTGGTCTGCGTGAAGATGGGAAAGAATTAAAAGATCCAAGTCCGGAGATAACTCTCTTCGTGATGAACGAATGGCTTCCATAACATTTTCAATAGGTATAGAGCCGCAATCGTAACAAAACCTAAAAGATTTTAGGTTCCACCTATCGCTACCTCTGACCTCGATTTCACCAGTGTAAAATAAACCTTCCCACACCGTGGAAGGTAAAACAGGCTCTAATTTCTCTTATCTTATCTCGGCGCACATATATTAAATGTCTCCCTCTACTAATCTAGAAAAAAACTGACCGACGACGAAACTTCCTTTCGATATCAATGCCTCTGATTCTTCTGTTTTGTTACTTTAGGGTTTAGAGTTTAGAGTCGATTAAACTAATGGAAGCGGTCAGACTTGTTTCCGTTAAAGGCCCTACGCGAGGACGGTTTTTGCCCGCCATGATTGGTCGAAATGCGCATTGCGACATAAGGATTCGCAACGATGGCGATGAGATTCCGATAGCGTTTCTCTCGGTGCGGGTCGAAAAAGTCGGAGAGATACCTATGGAGTCACTAAGGTACGGTCCTCCTCGTGTTTACGAGGACTCACGGATTTTTAAACCTCTAGGAAGAAGAGAGCAGGAGATTCGCCTCGAAATTCCATCACAGGCTATTATCGAAGAGGGAGTCTACTGGATGAAGCTTTCTTTAAAGGTGCCAAAAGGCAATGCAATAATTGAGTCTGTTCCGATAGCATGCTACGAAAAATCTTTCGGAGTACATGCTTGGAGTGATATAGCTCCTTGGATAACGGCGGTTTCAACGCTACTGACAGCTATTTTCATGGTATTGCATTTTGTGCTTTAAATCGACGGCAATTGGTGTGCAAGCACACCGGTCTTCGCTCAACCCGGTTTTTGGAATGATTCGTATTCGCAAGTCCTAGCATCTGGAAGAGGCTTCAACCTTTCCTCGAAAGCCTCCAGCAGCTCCCTGTAACCTTGAACCAAGTCTTCGCTTCCGTCCTGTTCCGCTCTTGTCTTACCCTTTTCTTCAGGTTCATAAATTCCTCCCTGAGCTAGCCGCTATTTTGAGGCGGAGGGGGAGAGGTCTTAGCTTGCGGGTCCGGTCTCTGCTTTCATGCATTCTCTCAGGTCTGCTTGGCCAGTTCTTCTAAATCGCTGCTTGTCAGGTTTAAGAAAAACTTCTCGATATCCTCGGTAGGCGGAAGCTTCCTCCATCGCATGTCTGGGAACTCGAGCAAGACGCTAGTTCTTTTTTCATCCGTATAATATAAATGGAAACCCTATTGTTCTCTCTTCCATATTCACCCGGTACAGCGCCTGCTTCTCTGTTTCGAATCGATCGTACTCAAAATCAAGACATCAAATGTTGAGGCTTGTTCAATCTCCTTAGCCTGACCTCTCTATGACCTCAGAAGCTTCTTACAGTACCCCTGCTTGAACCACTTCCACCACTCTTGTGGAAGTGCTCCAGCTGCTCCATTTTCGATGTTTAGAGGTGCTGTTTACACTTTCATGTCGAACAGTTATCAAGAAATCTTCTCCTGCGTAGCATGGTTCTATCTAGATGTCTGGTGCACCAAAATTCCCTGGACCTGAACAACGGACATTCTGATGGCGGTTGAGGGCAGTTTGCTGGAAGAGGTAATGCGCAGGTTTGAGGATGACCATAGTTGTGGAATGTTACGTCTAACCCACATAGTGAGAATCTTCGCGAACTAGCACTTAACGCTTCAGCTCCGATTGGAACCTGCTGAGCTCCTCATCGAAAGTGACCAGCCTTGCACCCTTTTCGCATGCAAGCTGGGCTATAACGGCATCAGCCCCCCTCAGCTTGTGT
>Ga0209225_1002994_pt1 | contig 14577 bp, 21 predicted proteins | sample WasSprMetagenome_FD_184732 | JGI IMG/M metagenome (GOLD analysis project Ga0209225, IMG submission 184732) | Sulfidic aquatic microbial communities from Washburn Spring, Yellowstone National Park, USA - WS (SPAdes) (version 3) | ecosystem: Environmental > Aquatic > Thermal springs > Hot (42-90C)...
GCGGATATTCTTCCACCTTAGGCCCCTGGGGGAGTTGGGCGGGGTGTTTTTGGGCCGGACGACTTCGGATACCCGGGCCCCAGTGGCGTAAAGGAATAGCAGAAGGGTCCTGGCCCGGAGGGAAGGAGCGGCTAGAACAAGCCTTTTGATCTCCTCCCGGGTCAAATATCTTTCAGTAACCTTATTCTCAGGTGTCTCCCGGGAAACATGCTCCCAGGGGTTTTCCCTAACTATACCCCTCTTCATGAGGTGTTTCCACAGGGAGGAGAGAGCAGAGATGGTCTGGTTCACAGTGGCCGGGGAGTAACGGCGTCTTAACGCCTGGACCACCATTTCGGCCTGGGCAATGCCTATGGTCTTGGGGTCTTGACTCCTGATGAAGGGTGCAGCCCGGGCGAAGACGGCGGTACCGTAGGCGTCGAGGGTATTCTTGCGGACTTCTCCAATGCTCAACATCCACTCGAAAATAGGATCTATTTCCTTTTTAGCAGGTTTTTGGTAAGGCGTAATGGGATAACTCATTTCTTCTTCTCCTTCCGCAAAAGGGAAACGTCTTCTTTTGGCACATAATCGGCAAAAAACTTGCGGGGAAAACCTATTCCCTTTTTCCTTTTCCTTTTTCCCTTTTCCCTCTTTCCTATCTCCTATCCCTATTTTATCCCTTTCCTCTTTCCTTTCTCCCTTTTCCCTTTTTCCCTTTCCCCTTTTCCCTTTCTTTTTACATTTTGCTTTTTTGTTTTTTTTTGTTTTCAAAAATTTTCCATTTGCATTTTCCAGCTTTTCCTATTTAACATAATCCGCCTTTTGTTAAATGGGAATTCCTCCCGTAATTGGGAATTTTTTTTTACAAAAACAAAAAACGAAATTCCTATTCCCCATTCTTCTACCCATAGGGATCTATTCCCTATTCCCCATTCTCCTGCCTATAGGGAAAACGTTTTCTTTTCCTCTACAATTGGTCGAATGGGTATAGCTATATATTTCTCCCTTGGGTTTCCTGAATGGGTATATATACATGTTCCCACGGAAAAATTCGGTATCGTCGAACGAAAAAGGATTGACAATCCGATAGATAGATTATATAATCGAGCTAGAATCGAACATGAGCTCTTTGGCAAGTAAACAATTTCCGCCGGCCCAGCACTCACTAGGCGGATTAACAAATATGGTGAGGCCGCAAGGTATGGGCAAGGGAGGTTTAAGATGCTTACTTTCCAGGAGCTACTTAAGCAAGCTCAAGCTAAAGTTGGACCTGAAGCACAAAAAGCCGCTGAAGAACTGGCGAAAGTAAGAACCGAAGCCGCTAAAATCGAGGAAAAGATCGCCACTCTACAAAAGGAGCTTGCAGAAAAGAGATCTAGGATAAGGGAACTCGAGGCAGTAGCTAATCAGGCCATAAGACAGGCTATACAGGCAGCCCAATTACTAGGGATAGAAATACCAGAAGAATACTACATGAGTGCGAAGAAGGTCAGCAATAATGGAAATGGTCAACGCTCAAAAGGAAAATACTACTGGGAAAGCCCTGGACTGGCACCTTTCCAAGCTGAAGTATCAAGGGCAATGTGGAGGTTAAGTCATGGATCTGGTGGTAGCGCTGGTAAAAATGGGGAGGGGGTTCTAACAGTAGAAGAGTTTTGGTCACTGGTCGGCAGGCATGAGGATAGCATAGCACTAGGAGAAAAGATAACAGTTACATTACCCAATGGTCGGCGGGTCACGTTCCAGAAGATAGAGGAATAAGAAATACGCCCTGGGGAATTTCCCCAGGGCGATACTTTTGCCCGAGTTTACGCCTGGCCTTTCTACTGCCCAGAGGATTGCCCTCTAGGTAGTAAAAAGGCCAGGACATAAGGAGGTGAAGACGGTGAAGGCCAGGATAATCAATCTTACTCCCCACCCCGTCACGGTGGTGAGTCAGGACGGTGGAACTGCCCATGTCTTTATGCCCTCTGGCACTGTACCTAGGTGTCGTGAGGATGTCGTGATCATAGGAGACCTGGACGGTATTCCCCTGGTCCGGAAGTCCCTAGGCCAGGTGGAGAACCTTCCTGATCCCCAAGAGGGCGTATATTACATCGTCTCCCTGGCGGTCGCCCAGGCCGCCAGGCGTCCGGACCTTTTGGTTCCAGACGACATGGTTAGGGATGAGCAAGGGAGGATCCTAGGCTGCCGCCGCTTTGCAGTGGTGGTCTAGACCTCCTCTCCCATTTTTACTGAAGGAGGCGTAAAAAATGAGACAGTGCACTACCTGCAAGGGAACAGGAAAGGCTAGCTATTCACGCCGGACGCCCTGCCCCCACTGCGAGGGTAAGGGGTACTTTCCCCCTCCCAACTACCTGCAGATAGTAATGGATGTTACCAAGGAGGTTAAGGGAGGCAGGCAGTTCCGAAAGTCACCTCCCCCTGTAGACAGGACCACCGTCAGAGGTGCTCGGGCCTACTACGTGTGGAGACTAACCAGGTTCCACGGAGGCGCCGATGTTACTCTCCCTGTACTAGCTGAGCTGATATGTCACGGGGACCCGTACAAAGATGAGTTGGATAACCTAGCAGCAGCACTTGCCAAAAAGGTATTCGGTACAGATATGGCGGCTGCCTACAGATGGCTAGGAGCACTGGGATACAATCTTCCCAATGTACCCGACCTGCCACCGACGGCCTACAGAAACGGCCCAGTGCTCATGGAGAACGACAAGCCGCTAGAAGAAATTATAGAGCTTCTAGGATAGGAGGTATGACATGAAGACTAGATGTAACGACTGCGTATACCTGAGACCGCTAGAAAAGTCAGGACTACCAATATGACTGCTATGGATGGACACTGAGGCAGACAGCTGCCTAAGGTTCAAGACCCGCCGGGAGCCGTAATCCCGGCCCAGTACACTGAACTCCAAACGAAGGAGGTGGAAAGATGCGCCACTGTAGGACGTGCAGGTACTTTAGCTGGACCGACTATCACTTTAGCGGGCTGGGGCACTGCGAAATATGCAGAGTAGGTGTCCAGCCCGAAAGTGATGCCGACAAATGCAACATTTACCAGTTTGACCCTAACTGGCGGCATAACAGTACGTGGGCACTCCAGTATGCTCTAGAAACAAAAAGACTACTATACCCAGGTGAGCCCACACTAGACTAAGGCCCAATTGGAGCCTATCTGGGCCCAGCACCATAGGCAAAGGAGGTGTAGGAGTGGGGATCTGCCGGCTTGTGTTTCAAACAGATTTTAAAGACTTTGTACTTTTTGAAGGCCATACAGTCTTAAAACCGAGACGACCTTCAAGAGGCTAGCCCGGTGGCTGAACAGCCCAGATCGGCCGTGGCACGGTCTGGGCACGGCGAGGGTGTTTATATCCTATGCTCCGGAGGAGGTAGCCTAGATGCACTGGATAGAGAAAGAGAGGGCTAAGTACAACGTTGGTTGTGAGCTGTCCAGGCGTGGGTGGGTTGTCTACGGTCTGGACCACGGTCAAAGCGACCCCATGACCGACTACTACAACCCCCCTCACTGGGACGGGGTGGCCGAGAAGGATGGGCTAATACTGTGCTTTGACCCTATGGACTACAAGATAAAGATGTACTCAGAGAAGTTAAACGCCAAGATCCTCTCCACCCCCAAAGGGAAGACCTGGCACCTCCAGACCAAGGACGGCTACATAATAGCCGCCGGGACTGGCCTGGAACCCTGCTCCAGATATGGGGAAGAGGGTAGGAAAGCCGCTGCCAGGCTGGTGGACAGGATCATGGAGAAGGTTCAAAAGCCGCCTGCTGGGCGGATCCCGGGCTTCCAGAGAGACAGAAACTGGACCTGGGTAAAGTTTAGGGAGAAGCCACCCCAGGAAGTAATTGAGGCCTTGAAGGCGGCCGGGTGGGGGTGGTCTAGGCGCAGGGAGGCATGGTATAACCCTAACGGTGCCGAGCCTCCCGAGTGCGTGAAGGAAATTATAGACAGGTATTGAATAAGTAGATAGACAATCTACAAGGAGGTAAGAGCTATGGCAAAGGCAAAACCCATAATGAACCAGCTAGAGTGGATGGCCTCTCACGAGATGGGGGGAACCCCCAAAGTGTTTGTTAATGTGTGGAACTGCCGAGCTAGGATAATGGTGGAGAAGGACGGACAGTACGAAGATGTTACCGACCAGATCCGTAAGGGAACAGAGATGGCCGAAGAGGCCGTATACGCCTTCGGCGGGGCCATAAATATGTCTGGGTGGTACCCGCCGACCGACAAGATCCTTAAGGCGCTGAAGAGGAAGGGGCTGATATGATGCTCAAGCCGGTAGCCGTAAGGTCAATAGCCATACCCTACGATATAATGGAGAGACTTATAGCCTACGCCCGGGAGAACAAGATCAGCGTCAACAGGGCTATAACGAGGGCCATACTGGCTCTTCTTGAGCAGGAGGCGTCGAAGTAACGCCGCCTTTTTATTTGCTTGACGACCTGATGGATAAAGTATATAATCAAGCTAGAAAATCTAGGAGGTGAGGATATGTCCAGGCACAAACCAACGCCGGTAGCCACGAGGTCCCTTACCATACCTTACGATCTGTCTGAGAAGTTGACCAAGTATGCAAAGGACAAGGACATGAGCGTTAATTCTGTCATAGTCGAGGCCATAAAGAGGTTCCTGAAGTCTGAAGGAATTCCAATAGACGAGCAGCCCGGCCAGTAGGTCCGGGCTAATGTTATCTATCTGTCTGTCTATCTATCTAAAAAATTTCGAAAATCCCGTTGACATCGCTTTTATGTTAGAATAAAATCTATTTCGGAAACGGCGATAACCCCCAGCCGATTAACTCTAGTAGAGAACTCCATATCTGGGGGGATTGCGATGCTAGACAAACTAATCCAAGACTACCTTGCGGATCTCAAAGCCCAGGGTAGCCCCGCAACAACAATCAGAACTTACGCCTCTCACCTGTCTAAGTTCTCAGAGTGGTGCCGCAACAACAACATAGACCCCACTAGGGTAACACCTAAAGACATCAAACTATTCCGCAACTACCTAGTCAACATTGGTCTTAAGCCTCACACAGTAAACATGCATATCTACTGCCTGTCGGGTTTCTACTCCTTCTTGTGTGAAGAGGGTATAGTGACTGGCAACCCAGTAATAACCAACCGTCTCTCCATAAAAGAAGAGAGGAGGGTGCCCGCCTTCCTCAGCGACGAAGAGGTAGCCCAAATACTCAAATGCCTAGAGAAGAAGCCCCGGCACGTCCAAATGGCCTTCAAGACCATGCTGGCTACCGGACTAAGGATAGGGGAGCTTCTTAACCTCACCCCCCGTGACGTAGTTCGCCAGGGCAATATCGTCCTAGTCCATGTCAGGAGGGGTAAAGGCAGCAAGGAGAGGTGGGCCCCTGTAACCGACGCCCAAATAGCTAAACAACTGCTACAGTGGAGAGAGGAAAGAAAGAACCACTTGCGGCTATTCGATATATCCCCTAGCACACTACGCCACCACGCCAGGTCCATCGGGAAGGAGATAGGCATACACTTTCACCCCCACCGCTTGCGGCACACACTTGCTACCCAGCTGCTGTCCCAGGGCTATAGCCTAGACGTGGTGCAAGAGGTGCTCGGGCATGAAAACATAGTTACGACGAGGCGGTACGTCGTAACTCTTCCAAGATATTTTTTCCAGGTAGCGGCACGGATCAGCTAAACCAGGACCCGTGCCGCAAGTAAAGGAGGCTTAAGGAATGTTTGAGAAAAAGTGTCCCTATTGCCAAAATTATTCCTATTCTGCCAGTGACAGGGGGAAGTGGATATGTCCGCACTGCAAAAAAGACATCTCCCACGTTCCGGCAGACCTGCCAAAGCCCCGAAAGTTCTCTTCTTCCTAGGACTGGTCCTTGTGGTTGTGTTCGGATCGGCCCTTGACTCCCCGTCCCCATGCGACTTTGTCGCAGCCCTAATGGTAGTTGTCGGCTTTATTATCGGGGCGGCGGGGATTAGGGCTATGGGGATAACGGGGCAATGGGACAACGGGGATAAGGGGCAATGGGATAACGGAGACAAGGGAATATGGGTATAAGGGGCGACGGGTAGCTAGGCTAGGGCTAACCCCCTACCCTACCGACTGGTAAAAATATCCGGGGATCGGTGGAGTGGTAGTTGGGGTATTCCCCCGATCCCCGGAGATAATTACCAATCCTGTAAAAATCTCCACTAATTAATAGATCTATTATCTATATATTATATGCGGGGCGTAGGGGAACAGGGGCACCGGGTACAGAAGAAGCAAGGGAGGCGTGGATATGAGCATAACGCCTAAAGGCGATTGGCAGCTGGAAGAGCCGGAATCATACAGCCCGACGAAGTTCTACACTAGGGCAAGCGATAGCAAGGGCCACCGTGAAGAAATAAGAGTCAAACTACCACCCGACATATATGATGCCATAGGCCGCATCGTCAGGCCCGATGGTAAGGGCCCTATACCCGAATACAGGACCATGCAGGACTTCATGAGGGATGCGGCCGTACATAGGCTAAAGCAGCTGCATGACCTCGGCATGGTAGAAGGTGTAGAGAACGCACTTAGGCGGCAGCTCGCCATAGAAGCCATACTCGAACACCTGGAGATGCAGCAGAGGTTCTTGTCCACTATCGAGAGGGCAACACCAATCGTCAGATCACTCGTCAGAGAGGGCACGACTGCAGCGGTACAGGAGGCCAAGCGCATAGTTACCGAGTTCTATATACAGGCATCCAGTATGAGCGATGCCCCCTACTGGCAGGAAAAATACATCAGCTATCTCAAGTCGGAGTTCGGAGACCTGCTGAACGACATCGAGGGGTGATACCATGACCACTTTTCCTGCGCCTGCCTCGCTTCGCTCGGCAGGCGCTTGTGGGGGTTTTGTTAACGCTTTGACCGCCACCGGGACGGGTTTACGGGGAATCCCAAGTCCACGGGAGCTGGGACTTCCGGCGAAATTCACGGAGTTCAGGCCAGTGCAAATAGAGGCGCTAGAGAAAATACTTGCCTCTCCCAAAAGGTGGATACTGCTTCAGGCCCCCACGGGAACCGGGAAGACGCTAATAGCTGCTGCACTGCAGAAGCTAACACGCAAGCCGATGCTCTATACCTGCGTTACCAAGGACCTGCAGGACCAATTTTGCAAAGACTTCCCCTATGCAGTAGAGCTAAAGGGACGTGATAACTACAAGACTGCCTTCTACCCCAAGATAAGCTGTGCCTTGTGCATGAAGTCGAAGAAGAGCCCGAGGTGCAAGTGGTGCTGCCCGCCCGACTGCTACTGGGAGGCACCCTGCGAGAGGGGGTCCAAGGATTACGAGTGCTTGAGGGAGTGTCCGTATGAGGTGCAGAAGGCGAGGGCACTGGCGGCCCCCCTGGCAGTACTAAACACGGCGATATTTCTCAACGAGGCGAACTACGTAGGTGGGTTCAGCGGTAATAAGCACTGGATAGTATTCGATGAGGCAGACCTGCTGGAGAAAGAGTTAATGAGCTTCATAGAGGTATCAGTAAGTCCAAAGCTGATTGAGGAACTCGGGCTTCAGCCGCCGGACCGGAAGACCGTCGAAGAGGCCTGGATTGAGTGGATGAACCGTGAGGCCATACCGAAGGTGACAGAGAGGTTGAAGCAGCTGGAGGAGGAGAAGGACTGGAAGACTATATCTCTGGACGAACTTAGGGAACTTCAGGAGCTTACGAGGGTAAAGGCCAAGCTGGAATTCTTCCGCCATGAGATGGAGGCCACTATGTGGGCCAACTGCACGGAGGACATGGAGAACGGGCCGTGGGTATGGAAGCCGGTTTTTGTGAGTCGGTACGCCGAAAAGAGGCTGTGGAGGCACGGGACTAGGTTTCTGCTGATGTCGGCCACCATACTCGAACCCAAACAGTTCTGCCGCAATCTAGGGATACCCTACGAAGATGCCGAGTATATAGAGCTGCCCTCTATCTTTCCCAAGGAGAATAGGCCAATCTACTTTGTACCATCAGCAGATATGACCCACAAGCAGAAGGAAGCCGAGTGGCCCAAGCTGGTAGAGGCGCTGGATACCGTTCTAGATCTCCACCCGGACGAGAAGACTCTTGTCCACTCCGTGAGCTACGCTCTAGCCAGGTACATCTACGCCAACAGCCGGCATAAGGACCGGATGGTAATCTACAACGATACGGCCGGCAGGACAGGCGTGCTGGAGAGATACAAAGAAAGCGAGGATCCACTAGTGATAGTGGCCCCCTCTCTTGAGAGAGGCATAGACCTTCGTGACGATTTGTGCAGAGTGGTAATAATCGCAAAGGTTCCCTACAGGGACCTGTCCGACGAGCAGGTAAGGAAGCGGCTCTACAGTGCCAGGGACGGGCGTGCCTGGTACTCGGTAGACGCCGTTAGGACCATAGTACAGATGTCGGGGAGGGGGGTGAGGCACGATGGGGATTGGGCTGTTACTTACATCCTCGATGCCCAGTTCGGGAGGCTCTATAAGGAGTGGAAGAGGGCCTTCCCGGGCTGGTGGCGTGAAGCCTTAAAGACCATAACTCTAAAAATGCTGGAGGAGGTATAAGACATGCCTGCTGTAGAACCCAAAGGAGACTGGATTCTGGAGGAAGGGCTTCCCGACGACTTCGACTTCTGGATCACCAAGGCCGAATTCGGCTACCTGCCCGAGTACACAGATGCTTCCGGGGCCCAGGTGCCGCTGCTCATCTGGTACGGGGAAAGCCCGGACGGGGTGGAGGTGGAGCATATCGCCTGGTCCCTGGGTAAGGGCTGGGAGCCCATCAAGGGCGGCAAGGAAGTAAAGCATATAAACAACAAAGACAGGTTTGTTAAGTCTTCCATGTACGGCCGCCTTATCCAGCGGGTCCACGAGCTGGGTGTAGACATGTCCCAGCGGGGCAGCGCCAAGGTTGCCTCCGTCTGGGAGGGACTGGGCTTCCACATGAAGCGGGAGGAGATCGAGTTTAAGGGCCTACTGGAGGACCGGGGCGGTAAGACCAGCAGGCTTATGCCTGTGGCCTTCCTGGGTGAGAGAAAGTCAGGGAAGGCTACACCTAAGCCAGCCGAAGACAAGTCAACTTCTCCAGAGGCACCTAAGGCGGAGGCTGACGACGTGCTTATGAAGAAGCTCAAGGCCCTTGCTAAGACTAAGCCCAAGGACGAATTCCAAAGGCTGGTATTGGACATGCCCGAAGTAGTAGACAACGACGACCTTATGGCTGATCTCCTTGATGATAGCGACAACGGCTTCTGGGCCAGGGCGAGGAGGGGTGAGTAATGTACCGTGTCTATATGGCGGTGGTCAGCCTGGCCGCCGCCGACCACCTCTCCCCTAATGACGTGGTTATGGAGCTTAAGGCGCTCCTGGACGACCTGCAGTGCGACAATATAAGGCCGCTGGAGCTTCTGCAGGTGTCCAGGGTATCCCATAATGCTATGGTAGTGCTTAGCGGAGAGGTAAAGGCGGAGGCGACTGACTAATGGACGTAATGGACCGGCCGCCGATCTACTTTAGGAACGGCAGGCCAGTTTACCGGGCCTCGGCAACGGGCTACTGCCTAAGGTTCCTGACCGCCGCTCGGCAGGGGTACGAGCCCCTGGAGAAGGATCAGCAACTGGAGCTGGCCGCCCGGGAGGGAAGGCGACACGAAGAGTGGGTGGTACAGGACCTCGAGGAGCAGGGGTGGAGGATTGAGGACAGGGGCAGGCGTGTGGTCCTCCACTTCCCTGCCTTCGACATCGAGGGTCATATAGACGGGATAGCCTGGTGGGGTGAGGAGTATGAGTACCTGCTGGAGATAAAGAGCATGAGCAGGTTCCAATTTAGGACCTTCCTCCGGCAGGGGTTCTCCGCATTTCCCGAGTACGCCTCCCAGCTGGCAACCTACCACCGGGCTGTTGCCCTGCCCATACTCTTCGTAGCTAAGTGTCGGGACACGGGGCAGCTGAAGACTATAGAGCTAGACCTTCCCCCTAAGCCGTTCTCCCAGGTGTACGACCGCCTGCTCACCTGCGAGGTGCTATCCCGCAAGGGTAAGCTGGCCGACCCCGAGTGTGACGGCGGCTACAGGTTCGCCTCCTGCCAGTACAGGTACCTCTGCGAGAGGGGGTAGACTGTGAAAAAGAAACTTAAGGACGTGTTGCAGCACGGTAGTATATGTCCCCTACTAAAGAAAGAGTGTGTTGAAGAGCAGTGTATGTGGTGGATACTGCTGTTTGATAGTGACGGTGTACAGTTTGAGGGGTGTAGTATTGTTGCAGCGGCATGCACTCTATGGGAGAGATTGGAGCTGGAGTTTGACTGAGGGGGTGAAGGACTATAGGCAGGTCAAAGGAGAGGATTCTGGTCTACGGCTTCCCCGGCAGCGGAAAGTCGTACCAGTTCCTTAAGATAGCGCAATTTGTGAGGCCTTCGAAGTGCTACGTGCTGGATACCGACGGGTCCTACGAGAGGCTTCTAGAGACGGAATTCAACGGGCTGGATAACGTAATCATCTACCCTGTATTCGACCGTGAGGAGTGGGCCGTAGCTGTAGAAGACATCCTTGCTAATGCCGGGGAAGATGACTGGGTGTGTATAGACAGGGCCGATGTGCTCTGGGATGCCACCCAGGACTACTACATCCAGGAAGTGTTCGGAGAGAGTATGGATGAGTTCTTTTTGAGGGCCCGTAAAGAAATGATCGCAAATAAAGACAAGAAATTTGTTCCCCTTGACGGCTGGAAAGATTGGTCAATTGTGAATAAAATTTACAGATCGCTATGGAACAAACTCACTAGACCTGATGTCCCCTTCCACCTGTACATTGCTACATCGGCTACTGAGATAGAGGAAAAAGACGAGAGGCTTATAAAGCGCACGTTCAGCTTCCTGGGGGTAAAGCCCGGTGGTCAGAAGGCGCTATCGTATGGGGTGCATACGGTCCTTTACTTTGATTACGAAGGCGATAGCTGGAGGGTTACTACCGCCAAGGACCGGGGGAGGAAGTACCTGGACCACCAAAAGTTAGTCTCTCTCCCCCACCAGTACCTCATGGCGATAGCCGGATGGAGGAGGGGTTAGTATGGCAGTCCCTGCCGTTATAGAGAGGGACGATGAGCTTAAGTTGCTGCTGGATACCGTGCAGGACCTTGCTGGACGGGCCGAGGCTCTAAAGATAAGTTCGGATAAGGAGCTGGCCTGGGCGGGGGACCAGCTGGCCCAGATAGTAAGTCTAAAGAAGAGGGTCGAGGAAAAGAGAAAGTTCTTTGTGGATCCCCTGAACGCCCAGGTAAAGCAGATAAATGCCATGTTCAAGAGGTGGCTGGAACCGCTAGAGAGGGCAGAGCGCAAGCTACGGGACGCCATAGCCGCCTATAAAGTGGAGCAGGAGCGTAAGCGCAAGGAGCAGGAGGAGTTCTTAAGGAGGAAGCGGGAGATACTGGAGCGGCTGGCCCGGGAGAAGAAATTAGAGGTTGCAGTGCCGCCACCAGTTGAGCAGCCCCCGGTGCCCGCAGCGGTAAAGACTTCAACTGGCGCAACGGTTGCTACCAGAAAGGTATGGACCTTCCGGCTGGTGGACATAAACCTCGTGCCTCGTGAGTACCTTACCCTGGACGAGGCCAAAGTGAGGAAGGCCATAGCGGCTGGGGTAAGGGAGATACCCGGTCTTGAGATATACCAGGAAGAGAGGGTAATTGTAAGCGGCTAGGTGGTGCATGTGATACTGTACTCACCTTACGAGCCGGAGAGCATTAAGAGGATGCTGGAGGGCAGGGGCCTTCAGCACTCACTGCCCGAGAAGTACGGTGCCGACTTTCTGATACCCTGCAACGGCCTTAAGGTGGCCGTCCAGCGCAAGACGGGAGAGGACCTTCTGGCCTCCCTGGAGGACGGGCGCCTTATGCTGGAGGTTGCCCTTATGAGGACGGCTGATGTGGCCGTGCTGGTGGTGGAGGGTGAGGTGCCCCCGCCGGGCAGCCGGTATACGAAGGAGCAGGTAAGGAACCTGCTCCGCTCGGCATATCATAGGGGGGTGAGAGTTGAGCATACTTCTTCCCCTGCCGACACCGTTGAGGCACTGCTGGAAATGGAGCGGTACTACTCAAAAGATAGCCATCTGTCCATGATCACCCGGCCAAAGACGGCAGCCAGGGACGAGTGGTACAGGCGGACCAACAGGGAGTGGGCCATATTCATCCTTCAGGGATTTCCTGGTATAGGTCCGACGCTGGCCCAGGAGATATTCGACTACTTCGGGAGAGTTCCCTTAAAGTGGGACTGCACTAAAGAAGAAATGATGAGGGTACCCGGGTTGGGTACGAACAGAGTGAACAGGCTATGGGAGGTGCTAGAGGGTTGAACAAGGGAATATTTGCTATGGAGGAGAAGCTAAAGGAACTAAGGATGGTAGAGTTAAACTCCAGGCTTAAGGCCTTCGCCTTCCTAATACTGGAGGAGATATGGGCGGAGAAGGAGGAGGATAGTTTTAAGTGTAGCGCATGCGGTAAGCACGCCAATAAGGGGATCCTGGCTATAGAGTATACCAGTACTAGGGGACTTGCGCTATACCCGCTGTGTCCAAACTGCCTGGATAAACTGGTTGTTAGCGTGACTGATATTGGTGGCAGGCTTATGTAGTGAATGTTCCCCCGCCCCCTCCTCCGGGCAGGAGGGTACGGCTCTGCGGTTTTGGGGGTCCGCAACCGGAGCGCCTGCCCGGGCCGCCATACGGGACGGATCCCCGGGCCTGCTGCCCGGGGGAGGGGGCGGGGATATCCAGAGAAAAATGTGTGCAACTTTAGCCAGAGGAGGAGAGATTACCGTGTGGGACCGCTACCGTGTTACCTGGCAGTTCACCAACCTGCTCTGCGGGTCTGTGCCCCAGGCAAAAGAGCTTGTCCGGCCGTGGCTGGAGGCTAGGAAGCCAGCTAAGAAACCTGCCGAGGGACCGTCCCTTGATGAGATGGAGCAGGAGGTCATGGAGACCATTGACGATAGTGAGACTGTGGAGCGCATAACCCTGGGGTTCCAGAGGGACGAGCTTGGACTGTTCGTCAGAGGAGGTACTATAAAGGCCCACCTCAAGGACTGCGCCAACCAGGTCAAGGAGGCAGTCCGTAAGGCCCACTACAAGGACAAGGACAGGATAGGGCTAAAGGCTATGGTGGCTAACAAGGTATACGTGGAGGAGTACAAGGTCTATCTCAAGCGCAACGGTGAGTACGTCAAGAAGGAGGACGGCGAGAGGGAGCAGGCCGTCCATGTGATGACCGCCCAGGGCCAGAGGAACGCCCTTAAGATAATACGCTACGTCGAGAGGCCGACGCTGGAGTTTACCCTGCTGGTGCTGGCCGACGGTACCCTGCCGGAGGAGGTATTAAAGACCATATTCGAGTACGGTTCGGTCCACGGCTACGGTGGGGAGCGTGGCCTGGGCGAGGGCAGGTACACGTGGGTAATGGAGAGGATATGACAGCGAGAAGTGGTGTGGTGTGTGTGGCATCGGCCTGACCTGACGGAGAGTTGTGGAATGAGGTGGGGTGCAGCGCCTGGTAATGATGTGGGCTGGCGGCGAGTTGTGACGTGGAATGAAGAGACGTGGGATGTAGTGATATGTAATGGCGGCGAGAAGTGGGGTGATGCGTGTTGGAGTGACCTGTTCTGGCGGCGAGAGGAGGTATGTAATGTCTTGAGTTGTAATGGAGTGACGGAGAGAAATGCCGTGGGGAGTGATGGCTTGCAATGCGGTGGCGGCGAGGCTTGGTGTGCTATGAATTGTGATGACTTGGCGTCGAGGGGTGGCCTGATGTGAGCTGGCCTGAGGTGCCGTCGAGATTTGGAATGAGTTGCTGGGGGCTGAAGTGGCTTGGCGGCGAGATGTGGTCTGAGTTGTTATGTTCTGCTGCCGAGAACTGAACTGAACTGGAACGCTGTGGTTTGACCTGTTGGGGGTGTAGGGTAATGGACGATATTAACCGTCTACGAAACCTGTCCGCTATAAGTCAGATCCTGTCCCAGTACCGGCCCGGGCAGTACGTGGAGTTGAAGGGCTACCGGATGCGGGTCCATGCCGTGGTCCACCCCGACGAGTACCGCTCCTACGGGCTGGTGTACCTGGAGGCCCCCAAAGGCAAGATGCCCTGGCTTACCCACGCCAGGGTGGACGAAGAAGGGATACACTTCGAGGTGCCAGAGGGATGGCTAGAATAGTAACGGTATTCGTTATTGCGGCTATATTCACTTTAGTCGTAGAGGTGCCGGTGGCCTACGAGGAGGCGGTGGTTATTCAGCCAGCCGAACCTCCTGCTAAGAAGGTGGAAGTCAGGAGGTATGAGCTGGCTAGCCGACATCTAAAGTTCAGGGAGCTTATCCTGGAGATTACCGCCTATACCGCCCACGACCCCGGCATGGACGGACGGGGTATAACCTTCACCGGACTGCCCGTGGACAAGGGGGTTCTGGCCGTGGATCCCGAGATCATCCCCTTGGGGTCTATCGTCTGGATCCCAGGCGTGGGCTACGTGGTGGCCCTGGATACGGGGGGAGCAATAAAAGGGTACCGTGCGGACCTGTACCTTCCGGACCGAGAAAGCGCTCTAAGATGGGGGC
>Ga0209225_1002997_pt1 | contig 14566 bp, 8 predicted proteins | sample WasSprMetagenome_FD_184732 | JGI IMG/M metagenome (GOLD analysis project Ga0209225, IMG submission 184732) | Sulfidic aquatic microbial communities from Washburn Spring, Yellowstone National Park, USA - WS (SPAdes) (version 3) | ecosystem: Environmental > Aquatic > Thermal springs > Hot (42-90C)...
ATTCCCTTGAAAGACTTTACACGAAAAAGAAGAGAATAACGGAAAAGAAAGCGGAGAAATTTGTTGCACCCTCACTCTCCGACTTAGCTTCCGAAGTCATAGAGTTTCTCCGCAGAGAGGATGCCCCACCACCTACTATAGAGAATGTGGAGGTAATTGAAAGGCTGGTGAAAAATACTTGACCTTTCCCATAGATGCGTATACATCATCAGCGCATTGCTTATCTGCTTCAGGTTGCTCTGGCAAGTGGCTTTTCTCGCCTGCTCTCTCGCCCGGCTGAAAACCGGGAAGAGAATCGCAGCGAGAATGGCGATGATTGCTATGACCACGAGGAGCTCAATGAGTGTGAAGCCTCTCTTCCGCATTTCATTTTCACCTCCTTTCTTTTTTGTATTTAATTGCAATTATACATCGTTTCAATTAAATGTCAACAAAATTTCAAAATTTTTTCAGGGCTTAGGGCGGGGAGTGGCGTCGCCGGGAAGAACGCCCATCGCCCACAGAATCGCCCCCAATAGATGCTGCTGAAATTTCTCATCTCGCCAAAGTTCCTCGGGATGACCAAGCGCGGTGTAAATAACTCTCCCCTTTCCATAATTCCTACACCATGCCAGGGCGTAATCCTGGTCCTCCCTCGCTCCCTTCGTTATATCCACTGACTTTGGGTCTAATCTCAATAGAACCCTTACCTTCTCCCTTGACCAATCCCTCGCCTGATAAATTTCATCCACAACCTCCCAATAATCTCCCAAATGCCTTGTCGCTGGATGTTCCTTATCCTCAACGATTATCCCCACTTTCTGATGCCAAGGATGCCCATTGAAATAACCGCCCACCATCTCCCCATACTCCGGCCATTGATAGAAAGTGTCAATCGCGCTATGGATTCCCACAAACCCCTTCCCATCCTCCCGCACAAAGTCAAGGAGAGCTTTTCTCTGCTCCTCGTTCAAGGGAAGCTCGCCGGTTGTATAAAAGATGATTACATCATATCTCTTCAGAATCTCCCGGTTGATTAGCTCGCAATCCTCTGTGGCGGTGGTTAAGAAGCGCGGTTGGGAACGCCAGCCAAGGCGGGTTATTATTTCAGACGCAGTGGCTGTGGTCTCATGACGAAAGCCCATAGAGAGGTTCACATAAAGAACTCTTTTTACCTCTTCAGACATAACGATAACCTCCTTTCAGGGGATTTTATATTGAGGGTATTGTAAAATTTATTTTGAGGAAGGTCAAAGTTTTTTTAGTATAAGCACACCCTGTTTCTCCCCAATGCCTTTGCGCGATAAAGAGCTGAATCCGCTGCCTCTATGAGCTTTTCTATTGAATCTCCATCCAATGGGTAAGAAGCCACACCTATGCTGATGGTTATCTTTCCGCTCGGTTGGCTCTGCTCCTCTCCCTCGAAAGGTTCTAACTCTACCTTCCTTCTCAACCTCTCGGCACAGGCAAGGGCTCCTTCCTCATCTACTTCTGGAAGCAAAACGATGAATTCCTCCCCTCCATAGCGATATACCTTGTCTATTGCTCTTAAATTCTTTCTGAGAAGTTCGGCTATTTTTCTCAGCAACTCGTCACCTTTCTGATGACCGTGAAAATCGTTATAGTTTTTGAAATAGTCTATATCTATCATCAAAATGGATAGCGGCCTCATATAGCGCTTTGAACGCTCAAATTCATTTCTCAAATCCTCCTCCATTTTTCTTCGGTTGAACAGATTGGTGAGGGCATCTATTACGGAAAGATTCTTTATCTCCTCTTTAAAGGAATTTTATTTTTTTTAAATCTTACCATTTATTAGGAAAGGAAGTCAATTTTATACTTAAGAATGGTTAGGGGAGGCGTTAGCCTCCCCTAACCGAGAGCTTTCCTCGCTTTCTAACTATCTCGTCTTACTGCAAGCCATTGCCATCCCAACCGTAGCCTGTTCGCAACCTGCCGCTCAACCAATCGTTTACGAATTGCTCCGCCTTATACCACTTCACATGTCCATCCAGGAAAATGATGTTCGAGCCTCCGGAGTGGCGCGTATTGTCGTCCTTCTGACGGTCAGGATTACACTTAGCGGCACAAACATTTGCCCAACCAACTCTATAAGGGCTGTTGAGCAAACCTGAGCAATCAGCGATTATTGGCGTTGCAGCTGGTTGGGTCCAAGTAGTCAGCTTATCCTGACCACAGCATCGATTCTGCACATTCTCCGGATACCCATAGGAGAGCGTGAAGTTAGGGGGAACCGGCACAGGTGTCTGGCCCGCATTGCTGGCGTTTATCATATCGTTAACTGCGTGGTGCGGGATACTGTTATTTGCACAACCTCCTTTAGCGCTTGGGCAAGCCCATATTTGCCAATTTTTCACATAGGGCTGAAGCCTCTGATAATATTGGAGATTGTTCCAGGTATCTTTCCAGCCGCACCATGTGGTGCATACAGGTAGTCGCTCATCCCAGTCCTGAACATACATCATCAGCGCATTGGCGATTTGCTTCAAGTTGCTCATACAGGCCGCTTGACGCGCCTTTTCTCTCGCCCGGCTGAAAACCGGGAAGAGAATCGCGGCGAGAATGGCGATGATTGCTATGACCACGAGGAGCTCGATGAGTGTGAAACCTCTCTTCCGCATTTCTTTTTCACCTCCTTTCTTTTGTGCTTAATTCAATTATATATCGTTTCCAATTAAATGTCAAAAAAATTTCAAAATTTTTTCAGGGCTTGGGACGGGGAGTGGCGTCGCCGGGAAGAACTCCCATCGCCCAGAGAATCGCTCCCAATAGATGCTCCTGAAATTTCTCATCCCGCCAAAGCTCCTCTGGATGACCAAGAGCGGTATAAATAACTCTCCCCTTTCCATAATTCCTACACCAAGCAAGGGCGTAATCCTGGTCCTCCCTAGCTCCCTTCGTTATATCCACTGACTTTGGGTCTAATCTCAATAGAACCCTCACTTTATCCCTTGACCAATCCCTCGCCTGATAAATTTCATCCACTACCTCCCAATAGTCTCCCAAATGCCTTGTCGCTGGATGCTCCTTATCCTCAACTATTATTCCTACTTTCTGATGCCAAGGATGCCCATTGAAATAACCGCCCACCATCTCCCCATACTCCGGCCATTGATAGAAAGTGTCAATCGCGCTATGGATTCCCACAAACCCCTTCCCATCCTCCCGCACAAAGTCAAGGAGAGCTTTTCTCTGCTCCTCGTTCAAGGGAAGCTCGCCGGTTGTATAAAAGATGATTACATCATATCTCTTCAGAATCTCCCGGTTGATTAGCTCGCAATCCTCTGTGGCGGTGGTTAAGAAGCGCGGTTGGGAACGCCAGCCAAGGCGGGTTATTATTTCAGACGCAGTGGCTGTGGTCTCATGACGAAAGCCCATAGAGAGGTTCACATAAAGAACTCTTTTTACCTCTTCAGACATAACGATAACCTCCTTTCAGGGGATTTTATATTGAGGGTATTGTAAAATTTATTTTGAGGAAGGTCAAAGTTTTTTTAGTATAAGCACACCCTGTTTCTCCCCAATGCCTTTGCGCGATAAAGAGCTGAATCCGCTGCCTCTATGAGCTTTTCTATTGAATCTCCATCCAATGGGTAAGAAGCCACACCTATGCTGATGGTTATCTTTCCGCTCGGTTGGCTCTGCTCCTCTCCCTCGAAAGGTTCTAACTCTACCTTCCTTCTCAACCTCTCGGCACAGGCAAGGGCTCCTTCCTCATCTACTTCTGGAAGCAAAACGATGAATTCCTCCCCTCCATAGCGATATACCTTGTCTATTGCTCTTAAATTCTTTCTGAGAAGTTCGGCTATTTTTCTCAGCAACTCGTCACCTTTCTGATGACCGTGAAAATCGTTATAGTTTTTGAAATAGTCTATATCTATCATCAAAATGGATAGCGGCCTCATATAGCGCTTTGAACGCTCAAATTCATTTCTCAAATCCTCCTCCATTTTCCTCCTGTTGAACAGATTGGTGAGGGCATCCATTACGGAAAGATTCTTTATCTCCTCATATAATAAAGACCTTTCAATAGCTATTGCCGTTTCCTTCGCAAGCAGTTCCACGAAATTCAAATCTTCCTCATCAAATGCGTTTTTCTCAAAGGAATCCAGGTGAATAATACCTTTAACCTCGTTGTTTATAATGATTGGCACACATATGAGGGACTTGGCTCTGCAGCCGGCGGGAACGCAGCTCGCTAAGGCGCTATCCGTTTCCAAATCATTGCTGAAGATTGGTTTTTTAGTTGCAATTATCTGTTTTATGGCTGGCATATCCGCTGATAGACTTATGCTTCCGAAAGAACTCACGAAGCCTCGCTCGGCTAAAATACTCACTTTGTCTCCTTCTATTAGGAGAATTGCGCAGGCTTCGCAGTTCGAGATATTGGAGAGAGTATCCACTAAAATAGCACCCACTTCTTCTAACTCAAGATGAGCTCCGAGGCTCTGATGAAGCTCCGACACAGCGGACAATATCTTTAGTTTCTTCTCTGTCTGGCTATCTATCATTTCACGAACCTCCTTTCTTCATCTCCTCACGAAAATTTAAACAATTTTAACTGAATATAAGAGATTTCGCAAGAATTTGTAGAATTCCATAACAAATTGGAATCCTTCTTTATTCTCCAATGCCACCGCATTTGTCATTGGAGGGAGCGAAACAGTCTCATTTTTTAAGAGATCTGCTACGCCAACCAATAAATTTGAGTAAGAAGATCGCCACCGCTTCCCTTCGGGAAGCCTCACAATAACAGAAGGGAAATGCCCCGTTTCTTCTATTCAGATATTTCGCATTTTGCCGTTTTGCTCAAAGAAAGTTCGCAGGTTGCTTAATATGCCTAATATTACGAATTTAAACTAAAACTGGCAATGTCTTCCGTAGAATGAGGAAGGGGAAGGCGAAGAAGGAGCTTCCTTGCGTTTGATGGGAGATTCTCACGCTCAATCACTACCTCCTTCCCCTTCAGAGGAAATCGTTGTATATCCCTCCTTATTCCCTCTTCATCTATAACCTCCACCAATAGCTCTTTAGCCTTAACGCCTGATAGATTGACCTTCAGTTTATCGCCATCCAACTTAACATCCATCTTCTTCGGCGTTATCAGGAAACAAAGAACATCGTGAGGGTCAACGCTGATATCGAAAACAGCCTCAATTCCCTCCTTTCTGAAGGGAATCTCCCTAAGATTTAGTAGGTCAAATATATGTCCCTTTGAGGGGAGGGGAAGGCGTAAGCTTGCGAACTGAGTTCTTAAGCCGGCGTTATAAATCGTGTAGATTGTCTGTTCGCCTTTCTTGAACCGATTGATGTAGAGGGGAGGGGAAACAATGGGAAGAGCGGGCTCAACATCCTCGCTGAGGAAGATATCGGCGTTCTCCCTTAATGTCGGCATCCATTTTATGAATAGCTCCCTTCTTAGCGCATCAGGGCGGTTCGTCCATAAACCCTCACCGTTGAAGAAGGCGAGCTTGCAACGCCAAAGAGCGTGTCTATAGCTTGGTATCTCATACATCTTGAATTGAGGGAGGACGAAACGGAAATAGTTAAGTCCTGCGGGATTGTATTCAATATCTCCGCTTAAGTTGGTCCAGAGACTATGGGACCAAGAACCGTCCTCGTGGAGCGCCATATAATCGCTTCCTGGCTCCTCGGAATGAATGGCTATGTTCGGATTTACCTTCATAACTTCCTGCCTAATCGTCTCAAATAGCTCCCCACATCCCTTCACCCAGATGCCAGGCGTTGGATGTTTATGGGCGGGATTGTAGCAGACCTCAGCCCAACGAGAACCAGTTGAATCAACATACATTGCACAGAGTGGCACTCTCCTTGCTATTTCCGAATAAGCCCAGGCATCCCATCTCTGCCATTCTTTGACGGCGGGGCACATATTCCAAACGGGATTCTCCTCCGTGGAATAATAAGTATAATAATTCCCCTTATCATCCATCATCGCCCACTCAGCGCCATGCTCCTTGGCTATTTTCCTCTTCTTCTCCAAGACCATCCCCTCTATATAAATCCCCACTGCCTGCCCCCATTTTGAAGCCCTTTCCGCCTGCTTTTTCATTTCCTCAAGCTCGCTTTTGAGCTCATCAGGATAATCTATCGTCCAAAAAGGAGAAAGATGCCACCAATCATAAGAGCCGAACTCCTCTCCCTTTTGGTTATCAGCGGGCGCTCCACCCACTAATGCGTAAAAACCATACTTGTAGCGCTCGGGACAGGGACGAAGGGGTTTCCACCAAGTCTTGAGCCAACCCTTATAATCTTGGAGGGCTTTATGCCAATCGCCCTCGTGAACTGATATGGTTGTGGGAGGAAAGGATACGCTTTTTCCTGGCTCTATTTCCGAGGGAAGATATTGAATGGATAAATGAGCACCTGCTTTAGCTCTCCAAGCGTCAACGGGATGGGCGGGCTCGGGAATATCCGCCACTCGTCGAGGAGATATATCCTCCTTGGGACTCCAGCGAAGGGAGAAAATCTTGTAGATTCCCTGCGTATCGTCGCAACGCACATATATACCTCCGCCATCCACTTTATAAATATCAAGCACTTGAAGCCAAGCCATCCCTCCATAACTCGCTAATCCCTCAAGGGGAAGCTCGCTCACTGCTCCAGCTCGCTGAGGGAAATACCAACCAACCCTATCGCCTAAATTCAAACCATCCAAGAGAGGAAAGATTAGACGGACTTTGATTGTCATCTGTGAATCATTTTTTAATAAAGCCTGCCACTTCATTGCTCCTTCCCTTCCTGCCTTCACATCAACTATCACTCGCAAATTTTCCAGTTCCTTCACTCCCTTATAAGTCAAGTTCAGATTTACACCATCTGCCAATCCTTTTCTATCCGCTTTCTCCAATTTGAAGCTATCGGAATAAACGAGTTCTCCATCTTCCCTTTGAATTGCGAACAATGGAGAGGGATTAGCGTAAGAGAGGACATCGCCGATAAGAGGTGAGCGAAATTCCTTGATGATACCCTTTTCTCCATCTAAAAGAATGTGGAAATAAGGGTTATCAAGCGAGATTCCTTCTTTTGTTTGAATAGCCTTAGCGGGAGAAAGAGTGATTTTCTTCCTCTCTTTCTTATTTTCTCTCGGTAGAGGAATAGAAGGAATTCCGGGCTTATAGGATATCGCAAACAAAGCCCAACCCGCTTGAATTGCTTCATCGCAAAGGACGATTTCCTTTATGGAAGCAGGATGCGATGGTTGGACGATGTAGGCTTTTACTTCTCCATTGCTCATAGGTGGATTGCCAACGCCATAGGGTAGGGGAGGTTGCCAGTTTGAGGGTATGGGAAAGATTCTCTCCTTGAAGCCATCCGAATAGCGAAGCTCCACTTGGAGCACATCGATTAGGCTATCGTCGTGTCCATATAGCTCGGCATCGTAAATAGGGGCTAAGAGTAGGGCGATGAGACTAGCTTCGTCGTTCAAAGGAATTGCGTATTGGGAGCGAGTGGGTAGGTCCTGCAAGAAACAATTTCTTCCAAAGGGGATGGTTAGAAAGGGGATTCCCTCTACATTTGATATTGGTTGGTTGAAGGGAAAGGGAATGGAAAGGGTTAAGGAGTCTGAATTGAAATGCTCCCAAAGGTCAAGCATAATCCAATCGTTTTGTCTTTTCTCAAGCTTTGAAATGACATTTTCGTGATATTCCTCTCCGATTTGCTGGGCAAGGACATCGAAGGATTTGATTGCGGAAACATAGGATTGCCAGTCCGAAGGGGAAACGGAAGAAATCTTTTCAAAGGCGCTCTCCAGTCTTTTTATTTCCTCCCCGCTCAAAGAAGCACGAGCGAGCTCAAGGAACTTCTTCCTGAATAGGTAATCCTCTCTATCCTCAATAGGAGTGATATAAAGTCTGATATTGTCTATCTTCATCCCCCAAACGCCCCTTTGCTCTCCCACAGCTGAGAAGACGATTGGAGCGGGGTCACCGTCGTCGTGGGGAATCGCTGGGCTCTCCGAGAGCAGCTTTCCCGCCTCATCGTAAATTCTCACTTTCACGCTGGTGGGTGTATTTTGGATTTTGATATGAAGCCAGCGATTTGCGGGAATTCCCTGCGCCTGCCATCTATTGAACCAAATACCTCCCGAAATAGTGTAGAGAAAGAAGCGTTCTGGACCGTATTCAAGCCACCAGTATGAATTCCCTTGCGGGCGAGGATGATGCACCACAGCTTGATAACCGCCAACCTCATCTGAAGGTTGGAGGAAATCGTATTCCAAGGTATAGGCGATATTGGGGATGCTCTGAGAAGTGGAAATGCTCGTAGAGGAATGGTCGCCGAAGAGATGGAGGCAATTGCCGCCGTCCCTTCTTTCAATCTCAGCGAAGCTCTTTCCCGCTCCGATTTGCAATCTCCAAAGTGGAGAGATTTTGCCTGTCTCGAAATCATCCTTTAAAAGATATTCTTGGCACATAATCAAGCCTCCGATGAGTAAAAATAAGAGAAAATTGGACTTCATTCCCTCTCGCCTCCTTTTGAGGGTTAGAAAAATGATAGCAAAATTTTGAAAGGAGAAAAAGATGCCAAAGAATGCTATATTGATTTATCTTGTCTTAAAGATTAAAATTTAGAAAAATGTTTGAAAGACTAAACAAGTCTGATATCAATCTGGGAGTAAGTTGTGAGGTTTGTCCGAGTTGGAGCCTTTATCCTCTCCACTCACCAACCCCCTTTTGCGATTTGATCAAGCACAGCAAAGGTGGTTTGGAACGCTGTATCGCAAGCGATAGGCGAGCAAATCAAATCGTTAGAGAGACGAAAAGACCTCTTATCTATGAGTGCCACGCCGGCTTAATAGATGGCATCATCCCTGTTATTTTGGATAACGAGGTCATCGCGCAGTTTTGCCTCGGACAGTTTCTAAGCGAGCCGCCTACGGAGGAGAATTTCCAGAGAATTTGGGAGAAAATAAAGGATTTAGGACTGCCTTATGAGGAGATGAGGGCAGCTTATTTAAAGCTCACCTTCGTGCCTATGCGCTATGTTGAGGCAATAGCGGAAGGGATATTTGAGGCGCATAGGGAATTATTGAGCAGTCTATCCCACTTCCTTTCGCCGATTAAGCGAAAGCTTTCAGATGTTGACGAGAAACTTTGGTTAGTTCAACAAGAAAGGTTGCTCCGCCATATATCCGAGCAGGAAAGGGAGCTGATTTCCCTCTTCTATTGGGCTAGCGGCGAATCAATAAGAAATTATTGGTCTAAATGGGTGGAAAAGGAACTGCAATCCTTTGATAAATTCCCTTGGGAAACGAAATCCCGTATCTGGGGAGTTATCACTTCTTTGCTATCCCATTTGAGGGTTTTTCAAGCTTCGTCAAGAATTAATCTCTTGGAATTCTACTCCCATTATGCCGCTATGGTTAAGAGGTGTGAGAGGAGCGAGGAGATGAGGGAGACATTGAGCTGGATTATGAACGACCTTCTCGCTATTAGGGGTGAGCCGAAGTATAGGGCTTCAATAGTGGAAAGAGCAAAGGATTATATCCACAAGAATTACGGAGAGGAGAAATTGGGTTTACAGGAGGTAGCGAGGGCGCTCAGATTGAGCCCCTATTACCTTGCCCATCTCTTCAAGAGCTCCGAGGGGAAAAGTGTTGGCGAGTATATTAAAGAGATAAGAATAGCAAGGGCAAAAGAACTTTTAGAGACAAGCGAACTGAGCATTATTGATATCGCTTTAGAAGTCGGCTATAGCGACCCTGGCTATTTCTCTCGTTTATTCAGGAAAGCAACGGGATACTCTCCCGCAAGATACCGCAGATTGAGAAAAATTTAGCAAGATTTTCCCATTATCAAAACAAAAATGTCCAAGAAAATTATTTTGAGGGGGATTAATATGGAGGCAAGGAGGTGTTATATTATGAGAGTTAGAAGCAGAGGATTCACCTTGATTGAGCTGTTGGTAGTGATAGCGATAATCGCTATCCTCGCAGCTATCCTGTTCCCAGTTTTCTCCAGGGCGAGGGAGCAGGCGAGAAAAGCTGCCTGTCTCACTCATGCGAGAGAGATAGGACAGGCTCTGATGATGTATGTTCAGGATTGGGATGAATCGTTTCCCTATCAGTTGGATTGGTGCGAATGTTCGCCAAATGCACAGCGAGAGATGTGTTCTCCCAATTTCACCGTCCAAGGGAAGATTTATCCCTATGTAAAAAACGCCGCTGTTTTTGATTGCCCATCTGCAGATGCCTGCCCCATAAGGGGCGATGACCCGGCAAGGAATATCGCCCACGGCGGATGTGGAGGTTGGACCTGGCCAAGAGACTTCCTCGGCAAGAGCGTTGACATCGGATATAACGGATTGATGGGCGGTGTATGGTTGTATAGAATTTTGCGAAGAGAGGGAAGAAATGTCTCACCTAATGTCGGGGAGGTTATTATAATAAGATTAGCCGATATGCCCACTCCCTCCGAGACAGTTGTTTTCGGCGATGCCCTGCGTCCAATCGCCTGCGGAGGCTCAAGAATGGTCTTCACGAATAACTGCGCTCCCTGGTGCACCCCAGGCGGAAGAACGGAAAGGAATACCCGTCATACTGGCGGCTCCAATTATGTCTTTGCCGATGGACACGCCAAATGGATGAATTATAAGCAGATGGGAAACGAATGTGGTAGACATTTCTATCCCTATAGGGACCACGATAATATTTCTGTCTGGGCTCTTCTCGGTCAACCTGAAGATTAATTTTATTTGGATTTAAAAAATACAGGGGAGGGTTCCGGGAATCAAATCCTGGAACCCTCCCCAAAAGGAGGAGTGATAAATATGGGCACTTTCTTTAAGATTTTAACAGCTTTAATCATCTGTTCCTTTTCTTTCCCCGCAAATAACCCCACAACAAAAGTTCGTGATAGGTGGGATTTTCGCTATAAAGGTTTTGTTATTGGGGCTTGGTGGGGTCCTTCGGAAAATGAGGCGGAACTGAAGTTTTATAAGGAAGCCGGATTCAATGTCGTGATGATAGGTCGCTATATGCAATTGGACAATTACTCCGATATTGAAAAATGTTTAAAGGAACTGGACTTGGCGAGGAAATATGGGCTTTGGGTGATGTTTGATACATATACCAAGAACGACCACCCCTGGGGAGGTAAGCCTTGGCAGGAGCCCTACGACCATCCTCTCCATCATCCAGCTAGCCTGGAAGAGCTTATATGGCTTTATGAGAAAGTTGGCAGGCATCCAGCCCTTTTGGGCTTTATGATTGGCGACGACCAAGGGGAGGTAACTCCTCGCTCCGATGCCTGCACGAATTTCCTCTTCCGCCAACCCAAACCCCATCTTATGCCCTGGCTCTGCGGCTGGATATCGCCAAAGAACTTAGCGGAACATAATAATCCAATAGCCAACCCTCAAATATATCCCACCCTCTATGAATGGAACCTCTCAGCCGATATGTTGGCTATCCGCTATATCTCAGCCTATGCGAATTGGACCAAGGAATGCAGGAAATATGGCGTTATGTTCTGGCCTATGTTCAATGTAGCGCCGCCTCCCGGAACGGATTATCTTCCCAGCGACTCCCTCACACGCTTCCCCGCTTACCTCGCCCTCGTTTTCGCCTCCGATGGTATATGGTATTTCTGCTACAACGGAGGAAGCCTCCAACGATACAAGGAGGGTGGCTATGAGACGGAGGAGGAAGTGAGAGATGCCCTAACTCCCCTCTATTGGGTGGCTAAGAAGGTCAATAATCGCATTGCCCTCTGGGGAGATAAGGTCATAGGAAGGGATTGTTCAGCCGTCTTCACCACCGCTTTCACCTCAAATCCAGAAATGGAGAAGATAGAGGGATTGAGGAAACCGGGAAAGGGAGAATTTATTGAGGAGATGGATGAGGACCTCATAGCCGGCGTTTTGACGAAGAAAGGGGAAAATCCCCTCGTTATGGTTGTTGATTGTAGAGTGAGCAAGAATTGGGGCGATATCACATCCCGTGACGCAACCATTCACTTCTCGCCAAAGGTGAAGAAGGTGGTGATATTGGAGAGAGGAAAGAGACAAACAGTAAATGGAAACGAAGTCAAGATAAAGTTGGAAGCGGGAGGAGGTCAGATGCTTGAGGTTATAGAATAAAAGGATATTTGTGAGAAATCGCTTTCTCCATCCATTCCTTCTCTTTTGTCTTCTTTATGTCCCTTCATTCCTGAAAGGAGGAGATATGAAGTTGCTATCCCTAAAAGCTGGTTCATTGGAAATGAAGATAAATCAATCGGGATATGTTGTCAGCCTATTTGATGCTTCATCTCGTAATGAATATCTTCCCTCGGGGCAAACCGCTCCTTCGCTCAGTTTAACTGTGAATTCAAGGAAACTTGAACCCACCTCCCTACTTTACGACGAGAAGAAGAAAACCTTGATTCTTTCCTATGAAAACGGGGAGATAAAAGCCTTTGTGGAGGTAAAGACAAAACCAACGCATCTTCGCTTTCAGCTGAAGAAAGTGGAAGGCGCCCATCCAGAGCGAATAGATTGGGGTCCTTTCCCCACGACAATCGGCAAGACGATTGGAGAGACGGTAGGCGTTGTGCAAGATGAAAGGACAGCAATCGGCATCCAATCGTTAAATATTCAAACTGTTGGCGGCGCCTCTCCAGCGGAATTCGGCAGTAAGCTCTTCGCATATGCAATTGAGAAGGAAGGTGGAGTGAAGGACTCAGCGATTGCCCTCTTCTCCTGTCCGAAAGAGAAGGCTTTGGAAACAATAGGGAAGATAGAGGTTGAGGAAGGGCTACCACATCCCACTCTTGATGGAGTATGGGCGAAGATTTCCCCTTCCGCCACTCTATCCTATCTCATAACCGATTTCAGCGAGGCTAACTTTGATGATGCCCTTGAGCTCTGCAGGAAATTGGGCTTCAAATACATCTATCACCCCGGACCATTTGCGACCTGGGGACATTTCATCCTTGATAAGAATCGCTTTCCCGATGGAGATGAAAGCTTGAAGAGATGCGTTGAGAAGGCGAGGAAAGTAGGAATTAGGGTGGGAGTTCACACATTGACCGCGTTCATAACTCCCAACGACCCCTATGTGAGCCCTAAACCCGACCCTCGCCTTGGGGGGCTCGGCTCAAGCCAACTGATGGAAGATATAGATGAAGAAGCGAAAGAGATTGCGGTTGCCGAAGCTGACCCCTTCAAGAGAGGGCAAAATTGGGGATGGGATAGAAAATTCGTCCTTATAGACGAGGAGATAATAGAGTTCAAAGAGGTTTCAGAAAGCAATCCGCCGAGATTATTGGGATGCACAAGGGGTATGTTCGGGACGAAGATATCATCTCATAAGAAAGGAGCGGAGGTCCGCAGATTGGCTACTCACGCTTATGGGACCTTTTATCCAGGCATCGCAAACGGAATGATGGACGAAATGGCTAAAAGGATAGTGGAGCTCTTCAATTACTGCGGGCTTCAGCAGATTTCCTTTGACGGATTGGAGGGCTTATGGGATTATGAATGTAGCGGTTCATATGCCGCTCATCGCTTCGTCAAAATCTGCTACGATGGTTGGAAGCAGGAGGTTATAAATGACGCCAGTGGGCTCCTGCACTATCTTTGGCACATCAATACGAGGATGAATTGGGGAGAACCTTGGGGGAAGCCGATGAGGGAGGGAATGGCTGAGTACAGGCTGAGGAATCAGGAGTATTTCGAGAGAAACCTCTTCCCCCATATGATGGGTTGGTTTGAGTTCAGGTCCGCTTCGCCTCAATTGGAGGCGACAACCCTTGATGAAATTGAATGGATGCTCTCAAAATGTGCGGGTTGCGATGCGGGATTCGCCCTCGTCTCCTCTCCCGAGACCTTTAGGATAAATGGGCAGGGCGAGGCAGTGATTAAGGCGATTAGGGAATGGGAAGAGGCAAGGCATAGCAAAGCGTTCACGGAAAGCCAGAAGGAGATGTTAAGAGAACTCACGAGCGAATGGCACCTTGAAAAGGTGGGAGAAAAACGCTGGCTTCTCTTCCCCCTCGCTTTCTCGCCTAAATTCCAGTATCCAGGGGAGGAAAAGGGAGTCGTTGAATGGCATATGGAAAATAAATTCAAAGAACAACCGCTCAGATTTGTATTGAGGGTTTTGCCCGATGAACCGGGCGATAAAATTGCTTCAGATCCACGCTTTGAAGTCAATGGGAATATCATCTCTTTCCCCGTTCAACTCAAGCCAAATCAATATCTCGTTTGCGAGGGAACAGAGGAGGGGTTGGTTTACGATTGCAATTGGAATCTAATCGCGAAAGTCAAGGGGAATGGAACCGTTCCACTTCTTCCCCAAGGTGATGTGATAGTGAGGTTTTCCTGCGAGCTTGAAGGGGAGAAAACTCCTTCGCTATGGGTTCAATTCAAGATGATTGGTGAAGGCGAGGTGGTTGCTCCTAAGAAAAAGATTGACTTTTGAACATAGAATCACTGATAATTCAATTGTGAGCGGATTCCATAGATTGTTTTACTGCTTTATCTTTTTATGGGCATTCCAATCGCTCCTTTATGGGGAGGTGATGGATACGAAAAAGCTTTTGGAGAACGCCATAGTTTA
>Ga0209225_1003001_pt1 | contig 14550 bp, 15 predicted proteins | sample WasSprMetagenome_FD_184732 | JGI IMG/M metagenome (GOLD analysis project Ga0209225, IMG submission 184732) | Sulfidic aquatic microbial communities from Washburn Spring, Yellowstone National Park, USA - WS (SPAdes) (version 3) | ecosystem: Environmental > Aquatic > Thermal springs > Hot (42-90C)...
CCCTGTTGGCTGCGTCGAACCCAAGCTTCGTGAGGGGGGAGAAGTCGTAACAAGGTGGCCGTAGGGGAACCTGCGGCCGGATCACCTCCTAAGTAAGCATTGGCCAAAGCCGACTGGAGGAGAAAGGTTTAGGGATCCACATGCCAAAGCCCATTTTCGCGTTTTCAACGGTTTTAAATGTCAATTTTGTTGTAGGTGTTGAACTGCAAAATTGGATACCTCCTTCTAGATTTTCTGTGCCATTAAGCTTGGAAAATGGTTGTGGCAAGTTTCCATTTTCTCTAGCCCCTTCCCCTCTTTAGATTTCCTTTTTAGGTTAGCTTTCTGCTGCTATTCTGCCCTTGCAGAAGGGGATTAGCTCTCTAATCTGCTCGATAGAGGCTTTCAGTATCTTTTCGCGTTTTTCTTTTGGCACTTTTTCTACCAAGGTTTTTAAAACTTGTTTTAGGAGTTGTTTTCCGCTGTTTTCTCCGGGGACGATGATTGTGTAGGTTTTTGTTTTGGCTTTGACGGCATCCACCGGTCCGCCTATGAATGAGGCTTCGCCAGTTTCGTCGAATTGGACGCCTACGGCTATTTTTAGGGGTGTGTTGCGCATCCAGTTGCGGGCTCCAGTTATGGCAAAGGCTCCTCGTGGCACATATTCGCCTGAACCTCCAGCCTTGCTTAGCTGGTTTGGCTTAACCCAGTAAACGTCCACAGAGGCGAAGCCTTCCCTCCAGCCTCTTGAGTGGGCGGCGGCAAATTCTGCTGCTTCGCGTAGGCACTGTTCCGTCGGCTCTTTGCCCTCAGTCTTAACGACAACGAAGGGTGCGCCTACCACGTCCGCGTGGAAGACTATGTCTTCTGGGGCTGTGTACTTTTTTATGAGGACTTCGTTGCTTACTGCGTCTTTGCCAGCCACTACGAGGAAGCCGTCTGAGGATGTGAACCATTTGAACTTTTCAAACCATTTTCTTGGTTTAACCTTTCTTTTTGCAATTTCTTCCATGGCTTTGGCTGGCACAGCCTCTTCTAGGGCTTTAGCCTCAAGGATTTTTGCTTCAGTTTCTGAAAGCTTCTTCTTGGTTTCTTCCAATGCTGTTTTTGCGCCCTCCAGCTTACGCCTAAAAAGCTTAGCCCTTTCATAGAATTTGGCGGCGTTGGCGAACAAGTCTTTTTGGAGGTCTATGCCAAAATGTAAGCCATCCACAAATAAGTTGAGAATCAGTTTTTGCCTATCAAAGGATTCGAAAAATATGTATGGCTTTAAGCCTGCACGTTTCTCGGAAACCACTTCAGCGACTATTTCGTCCCATTCTTTTCCAGCCCTTTTCTCGGCTAAAAACTTGTTTATGAGTGTTTGGAGCTCGCTTGAATAGGCGTAAATGATGTCGCCTATCTGTCTGTACTTTTCAGCCTTTTGCTCCGCGTCCCTTAGGGCTTTTTCCTGCTCGGCTAAAACCCTCTTTAGACGCTCCGCCTCGCGCCTGAGCTGTTCTACAGCCTTCTTTTCGGCAGCAGCTTTCTCTAAAGCCTCAGTTTTTGTGTAAAATTCGTCTAGGGCTTCGTTGAAGCTTTTGAAGGGTTGTTGTTTTAATCCCTCGTAGCGTTTAAGCCTTAAAGGTGTAACATCTACAAGACTGCCATTTTCGTCTAGAACTATGCATGGTTCGAGTTTTCCTTCTAAGACTTGAGAAAGCATCTCATTCAAACATTTGTGAATAGCCTCGGCTTGTGATGGCGTTAGACTGCTGCATTTTGTTGCCTTCTCCATCCCAAGCCTAAGCAAAACTTCTTCAGCGTAAACTCCCCCTATTCCTAGAAAACGGGCAAGAGCCCTCACAATTTCGATGTCTCCGAAGCCTTTCAGCCCATCGTAAAGGGCTTGCACGCTGATTTTTGTTGGATTCTGTCCGCTTGGAGGGGCGAAACGGAAGGCTTCACCCCTTAATATGTTTCTGTCCCGCATTCGCCTAAAACGCAGTGCCTGCAAAATCTTGTTTTCGCCGTCCACTAGGATTATGTTTCCTTCGCCGAAAAGCTCCAACACAAGCCTAAAATTGCCAATTTTACCGCTGAAATCGATAAGAACAACCCTCTCAAACTCGTACTGCTCAATATTTGTTAGTGTGCTGTTTCTGAGGAATTTTCTCAAAGCCATACAGAAGGCTGGTGGAACAAGGGGTTTCTCCAAAGCGTAAGATGTTAGGTTTAAGCGTTTTCCAGCCTCTAAAACAAGGCTGTAGACGGTTTCACCACTCCGCAGCTTGAAAAGTAGTGTTTTGTCATTCAGCTGGTAAATGTTGCCTACTCTTGAATTTAGAACAGTGTCTTTCAGCTCGCGGATAACTGCGACAACGTCGAAGCTGCTGAACTCTTCTTTACGCAATGTGCGGAGCCACCGCTTTAACATGAGAATATGAGCCTTATGTCTTATAAATTAGAAAGCTGGCTTGCAGACTTTTTTACTAAATTACTGAGCTTAGGGCTTCGATGGGTAACTTGTCAAATGGGCATTCTTGTCCACCAACAACTTTCAGTTTCGCCGTAACCGTGTTGTTCACAATTTCAATGATGTTGTAAGTGTTCTGGTAGAAGCCTCTAAACCTGTTGGTTGAAACCGTGCCCGCGTGGAGTATCATTAGTTTTCCAAGAGTCCACAACCATGGACGGTGACGGTGTCCACATAAGACTAGGTTGACATCATACTTTGTCAACGTCCATAGGAAGTCTCCAGCATCGGAAACAATGTTACGTTCCATGCCAGTGTCGGGAACGGGAATTAAATGGTGGTGGAGAGCCACAATTTTGAAACTGTCCTTATAGTTTTCAAGTTGGCTTTTCATCCATAAGCCTTGGTTATAACCTATTTCGCCGTCATCCCTGTCTGGTCTAGAAGAATTCAGCATAATGATGGCTACATTGTCAACCCGTGTTACTGACGACGGGTTTCCAAAAAACTTCGGAAGCAGCAAATAGCCAGTTGTTCTAGCGTCGTGGTTTCCGCTTCCAACTATCAAATGTTTACATTTTATCAACGCCAAATACCTTTTGGCTTCTCTAAACTCCTCTATTAAGCCGTCCTCTGTTAAGTCTCCGGTTACAACAACAACTTCTGGGTTAAGCTCGTTTATCTCGTCAATAGCCTCTAGAAGCACTTCCTCCTTAAACTTTGGACCGCAGTGAAGGTCTGATATGTGCACTAACAACAACGCCTAACCAGCCTCCACAATCTCTTCAGCACGTTTGAGATGCACAGTGCCAACATTCCAGTCATATTCACCACAACCCTCCGGGAGAAGAGAAACGCAACAAACAAGCGGAAAACGCGTCCCATCACCGGAGATGCCCTATGCTAGCACCATGTTTAATGGAATACATGGTCCACATAGGGTTCCGGCGCATGGTTTCACGAGCCTTTTATGTAAGGCGATGGTCTCTCTTATAAGATTATCGATTTACTTGTACAACATAACTGGTTAGGATAGCTCTAAACCACTTTTGGATAGTCAAACTTAAATGTGATGTGCGTGTTAGAACTACAAAAAGTGAGTTAAATGAAGCCTTTGGAAGCACTATACTGGTTAAGGTTCATCCTCGGCATAGTGGCAGCCCTCGTCTGCGTCGGATACGAGCAGGCTGTGGGATTAATTAGCACCGAGTTTAACCTCGTTATTTTGTTTAATGGCATATCCTTCGCATTAATAGTTTACATACTATCTTACTACGTGATTAAACCAAAGTTCATTCTTAAGGTGGATAAGCCTCAAAAAGTCTTCACAACAGGGATTGGCATATACTTCCTATCATGGCTTGTGTTTTGGGTATTCTTCTACACGGCAGCCCTCTGGTTTTTAGGCTTAGTTTAGAACCTTCAGTCTATGAAGTCTTCTATTGATGCTTGATTTTTGTCTTCCAAAAGTTTTCTTGCTTCCTCTCTTTCTGAAGCCGCGCTTTTATTTTCAATGGTGTTAGTGATGTTGAGTCTGCTTGCCACACGGGTGAAGTCCGCCCACGCCGAGAAGAAGCCCCTGTCAAAGTCGCCGTGAAGCCTATTCTTCACATGGTTTAAAAATTCTCTTCTATAGTTTTGCAAAGCCTCCTTGTCTGATACGTCCAGCTTTGAAAAGAAGGCGTAGGAGTCGCTGTTGTTAGAGCGTCTCACGAGAAGCATTCCATACAAGGCTCTGAAATAGCCCCTGTTCCATTCAGTTTTTTGCATTTTCTGCTTAAGCCTTTCCAGTTCGCGTTCAGCCTCTGCAAACTGCTTGTTTAGGATTAGCTGGAAAAACCTTGTAACTAGGGCTTGGGGTATAGGCATTTTTAGCGACCACTGGATTTTGCCTTTTCCTCTTCGGAAATGTCCTCTATACCGTTCTCCGTAATTTTAAAGATTTCCTCCCCCTCTGGCAAATATGGACTTGAAACCAGCCGAGCTATGCGCACTGGACCGTGGGAAGCCTTTCTAAGGTATATGCGCGTGTGGCTTGTATGCCCAACAATGTGTCCGCCAACGGGGTGGATGGCGTCTCCGAAGAACATGTCTGGCTTAGCCATAACCTGGTTTGTCACAACAGCCACAGCGTTAAAAGCCCTTGCCAGCCTTATGAGCTTATGCATGTGCTTGTTCAGTTTCTGCTGCCTTGCAGCCAGCATTTCCCGCCCTAAATATTCGCTTCTGAAATGCGCCGTTAAAGAGTCAACAATAATGAGTTTAACATTGTTTTCCTTTATCACTTCATCCGCATTTTCCAAAAGGAACATTTGATGGTCTGATGTGTAGGCTTCTGCGTAAATAATGTTCTTAACAACGTTTTGGGGGTCAAGTCCCAAGTGGCGGGCCATCTGCACAATGCGTTCAGTTCTGAAAGTGTTTTCAGTGTCGATATATAGGGCTGCGCCGTTGAGCCCGCCCCGCTCCGGCGGAAGTTGCACGTTCACGCATAGCTGGTGGCAGATTTGGCTTTTACCACTTCCATACTCGCCATAAAACTCCGTTATTGTTTGGGTTTCTAAGCCGCCATCCAACAACTTGTCTAGGGCTTTACTTCCAGTGGTCAGCCTCAAAACGTTCTGCCGCATCTTCAAAAGTTCGTCAGCTCTGATAAAGGCTATGCCAATGGATGAGCGGGCAGCACTTATAATGGCTAAAGCCTTTTTCTCACTTATGCCAGCCGGCTCAAGCTCCCGAACCGTCGCCATCGCAAGGGACTCAACAGTGTGGAAGCCAAGCTCCCTCAACTTCTGGGCTGTTGATGGGCCGATGCCTGGAAGGTCTTCAAGGGTTTCGTAGCGTGGTTTTTCTGTGCCTTCGCCTCCTTCCCCTGACATAAATATCCCACGTGACTGTTATTTGTGGCGGTATTTAAAGCAAACGAGAGACTATGCCGTTAGACACGTGGAGAGATGAGTTAAAGTGAAAAGGCTCCACGTCTGAAATTCCACAAACTTTTGGAAACTTTTTTATAAACTGTGAACAAAACACTTGTCACCAATAACTAGCGCTTTGAAGGGAGAAAATTTGGAGACGGCGCAAATTGTTGAGGATGTGGCTTTTAACCTAATAAAACAGGCTGTCATATACCTTCCAGAAGATGTGAAAAAAGCCCTAAAAAGGGCATATGATAAAGAAACAAGCCAAAGTGGAAAAACCCAGCTTAAGGCTATACTTGACAATATAGAGCTGGCAGAAAAATATAAGGCGCCCATATGCCAGGACACAGGCACAATAATATTCTACATTCAAGCAGGCGCCGAGGTCAAGCATTTGGACAAAATTGAGGAAGCCCTAACAAAGGCGACGAGGAAAGCCACAAAGGAGATTCCGCTGAGGCCTAACGCTGTTGACCCCTTCACCCAGAAGAACAGCGGAGACAACACTGGAAGATTCATACCCTACATAAACTGGGAAATAGTGCCCGGCAACAATCTCGAATTGACAGTTATGACAAAGGGGGGCGGCTCAGAAAACGTTTGCACAACTGGAATGCTTGTGCCAGGCGAGGGCATAAACGGACTGAAAAAGTTTGTCATTGAAACCGTGATAAAGGCTGGAAGTCAGCCTTGCCCCCCGACAATTTTGGGTGTCGCCATGGGTGGGGGCGCAGACATAGCCATGAAACTGGCGAAAAAGGCTCTTTTGAGGCCGCTGGACCAGCCTAACCCTAACCCGGAAATTGCTAAACTTGAGAAGGAGCTTTACGAAGCCGCTAATATGACTGGAATCGGCCCAATGGGTTTGGGAGGTAAAACAACAGTTTTAGGAGTGCATGTTGAATATGCCTTTAGGCATCCAGCCTCTTTTCCGGCGGCGGTCGCCTTCAACTGCTGGGCAGCTAGAAGAGCCACTGCGAGAATCCATGCCGACGGGAGTGTTGAGTATTTAACCCATAAAGGTTTGGTGTGAGGTGAAAAGGGATGGCGGTTTACCACCTTAAAACACCCATATCTGAAGAGGAGATTCGCAAACTGAAAGTCAATGATGTGCTTTACATAACTGGAACCATTGTTACAGCCAGAGACCAAGCCCATAGGCGAGCCCTAGAATATTTCAAGCAGGGAAAACCACTGCCTATAAACCTTGAGGGATTGGCGGTTTTCCACTGCGGACCAGTGGTGAGCAAGGAAGGCGAAAAATGGGTTGCCGTTGCTGCTGGTCCAACAACAAGCACTAGAATGGACATTTTTGAAGACGAGTTTATCAAAAACTTCAAGGTCCGAGTTGTGATAGGAAAGGGCGGAATGGGCAAGAGAACAACGGATGCCATGGCAAAATATGGAGCCGTTTACGGAGCCTTTACTGGTGGAGCGGCAATACTGGCGGCTAAAGCCATAAAAAATGTTAGGGGCGTGGAGTGGCTTGACCTTGGAACGCCAGAAGCCCTATGGATTTTCGAAGTTGAAGACTTTGGACCATTAACGGTGGCTATAGACTCCCATGGAAACAACCTATTCACAGACGTAGCGAAAACAGTTGAAGAAAACAGGAAAAAAATTTACGAAAAACTAGGCTTGCAGCTGTAATCATCCCATTATTTTTCTAATTAATCACGCTTTCAGTCTTTCTCATTAACTCTGCCTTTCCAAGCAAATATTCAGGAATTCGCCATTTCAATTAACTCTCCTCAGCGTGTCATGTATAAAATTTTATCCCCAAAACCCGAACCCATCCATTATCTTTATATCCGTTATTTTTTGATTAAAAAGAGGGGTAATAAATGAGCAAACGAAAACGCATACCAAAGCTCTACGACTTCAAAGTTAAACTTAGTCATGCTGAACGGGACAAGTTAAGGAAGGTGGCACGAGAACGAGGTATAAGAGCCGCTGAACTCATAAGAAAATGGATTAATGAAAAGTTAAAAGAGGCGAAATGAATTTTCACCATTCAGAGCAAGATTCATAAAAAGAAATAGTAAAAGAATAGTTAGCATAAACAAAAAGCAGAATAACCGACACTTTTCCATGAAAATGGAAATATAAAACTATAGGAACCATTTTTCTAATTGTTAGAGTTCTCTGCTCATTACGTATGCATCTTCCCCATCAGAATAGTAGCCGTGAATTGTTCTTGTAACTTTAAAGCCCAGCTTCTTGTATAGGCTTATGGCTGGCATGTTGGAAACCCTCACTTCTAGGAAGGCTTGTTTGGCGTTGTATAGGCGCATACCCTCCAAGGCTTTCGTGACCAAGGCTTGACCGATGCCCCTTCGCCTGTGCTCTGGCATGACGGCTATGGAGACTATGTGTCCCTTTTTAATGAAGCCGCTGAAGCCGAAGTTTGATAAGCCAAGCTCTATGCGGCACATGACATAGCCAACAATTTCGCCGTTTCCCTCAGCCACTATGAAGGTTTCTGGAAAACGGTTGTATAGGTCCATGAAGAAGTAGTCTCCATAATTTTCCGGCAAGCAAACACGGTTAATGTGCATTACCCTTTCAAGGTCTTTTGGCATAAACTTCCGCAAAGTGTATGTCTGCTGCAAGCCCCTTACTCCCATGCTTTTAGGCGCTTAACCGAAGCCTTTATGGTTAGGTTTGCATTCACCCTTTAAAGTTTTTCCAAACAGTTGGCGTTTTTACTCGCTTGCCCGAACCTCTGGAAGCGTAAAGTTCCCGTAGGGCATAACCCAAACCTTAGCGTTTTCTCCAACAATTTTGAAGGCTTCGTTTAGTGCTTCGTTGACTGTTCGCGCTGTTTTAAGCCTAAAAACGTTTACGGCATAATAGTCTGGCATGGCTGAGACGAGGATTATTTGGGCTTTCTGCAAAGCCTTCATCAGATAGTAGGCTTTATGCCCTCCCAAAACGAAGTTGCGCTTAATCTCCCTTTCCACAGCTTTTAAGTCTTTAAACTTAACCATCCAATCGTAGAAGACTTGGTTTCCATGTCCCTCCGGGCATTCAGCCGCCAAGATTATTACACCGCCTCGCTTAACGACTTCTAGTGCGCTGTCAACCCCCTTGTAGGCTTGGAAAAGGTTCACGTCGGCTGGATATCCGCCTGGGCTTACAACGACGATGTCGGCTCTTCGGTCTACTGGTATGCGGTACATCTCATCCACAAGCTTCACGCCCTCATAGAAGGCTTGCTCCATGCCGCCAGCAAAAGCCCTCACAATTTCGCCTTTACTATTAAGCACCACGTTTAGTATGAAATCAACCTTCGCCATTCTAGCGGCTTCCACCATATCCTCGTGGACTGGGTTCCCATCTAAAACGCCAGTCCTCGCGTTTGGATGCAGGAGCATGGCGTGATTAGCCTTAATTGTCTCTTCGCCGGCAACTCCGGGCAAGACGCTTTTCCTCCCACCTCCATAACCAGCATAATAGTGGAAGCAAACGTCGCCGGTCAAAATCTTCAAGTCAGCCTCTGCAAAAACGCGGTTCAAATAAACCTTCGTGCCATATTTGGACGTGGTGCCCACGTAAACAAGGTCTTGGGCTTTGCAGTCGTGGCTTATAGCCTTAACACGTTTTAGGACGCCTTCGCCTAAAAGCCTAACAGCCTCCTCACCCGTGACAGCCCTATGCGTCCCACAGCCAAAAATTATGGTGATGTTCTCGTCTTTGACGCCAGCACTGCTCAACTCGTCAAGAATTGGAGGCACCATAACATGGCTTGGCGCTGGTCTAGTGGCGTCGTCAACAACAATTGCCACCTTATGCTCTGGCTTGGCAATCTCGCATAAACGCCCTGAGCCAATAGGCTCTTTTAAGGCTCTTTCAACCTCCGCCCGTGCATCTGGAACACCAGACTTTTCCCTCGGTTCTATGGAGCCTAAAAGGTTTCGCGCTGGAACGCGAAGGCACACTTCAGTCTTTCCGTAGGGAAGCCAAACATCAACCATTAACCATCACTTATGGTTATTAAACACGGCAAATACCATTATTAAGTATTTACATGCGAGCAGCCAAACCTTATATTCTGAAGCGTGATTGCTTCGGAAAGCAAGTGGAACGCAAACATGGGAATCCGCGACATCCTTAGGCGGGAGTTCTCCTTCATAAGCGGCAACTACAAAGTCCTGGTGATAAGCTGGATGATAATGGACCTAGCCATGGAGATGCCAGCTCCAAACTTCCAATATTACGTGCAACACTTAGGGGGAACAGGCCTAGCCCTAGGCATAATAGGATTAGCCAACTGGATCGGAATGGCTGTTGTGGCTTTCCCGGGAGGATATTTGGCGGACAAGTATGGCAGACGTTGGCTCATAACAACCATGACCTTCATAATGGCGTTGTCAAACCTCTTCTTTGCACTTGCACCAACATGGCACTTCATACTGATAGGAACAATAATCCACAGCCTCTGCCTAATATACCAACCAGCCCTCTTTGCAATGGTTCAGGACTCGCTGCCTCCAGAACGAAGAGGAATGGGCTCATCAATAATTCAGCTAATCCACGGCGCCTTCAACACTCCGGGACCAGTCATTGCAGGCTTCCTAATGATGAAGTTTGGGCTGGAGTTAAGCATGAGAATAATCTATTTCATTGTCACAACCCTTTTCCTAATAGCCGCCCTCTGGCGGCTAAAGCTGAAGGAGACAATAGTTAACGCTGAGCCAATACGCTTCAGATATTTCATAGAAGCCTATCCTAAAGCGTTTAAGGAAAGCGTTAACGTTTGGAAAAAGGTGCCCCGCACAGCCTTCTGGATTTTCACAATAGAAACCCTCCTAATGTTTGGAGTTTCACTCACAAACGTGATAAACGCCGTTTACGCGCGGGATGTTCTAGGCGTAGCCGAAAACCAATGGTGGCTAGTCTACATACCATTGCTATTAACAATGATAATTGCATCGCTGCCCATAGGCAAAATAGTGGACAAGTTCGGGAGAAAAATCCCGCTGATCACGGGTTTAATCATTTTCGGCATCGCAACATCAGTCTTCATGTGGGGCAACCTACCAATGCTAATGCTTTCAATGGCCTTATTTGCTATAGGCCAACTGCTTACAATGTCATCCGCCATGGCCCTCTCCACAGACCTTGTAACCCAAGAAAACAGGGGAAAAGTTATGGGTTTCAGAAATTTTGTTAGCTATATTCTTTCAGGATTGGGCATGCTGCTGGGCAACTACCTATATGTGAGCATCCTTCCTCAGCTTCCCTTCTACACAGCCCTCGCGCTAATCTTCCCAGCACTTTTAATAGCAGTTTTCCTTGTCCAAGAATCTAAAAAATAGAAAAAGAAGTTAAGATAAACCTTGAAGCTCGCGTATTTTCATGTCGAAGATTTTGCGAAGCATGGATATGGGCAAGTAGCCATTCGCCGTTATGGTGTCGTGGAAAAACTTCTCGTCAAACTTTTCACCCATCTTCTGTTTAACCTCTTCCTTCAATTTTAGGATTAAATGTTTCCCCAGCAGATAAGACAGCGGATACCCCGGCGTCTGAGTGTAGCGGTTAACCTCCGCCACGGCGGCTTCTCTAGACATGCCAGCCTCCCTAACAAGCATGTCCACAGCCTCTTCAAAGCTCATCTCTCCCCTAGAAAGTTTAACATCAACAATTATTCGAACAGCCCGCCAAATCATATCATTAATCTGTATAAGGCGTGTTTCCAAGTCTGTTATGAAGCCCTTCTCCCACATAAGCTCCTCGCAATAGTGAGCCCAACCCTCAACGGTTTCAGCGCCTTCAGCCAAAAGCCTAATAACACTTCCACGGTTCGAAACAGACCCCTGAAGGAAGTGCCCGGGAAAAGCCTCATGAACAGCAGTATTCCTTATCGAAGGATAGTTTAGATGCTTTCCAAGGTTTGAAGGGTCCTTAGGCCTAGTCACCACATAAATTCCTATTTGCGGCTTGTCATATTTTGCTGGCATCATTAGTGCTGCGAAGGGTATAACTGGCGTCATAAAGGCTGGCGTCTCCTCAACAAGCAGCACATCTTCTGGGTAGACCGTTGCAATGCCCTTTTCCTGGACAAAGCGTCTCGCCTCCTCCATGGCTTTTCTGGTGTATTCCAAAGCCTCTTCGAAGGTTTTTGGAGCTTTACTCTCAATCATTGCAAGAACTTCTTCTACAGATTTTCCAGGGTCTATTTGTTGGGCGATGCGCTCTCTTTCGGCTTTCAGCTCGTTAAGGTATTTTATTCCAAGCTGAAGAATTTCATCAGAAGTCATTCCAAGCTCGCGAAGTTGAAGAAGCCTTTCAAATTTTTCCTTACCAATAGCCCATTCCTCGCGTGTCTTATTCAAGAGGTTGTAAAGCCACTCCATATGCACTTTGAATGCGGGGTAAAAGTTTTCCACAGCCTTTTGAAGCCTCTCGTAGGTCTTCTCTGAAACCTTCCCATTCACCGCCTGAAGTATAAACATGAACAAGCCCATCAAGTTTTGGGTTTTCTCTATGGCTAACTGCGTCCACAACCGCACTGGCTGTGATTTCTCGAATCTTGAGCGGAACTCTTCAAGGTATCTGGGCATCTGCTCTATTCTTGCGGCTATTGCATCAACCCTCTTTTCCAAGGGGGCATAATCCCTTGTAAACATTATGAATATCAGTCCGCCCAAATCCTCTGAAACGTCGGGGTTTAACTCGTGCATACGCCTCTCATAAAAGTCGAATTTCCAGCGTTCATACGCCTTCTCTAAAACCTCCCAATCAATTTTGTGGTCGTCGCTTAGCTCCGCCGGGTTCACAGTTTCCTTTAAGCGGGTAAGTCCCTCCTCCATCATTTTGAGGTTTTCCAGAAGCCTTTCCGTGGAGCCCTTTGGCAGCATGTAATCGTAGGGCTCATGAAGCCCCAAGTAGGTGGCAAAGTCAGGGTTCTTTTCAAAGAACTTTTCTAGAAACTCTTTTGTAAACTTTTCAAACATTTCATCCGCACTCATTTTCCACCACTTTTCTGAAATGTTTGCTTGGCAAGAGTTTTAAGCTTTTGGAGGGCGGTGGTCTTTAACCACTTGAAAGTAGCATAAGTTCTTTAAGACGTGAATGCAATAACTATTAAAATGCGAGGAATCCGTATGGCAATTGAAAAAACTCCTGGAAAAAATGAGATTCTATTTGTATGGTTTAACCGCTATGCCGGTGTGACAATTAAAACTCCCTCGAAAACCCTTGTAGTAGACCCTGTTGATGTGAAGCCTAAAGTCTTTCAGAAGGTTGACGCCATCCTCATAAGCCATGAGCACTACGACCACCTGGACCAGTCGCTTGTTTCAGAAGTCCATAAGCTGACCGGGTGCATGGTAATAGCAGACCCAACCTCCGCGAGAAGACTCCGCAACATGATTCCAGCGGAAAAGCTTCACGAAGTTCAGCCAGGCATGGAGGTCAAGGTGGGCGAAGTCTCCGTTAAAGCCGAAAAGTGTAACCATCCGCCAGCAGCCACACCAATATCCTTCATAATAACAAGCGAAGACGGTGTGAAAGTCTTCCACACGGCAGACAGCCTCCCATTTCCAGAGATGGCAAGCATAGGTGAAAAAGAAAAATTCGACTTGGTTTTCTGCACTGTTGGCATTGCCCCTGGAACTTCGCCAGAAACAGGTGTTGAAATAGCTAGACTTACAAAGCCGAAGGTTGCTGTTCCATACCACACCGGCTCTTCTGCAGACTTGAAAAGGTTCGGCGAAATTTTAAAGAGGGAAATGCCGAAGGTCACATGCCTAATCCCAGAGGTTGGAAAGATTTACCAAGTCTCGAAAAAGGTGTAGACGAATGCTGAAGGAGAAAAGCGGTGAAAACGTCAAGGTTGATGTTTGCAAAATCCTAAACAAGATTGGCGCCCTCCAATTTGGAACCTTCAAGCTAACAAGCGGAAAAATAAGCCCCTACTACATAGACTTGCGCATAGTCCCAAGCTTTCCAGACGCTTTCCAGAAAATCTGCAACCTCTACACAAACTTTGTAAAGGATAAAGTGGGCTTGGAAAACTTTGAAAGGGTCGCCGGAATCCCAGTGGCAGGCATACCCTTCGCCTCGCTGGTGGCCTACAACCTTAAAAAGCCATTTCTATATATACGCAAGGGCGTTCGCCTTCACGGAAGACAAAGAAGAGTTGAAGGAATTCTCACACCCGGAGACAGAGTTCTACTGGTGGACGACCTAATCACAACAGGATTATCGCTTAGAAGGGCGGCAAAAGCCATAACAGCAGAAGGAGGAGTAGTAAACGACGCCGTTGTTCTCCTAGATAGAGAAGAGGGCGGTGAGGAAAAGCTAAAGAAAAGCGGCATTAGGCTTCATGCAGTGCTCAAAATCAGTGAAGTGGCAGAAATGCTGTATGAGACGGGTGCAATAAACGAGGAACAATTAAAGACAATTTTGAAGCAGGTTAAAAAGGGATAGAAAGAAGGCGTTGGAAGGTTCTAGTTGAATTCACTCGTAAAATATCAGTTCCTTCTCCTCTAATATCTCATGAAGCTTGTGAACAGCATCATAAACATCTTGCTCTCTTTTGGCTCCTGTGCAGACAAGCTTGCCGCTTGCAAAAAGCAGTATAACAACCTTTGGATTATCCATACGATAGATCAAGCCTGGAAACTGTTCAGGCTCATACATGGTTTTTCCAAGCGTGTAGGCCGCCTTCTCCAGGTCTATCATACCGCCAAGGCTTGCTGAAGCCACAATGTTCTGGATTTTCAGTTCAGGCTTGCTTATGATTATTATTCCGCCCCGCTTCAGCTCCTTAATAACCTTCATGACAGCCCTGCGGGCCTCCTTCTCAGATTTGGCCCCAGTGCAAACCATCTTTCCAGAATTGAAAATCAAAGTGGCTGTCTTCGGCCTCTTAAGCCTAAAAACAAGTCCAGGAAACTGTTCAGGCCTATATTCTACTCCAGGATAGCCCTTAACAACAGCGTTCAAGTCCACCTTCTGGTTTAGAGTCGCGGAAGCCACAACATTCTCTATGCTTATCATGGCTTTAACCTTAGGCATGAAACACCACTTCTCCATATCAAGTCTTCAAATACCCTTTATAAAGCCTTAGGTTCAGAAAGACTTAAAAAGTTTCATGAAATTTCAGAAAGTCTTAAATCCATAAAGTCCATAACCCTTTGCAATAAAGGTGAAGGTTTGGGAAAGGAATTTAAAGTAAGCCACACA
>Ga0209225_1003003_pt1 | contig 14545 bp, 18 predicted proteins | sample WasSprMetagenome_FD_184732 | JGI IMG/M metagenome (GOLD analysis project Ga0209225, IMG submission 184732) | Sulfidic aquatic microbial communities from Washburn Spring, Yellowstone National Park, USA - WS (SPAdes) (version 3) | ecosystem: Environmental > Aquatic > Thermal springs > Hot (42-90C)...
GCCTTAGGGCCACGGCAAAAACACGCTTCGGTCTGTACACATGCTTCCCCCTCACCATGGCTCAGAGAACTACCCCAACCTCGGTTATTAGACAAGCCCTTAGCGTCTTGACAGCAGCAGTAAAACGGAGTAAAATGCTTTACTTTGTAAAAGGGGGTGTTTATGGGGAAGTGGTTTGTTTGGATTGCTGTTATTTTATTTATAACGGGTTTTCTTGGCTATGCAAAACCGCCTGTTGATGTTCTCATTTTTGGATCTACTGTTGAAGCTGAGACTCTGGACCCGCACGATACGGTTGACAACTTTGCTTGGAGAGCGATTTACTACTGTTATGATCGCTTAGTTAAGTTTAAAGACGGGACGACAGAAGTCGAACCATCTTTGGCTGAATCCTGGGAAATTTCTGAAAATGGGCAAACCTATACGTTCCATTTGCGGCAAGGAATAAATTTTATAGACGGGGTACCTTTTAATGCAGAAGCAGTCGCTTATAGCTTCAAACGTCTCATCCTTTTGGGCCGGCCAGCCTCAGGTACGGTGGAGGGTATCTTGGACGTTGATGGTATTGAAGTTGTTGACGAATACACAATTAGATTTCACCTCAACTTTCCGTTTGTCCCGTTTCTAGGTTCGCTTGCAACAAACCAGGCTAGTATCGTTAGTCCTGGCATTGAACAATACAGTAAAGGCGATTATGCAGCGGCATGGCTTGCTGAGCATAGTGCCGGTACCGGACCTTTTTACGTAAAGGAGTGGCGTCGCGGTGATGTAATAATACTGGGTCGGAACGAAGGGTACTGGGGAACAAAGCCCTTCTTGCGGGAAATTCATATCCGATATATTCCAGAAGCAGCAGTGCTGAGAGAGCTTTTGGAAAAAGGCGAAGTAGATATGGGTGAGGTTTTAACAGATGATCAGCTAGACGCTCTAGCTAAAGTCTCAGGTGTTCGTATTTTTGAAGCCCCCTCATTTGCTGTATGTAGGCTCTATCTAAATTGTTCCAAACCGCCGCTTTCTGATGTGCGCGTCCGTCAAGCTATCTCTTATGCTATTGATTATGACGGTATTATTTATGCGGTCACCAAAGGCCATGCTGTCCAAATGCGCGGCCCTATTCCTCAAGGTATGTGGGGACATGATCCTACAGTTTTCCAGTATAAGCGAGATCTAGCAAAGGCTCGTCAGCTCCTGGCTGAGGCTGGTTATCCTACAGGTTTTAAGATTAACATGCTTATTGATCCTGGCATTGCGGCCTGGGTAGACATAGCTACGATTGTTCAAGCAAACCTTGCCGAGGTTGGGATCAACGTGGAAATAGTGGGTTATGCAAGACCTACGATGAGAGCCATGATAGATCGTGGCGAACATGAAATCTCTATAGGTTATTGGACACCAGATTACCCTGATCCAGATATGTTTGCCTGGTATTGGTTCTATTCCGCTAACCGTGGCCTGGGGGGCAACCGATCGTTCTATTCCAATCCAAGGATGGACGAGCTTGCTGTTGGGCAACGTGCTGAACCTGATCCAGAAAAACGCCTGGAGATGCTTAAAGAATTGCAGAAGATAGCTGTGGAAGACGCCGTTTATGTATATTTGTATCAATCTACTTATCGAACAGCTATGCGGGAATGGGTGAAAGGTTATGTCTACAATCCTATGCTCCTATACATGCCTAACTTTGACCAGATTTACAAAGATTACCAAGGATGAGGTAGCATTGCGAGCTATACAGTGCTAAGCCGGGCCCATAAATCCTTGACATGGGCCCGGCTTTGTTCTTATTAACCCATGGGACTTATTAATTTCGTTATACGGCGTTTAGTATTTCAAATATTTGTTCTATTCGGAGTCTTGGTTATTACGTTTTTCATCTCACATGTTGTCCCCGGCGACCCTGCGCTTTTGTTAGCGGGGCCGCGTGCCTCGCCAGAAATAGTTGCTAAACTACGCAGGGATTTGGGGTTGGATCAACCCTTACATAAACAATTTGTCTTGTATTTATCCAGCCTAGCGAAGGGGGATTTAGGTACCTCCGTGCTTACTAGACGACCTGTTACCCGAGACATTGCCGAGCGCTTTCCTGCGACCTTTGAGTTGGTGACGTTTGCAATGTTAATTGTTGTGCTGGTTGGTATTCCCCTTGGAGTAGCTTCTGCAGTTTATAAGGAAAGGTGGGTTGATCATCTTTGCCGAGTGGTAGGTATTGCAGGAGCATCTACACCTATTTTTTGGCTGGGATTGTTTATTATTTTCCTTTTTTATACACGCTTAGGGTGGCTTCCCAGTGGCGGCCGCATTGGAACCGAAGTAGAACCGCCCATTAAAATTACAGGATTATATATTGTAGATTCAATTATAACTGGCAATTGGGGAGCACTTAAAAGCAGTATTGAACATTTAGTGCTCCCGGTTTTTGTTTTGTCTTTCGCTTCTATGGCCTCGATTTTGAGACTTGTGCGCGCTTGTATGCTCGAGATTTTAGGGCAGGATTATATTCGTTCGGCTCTAGCAAAGGGGCTACCTGAAAGGCGAGTAATATTTGTACATGGACTTCGAAACGCATTATTACCAGCTGTTACAATCCTCGGGGTGACTTATGGTGAATTATTGCAAGGTGCCGTAGTTACAGAGACCATCTTCGCGTGGCCAGGAATGGCAAGATATGCGGTGAGTTCGATGACGTATTTGGATTATCCAGCGATCATGGGGTTGACTTTAGTTAGCGCGGTCATATACACTTTAATTAACTTGCTCGTTGATATTTTGTATGGTGTTATAGATCCACGAGTTCGCTATGATTAATATTGATCATATTAAGGAATTTCAAAAAGTCTTTTTATGGCTTACCAGCCGGCCTCTTTTTCTTGGCGGGCTCGTTGTTGTTCTAGCGGTTTGTATTATTGCTGTTATCGCTCCTCTAATTGCTCCTTATGATCCGATAAAGATTGATTTGCCAAATCGGTTACAACCACCAAGTAGTGCCCATTTGCTAGGCACAGACCATCTGGGACGGGATTTGCTTTCGCGTCTGCTTTATGGGACGCGCGTTTCTATGCTGGTTGGTGTAATAATCGCACTGATGAGCGCTGTTGTAGGAGGGAGCTTAGGGTTAGTAGCCGGTTTCTTTGGCCGTATGGTAGATAATATTTTAATGCGCCTTTGTGATATGTTTTTTGCCTTCCCACCACTAATTTTGGCAATGGCTATTGCAGCTTCCCTAGGTCCCAGCCTTCAAAATACAATGCTAGCATTGGTGATCGTTTGGTGGCCTCGCTATGCGCGCCTGGCACGTAGTCAAGTTTTGGTTTTGAGAGAGCTTGATTACGTCCAAGCAGCTAAGGCGGCAGGGGCTGGACAAGTGCGCATCATAATGCGCCATGTCTTTCCTAACGCTTTGTCGCCTGTGTTGATACAAACAACATTAGACGTTGGCCAAGCCATATTGATGGCTGCTTCATTGGGTTTTCTTGGATTTGGGGCACAACCCCCCACACCGGAATGGGGGCTGATGGCCAGCGAGGGGAGAGTCTACATGCGTGAATTTTGGTGGTACCCTACGTTTCCAAGTTTGATGATTCTCCTTACAGTACTAGGGTTTAATCTTCTAGGCGATGGTTTGCGGGATGTATTAGACCCCCGCCAACGTGGGCGTTTCATCAAAATTAGGGTATAATTATAAAGGAGGTTTTGAATGGTCATTCAAAGAATTACGATATATAAAGCGAATATTCCGCTTAAAGCGCCATTTAAAATTGCTTTAGGCACTACAGAAAGCGCACGGAATATTTTTGTTTCGGTAGAAACAGATGAAGGTGTAAAAGGGTGGGGTGAAGCTAGCCCGTTTTCGCCAGTTGTGAGCGAAACACAAGATACTTGTGTTGCTATTGGAGCAGACATCGCTAAGGTATTGATAGGCCATGATCCATTGGATGTCCGGGGGTGCATGCGGCAGGTGGAACGCCGTTTCCCCTTGAGTCCAACGATTAGGTCAGCATTTGATATGGCGCTCTATGACATCCTTGGCCAAGTTGCTAACCTGCCGCTTTACGCATTGCTAGGGGGAGGGTATAGGGAGCTAGTTACAGACTGCACTGTGGGCATAGACGAACCCACGGCGATGGCAGTGTCTGCTAAGGAAATACAGAAACGTGGATTCCCTGTAGTAAAAATTAAATTGGGTACGACAGTTGAAGAAGACCTTGAACGCTTGAAGGCTGTTCGGGAGGCCCTAGGACCAAATTTCCCTATTAGAGTTGACGCTAACCAAGGATGGGGCCGGGTAGAAGCATTGCGTGCACTTCGAGCAATGGCGCGATTTCGAATCGAATTTTGTGAACAACCAGTGGCTGCTTGGGATCTTGCGTCTATGCAAATGATACGAAGGCACTCTTCGATTCCAATTATGGCGGATGAGGCTTTGTTCAATCTACGTGATGCGCTTAGGTTAATACAGACAGAAGCTTGTGATTATTTTAATATTAAATTAGCAAAATCAGGAGGTATAACGGAAGCACTTAGAATTATATCGTTGGCTGAAAGTGTAAACATTCCATGCATGATTGGTTGTATGACAGAGACGCGCTTAGGTCTTACTGCAGCGGCACATTTAGCTGTCGCTTTTCCCATCATTCGCTTTGTCGATCTAGATGGGGCAGATATGCACTCCGTGGATCCAGTTATGGGAGGATTGCAGTATAGTGGTAAAGGGGAAATTGTCGTGTCAGATAAACCAGGTTTAGGAGTCGATGTGAACGAAGATTTCCTTGGGCATTTAGAGCGTTTGGAAATTTGTTGATAAAGGGGGGATTATGAATTATCAAGGAACACTTGAGACACCGGTGGGGCCTAGGGTACGGATAGATGGAAAGGAATATGATTATTTTTGTGGAACAAGTTATTATTGCCTTCACGGTGACCGGCGAATAATTGAAGCTGCTTGCAAAGCAGCAGAACAGTATGGGCTTGGTCCTGCGACTAGCTGGGATGTTCCTCCATTGCAAGAGGTTGAAGCTCGTGCAGCAGCCTTTTTTGGTACCACACATGCGCATTATTTTGTCACAGCATATTTAGGAACATTTTATTTAGTAACAGCACTTCAGGATGAATTCGATATTATTTTTGTGGACACTAAATCTCATTATAGCGTATTCGACGGAATTAAAGGGGTTGGTAAACCCATTGTTCTTTTTGCGCACCTCGATCCGGACGATCTGGCACAACAGTTGCAAAAGCATCTAAAAGCAGGACAAGTACCGCTTGTTATAACGGATGGGGTTTTCCCTATGACTGGGGCTATGGCACCTCTTCGGGATTATCAAAGCATTTTGCAGAAATATGATAAATATTTCTTATGTGTCGATGACTCTCATGGCGTAGGGGTGCTGGGGGCTAACGGACGAGGGAGTTGTGAATTACATGGAGTTATGGGCGACAGCGTTTATTTTTGCGGAACGACGTCTAAAGCTTTTGGCAGCTTCGGTGGCATTATTCCTGGGGACACGGTCCTAATGGGAAAAATATTCCGTAATGTTCGTGTGACACTTGGGGCAAGCCCTCCTCCTGTGCCAGCTGCGGCTGCAGCAGCGATGGGTATAAAAATACTGTCTGAAGAACCAGAACTGCGGGCCATGCTTGCTCGGAATGTCGCATATTTGCGTAAGAAACTACAAGCAATAGGACTTCCTATACAAAATTCACCTGTACCTATTATAATTCTTTATTCACTGCCTTCTGTTGACCTTGCTGCTGTTCAACGTTTTTTGGAAGAGCAAGGTATAATGGTAAGGTATATTCCTCCACGAGGGTATTCAGATGCTCCTGACTCTGACGCGATCAAGATCACTATATTTGCTCAACATACAGTAGAGCAATTGGATCGTCTTGTTGAAGTACTTAGTAGGGCCCTCTAAACAAGAGTTCCTGCATTACGCGACGTGCTTTTTGGATGACATCAAAACTATTGCGCTGGCTAATGGCAAAAAGGGAGATATGGCTTTGGTGTTTAGTTCATCTTTTGCTTTTTCGTTTGTACTGGCAGAGGGTAGTAAAGCCAAGTTGGTCTCCGAACTTCTTCCTCGATGGCCCGCAGGCGGGCGAGGAGTTCGGGTGGGGGTGTTTAAGGCTAACCAGGGCCGAGATGGCGGGAAGGCCAGCTAAATTTTCTCGGGCGGCGTCGAGGAGGCAGTGTACCAGGAGATTGTCCGCTAGGGTCTCTACCACCTCTACAATGCACCCCCTGGTCAATCCTTCCCCTCTTTTTCCCTTTCGTCCGGACTTAGTGTCCAAGGAGGTCAGCGAGGGTTCTCTCTTTGAGAATTCCCCAGAATTTTTCTTCGACGTAATTCCAAAAGCGTGCGGTGGGATCATTCTTTCCGAGCTCCACAGGTTTGATACGGCCGCCGCCAAGAAGGGTGAGGTCGGGTTCGCCATTTGTTAGGGCCTTCATCACAGCAATCAAGGGGATCTTTTCTGGGGTTCTTGCCAAACGATAGCCCCCGACCCGGCCCTTTTCGGCTTCAAGGAAGCCGGCTTTGCGTAGGCGCATGAGAATTTGGCGAGCAAGTGTTTCGGGAATTCCCAGCTGCTCTGCTAAGAGACGCGCTGAGTGGTGTTTTTCCCGATCTTGGGCGAGTTCCCGCAGTACCCAAAATCCGTAAAGAAGACGTTTTGTGGTTTTCATAGCTTAAAATATAAGATAAAGCTAATGTTAGGCAAAATTGCCCGCTCCCTGAGTGGGAAAGTCCGCTAAGAGTGTAGAGGAAGACGGGGAAGAGCTACACCATGGAGGTCCTGCGGACCAAGTGCGAATCCCTGTTCATGTTCCCCGGCTACACCAGATGGTGATGGGACAGGGCCTCCACCTAGTTAAGCCTTTCCTTCAGGGTTTCCAAGCCTTGCGAAGCTCCCCAAAGTGCTTCCGCTTACTGGGTATCAGGTATTCGTTCCAGGCACGAAGAGATTTCCGGGGGTCCTGGACCACCTGCCGAGCGCGGACCCATAGTAGCCCCGGGAGCCTCCCCTACCCTAAGGGTATAGGGGCTGGAAAGAATGATGGGAATAGGAGACTTCTCCCACTCCTTCTTTGAACCCGCTGTGCCACCCTCTTTTTGCACAATATTTCCGCTGATGCTATATGGAACTGTTTTTATCCCTAGCCCCCCTCTCAGAGGGGGAGGTGGGGTTTGTGCAACGGGGTTAGGTGGTTGTGCCACGGGGTGGGCAAATTGCGCCGCTTCTTCCCCCTGAGAAAATCGGGGGGATGAAGGAGGTTGATAAGAAAATCATTCTCGCCCTTGGGGTCGGGCCCTTGCCCACAGAAAACCTTCTCGAGGCCGTGGCCCACCCCAGGCGTACCGTGTACCACCACTTGCACAAGCTCCAAGCCGCGGGCCTAGTGCGGCAGCCGAGGAGGGGTCTTTGGGAGCTCACAGGAAAAGGCCGGGCTTTTCTCTCGAGTTTAGGTCCGCCGCTGGAGGGCTTCTCTGACCTAAAAAGGGTTTTAGAGCCCATGCCCGAGGGTTTTCAGGCCCTGGTGCGGCTGGCTTTGTCTGCCGTGGTAGCCAAGCAAAAACTCTTTGAGAATTTTGAGACCGGTTGGCCTGGATTCATCGTTTGGGGAAGCACCGGGCTGGGGAAGACCTTCGTGGGGAGGGTGGTGGGGAAGCTCCTTGGTTTAGGCGACGTCGTCAAGGACTGCCGCACCGCCACCGAGCGGGAGCTTTTATCCCGTCGGGTTTTGGTGGGCTCGGGCCGCTATGCGGTCGTCCGCTCGCCGTACCTTGATCTTCCGTTCCTTGTATTGGACGAAGCGGATAAAGCCCAAGGCGAGGTACGCCGGGGCGTTTTCCAGCTCCTTCAGGGCGATTCGTACATCCTTATTGAAGGGGAGCGCGTACCCCATCGGATGATCCCATATGTGACCCTGAACCTGGTTCAAATGAGTCCAGATTTTGAGCCTTATTTGCGGCGGTGTGTGGCGGTGAATTTCGACCGGCTGGGGCTTACCCGAGAAGCGGTCCGCACTGTGGTGGATAGTCTTACTAACCTTCCCCGTCTGGCCCTTGAAAGTCTTTCGCCTCCTGGGGCGCTCAGCTTGGAGGAGAAGAAGCTATTGGAGGAAGTGATGGGGGCTTGCGCTGCCGAGGAAGCCTTATGGGACCGCTTACCGTTGGAGATCATGGCTTTGGGGAGGGCGTCGTTCCTGGGCGGGGACCGTGTCCGGGCCATCCTCGACACCTGCTATGACCGGCTGGTGGCCCTGGAAACCCTGGGTGCCACTCAAGAAAACTGGCGAGTCCGACTTCATGAGTTTTACCGGGAGCGATTGGGCCAGGGAACTGTAATCTTACCCCTCAAGCCTCCTGCCCAACCCCCGTCAAAGGAGGAGGCCCGGTTGAGCTTCGCCCGCCGGAAATCAGACCTCCTCAACCGGGTACGGGCTCTTCGCAGCCAGATCGATGCCGGTCTTGTGGAATCTCAGGGGTGCCCGACTGCCCCGGAGCTTAGGGCGGTTCGTGAGGAGCTTAAGGAGCTGGAGAAAGAAATAAAGACTAGCCGGGACGAGGCACGGCTCGCTTGGGAGGAGCGTGTTGTTAAAGAGCGGGAAGAGCTTGCGGGGACGCTCCTTAAGCAGTTTGAGGAGGAAAAAACGAGGGCCAAGGAGGAGCGAGCTATAAAGAAAGCTCGCTTGGAATCCCTTGAGCGTCTGGCTAAGGAATGCCGCCTCTACTACCAGCGCAAACAGACCAAGCCCGGGGAGGACGTGCTTGGTACACTGATTCGCTTGGGTTGCGCCAGATGGGAAACTATAACCTGGGAGGAAGAAGTTCCCCTCCCGCGGAATAAGGTGCTCCCCACAACGGTGATGATCACTCTCACCAGTCTTTGCCAGGCCTTTAGTGTGGATGAGTGGGAGGAATATCCTGTTGAGAAAGTTTTTTGGCTGGCGACACAACCAACCCTTGAGGGCGCCTGGGCTACAGACATCCTCAACCGCTTACGACAGGGAGATCGCTCTGTAGAGTTTAGGGGGCAGGTCATACGGGTTCGTAAACCGAGACTCCAGGTTTTTGGAGAGATCTTGGAGAGGGAGGCCAAGCAATTAGGGCCGCAAAAACAGAAGCGGCGACGAAAAGCGCTTTTTGGTTTGGACGGTAAGGAATATCAGCCTGAGACCCTTACCCGTTGGGAAAACCCACAGGTGAAAACTTTGCTCCAACGCCGTCTGGATGAGCTAAAAATCGAGATCGAAAGGCTCCGGGAAGGCCTTCCACCTTCGCGAAGTGTATGAGTTCTATGTCAGCCTCAGCGCCCCCTTGATCCGCGACATATGCTATCCTAGGGGTTAGCTTTGGTTCTTCCCCGACCCGCTGAACTTTTATCTTGTAGAAAAGTTCATTGTGGTAACTGGTCTTTGCGTCACAAGAACTCCACACAATCCCAGAGATTGGGGTCTTGAGAGCCTCGGTTTAAAAATTCCTCGAGGGTTTTGATCTGGGCGCCTAGGTCATGGCGGGGAGAGCGCTCTTCCCTAAGGATCAGGATTTTGGGGAAGCGCCGGCCCTCCTGGTACCACTGGTTCGCTAAGGCCAGAAAATCCTTGGCGTTGTAGGTAACAAGGTGCTTCCCTTCTTTCGTGGCGTAGCCGAGCCGTTCCTCAGTGGCAGACGCAGATCATCTGGCCCTGAAGTTTGTTCTCCCAGCAGGGGCCGAAGCGACTATCGAAGGCTGGGGTGTACTTCTCATCGGTCATTACTGTGAAGACTTGGTTCGGATAGGGGCGCACGAAGTTCAGGAAAATGAGGCCAAGGTTGGATCAAAAACCAAAACCTAATGCATCCCCTACTTTTCTTGCTTGCTCTCTAAAGATTGGTTTTGAGTTAAGGCTGTTTAGTTGCGAAAGATTCAGGATTCCCATTTTGTTTAGTAAGCCAATCGTAAAGAGCTACCTCAATATCCAATCGGCTCTCAAAAGAGTAGTGGTTAAGGTTCTTAAACACAAAAAATTTAAATTCTGATTTTATTGCCTGCGTTGCGTCCCAAGCAATATTCCATATGAAATGAATCGGGAAGACTATCTTGCGCAATACCACACCTTCACCATAAACCAAGGGATCTCCTTCATAAGTGGCTACATAAGGTGCCTCCTCTTCCCAAAATCCAGGAAGATCGAACCGCGCTAACTCGTGAACTGCAGCGCAGCGGTAATCGCGGTAAAAAATTTCCCCTAAAGTAAAACACTGTAAGAAGTTATGCAGGCTTTGTTGTGCTATACTATGGGTATTAACTACAAGTGTTTTATTTAATTCATCATAAAGCCAATCTTCAACGTCTTTTAACTCCACTAATTCATCGCTTCTCTCCATTTCAGTTATCACGAGTTGGATCAAAGTCTGGAGTATGTTTTGATAAAAGTCAGAATTTTCAATGAATGGTTTTAACAATGAATAAAGCTCCCGATTTGGTGGGATATTGGTGCCTATGTGAGAGTTAAACATCCCCCAACTCCAGTCTATTGCCCACAACAGAAAGCCGTGTAAATCGGGAAGGCTAAGAAAGTTCCATTTTCCCGCGAAAAAGCTAAATCTGTTCAGGAGCTCAAGGAAGCGTGCCTTGGCAGATTCTATTCCTAGCGGCCAGAGAAAATGCTTCGCTAGAGCGTCAAGATAAACACAAAGCAAAACAGTTATTTCTTCGGCTTCAAGTTGGCGTTTTATAATTCTTGCTTTCCAATTAAGCAATTTATTTAACCATGGTACAAATATTTGGTCAATAATTGCATCACAACCAAAAGCTGGCGGCAACATAGGGAACTGGCAGGATAATAAAAATCCCCATTATTCCAACGCTAAAGCAGCAGAGCTTATCCATGTCCATCACAAAGGGATAGAGTGCTCCAACTTCAAGGTAGATGGGCGCGAACAAAACCACTTCGCCCCATCCCCAATCAAAGTTGAACCGGCCAGGTTGCAATTCGTCTTTTGCAGTAAAATTACGGAAGCTAAAACTAAGACCGACATTGAGCCTCCAAACCCCCTTAAGTGTGCCGTCCTTGTCGTACGCTGGCCAGCCAACAGTTGGTAAATCAAGACCAATCATCCCGGACGGTTTAGGAGTGCCATAGGCCAACGCTTCCACCAATGCTATCAAAACCATAAGTACCATGCTGTGCCCCACTCTCACATCTGTCACCTCCTTACCAAACGCCTAGCTTTACCAACAGAGCCTACAGCCACTGTAGCATCGGTTACAAACGTCAGTGAACATGCAGTAGATGTCAAACTCCCAAGCGACATCTAGAGCAAGATTGGTAAAATTGTCAAACCAGGAACATAGAAGTACGTTGTTGGCGTCGTAAAACTGCCCTGGGTTCAGGGTGGACTGAAAAGTTGCCGCGCGCAGATTTGATGACATCTTATAGTGTAGCGTTTAGCGATGTTATGAAAGCGCCCGCCCGGTCAATTCCCTGGCTCCCCCTTCCTCTCATCCCCAACCTCGCACCATTAACTGTGGACAGATCTCTTCACCCCAAAGGGCATAAGGTTTTTCGGGGACGTCCCGCGATCACTAGCCGGGCCCTTGCCCCAATGGACTATCTTTCCTTCCCACTGTACCCAACCTTCCTCGTCCTCCACCACAACATAGGTGTACCTCTTGCGACAGTCAAAGGCGATATATTCCATAGTGCGCGCCCTCCTTTCTTTTCTCTAGCAGGATAACCCTGCCCAAGGGCGCGCGCTTTCATAACCTCACTACCGTTAATCACGTTTTTGTTTATATTTTTGTATGATTTCTTGACATCTTTGAACGATATCTTCATCATAGCGAATGTATTCAATTGTGATACCATTTATTTCAGACAACTGTGCTTTTAGACGATCCCTTTCTACTGTTCTCAAAAAACCTTCTTCCCCTCCAAAAGCCTCTACTGGTCTAAAGTGTTGCTCCCCTTGATACTCGACAGCGAGGCGTAACTCTGGAATAAAAACATCATATCTCAGCCCAGCTAAAAATGGTGGGGATGCCTCCTGGATTACTTCCAGAGGCGCAAAACCCTTCTGTAAAAGGGCGAAGACCTCCTTTTGTTTTAGCATCCTCTCCCCGCGCCGAGGCAATCCAAGTATCCTTCTCACAAAATCTTCGGTAGTCTCAACCGAGTAGTCAGGAAGAAGCTCTATTAAGGCTGCTTGAAGTTCCGGCTGCTTTGCAATCTTGTACACTTTTTGAGCAAAATGTCTTACTGCAGACCCTTGAGTTATTCGATACCAAAGAACCTTATCTTGGCTTAACCATATGGGACGCCCTTCGTATTCATTTTGATGAGGGCTTATGTTTAGAATAACGGAATAGGCGGTCTTCTCGTCATAGACTTCAAAAAAATGTTTCTCAATGGTGTGCCTCAGGAGATCCTTCCCATGAGCCTTTTCGTAATTACTAAACCAAGCTGCATAGTACTCAGATATTTGGTCCCAATATTGTCTGTAAACTTTATCCAATACAAAACGATGCATTATATCCGAACTTTGAAGTTGGTCGTCGACCAGGAGCAACATGTTTAGGTAATGGTCGTTAAAGCTTGGAGGATAACAATATATTTTTATTCCAACCCGATCGACGTTGCCACGTCTGGCGTTGATATATGTTTGTAAATCGCCTGCTAAAATGAGGGACAATAAATAGTAGTACTCTGACGAGTCCTTGCGCAACATCGAGTCAAATGGATCGTTTTCGTGTGCCCACTTCGCAAGGTTTGCAGCTTCGCTAAATTTTCCTGTCTTCCAATAATTGATGATTTGGGCCTTAATTTCCTCAAATTCTCTTTCTTGGTGCTTGCCCAAGGGGCCGTATTTTGCCAAACTTTTCATCCACTCCTCAGGAGTATAGCTTGGCCTAAACTTTTTCTTCAGCCGTTGCCGTACCTTTTCAAGGCCATCCTTGCCAGCGTAGCGAGTATTCAAAATCAGAAGTGCTCCTTGCCAATTGCCGTACCATCTTATTATTTCGCGATAGATTGCTGGGCAAACTTTCATGGCCTCACTTTCCGATAGCGATTCTGTCCCCCATAACTCTCGCAAACTTACCAATGCTGCGATGCAATCTGGTTTAGTCATGATGTGCGGCATACTATCGCACACGTTGTGCGCTATTCTCTCTGTCCAATATTTTTCTCTAAAGTTCACATATCGTTCCCAGGCTTGCAGGGCTTCTGCAAAGCGGCTGTTTAAAAATAGCGCTGCCCCTAACCCGTAAAATTTATAGTAATAAATGGTATCCATCACGGGCGTTGGGAAAATATCATTCTCATCATTTATGAGTTCACGGCAAATTGCTATGGCTACATCATATTTTTCAGCGGTATAACAAACACGAAATAGTTCTTCTACCAGAAAAAATCTCGCACAGATTTTCACCAATTCGTGTAAATTAACTTTGACTTTGTAAACATTTATTTTACCTTTAGTATAATCGACTTCTGATCTTTCCATCTCTACTTCACCATGAATATTGTCAATGATCGGACCGTATTTTTGTAAAAACGACACGAATTTTTCTCGTTCGGAAAGAATACGCTGACGGGTCTTCTCATCTGTAATTCCATCAAGCGGGTCTGGCAGGTCGTCAATGCTCAGCATCATTCAATTATACGGAATAGGCCCACGACGTTTGGCGTGAAGTCGTAAGACGTTGCTACGCGAGCTGTGTTTGAACTTAAAACTACGGTTGAGATCAGACTCCAGATCCATTCTTTTCTCTCCGGGCATATTCTGTATCTGATGGCAGCTCGGGGAACAATGTGGCCTAAAACCAAAGACGAGATGATCTCCACCAAAAGGGCACTCGACATATTAAGCTCCTAATGAGAATAGAATCAGGGAGCCTAGACCAAGCAGAAGTTTGGTTCAATATGGCGAACGTTTAGGTCAAATTTTCTTTCACTGAAACGGAGGTCAAATCGACCGATAGGATCGGTGAACTCCCAAACTGCACGGGCATTCGTAGCCGGGAATAGGCCAAAACCTTGGGTACGTAGCGCGATTCCGAGACCCCTAGGCATCCAATAAAGAATCCGAGAGACCACATAACACACCTATCCTATGGGATTACCTCAAATCTTTCCTGTTTTTCTCGTCCGAACTGATAGATATGGAAGTGGGCATCGAAGGTGAAGGCCTTCTTGATGCCCAGGCGTTCCATCACCGCGAAATTGACAGCATCCACCAGAGAGAAGTCTTGGTCCCTGTACTCTGCAACGATTTTCCGGGCGTTTTCCAGGTCTTTTCTCTCCGCCATCACGAGCTCCACCGCTCCGGAAAGGAGGAAATCCCAGAACTTCAGGGCTGCATTCCGACTAAGGTGATGAGAGATAAGGAACCAACACTCAAGGAGAACATAATCTGTAGTGATAAGCTCCTCTTTCCCGATGAGCTCTTCGTAGACCTTACGGGCCACGGAGTGGTGCCGATCGCTCGCATCGGCTAAAGCATAAAAGGCCGAGGTGTCAACGAAGGTTTTCATCGGAAAGCACTTGGGCTAAGTAATCATC
>Ga0209225_1003008_pt1 | contig 14536 bp, 11 predicted proteins | sample WasSprMetagenome_FD_184732 | JGI IMG/M metagenome (GOLD analysis project Ga0209225, IMG submission 184732) | Sulfidic aquatic microbial communities from Washburn Spring, Yellowstone National Park, USA - WS (SPAdes) (version 3) | ecosystem: Environmental > Aquatic > Thermal springs > Hot (42-90C)...
CTTTGTGCAACTGCCGGAGGAGAGGGACTACAGCCTCTTCCACGCCTTTGTGAAAAGCCTCGCATTCCTTGGGCCCGTAATCGAAGCGCTCTCGCTCGCGGAACGCGAAGTCTCGGAAATTCTCAAAACCCGCGTTTTCCGCGCGCTTTTGCCGAAGGGAAAGGAGCTCCTCGAAGATGTTTTCCAGCTCGTCCTTGTCCTTGAGCCTGCGCTCGGCAATGAGTTCCCAGGCCTTTTCCCTCGTCCTTCTGTCCGGCTCCTCCAAATATTTCGCCATCTGTTGCAAGGTTTGGGTGCGGCCCTCGAATTCCACCGTCATGGCCCCGAAGATCTTCTGGTAGCGCTGGCCGAGCTTTTCTTCCTCCACTTTGAGAGGGATGTTTTCCTCACGGAAGATGGCGATGGCGTTTTCCCACTTGCGCTTAAGGACGAGGTAGCGTTTTGGGTCCAGATCTTTCCAGGCGGGAGCGCTTGCGAACTTGACCCTTAGGCGGTGCAGGGCTTCCTCTACTTTGGGGGCCACTTCCTCCACGAAGGTGAGGTAAGCCTTTTCGTATTCGGGGTTGGTGGTGTCGCAGGTCATGCGGATGTAACGGATGGCCCCTTCCTCTTCCACCGCGGAAAGGAGCTCGGAAAGGTCCAAGAAAGCCTGTTCTAAGTCCTTTGGGGAATGGAGTTTGCGCTTTTCCAGGTCCTCAAAGAAGGGGGCGATCTCCTTCCAGTCGCCTGCGGGAAGATCCGGCGGCAGGAACCGGCGGGGGTACTCTAGGGGAAGCTCCTTCGGATCAACGAATCCTTTGGCCACGCCGAAATTTTAGCGCGGCTCCCTGGCCTTGGGCAAAAAGCGCGTCTCCTTGGGTATAATCGTCCTCGTCTTTGAAGGAGGAGGAATGCAAAAGTGGGAATGCACGGTATGCGGTTGGGTCTACGATCCTGCAAAGGGCGATCCCTCTCAAGGGATCAAACCCGGAACGCCTTTTGAGGACCTTCCGGAGGATTGGGTTTGCCCGGAGTGCGGGGCGCCTAAGGACATGTTCCAGCCGCTGTGAGGTTTGTGATCGTAGGTGGCGGCGCGGCCGGAATCGCCGCCGCGCAAAAGCTCCGGTCGCTTGCCCCCGCTTCCTCCATCACCCTTTTGGAAGCTGAAACGGTCCCTCATTACCTTCGTCCCGGCCTCATCGAGGTCCTCGCGGGGAAGAAGGAGCTTTTGGGGATTACGCCCTACTCCAGGGACTGGTTCGAAAAGCGCGGGATTGACTACCGCTTGGGCGAGGCCGCAGTTTCTTTGGATCCCGCGCGGCGAGAAGTTTTTCTTTCTTCGGGGAAAGCGATCCCCTACGACCGCCTCCTTTTGGCCTTGGGAGCAGAGCCCATCCGGCCGGGGATACCCGGCGTGGATCTTCCCGGAGTTTTCACGTTGCGCACCGCCGCGGACGTGGAGCGTATCCGCACCTGGGCCGTGGGGCGAGAGCGCGGGGTGGTCCTCGGCGGAGGATGGCTTGGCCTCGAGGCCGCTTATGCCCTCCGGAATATGCTTGAGGAGGTTTTCGTTTTGGACCGCGGCCCTTGGCCCCTTCCCCGCCAACTCGACCGGGAAGGCGGTCAAGTGCTCACTTCGCTTTTGCGGGATAAAGGTCTGGAAATCGTCGGGGAAACGGAAGCTTCGGAAATTCAGGGCGAAAGCGAGGTTCGCGAAGTCGTCCTTTCCTCGGGCAAGAGGATCCCTGCGGATTTGGTTTTGATTGCCATTGGGGTACGGCCGAGGATCGGACTTGCCCAGGATGCGGGAATCGCCACGAACCGAGGGATCGTGGTGAACGATTTTCTGGAGACTTCGGCTCCCGATATCTACGCGGCGGGCGATGTGGCCGAATGGCAAGGCCGGCTTTATGGAATCATCCCAGCCGCGCGGGAACAAGGCTTGATTGCAGCCCAAAACATGGTGGAACCGAAAAGCGCCCGTTACGCGGGAACAAATCCCATCCAGCGCTTAAAGGTCGCCGGGGTGGATCTTCTGTGCTTGGGCGAGACGCAGCCTACCGGCGGCTCCTTTTTGGAGGAAAAGTTCCGGGAAGAGGGCCGTTACCTGAAGCTCGTTTTGGATGGGGAGCGCAGGCTCCGCGGGGCGGTGGCCATCGGTTTCCCCGAGCTTATGGAGAAGCTCGAGCTCCTTTTCCACGAGGGGACTCCAGTCCCCAAAGATTTCCTAGGCCGCCTTTGAGCCGCGCTTTTCGCTTTTCCAAAGCGGAGGCCTGTCTAAGCTTGTCGAAGAATTTCTTGAGGGCGAATTTTTCATCCCCCTGGAGAAAAATGGAGGCGAGCGGACTCGAACCGCCGACCCCCGGCTTGCAAAGCCGGTGCTCTCCCAACTGAGCTACGCCCCCTGATCCCCGTTTATACCGGATGAACCCCGGCCGTCAACCCGCCTAGAAATTGGCCAAAAGGGTGGCCCCGAAGAATATGGCCGCCCGAAATGGAGCAGCCCCAAAGATCAGGCCACCATTGATATTCAGGCCCCATTGCGGAGCCAAACTCAGCGCCGCCTCCAACTCGTTCTTCGCCGAAAGCTTCCCATCCTCGAAGGAGAGGCTCGTCTCCATGGTGAGCGGGCCAAACCCTAGATCACCACGGAGATGATTGGTCAGCTTTACCGTGCCAGGCGTCCAGGAAAGAACAAGCTCGTCCTTCCATGGAGAAGAACCAAAAACTAAGCGGGCTTCCAAAGATTGGTCCTCACTTACCTGCGGGGAATACCGAGGATGGAGGAGGATTCGCCAGCTTCTTGAATAGTTGAGACTGGGCTGGACCCAAGGAACATTGGAGACGGACCAAGAAAAGTTCAGGGAAACGGAGCGGTCCGTGCGCTCGGTAGCGGGTTGGAAACCTTGCCCACCGCTGAGCCGTACGCTCAGATGATGGCCAAAAAGCAACGCCTCCGCCCGAGCATCCGCGGAGAACCGCCACTCTGCGGGATTCACCGAAAAACTGGCCGCAAACTCGGGAGCAAGCTTTCCTCCGGCGACGTCGAAGGAGGGCAAACGTAAAGTGCCGGAAAGCGTACGAGAGGAAACCCATTCTTCTTGATCCAACCGATGGGAGAGGGCTTCGTTCCAGGAAATGGACCAGGCATAGCCGGTGCCACCGGTGAGCTGGCCCCTCAGGGTCAAGTTTTCTGTGCCCGCGGCACCTTTAGTGCGGTATGGTCGGGACCAGTCAAGGGAAAGAGAAAGGCCAGGCCAAGGTTGATAGCTGATTTGGCCGCCCACCGTTCCCGCTAGGTAAATCTCGGGCGCTGTGAGTTTCCCGGAAATCCCTAGGTTCCACGCCGGGTTGCTTCCGGCTTTGGCCGCGACTTGGAAGTCCGAGGAAAACCGGGCACTGCGGCCAAACCCGCTTAGGGTCGGAGAAATGGCGAAATTCAGAACCACTGGACCTTGCCAATCCCCCTCAACCCCGCCGCTTATGCGCAAAGTAGGATTTGTTGTAAGGTCGGCAACATCTGTCCGGCCCCGAAGGGATAGGGAAAAACCAGGGACACTAAGGAGACGAGCCGTGAACCCAACGCCATGAGCATCGGCTCGGTTGGAGCTCCCGATCTCCTCGTAACCGGGAAACTGGGAATATAAGGAAAGCCCAAGTTCCCAGGCCTCGGTTTTTCGGCTCAAAGAGAGGCTCGCGGTCGGCCCAAGACGAGTGTGCGCCTCCGCCGGAGGATCGGAAAATTGCCCCAAATCTCGCCCATCAATTCCGGTTTGAACCTGGGGGAACCGTTGAGGTTTAGGATGGATTTGCCAAAGCTCTAGGTTGTAATTGGCGTCTGCCTGGGTTCCGGCCCAAAGACCACCAAGGCCGGTTCCAAGAGCAGTGAAATCACCAGCAACCACGAGAGCACCCTCTCGATAGACACCGTCCTGGGCTGCGTACCAAATGGAATCTTGCCAGGCAGCTACGGAGCGGATAGGGATTCCGTATACGATCCAACCGGCTCCAACTCCATCCTTAAAAACCCTCATCCCTTCGTCATTTGCTACCAAAAGTTCCCCATCGCGCCAAAGAAGGGCGTGAATCGGACCAGGCACACCCAAGTTTTCCCAACCGTTTGGGCCGAGGCGGAAAAGGCCAGTGGTGGTGCCAAGGTAAAGGCTCTCGGCCCAAAGGATGGCGGTTGGTTGACCTTCAGGAAGGGCAAGGCGCTTCCAGTTCGTGGGTTTGGCAAGGGAGGCGATGGGGATCACCACGAGTTCCGCATCGGTAGCCATATATATTTGAACGCCGTCCTGCGCTAAACCCAAAACTTTTGTGCCCTGGAATTTCTCCGTTCGCTCTTTGTTCCAATCCGTAGGGTATAGGCGGGTCCAACTGCGCACGCGATCAAACGCCCCCGGTTCGGAAAGGTCTACCACGGTGAGCCCGGAGTCTGTGCCGATGAGGAGTTGGTGAGGAAGGGCAAGGAGGCAGAGGGCGGCCCGGCCAGCCAAGCCCTCGGCCGATCCGTAGCTGGAAAAGCGCCCGCCCTGGTACACTGTAATTCCGTTTTGATGAGCAAAAACTAGGGCTTCCCCATCAGTAGTGCGAGCAGAAATGATGGCGTTCACCCTATTTTTCTCGGGAAGCCTTGCGTTGTCATCGGAAGGGAAAACGTTTTGGGAAAACCCAAACCGTAGGGCGCAACCCCATTCCCCAAGTTTTCCCTGCCAAGAAAAAACCATAAGGGAGTGAGTATTGGGCATGGTTCGAGATGTAGGGGAGGGCGTTCCCAGATCCGCGGCCTGCCAGATTCCGAGCGCACCGGAACCGAAGGTGAGGCTGGTCCCGAGGAAATAGCGCTCGTACTCGGTGGAAACGCCGAGGGCTCCCCGCTGCCGCTCCAGGTCCACCCGAAGCTCATCCGCTGGCCCAACTGTCACAAAGAGGGTAAGAAGGCCGGCCTCATAGTCAATGGAATAATCCACATCCCGTGTGAGGAGTTTTCCATTCAAGTAGACCTTTTCGGAGCCAGGGATGATTGAAAGGCCAAGGAAGAAAGTCGCGCCTTCCCTGGTGTAGTCGAAGCTCACCTGGATAGCCGCGCCAGAACGGAAGAATTCCTCAGGAAAATCGAGGCGCAGTACTCCTTTCTCGGAAAAGAGGTGCACACTGTAGGCCGAAAGGAGGGGATCGGTCAGGTCCCGAAACTCCGTCTCCCCGGGAAGCCGGACCTCCACCACTAAGGAATCCTCGATTACCCCAGTTTCCCCGAGGCTGAGGTAGCGATGCCTCTTAGCTTCTGTCAGAGGATAAACCTCCTCATCCACTTTGATATCGGCGAACGCGGCCAAAGCCGTAAGGAAGGCGGACTCAAGATCGGTTCCTTCCACAAATGGATAGGCCTTTTTATCCGCGCCACTCAACCCTTGCGCAGCATTGTAAAGATCGATCAGATCCAAAATGCGGTTCCGGAGAAGAGTTTTGGGATCGTAACGAAGAAGGAGCACGTCCCCATTATCGTGGATCACCAGGTAGGCCCCGGAGGGAAGCGTGTAGCTTGCATTCTTCTCGATCACTTCGTTTAAGTAACCTAAGCCCCAGTCTTTAAGGAACTGCGCGAAAGGCTCACCGAGGCGGAAAACCAAACTAGGGACAGAAAAACCCTCGACGAACGCCGCCCGGAGCTCAAAGAAGAAAAGGCCCTCTACGGAGGAAAGGTATGGGGCCAAAAGCCAAGGCTGGTTTGGATCCTCATAATAAAAAGTAAGAGCCACATGGCCGGTGGTCCCCTTGAAGGTCAGGGATTCGGAGATCCCCTCTAAACGGGCAAGGAGGGCACTGAGGCCGAGGTTTTCGCGGGTCACCGTGACTCTGGCCCCGAGGACCTTTTTGTTGTAAACGCCCAAGGTGTCTCCCTCTGCTCCCACCACGAACCGGCCAAGCTCGGCATACCAAGGCTTTTTGTTCACGATGACGAGGAAATCCTGGAACCCTGGGCCAAGTTGATCGTTGAAGCTAGCTTTAATGGTGAGGAAATCCAAAACCGTGCCCTCGATTTGGGCCCAAAGGGACTGGGTTAGGGTCAGTTGTCCAGCCTCCAGCCCCTCGAGGGAAAGAAGGGCGGGGTCGCCAAACCCCACCTGGATTCCCCATGTTTTTTGGCCGGTCACCTTGATGGTGAAGGATTGACTACCGCTTGTGTCCTCGGCCTCGGCCAAAACCGGAAGGACCAACAAAATCAGAAGAAAGCAAGAAATTATTCGCCTTAGGGCCATCGCAACACAAAGGATACGCGAAAACTCAGAGGGAGGTCAGGATGAACGGTGAATGTCCAGTCCAAGCCAAACCATTGGAGTTCGACTCCCCCACCAAGGCACAAATTCGAAGGCCTAAGACTCCCGCGCAACGAAAGGGCCCCGAAATCCACCTCCATAGCCAAACTTCCGGTGGGAAAACTAAGGACGTCGAGCACTCCGGCTCCAAAAGATCCCGAAAAGTTCTCCAAGGTCCAAGGGAAAACCGCAGCTAGCGAAAAATCGCAGGACCAAACCTCCTCGGATGGAGGGGAACTTAGGACAGAGTCAGCGAGAGCCCCAACACAAACTGGGCCAGCCCATAATACACCAAAATCCAAGGCCCAGCCGGAAGAAGATTTTGGCTGCTCCGGATGGAGGTATCGGACGCGCGTTCCTATGCCAAATGAACCAAGTTGAAAGCCAGCTTCAACGGTGCCGGCCCAAACTCGATAACGAAGATTGGGACCGATCTCGCCGCTATCTAAAAGGATGACCTCACCCGCGATCCCCCTTCCACCTCCGGAGATAGCCCAGACCTGGAGGACCCCGAAAACCGAGGAAAAGGTGGAGGAAAGGCTCCAGCCGCTGGAAAAGGCCAAGGACCCAGGATTAGTGGGAAGACCGAGCATAGCCAAATCCACCCCAAAAAGAGCCCATTCTCGGGCTGGACGGGCAAGATCGAACGGAACATCCAAGCTCGCCCCGAAACCCAAGAAAACCGCGCTCCCAAGGAGAAGGGCCAGGAAAGACCTCACCGGCTGATCACCACCCGCGCCGGATCCGAGGATCCCCGATCGGTCACAAGCACAGCAAGATACAGTCCGCTAGCTACTTTTGCCCCTCCCAAACTTTGCAGGTCCCATCTCACCGTCTCCCCTTGAGGATCCAGGGCTTCCCGCCAGATCAAGCGACCGAGGAGGTCATAGATGCGAAGCTCGGCCCATCTTGTGCCCGCGGGAACCTGGTAGCGGAAAAGCAAAGCACTTGAGGCGGGATTGGTCAACGGAGCAAGCCAAGCTTTGGCCACAGGCACGGCCGGGCTCACCGAGGCCCAGGCTTTGGGGATATCCAGTTTTCCCACCCCCCAGGAGGTGTTGGGAACAAAGCCGACGTAGGAATCCGCCCGCGCTCCGGCCTTAAGCGCCCCCAAAACTTCTTGCCAAGAAAGATTGGGCCTGAGGGAGAGAAGAAGGGCACAAGCTCCAGCCACATGGGGAGCGGACATGCTCGTTCCCGCCAAGACCATGTGCAACCCGTCAGGAAGGGCATACCAGGGAGAAACCTGAGCGTCGCGGGAACGGGCGGAGGCAATCCACGCCCCGGGCGCAGCCAAATCGGGCTTAAGCCGGCCATCCCGCGTGGGACCCCGCGAGGAAAACGGAGCAAGGTCGTAAAGCTGATAACCTTGGGCTTCATACTTCCCCATCTGTGAAATCCAGCTCACTTTGGTGACATAAGCACCCACGGTGATGACCTTTGCAGCATTCCCTGGCTCAGCGATGGTCATTGTGCCGTCTCCCTCAACGAATTTCCCCATGGAAGAGCTCTCGATCCAGCCATCAACCCGACCAGGAATGATCGGATCAACTGTGATTTGCCAAGGCGAGGCGTAGGCAGCTCCGGTCAAACTCAAAAAAATCTCTTGGGTCTGGCTCAGGGAATCCACGGTGTTATCCACCCAAACTATTCCTGCCTCTGTGACCAGGCCGCGGCTCTGCCCAGGCATCACCGAAACGCTCCCGCCCGAAGGAGAAAGCACAGAGAGCTGGAACCTCGCGGGAGAGGAGTACCAAAAACGGACGGCCACGGAGGAAGCGGAGGGAACGATGGTCCAGGTGGTACGAACCCGGATTTCTCCGCCCACATGGATATTGGCTGCGCCTTCATTTCCCGCGGCAGCAACCACAACCCGACCAGCCCGATCCACTAATCCTGAAACCATGCTCTCGAACGGGCCGGTCCCATCGTGAGGCCCAGCATGGCCACCAAGGGAAATGTTCACCACCGCTGGCTTTCCCAAGTATTCCGCAGCTTCGAACACAAATTTTATCCCGTCCACAACCCCATCCTCGTAGAAGTTCGTCTTTACTACCACGAGATCTGCGCCGGGAGCTGCTCCTGGAAGGCCAGCGCCAAACCCTCCGGCGGCGATCCCCGCCACATGGGTTCCATGGCCCAGGACGTCCGGAACCGGCGAGTAATTCGCCCTAATGGCCATATCCAGATCGCTTCGGGAATAGCAGCGACCGTAAAGCCCCTCATCAGCCTCGTCCCCCCAAAACGGCGGAAACCATCCGATCCCCCCGGTTGTTTGGTCCCAATAAAAGAGGATGCGCGAGCTCTCCAAGGTTCCATCTCCATCCCGATCCACGCGAAAGGCGGGGTGCAAAATGTCCACCCCTGAGTCCACAATTCCGATGATCACCCCTTCCCCGGTGGTGCTTGGCGACCCGTACCAGAGGGCTGGTGCTCCTACTTCGGGAACAGAGCGGTCAAGAAGGGGCTCGACCGGCCGGCTGGCCGTGATCTTCAAGACCCCCGGCTGCTCGGCTAAGGCCAGGATCTGGGAAAGGGGAAGAGTGGCGGTGACCAGGTTCCCTACTCGCGTTCGAAACCCAGGGATCACCAAAGAAGCCCCCGGTTTAAGTTCCACGAACACTGGGATTTGCGGATCAGGCACGTTTTCTTCTCCGTAGAGGGAGAGAAGAGCTGGTTTAGTTTCGGAAGGGGCGTAGAGGATAGCCCGCAACATGGGATCGAGTTTTTCTGGGCCGGCGAAGGCCAGAAACGCGGCGAAGACTAAAAAGATAAAAAGCTTCACAATTACGAATTTTACCGGGGATAAGGTCAGTAGGTTGCTCATCGTTCCTAAGTTGGTGAGGATTGGGTTCCAAAGGAGAGAGAAGATGCGTCCGGAGATTTTTGCTCTCGCAGCGGCAATATTTTGGTCGTTGGGATCAGCTTTTGGGAAGAAGGGCATGGCCATGGCCGGCCTGTCCTCGGAGCAGGGGCTTTTCCTTAGGCTTGGCCTTTCTGCGATCCTTGTTTTCCTTTTGGTACTTCCGCGGATCGGCCAATACGTTCAGGCCTGGTCCACCCCGGATGGGAAAAAGGGGATGCTTTTAATTCTGGCCTTCGAAGGGGTAGTGGCTGGGACCTTGGGGATGCTCGCGTTTTATACGGCGATCCGGCAGGGCGAGCTTTCCCGGGTGGTGCCCCTCGCCTTCAGCACCCCTCTTTGGGGCTTTCTTTTGGGCATCGTTTTGCAGGGAGAAAAGGTAACAGCCCTCAAGGCCGGCGGGGTCGTGGCCATGCTGTTGGGCATCGTCCTCCTCAACCTTTAGGCCGAGGGTTACCATTTTGGTATAATCCAAGTTGAACTATGGCTGAGGCTTTCCCGGTGGGGCCGGTGGTCCTGGGTTATCTCCTCGCTAATGGCGAGACCCATGGCTATGAGCTCCTCTCCCATCTCCATGGGGATTTGGGCCGGATATGGCGGGTCAGTCCAAGCCAGCTTTATTCTACCTTGGCCATCCTTGAGCGCCGGGGCCTGATCCTCGGAACAAAAGAACCCCAGGAAAATCGCCCACCGCGCATCCGCTACTCCCTAACGGAAACGGGAAAAGAGGAGTTTTGGAAATGGGTCCTTTCCCCGGTCCCACGCCTGCGCCTCCTCCGCTCCCATCTCCTTCCCAAAATCTTTTTCCTCTTGAAACTGGCACCCGAACGCGTCCCGGAGTTGCTCAACGCCCAAAAAGAAACGTTGCTCTCCCTGAAAATCCAGATCGAAAAGGAAAACCCCACCGACGAGTTTCAAAAAATCCTCAAGGAGTTTCGCCTCCTTCAGCTGGAAGCCGGCCTACGGTGGATCGCCGAGGTTTTGGAAAAGGAGGGAAAAGCATGAGGAAGGCAATTTTCGGGATTCTAGCGGTGATTTTTGTTTGGGGCGCCGCCCAGGTCACTGTAGTAGACCAAGCTGGTCGGAAGGTGGTGGTTCCGGAGCATCCCGAGCATATTGCTAGTGCTTTTGGCGTCGCCACCGCTTACCTCTACCCCCTCATCGGCGGGGAGAGGATCGTAGCCGCCCGGTATCTGGGAATTCCTGATCATCCTCTTTCTCGGGCGGTGATGAGCCGCATCGATCCCAGGTACGACGCTAAAGCCTTGGGTGGGGAGGTTACTGCCGAGGAACTTTTAGCCAAAGGTGCTGATCTTGTCTTCGCCGGCCTAAAACACCAAGATTTAGCGGAAGTTCTTACGGAAATCGGCATTCCCACGGTCCTAATCGGCCCAGAAACTTTTGAAGCTGTGCGCGAGGCTACCCTCATCATCGGCCAGGCCCTGGGTGAGGAGGAGAAAGCCCAAGAATTGATAGCCTTCTACCAAAAAGTTTTGGACATAGTAGCCGAGGCCACTGCGGAGATCCCAACCAAAGCTCGTCCGAAAGTTTTGGTCATCGGCACAAACGCCCTGCGGGTAGCAAGCGGCGCCATGTACCAATCGCGCATGGTGGAGCTTGCCGGAGGCGTCCCCGTCACCGCGGGGCTTCCCGGATACTGGCAGAACGTAAATATCGAACAAATCCTCATCTGGAATCCCGACGTAATCGTGATCGTTCCCTATAGCCAAGTACAGCCAGCCGATCTTCTTGCGGACCCGCTTTGGGCCGCGGTGGAAGCGGTAAAAACCGGCCGGGTTTACAAAATGCCTCAGCTCCTCTTCGCCTGGGATACGCCCATCCCTGAATCGATCCTGGGAATCCTGTGGATGGCGGAGCTATTGCATCCTGGGCGGGTGCCGCTGGACCTTGGGGAGACGATCCGCACCTTTTATCAGGAGTTCTATCGGTGCACGCTATCACCCGCAGAACTGAACGAGCTTCTTGCCAGGTGAAGCGAGCCGGCCTCGTTTTGGCCCTGTGCCTCCTTCCCTTGCCAATTCTTTTTGGCTCTCTCCTCCTTGGCCGGATGAGCCTTGGGGCCAAGGAGGTGTGGGCCGCCCTTTTTGGGGGAGCGGTGCCGGAGACCGTGCGGGCTTTGGTTTTGCGGGTACGACTTCCCCGGCTTTTGGCCGCTGCTTTGGTGGGCACGAACCTCGCGGTCTCTGGCGCGGCCTTCCAAGGCATTTTTCGCAATCCCCTTGTGGAGTCGCGGATTTTGGGGGTGAGCGCCGGTGCCGGTCTTGGCGCAGCCTTGGCCATGGTCCTCCGCTCCGGGCCAGCGGGGATCCAAACCTTGGCCTTTGCCGGAGGCCTTCTTGCCGCGGCCCTGGCCATCCTTTTGGGCACAGCCTTCGGCGGAGGAATCCTTGTCCTCGTTCTCTCCGGCGTCCTCGTGAACTCCTTTTTCTCCTCTTTAGTGAGCCTCGTGAAATACTTTGCCGATCCGTACGTCCAGCTCCCGGGAATCACCTTTTGGCTCATGGGCGGGCTTTCGGCGGTGCGTTGGGCCGAGATCCTTCCCTTGGCTTTGGCTAGCGTTATTGGCCTGGGAGGGCTCCTCCTTTTACGTTGGCGATTGAATCTTCTTACCCTGAGCGAGGCGGAGGCCCAGGCCCTTGGGCTTCCGGTCAAACGCCTTCGCTTCCTCACGGTGGCCTTGGGAACTTTGCTTACCGCGGCTTCGGTCTCGGTGAGCGGGGTAGTGGGTTGGGTTGGCCTGATCGTTCCCCATGCCGCCCGGGCCTTGGTCGGACCGGATCACCTTTTCCTCATCCCTGCCTCCGCCGGTCTCGGCGCCGCCGTGCTCCTCATTTTCGACGACATCGCCCGCACCGCCCTTCCCACGGAAATCCCCCTCGATATCCTCACCGGCCTTATTGGGGTTCCCGTGTTCTTCCTTCTTTTCATGCGGCAAATTCGTAAGGGCGGAGGATGGCGATGAAGCTTGTGGCCCGCGGCGTCTCCTATGCCTACGTTCCCGGACAGCCCGTCCTCCACGGGGTGGATTTGACGGTGGAGCGCGGGGACCTCGTTTTCCTTCTTGGTGCCAACGGGAGCGGCAAAACCACGCTCTTGGAGTGCCTCTGTGGGCTCCGGTCCCCTATAGAGGGCGAAGTCCTCCTTGGGGAACAAAGGCTTTCTGCGCTTCCTCCGCGGGAAAGAGCGAAGTGGGTAGCCTATGTGCCGCAATTTGCGGAGACGGCGTTCGCCTACACGGTAGAGGAGATGGTTCTCTTTGGCCGTGCGCCCCATGTGGGGCCGTTTGGTCAGCCCAGCCGCGCCGATTTGGAAAAAGCTTTGCATGCTTTGGATCTCGTTGGTCTAGATGGTTTGCGGGGCCGGCCGATGAATGCCCTAAGCGGCGGGGAGAAGCGGCTCGTCCTCATCGCCCGGGCCCTGGCCCAGGAAGCGCCCTTCCTCCTCCTCGATGAGCCCGATGCCCACCTTGACCCGGCCAACCAGCACCGCGTGCTTTCGGTGATCCGGGCGCTCGTGAAGGAAGGCCTTGGGGTGGTAGCCACCACCCACAATCCCAATTCCGCCCTCCTTTATGGGGATGAGGCCGTTCTTTTGCGGGCAGGAAAAGTGCTTGCCCGAGGCCAACCTTCCTGTGCCCTTACCGCGGAGGCCCTCGCCGAAGCCTATGGCATCCCGTTTCGGGTTCTGTGGGACGGCCAAGGACCCCCGGCTGTTTTGCCCCGCACGGATTCGCCGTAATTCAGTGAAAGTACTTATCGATGTTCGCTAAGTATTCGGCTGCTTTTTCCTTAGCGTGCTGATTCCAAAATGGCCAATTTCCGATAGGTGCCTCAAGGACATGCTTAAGAAGCGTTTCGAAAAGGGCCCGGTCCTTGGCCCGCACGGCGTACTCCTTGGCGTAAGCCACATAGTTCTCAAGATACGTGGGATCGATTTCGATCGCCCACTCGAAATAGCGTTTGGCTTCGGAGAGTTTCACCCCAAAGAGGACCCCATAGTCGGAGAGGTTAGCAAGAAGAGAGGCATAGGCCTGGGGGGCGGAGCCGCCCATGTAGGTGGGATCCAGTTCCATGGCCCGCTCGTAAATTGCCCGGATTTTGGGGAGAGCGAAGAACGCGGAGAACGGGTTCATTTTCCCAAGGAGCTGGCCCCAGCCGTGACCAGCCCAAAGCAGGGCCCGGCCATCCGTACAACTCGCCACGAACTTCTGGAAGTCCTCATTCGATAGCTTTAAAACCTCGTCTAATCCGGAAAGGCCAAGGGCACGAAACGCGTAGTCCGCAGCCTTTTGCCATCCCACTTCCTCTTCGCCTTTGGGCTTGAGCACGCCCCATTCGTACCAAAGCTGCGCTAGCCTCACGAGAAACTCTTTATTTCCTGGATCTTCAGCCAGAGCCTGCTCGTAGAGGGAGATCATCCGCTCTAGAACGGAAAGTTGGTAGCGTTCTGGATAAAGGGCCTCTGCTTCCCGCACCAAAGCCAAGGGATCCGCCAGGGCCAAAAAGCTGAATATCACGAAGAAAATCAGCGCTCTAAGCATGTTGTTCCCTTTCTAGCCCGAATTCTCACCATCGGGAACGGCTAAAAACCATCGGGAAAATGTAGGAACTGGGAACGCTTAAAATGGAGCTGAGGTGGACGATGATCCTTGTGACAGGCGGAGCAGGCTATATCGGGAGCCACACGGTGAAAGAACTCCTCAGGGCTGGGTACGAGGTCGTGGTGGTGGATGACCTTTCCTCGGGACACCGGGAATTAGTCCTCACCCCGCATTTTGTGCGCGCGGATATTCGGGACCGTTCGGCCCTCATCGAGGTCTTCAGGAAATTTCCCATCACCGGGGTCATGCATTTCGCCGCTCTTACTTCTGTTCCGGAATCGGTGGCCGAGCCCGCCCGCTACTACGAAGTGAACCTTTGGGGAACGTTCAATCTCCTTGAGGTCATGCGGGCTTTTGGGGTGAAGCTTTTCGTTTTCTCCTCCAGCGCCGCCGTCTACGGCGACCCCGAAAAAATCCCGATCCCCGAGGACCATCCCGCGCGGCCCAAAAGCCCCTACGGAAAAACAAAGCTCATGGTGGAGGAAATCCTCGCCGATTACGCCAAGGCTTACGATTTTCGCTACGTTTCCCTGCGGTATTTCAACGCTGCCGGCTCCGACCCCGAAGGAGAAATTGGCGAGTGGCACGAGCCCGAGCGCCACCTTATCCCCATTGTTCTCGAGGTTGCCGCGGGAAAGAGACCCTACCTTGAGATCTACGGCACGGATTACGAGACGCCCGATGGCACAGGGATTCGCGACTACATCCACGTTTCGGATCTTGCTTCCGCCCACGTTTTGGCCCTGCAATATC
>Ga0209225_1003029_pt1 | contig 14443 bp, 14 predicted proteins | sample WasSprMetagenome_FD_184732 | JGI IMG/M metagenome (GOLD analysis project Ga0209225, IMG submission 184732) | Sulfidic aquatic microbial communities from Washburn Spring, Yellowstone National Park, USA - WS (SPAdes) (version 3) | ecosystem: Environmental > Aquatic > Thermal springs > Hot (42-90C)...
GAGATCTCATGTGAGGACGCCTCCACCCTACCTCCCGGCCCAGCCTCCCACTAACTTTTCATGAGTATTACCTTAAAAACCGATTTTTTAGACAACCCCCGTGCAAGTGCTCGAGGATGAGTTCAGGATTAAAATGAAGAGGAAAAAGGACCTGCCATTTAGCACCTACACATATGGGAAATTGCAGATAATCGGGAATATTGTTTTAAGCTGGAAGGTTGTTCACGGTATTAAGGAGTGAGAAGCTTGAAGTTTCTGATAGTGGGTCTAGGCTCCATGGGTAAAAGGCGCATCCGCAATTTGCAGTATCTCAAAGCAGGTGAGATAATCGGATTTGACCTCAGAGAAGATAGGCGAAAAGAGGCCGAAGAGAAGTACAATGTGAAAACATTTGGTGATCTCGGAGAAGCCCTGTCCGAAAACCCAGACGCCATGGTCATCTCCACGCCCCCAGATTTGCACGTTAAATACGCCTTGATCGCTGCGCAGAGGAATATGCATTTTTTCACGGAGGCCAGCGTCGTCAACGACGGGATGGATGAACTCATCAGGCTGATCAAGGATAAAACAATAGTTGCTGCCCCATCGTGCACGATGAGATTTCACCCTGCGATAAGGAAGATCAAAGAACTCGTGGATAGCGGTTTCATAGGTAAACCACTTGTTTTCACTTATCATTCTGGGCAGTACCTCCCTGACTGGCATCCTTGGGAGGATTATCGGAAGTTTTACGTCGCGCGTAGGGCCACCGGGGCCGCCCGTGAGATATTGCCGTTTGAACTCGTGTGGCTTACTTGGGTTTTTGGGGGCGTTGATACCATCTCGTGTATGAAGGGCAAGGTCTCCGATTTGGACGTGGATATAGATGACGTTTACCAGGTTCTCCTAAAGTTCAGGGAAGGTATTTTGGGGCATTTGCTTGTTGACGTAGTTGCTAGGGCGCCCACCCGGATTTTCAGGTTGCTCGGGGATAGAGGAACAATTGAATGGGACTGGACTAAGAAGGTTGTGAGAGTGTATGATGCTGAAAAGAAAACTTGGGAGGACTGTCCGGTAGACGAGGGAATACCTGAGAAAGGATACATAGTAGGAGAGGAAATGTACATCGAGGAGATGAGAGCATTTTTGATGGCGATAAAGGGTGAGGGGAAGTATCCCTACACCTTTGAGGAGGACAGAAAAATTTTGCACCTTCTCTACACGGCTGAAAAGAGTTCAGATACAGGAGCCCACATAAAGGTGATGCAGTGAAGATTGTAAAAGGGCCCCGCCTGTGGAGGCGTGCAAAAAAACTAATACCTGGGGGAAGTCAGCTCTTCTCAAAACGTGCCGAGCTATTTTTACCCGGAAAATGGCCTTCGTACTACAAGAAGGCAAAGGGAGTCACGATCTGGGATCTGGATGGAAACAGGTTTACAGATATGTCCTATATGGGGATAGGTGCATGCGTGCTTGGATATGCGGATCCTTATGTAGACCGGGCCGTGAAAGAAGCTGTTTCGTCTGGCTCCATGTCTACACTGAACTGTCCTGAGGAGATAGATCTGGCCGAGCTCCTCCTCAGGCTGAACTCTTGGGCGGAGATGGTGAGGTACGCTAGGACGGGGGGGGAGGCGATGGCGATAGCCGTGAGGATTGCGCGCGCGTTCACCGGGAAGGATGGAGTGGCGTTTTGTGGTTATCACGGATGGTGTGACTGGTACCTCTCCGCCAATCTTGCAAGTGACAGGAATCTGGACGGTCACCTTCTGCCCGGTCTCCAGCCAAAGGGCGTGCCCAGAGGCCTGATCGGCACTGCTATTCCGTTCCACTACAATCGGATAGAGGAGTTGGAGAATATTGTTGCCAACAACAAGAATATAGGCACGATTGTGATGGAACCCATAAGACATGAAGAGCCAAAGGATGGATTTTTGGAGAAGGTGAGAAAAATAGCCGATGAAATTGGGGCTGTTTTGATTTTTGACGAGATAACCTCGGGTTGGCGCATGAACGTGGGAGGGGTCCATTCTTTATTCAAGGTATATCCTGATATTGTGGTTTACGGAAAAGCAATGAGCAACGGATTTCCGATGGCGGCGGTTGTTGGGAGAGGGGAAGTCATGGACGTGGCACAGGAGAGCTTCATAAGCAGCACATATTGGACGGAGAGGATAGGTCCGGTTGCCTCTATCGCCACAATCAACAAAATGATCAGGGAAAATGTCCCAAAACATCTGTGTAGAATTGGCACCCTTGTTACCAAGGGCTGGAGGAAACTGGCAGACGCTCATGCTCTAGAAATAGAGACAATGGGTATACCTCCCCTGGCCACTTTTGCTTTCAAGCATGAGGACGCTCAAGCGATGCACACGCTCTTCACGCAGGAGATGCTGATGAGGGGATTCTTGGCGTCCAAAAGCTTGTATGCCTCCTATGCTCACACAGAAGTTCACGTGAGAAAATATCTTGAAAATGTGGACCAAGTCTTCAAAATTATAGGGGATGCCATGGAAAAGGGTACGGTCAGAAAGCTACTTAGGGGCCCTATTGCCCATACTGGATTCCAAAGACTGGCTTAGCTTGGGGGAAAATCCATGAGGGAGATAAAAGTTGCTGGCAGAGTAATAGGAGAAGGGCATCCTTGCTTCGTCATTGCTGAGGCGGGTGTGAACCATAATGGAAGGCCGGATCTAGCAAGGAAGCTAATTGATAAAGCAAAGGGGGTCGGGGCGGATGCGGTGAAGTTTCAGGTTTTTTCCGCGGAGGAGATCGTCACACGAACCGCGAAAAAGGCAGAATACCACAAAAGAGGTACGGGAGAGGGCACTCAATATAAGATGTTAAAAAGGCTGGAGCTTTCAGAGGACGATTTTGAAGGGCTGGCTCAACATGCGGAAAAGAGAGGCATAATCTTTCTCGCATCCGCATTTGATGAAAAAGGGGCGGACCTATTGGAACGGTTAGGGGCCCCCGCTTTCAAAATTCCTTCCGGGGAAATAACCAACTTTCCCCTCTTAAAGCACATCGCAGGAAAGAAGAAGCCGATCATCCTCTCCACAGGCATGTCCACCTTAGGAGAGGTTTGGGAGGCTTTGGAGGTAATAAGGAAAGAAGGAACAAACGACGTCGTCCTTCTCCACTGTGTGAGCAACTACCCCGCAAAAGTTGAGGAGGTTAATCTTAGGGCGATGGAAACGCTGAGGCGCGTGTTTGGGCTCCCAGTCGGTCTCTCGGATCACACGGTTGGAATAACCATTCCGATCGCGGCCGTAGCTGTGGGCGCCGCGGTCATCGAAAAACACTTTACTTTGAGTCGAAAACTCCCTGGTCCCGATCACAGTGCCTCCCTGGAGCCGGATGAATTCAGAGAAATGATAGCGGGAATAAGGGAGGTCGAAAGGGCGCTGGGTGATGGGATCAAAAGACCTACAGAAAGTGAGGAACAGATGAAGAAAATGGTAAGGAAAAGCATAGTGGCAAAAGTGCACATCCCGAAATATACGGTAATAACGGAGCAGATGTTGAGCATCAAAAGGCCCGGCACAGGTCTAGAGCCGAAGTACCTAAAAGAGGTCATTGGGAAAAGAGCAAGGAAAGAGATAGAGGCAGACGAAATCATAACATTTGATAAATTGTTGGGATGAAAATGAGGAAAGTAGCTGTGGTGACAGGCACTAGGGCAGAATATGGGATCCTCAAACCTGTGCTCAGAGCTATAAAATCACACCCGCGTCTGAATCTCATACTAATTGTAACCGGAATGCACCTGTCGAAAGAATTTGGATATACGATTAAAGAAATAATAAAGGATGGCTTCAAAATCGATGCGAAGGTGGAGATGCTTCATAAAGAGGACACAAGAGCTGCGATGGCGAAATCGATTGGCAAATGCATTATAAAAATGACTGATGTGCTAGAGGAAACGAAACCTGACGTTCTCGTTCTTTTGGGAGACAGGGTCGAAATGCTTGCCGGGGCAGTTGCCGCCGCCTACACAGGCATCCCAATAGCCCACCTCCATGGCGGAGAGACTTCCGGCAGCATTGATGATTCAGTTCGGCATGCGATTACCAAGTTAGCGCACATTCATTTTCCTGCCACGCGAAAGAGTGCGGAGAGAATAATAAAAATGGGGGAGGATCCTTCTCGGGTATTTGTTGTGGGAGCTCCCGCGCTTGATACGATAATAAATGAGAAATTGCCTGAACCGTCAGAAATCTCAAAGAGATATGGCATAGATTTATCAAAACCACTTCTATTGGTTTTGCAGCATCCGGTTGTGACGGAGTATGAAGATGCTGCGAATCAAATGAAAGAGACTTTAGATGCTATCGTTGAACTCAAGCATCAGACAATATTAATTTATCCAAACGCAGATGCAGGGGGACGCAATATGATCAAGGTGATTAAAAAATACGAAAAATATCCATTTATCAAATCTTTCAAAAGCCTTCCCTATAGAGATTATTTGGGCCTCATGAAAATAGCTGGGGTTTTAATAGGAAATTCCAGTAGTGGAATTATCGAAGCGCCGTCATTCCATCTCCCTGTCGTTAACATAGGCACCAGACAAGCCGGACGGGAAAGATCTACAAATGTGATAGATGTTGGATATGATAAAGAGGAGATAATTAATGCTGTAAACAAAGCGCTTTATGACAGTACATTCAGGAAAAAAGTTGCGAGTTGTAAAAATCCGTACGGAGATGGCAAAGCTTCGCAAAGGATAGCTAGAATATTGGCTAACATTAAAATTGCACCATCTTTATTGCAAAAGAAGATTAATTATTGATGATTGCAATGGTCGAACGTTTCAAAAACTGGAAACACCCCAAATTCGATGAAAGAGGGCTAACCAAGTGGAACTGGATGTGCCAGTATCATGAGAACCTGAAGCTCGGAAAAAACACCGACATAGGTGCCTTCACTTACATCAATGCAAAGTACGGCGTAGAAATTCAGGAGAATGTTCAGATAGGATCGCACTGCTCCATCTATTCTGAGTCAACAATCGACGGAAAAAAAGGAAAAGTTGTGATAAAGAGGAATGCGAGGATAGGGTCGCACTCGGTTATCATGCCTGGCGTGACCATCGGAGAAAATGCAACTGTCGCCGCGTGTTCATTTGTTAACAGAGATGTTCCAGAAGGAATGATCGTGGGGGGAATTCCAGCAAAGCCGATAAAGAAGAAATCATCGCGTGGTTAACGGTATTTGAAGTAAAAGGTGTATCGAGGTAGGAGCTGAATGAACTGGAAAATCCCGCTTTTCAGGATATACTGGGACGAAGAGGACTTTAAATCGGTAAGGCAGAGCATAGAGAAGGGAATGTACTGGGCGGTCGGACCGCAGGTTGAGAATTTTGAGAGGGCGATTTCAGAGTACGTAGGAAGGAAGTACTCCGTGGTTTTCAATTCAGGGACCTCAGCTCTTCACGCGGCTCTGCTTGCCCATGGCGTCGGAGCGGGTGATGAGGTTATCGTTCCTTCCTTCACTTTCATAGCGACCGCAAATGCCCCACTGTTTGTTGGTGCGAGACCTGTGTTTGCAGATATTGAAGAAGAAACATATGGATTAGACCCGGAGGACGTGAAAGAGAAAATCAGTCGGAAAACTAAAGCCATAATCCCAGTTCATTACGGTGGCTGCCCCTGCAGGATACAGGAGCTTAAGGAGATAGCCGAGGATCACGATCTCCTCCTGATTGAGGATGCTGCGGAGGCTTTTGGCGCTAGCATCAAGGGGAGAAAGGTGGGGAGTTTCGGTGATTCAGCCATGTTCAGCTTCTGCCAGAACAAGGTGATAACCACGGGTGAGGGAGGAGCCATAGTGACCGACTCAAAGGAAATCTGTGAGAAGCTGAAACTTATCAGGTCACACGGCAGGGCGGAGAACGGCGACTACTTCACCTCGTCAAAGCACATGGATTACGTTGATCTGGGCTACAATCTCAGGATGCCCAACCTCATAGCAGCGCTTGGCATCTCCCAGCTCAAAAAGGTTGACAGGATAATAAAGCTGAGAAGAAAAAACGCGGAGTACCTCACAAAGAAACTTACGAAAATAGATGAAGTGATTCCGCCCTCACCCTCTCTGGGTTATTTTCATGTTTACCAAATGTACACGATCAGAGTGAAAGATGGGAGAAGAGATGCGCTCTCCGAATACTTGGCCGAAAGGGGCATAATGACGAAGGTATTTTTCCACCCGGTTCACTTGACCTCCTTCTACAGGAAAAAATTGGGCTACAGGACCAAACTGCCTGTAACAGAGGAGGTCTCGAAACAGGTTCTGACCCTGCCGATGTACCCGGGCTTGACGCGGGGAGAGATGGATTATATAGTAGACGCTGTTGAAGGTTTTTTCGAGGGGTCATGATGCCGAGCGATTTTTTCAGGGGAAAGAACGTGCTCATTACCGGTGGGGCCGGATCAATAGGTAGCGAAATCGCCAGAACGCTCCTCAAACACAGGGTTAGAGTGGTGAGGATACTGGACATAGATGAGGAGGCTCAGTTTGAACTGGCGCAGGGACTGAAATCCCACTCAAACGTGAGGTTCCTGATGGGAGATGTAAGGGACAAAGATAGGATTAAACGGGCAATGGAAAACATAGACATCGTTTTTCATGCCGCCGCATTGAAACATGTCCCCTCCTGCGAGTACAATCCCTTCGAGGCCGTGAAGACGAACGTCCTTGGGACGCAAAACGTCATAGAGGCGGCGATTGACGAGGAGGTCGAGAAGTTTATAACCATAAGCACCGACAAGGCCGTGAATCCTATAAACGTGATGGGGGCCACAAAGCTGCTTGCTGAGAAGCTCACGATCTCTGCAAATTACTATAAGGGGCCAAGGAAAACGGCCATCTCCTGCGTGAGGTTCGGGAACGTGCTGGGCTCAAGCGGCTCCGTGATCCCCGTGTTTGCAAATCAGATAAGCCGGAACGAGCCCGTGACCATCACAGACCCGGACATGACGAGGTTCGTGATGACGATTCAAAGGGCGGTGGAGCTGGTCCTGAAGGCAACGCAGCTGTCATCTGGCGGCGAAATCTTCATCTTCAAAATGCCCGCCGTGCGGATAGGTGACTTGGCAGAGGTGATGATTGAAGAGCTGGCATCCAGATATGGGCGCAGTCCAAGCGAGGTGGAGAGAAAGATCATTGGAATACGGCCGGGCGAGAAGTTCCACGAGGAGCTCATGACGGAGGAGGAATCCGTGTGGGCCCAAGAAACCGAGGAGATGTTTATAGTCAGGCCTCCTGTGGAGCTGCCAGACGTCACGCTGAAGAGGCCCGGAGAGGTCTTGCGCAAGCCCCTGAAGAAAGAATATCTTTTAGCTAAAAGAATAAAGCTGACTTCCAAGAATGCCCGGCTGCTGAGCAAACAGGAGATAAAAAAATTGCTCAGGGAATGCGGCGTCATCCCATAAAAAAAGGCACGTTAAACTCTACTCTCCAACAACTTTCCCGGCAGCTCTGACCAGCCACCCTGGCATTGGAACTATCCGTGCTATGAGCCGCAGGTCCTCTTTTGTGACCGCTCTCGTTGCCAGAATCCACACGGCATAAAACACCAAGCTCGGCACGATGACCACAAACGCCTCAACCCACGGGGAAAGCTCAATTATTGATTTCAGCCCTAGGATCAGAAGCAGCGTGAGGATGCCACCGAGGATCGTCTTGACCAAGGAGGAGGCCGGAGCTGTGAACCTTATGATCCTCTTTGAATAATAAAAAAGCAACACGGTTCCCAGAACGTAGGAGGCGAGGGTAGTCACAGCGGCCCCCTCTATCCCGTAAAAGGGAATCAAAGCTAGATTTCCGAGGAAGTTGACCATGGCCATCACCGCGACCACCTTAGTGCTCACGAGAGGCTTACCAATTCCCTGCATGGTGTACGACATGATCATGAAAAGGGTATAAGGGACCGCGGTTGCGCTGAGTATTTGAAGCGCAGCCGCACCGGCCAAGTATTCCGGTCCGAAGAGCAGGTTTATCACTATCTCTGGAAATGCTATGAGCACGATGGTTCCGGGAACGATGGCGATGAAGGAGAACTTCACGAGGAGGCGCAGCGCCCCTATAAGCAGCTTTTTATCCCGTCTCGCCCAGAACTCAGACACCATGGGGAATAACACCGTTATCAGAGCAATCGGGAAGTACCACAGGAAGTGAGACACCGGTTGAGCTACCTGGTAGAACCCGACTTCCGAAAGCGTCCGGAGTCCAGTTAACATGAGAGTGTCCATGTTGGTCATAATGAGTCCTCCAAGGCCGCCCAGAAATACAGGAAGGGCGAAAAAGGACAGCTTTTTCACGAGTGGTTTGGTGATGGATGTTCTAGCCCTAAAGATAAAGGGATACCTGCGCCTCAGAAGGAAGAACGCCAGGATCACAACCGCTGAAAGCTCGATTAGATAAGCGAGCGCCACCCCCGTCACCCCGAATCCGAAATATTTGATTATGATGACCGCCAAGATCAGGACAAGAAAGTTCCTGAGGAACTGGAGCAGGGCGTACACAGGCATGTCTTGAAAACTCTGAAAGACACTGAGGAACGGGAGAAAGATCATCACGAAAAACCAGACCGCCAGAATTTGAATGATCGGTGCGGCGGCTCCCGTTTTTAAAAAGCTTGAAGCAATCTGGTCTGAAAATATGAATAGCAGAGCCATGATGAAGAGTGCAAACACTGCCCTTAATGCTAGTGTGAAAGCTATGGACGATTTCAGCTTGCCGAACTGCTTTTTTACGTTGAATTCTGGGATATATTTGACCAGGGCGCTCCCGAACCCGAGATCCCGAAAGATCTCAAAGAAAGAAATGAAAAAAAACACGGCGTAGAAAAGCCCGTACTCCTCAACTGTCAGTGACCGGGCGAGGAACATGCGCAGCAGAAACGCAACGAACTGAGAACCGATGAGCGCAATGAAAACTATGGCACTTCCCTTTACCAACCTTCTTGCATACTCCCCTGCGTCGGGCACCTGCTCATCCTCCTCGTGCAACGACAATATCGACTATACAGCTAAAAATATGGGACGGGGCAAATAAAATTGTCCTATTTGCAAATGCTGGAATACACTTTTTCAATTGAGTCCACAATTCTCTCCCAGTCATAGTTTTGTGAGAACTTTACAGCATCTGCGCCCATCCTATTTCTGAGCCCTTCATCCCCCAAAACCAGCCGGATTTTTTCCGCCACGTTTTCAGGCGATAGTTTGACAAAGAAACCAGTTTTGCCCTCCAAGATGAGCCGTTTGTCTATCCCGAGCGGGTGATCAGCGGCCACAACCGGAAGGCCGCATGCATTCGCCTCAAGCGTCACGATGCTCGCTCCGCCCTCCTGCGTCGAGGGGATCACAAAAACCTTTGACGACTTCATGAGTGCTATGACATCCCTGAAATCCTCAACAAATCCAAAAAATTTCGCATTTTCCGTCAGGTTCAGTTCCCTTGCCAGTTTTTCTAGGTTCTCCCTCTCAGGACCATCCCCGATGATGCCAACCCTCAGCTCCGGAAACTCCCTTTTCAAGAGGGCCACAGCCCTGAGCAGGATATCTACATTTTTCGGCTTGATCAGCCTCCCCAAGTAAACCACATCGAGCTTCTCCGGTGATGGCGTAACTTTTGAAATCTCATCAAAATCGATTCCATTCGGGACTATGCTTATCTTTTCCGCGTTCACCCCCAGAGAAATCAGATCATCCCTCGTCTGCTCCGAGACTGCGATGACTCTGTCCGCCAGCCCGAGCAAAATTGTCCTCTCCATGGCCCTACCCACAATCCCCAGCGTCCCGAGGTATTCCCTCCAGTACCCGCGCCAGACCTCATGCCATGTGACCGCTAGAGGAGTCCCTTTCAGAACTGAACCGAACTTGGCCGGAAAGGCGTGGAGGTAGGGTGCCTGGTAACAGTCTATCACATCAAACCTTTCCTTGACGAGAAACGGTAGGATGCTTTTGGCGAACATCGTCGCGGCCCTGATCGACCTACGCCCCTTCGAGTACAGCGGGACGGCCCTGCAGACCCCGTGCAGATGAACACCATCCACCTCCGTCTCCGGGTCTTCTCCCCACCACCTCATCCCAAAAACATGAACCTCGTGGCCACGCCTCGCCAGCCGCCGAGAAAGCTCGTACATCCTCTTCTCCGCGCCGCCCTTGATGAACGGATAAACTGCGTCGTGGATGTAGGCTATCCTCATTCCAGCACCAATCAACTAATTTCGCCCCTATATATGAAGCCCTGGTGTTCTTTTGGAACAGTCCCCTACCGGCAGCCAAGTGAATTAGAGCCTGACCGCGCGCCCGGTCCTAGATGACTCGTAAATGGCGTGCACCATTTCCACGACCTTCATCCCGTCGTAGCCGCTGGCAATCGGCTGGCGCCCACTCTCCACGGACGTGACGAAATCTCTCAGCTCCAGTTCATAGGATTGAGGTGGCTCGGCGGAATAGTCGAAGACCTGCCTTGACCCATCCTTCGCCGTGTAGATGGTGTTGCTGGTCACGATCCACTTCCCGGTGTTAACCGCCTTCTCCCCCCGGTTGTCTATGATCACAGAGCCCTCCGACCCGTAGATCTCCATGTACATGTATCCCGACCATTCCGTCCAAGATGATTGAATGAAGGCCATCCGCCCGTCCTCCGCTCTGAAGATCCCCATCCCATTGTCCTCCACCTCGATGGGCAGGTGGAGAGTCGCCACCTTCCCGAAACACTCTGAGAAATCCCCCACGAACCAGCGGAAGAGGTCCAGGATGTGGGCCCCGTTGTCCAGCACGGTTCCCCCTCCCGACATTTCCCGCTTCACGTTCCATGCGTGAAGAACTCTCTTCCCGTCGTGGCCGATCCACCCGCGGACGAACAGGGGCTTGCCGATCGCTCCGCCGTTGATCAGCTCCTTCGCCTTCCTCACGTTCGAGAAATACCTTAGGTTTGATCCCGTCTTGAGGAACACCCCGTTTCGCTCGGCTGCCTCGACCATCTCCCTTGCCTCTTCCGGGTTCCTCGCTAGGGGCTTTTCGCATATGACGTGCTTTCCGGCCTCAAGGGCAGCGATTGTAATCGGGGCGTGGAATTTGTTGGGCGTGGCCACTATCACGCAGTCGATGTCATCCCTCCTCACAGCTTCGCGGTAATCCGTGTGATACTCACATCCGACCTCCCGGGCCAGGTTTGCCACAAGTTTCTCATCGATATCCACCAGACACCCTATTCTCGCACCGATCTTCCTGAGCGCGTTCACCCTCCGCGAGCCGAAGCCACCACATCCGACAACGGCAAAGGCGAGTTCAGGCACCCCAGTCATCTCCTTGCTGAGGCAATCGTCTCCGCTACAAACTTTATCTGTTCCTCTGTGAGGGTGTTTCCGGACGGCAGGTTTATCCCCTTTCTGCCCAGCTCCTCCGCGACCGGATAACGTTCTCCGGAGTATTGCTTCTGGTAAACCGGCTGCACGTGAATGGGGTAGAAGGCCGAACGGGTGTCTATCCCCTTTTCCTTCAGGTAGACCATGAGATCGTCCCTGCTCATCCCGAATGAGTCTTCGATGAGGATGGTGTACATCCAGTAGACGTTCTTTGCCCATGGAGCCTCAGGGGGAAGCGTTACCCCCTCAACGTCTTTGAGGAAAGAATTGTAGAGCCTAGCGTTTCTCCTCCGCGTGGCCACCGACTCGTCTATCAGATCCATCTGCCCCACGCCGATGGCCGCCTGCAGGTTCGTCATGCGGTAGTTGAACCCAATGTACCGGTGAAGGAAACGCTTTGGCTCGAAGGCCTGGTCTCGGAGAAGCCGGCACATCCTCGCTATCTCCTCATCGTTGGTCACCACCATCCCCCCCTCCCCTGTTGTTAGAATCTTGTTGGCATAAAAGCTGAAGCAGCCCGCATCACCGAGAGCTCCCACCCTCTTCCCCTTGTACTCGGCACCGTGCGCCTCCGCGGCATCCTCGACCACATAAAGGTCGTGCTCTTCCGCAATCTCAAGTATGGGATCCATGTTGCAGGGGTGTCCGTAGGTATGCATCACCATGATGGCCCTTGTTCGATCGGTGATCTTCTCCTCGATCTTGCTAGGGTCGATGTTCCAGGTTTCAGGCTCGGAGTCCACGAGGACGGGCTTTGCCCCCGTGTAAGTGATGGAGTTGGCTGTTGCGATCATGGTGAATGCGGGACAAAGCACCTCATCTCCTGGCCCTATCCCAAGGCTCGCCAGCGCGAGGTGCAGGGCGGCCGTCCCGTTGCATGTTGCTATTCCGTATTTTGCTCCGCAGTACTCACTGAACCTTCTTTCGAACTCATCAATGTACTTCCCCTTTGATGATATCCAGTTGGTTTTTATGCAGTCAATGACGTATTCAAGCTCCTTCGTCCCAAGCTTGGGTTCGCATACCGGTATCATGTGAGCAGCCCCTTCGGCAACCAGATTTCCTCGGATTAATTCTTTTAATACCTTTCGTGAAACTTTTTTTTGGGATTTTCTTGGTCAGAGTTAGGTGGTGGGGTCACGCCTGCTTCGAGGTGGGCAATGGAATCACCCTTGTCTTTGACCCGCACGACGGAGAGTCGGTGGGTCTTCCCCGGCCCGACGTCAAGGCCGACGTGGTGCTGGTCTCCCACGACCACTACGATCACGCGGCCGGCGTCAAGCTCGTCCTCAGGCCGGGCGGAACGGTTGTCAGGGATACGGTTGAGAAAAACATAGGCGGGGTCAGGATCAGGGGCGTGGAAACTTTCCACGACGACCAGGGCGGAAGGCTGAGGGGAAAAAACACGGTTTACGTGGTCAATTTTGGCGGACTGACTCTCTGCCACCTCGGGGACCTCGGTCACGTTCCGACTTCGGAGCAGGTGAGGGGAATCGGTAAGGTCGACGTGCTCTTCATCCCGGTTGGAGGCGTCTACACGATAGATGCGGGAGAGGCCGCCGAGACCGTCCAGAAAATTGCCCCCAGAATTACCGTGCCGATGCATTACCGGATAAAGGGGTTAAAGGTGGGGATCGCCGGTGTGGAGGATTTCCTGAGCGGTAAGAGGAATGTCATCAGGATCAAATCGAGGGAGTTCCAGGTTTCTCCGGAGGCGCTTCCCAAGAGCCCCGAGATCCGGGTTCTTTCATTTCCCTGAATTTTCAGGCTGTCCATGGCGCACGGCGCTCGGCGGGCCTAGGCCACCGGCTTCTTTGTAGACGTTATGTTCGCGACAAGGACCATATGGATGTCCTGTTATCACACTAACAACCGTGCGGAGAGAAAGGTGTACTTCACGGATCCGTTTATCTCTGAGTTTTTCGCGGATTTCCCACGGCAGCCGACTGTTGAACGAGATGTGTGCCACGCCCGGTGGTACCTGAGCCATCGCCGCCGGGCTCCTCAGGCACATGGCAGGCGCGGCAAATCATTTTCGATTTTTCCCGATGATAAAAATTTCGTTGATCCCGAGACCGGAGGAAAAATAAAGAGGAAAGGGGAAAATAAAAATCAGGTGGTCTCGATGGACTGGTTCGAGGAGTGGTTCCGCCGGAGACCCTACTCCAGGTTCTTCTGGGAGCTGGATCGCGCCCTTGAGGAGATGTTCCGGGAGTTCTCAACCATGATGCCGCGGGAGTTCTTCCGGGAGAGGAAGCTGCCAGATGGCTCGGTGGAGAGGACCTTCGGGCCGATCATCTATGGCTACTCCATGACCATGGGGCCCGATGGCAAGCCCCAGATCAGAACCTTTGGCAACCTGAGGAGAGGCATGCCATTCCCAGCACCCATCACGCACCGGGAACCGCTGGTCGAGGTGATCCCCTCCAAGGACGAGATCAGGGTGGCGATAGAGCTCCCCGGGGTGAAAAAGGAGGACATAGATCTGCGCGTCACCGAGGACAGGCTCACCGTTTCTGCCGAGCGCGGCGAGATCAAGTACTATAAGGAGATAGAACTCCCCGCGAGGGTCGACCCCAAGAGCGCGGACGCGAGCTACATCAACGGGCTGCTCGACATCACCTTGAAGAAGCTTGAGGAGCGCGGGCCTGCGGGGGAGCGCGTGAACATAAAGTGACAAGTGAGCGCTGGTCCCAGGAGCTTGGAAGTGGGTTCCGCAGCAGGGACACTTTGGGTTAGCTTGTCACGCCCGCAGATGGCTGAGCCGGTTTAACCAAGCCACCGCCCCCAGCGCCTGGAGATTCGCTCCAAATTTTTTGAGCTTCATGTGTGCGTGGACGTGATTTTTAAAGGCGGGCCCGGTGGGATTCGAACCCACGATCTACAGCTTAGGACGCTGCCGCCCTATCCTGGCTAGGCCACGGGCCCGCAAGAATTTTGTCGCCGGGGTTTATGAGCTTACGGCATCTCTGTAAAGTACACTTTCCAAGTTAACATCCTCTATCGTTTTAGGTCAACAATGCCCGTTGTTATAGTGTAAGACCACCCGGCGGAGGCTGGACCGAGACACCTCACGATGCCCCG
>Ga0209225_1003031_pt1 | contig 14439 bp, 8 predicted proteins | sample WasSprMetagenome_FD_184732 | JGI IMG/M metagenome (GOLD analysis project Ga0209225, IMG submission 184732) | Sulfidic aquatic microbial communities from Washburn Spring, Yellowstone National Park, USA - WS (SPAdes) (version 3) | ecosystem: Environmental > Aquatic > Thermal springs > Hot (42-90C)...
AGCCCTTTTTAGCGGCGGCGTAAAATATAGCTCTATTAAGTCCCCAACTATAGGCGGATTCAAGGGGAAGACCAAGGAGATGAGCTCTCGCAGCTTGTAAAAGCGCCATAACCTGAAATCTGCCCACGGCCATAGACATTCCTCCTTTTCTTAATTTTATAGGAATTAAGTGGAAAAGTGAAGAAGTTGTATAATCTCATAACATTTGAGACTCCTTCCAATTCTCTATCCTACTCATTCTCATTGCGAGGAACGAAGAACAAAGCAACCGATACTCTTGTCATTGCGAGCCTGAACACCAAAGGTGTTCAGGCGTGGCAATCTCCTATTTTGGGAAGGATTGTGATACATTCCATTAAAGAAAAGATTGCGAGGAGCGAAGCGACGAAACAATCTCGTTCTCCAACCCTTTGGGTTGGAGAATGTGTTGGCGAAGCTAATCTCGTTCTCCAACCCTTTGGGTTGGAGAATGTGTTGGCAAAGCCAATCTCATTTGAGATTGCCACGGGCTCCCGTAGGGAGCCCTCGCAATGACAAAACCACCTTCCTTTTTTAGCGAGTCCAATATCTCTCTGAGATTATTCAGAAGTAGGATATAAGCATTTTTTAGAAATTCTTCAACCCTAAGCCTTGACAAAAAGGGAATACTATGTAAAATAATATACGAGGTGAAGAACTTGTCAGAAAAAGTATATATATTTGATACTACCTTGAGAGACGGCGAGCAATCGCCCGGTGCCTCCCTCTATCCTGAGGAAAAGCTTCAAATTGCCCAACAACTTGCTCGCTTGGGAGTTGATGTGATAGAGGCTGGATTCCCCATCTCCTCAAGAGGGGATTTTGAAGCTGTAAAGCAGATAGCAGAAACAGTTGAAGGACCCATTATCTGCGCATTGGCAAGGGCTAAGGAGGAGGATATAAAATCGGCGGGAGAAGCGCTGAGGCTTGCGAAGAGAAGACGCATCCATACCTTCATTGCAACCTCGGAGATACATATGAAGAAGAAATTGGAGATGACCCCAAGCGAGGTTAAGAAAACCGCTGTGGAGGCTGTCAAATTAGCAAAAGAATACTCAGAGGATGTTGAATTCTCTGCTGAGGATGCGACTCGTTCAGACTTTGATTTCCTTTGCGAGGTATTTGAGGCTGTTCTGGAAGCGGGTGCAACAGTGATAAATGTTCCAGATACCGTCGGCTACGCCCTCCCCTGGGAATTCGGGGAACTCATCAAGAAAATCAGAGAGCAAGTAAGAGGAATTGATAAGGCCATATTGAGCGTTCATTGCCATAATGATTTGGGGTTAGCGGTGGCAAATTCTCTTTCAGCGGTGTTGGCGGGGGCAAGACAGGTTGAGGGAACTATAAACGGGATCGGGGAAAGAGCAGGAAACGCTGCCCTTGAGGAAGTGATTATGACAATCATAACGAGAAGGGATTACTTCCCTTTGAGGGTGGATATAGATACAACCCAGATTTATCGCACAAGCAGGTTAGTATCCGACCTAACAGGGCTGCCGATTCAACCGAATAAAGCGATAGTTGGGGATAACGCCTTCGCTCATGAGGCGGGAATCCATGTCCACGGAGTGATGAAGGATAGAAGAACTTACGAGATAATAGACCCTCGTCAAGTAGGCGTTCCCCAAAGCAGGATTGTATTAGGAAAGCATTCTGGCAGACACGCCTTTGAGGAAAAGGTCCGCGAGTTGGGATACGAGCTCTCAAGGGAGGAATTGACGAGGGCTTATCTGCGCTTTAAGGAAGTGGCGGACAGGAAGAAAGGGATAACGGACAGGGATATTGAGGCTATAATCTCGGATGAGGTCTACACTCCGCCCGAGATAATGAGGTTGGATTATGTGCAGGTTACATCCGGTTCGGGAATTCTGCCCACGGCGACTGTTCGACTTGTGAGAGAGAATACTTCCTATGTGGAGTCAGCTGTTGGAGTTGGACCGGTTGATGCTATTTATAAAGCGATAGCGAAAGTCTTCTCAACTCCCCATCAATTGGTGGATTTCAGAGTTGAATCAATTACAGGGGAGACGGAAGCAATTGGAGAGGTGACAGTGAGGGTGGAAAGGGAAGGGCAGATATATTCCGGCAAGGGAGCATCGCAGGATATATTGGAAGCAGCAGCGAAAGCTTATGTTCAGGCTTTAAATAAACTAATAGCTTTTACGGAAAGGAAGTGATTTGGATGGAAAAAGAGAAGAGACTAAAAGCCTCTGAAGTAGCGAAGGAGTTGGGTATCACGGTTGCCCGACTCATCAGCTGGCAGAAGAAGGGAGGGCTTCCTCCCGCTCCCAAAGTGGGGAGGAAGAGATATTATACACAGGAGTATGTGGAGCAAGCGAAGGAATTCGTGGAGAAACATTTGGGCGCGAGGGAGACGAAGGAAATCCTTGGCATCAACGATTCAGTGCTTCAGAAATTGGTGAAAGGAGGCTTCCTCACGGTAAAAAGGATGGGCGGCAAACGTCTATTTCTCAAGGAGGAAGTAGAGGAGCTGAAGAAGAAATGCCCCACTCCTCAAGATGTGAAAGATATGGTAAAGGACCAAGTTGGACAATCTATAAGTTGGGTAGCGAGACAACTGGGAATCAGCAGGCAAACCTTTTATACTTGGCTTCATAAAGGGGTTATCACCCCTCCCAAGAAGGGAGACAAAATCTTCTTCACTCGCGCCGCCATTGAGGAAATAAAGAGGAATTTAGCCCAGAGATTGGAGCAGGCGCATAGGATAAGGACGCAAGTGCTGAGAAGCAGAGGTAAGTGAGTTTATTCCTCCTCTGCTTCTCAGCCTTACTTTTAGTCCTCGCCTTTCCGAGAGCGAACCTGTTTCCAATAGCCTGGTTTGCTCTCGTCCCTTTCATAATTGTTATAAAAGATAGGAAACCCGTAAACGCTTTCTTCCTTGGTTGGTTTTTCGGCTTCGTCTTTATCGGCGGTCTCCTTTATTGGATACTCATCTTCGGGTTAATACCTTGGATAGCGTTAGCCCTATTTGAGGGATTCTATTTCGCTTTAATATCCCTTTTCTTCTCTCTACTAAAGCGAAGAGATTGGCAAGGAGCTTTAATTTTCGCCTCAATATGGACTGGGTTTGATTACCTTCGGAGCTTGGGGAAATTCGGCTTCACCTGGGGTTCATTAGCGCAAAGTCAATACCTTGATATCCACATTTTGGGAATCTGCAAAATCGGAGGTATGTTTCTCCTCACCTTTGTTCTCGCCCTGCAAAACGGATTCCTTGCCCTCTTACCAATAAAAAGAGGGATTAAAAACGCAATCCTTACTTTGATCATCGCCCACATAATAGGCTTCGGAATGAATATCCTATATCATACAAAGGAGGAAAACATCAGGATAGCGGTGACGCAAGCGGGAATAGGTGAAAGAGTAACGCATCAAGCGGGAATTTGGAGCAGCCCTTCAACCGAAGAACTCATAAGGGCTTATGAACCTATCCTTAAGGACTTGCAGAAGCAGGATTTAATCGTCTTCTCCGAAACAGCTTTCCCTGTTTCCATTCCCGATGTTCAAGAAGTGAGGAAATGGGTGGAGAATTTAGCAAGAGAGAAGGAAAGCTATGTTTTAATCGGCTCACCGATAGAGGAGAATGGGAGAATCTATAATAGCGCCCTCCTCTTCTCCCCCAAGGGGGAAATCATCGGCAGATACGATAAGGTTCAATTGGTCCCCTTTGGCGAGTTCGTTCCCTGGAGGAAAACTTTTCCTTGGCTGAAGAAGCTGGGAGTGAGGGATTTCGACTTCACTCCTGGAAAGGGATGGCATCCCTTGAAATGCAAGGGCTTCTCATTGGGACCGATAATTTGCTTTGAGTCCATATTCCCAAAGATAGCTCGGGAATATTCCATTAAAGGAGCGGATATATTGGTGGTGATAACCAACGATTCCTGGTTTGGGAGGACTTGGGCGGGAGAACAACACCTTGCCTTCTCCTCTCTGCGTGCCTGCGAGGAGGGGCGCTATCTCCTCAGAGCAACAACCACGGGAATCTCCGCAATAATCTCTCCGGATGGAAGGATTTTGAAAAGAGCGGGTCTTTTTGTGCCAGCCGTCTTAGTAGGAAAGGTCGGGAAAGGAAAGAACACGCCTTACACTTATCTCGGCGATTATATACTTCTCCTTCTTTCCCTGCCTGTGCTAATCGCGATATTAAGCTTTAAGAAAAGGGACAAACACTCTAACGCTTTTCCTTAAATTGAACGAAGGAAACCACCGCGTTCCCACCTTGTTTCAGATTTTCCATAACAACTGATATAACTCCATCCATCGTATCCTTTTCCCCTATTTCCACCTCTACCCATTTCCCCTTCTGAAAATCCCTGAAAACGCCGACTTCTCTTCCCTCAACGCTTATCCTTTGAATTCTTCCGCCGGCGAAATTATCAGGGTCTATTATGAAAAACCGCAAATTCCCTTTTGCTCCCCTGGGGCAAAGGATGTCAAATCTCAGCTTCTTCCATCCCGCCCAACAATGGCTTACCTCACCAGGCCAAAGGGATGGATTGTAGAAAGAATAGCCCTCTTTCCAACGATAATCCCAGCCATCTTCCTTAAACTCAACATCTCCCTCAGGATGACCGCAGCGCAAGCTCAAGGTTATTCCCTCCTGACGATACTTCCTTGCCAATTGCTCCCTTTCCGCTATTTGCGTCGCATCCAAAGAAGGAAGGCGAAGCGTATAGGGAGGAAGAGGAGGGTTTGGTTTATGCGGTTCTCTCTGATACCAATAAACCGTCGTGGAGAATTCAAGTGTGTAAGAAGGTTGGGAGTAGACTTGTCTGAACATCGGATGCTCATTTTTTCCGAAACCAATCGCTACTTTTAGGGATTTCTTAAAGGAAATTCTATTTGCTATGAGGAATTTATAGGCGAAAGCACCGTATTTGTAATAGGGATGCCATCCCCTATATAGGAAAATTGTTTTCTCCTCGGGAAATCCGTAGGAAAAGCCGAATGCATCCTCCATCCCCTGCCATTCAATTGAAGGTTCTCTTGCCCCATCTATATAGAACTTCACATTTTGGTCAACGGGATAGCCTATCCCACCGGGATTTACCCCCCTCACAGTCACATTCATACCGACAATTTGTCCCTCTCCCTTCGCCTCCAAGGCTATATAATCCCTTTTGCCCAAGAGGATTTTCTCCTGTCGCCAGTATGAATGGAAATAAAGAGCGTTGGGAGGCAAAGAGGGAAGGGAACGCCACATCACATAGGAATAACAGGGAGCGTAAGAGTTTATCGCCTCCTCTGGGATATGCTCATCATCAAAGTAAAGAACTATCTTGGCTGATTTTCTGAAAGGCATGGGGAAATAAGCGTTCCAGCCCCGTTTCTTATCTACGAGAATTGTGTTTATATTATCCAATGTGCCGTTGGGGTCGCAGAAGAAATCAACGAGGGGCACTTCCACGCTTGGGCTCTTTTCTCCATCCCAGAAAATGCGCAAAACTATGCTCCTGTCAAGCTTCAGCTTCTCGGGCATAGCGAAATGAATCATAGTGATTATCCCCGGTCCCTTCAAATCAGCAATAACGACTTCCCTCTTAACGAACCTCTTTCCCTCCGGATTCTCCCACCACAGTGCGTTTTCGCATTTCGTTTCCCCCTGAAGGGGAATGAACAAAGATGAGAAGTCCAAATTCGTCAATCCTTCACTGAAGGCATAAAGAGATATCATCAAGAAAGGAATTAAAAGCGCTTTTCTCATATTCTCACCTCTCCACAGCTATTATCTCGTAAAGCGCAGGAGAGGGGAGGACAAGAATTGAAAATTTCCCTTTTTTCTTCACCTTTACTTCAGAGTTGTTTTTCAATGGAAGAAAAGCTTGCTTAATAGGAAAACGAAGGAGAATCTCCAAATTCTCTCCTTCGTCTTTTCCGAAATCTCGCCAAGTCCCGCGAGGATTGTGGAGATGAAGATAAATAATTCCATTTTTCTCAAAAGCGCCAACGCGTATCCCCTCCGCTCCCCTTAATTCAATAGGAGGTGGTGCCAATTCCTTTATCCTTTCCCATAGCAATTTACAGAGATTTGGACGAGATTCCTTTCCATATCCCTCAAAATCCTCCTTAAACAGAAGGGCCTCTTCGCCATCGGATTTCATCCCATAAATCTCCACATCATCAATCCAGAATCTCCCCTCTTTTGTCCCCGGAGCGAAAATAACCGCCCAATCGCATCGCCTGAATCCATCGCTAAGAAGAGGCAAACCCTTCCATTCCTCTACATTGCCATCGGGAAGAAGGATTTTTATGTCAACCTTCCCTGGCTCGGATTCCCTTTGGAATCGGAATTGCGCCTCAACTTTCAGCCATTCGTTCAGAGGGAAATTGAGGATGTCCTTTCCATTCACAGTTAAATGACCAGAGGAGGAGAAATGGAGGAGAACTCCCGTTGCTCCCGTCTCCAGATTTCTCATTTCAATCTGGGCATCGGCATCCTTCACTTTAATGTAGAAACTCATCTTCCCACCTACATACTTTCCATCCTCAATAGCGGGGAAGTTTTGTATCTCCATATCGGGACAGAAATTGTAAGGCGCTTTCGGCGCGTCTATGAATTCGGCGCAAGCATTTCCCTCTGCGGGATTCTCAAAACAGGGGGAGATTTTCGTATCCAGTCCTTCTATCGGTTGCCAGGGATAAACCGCTTGCAAATCTATAGAGGAGATGATAAAGTAGCCTTTTCCGTATTTCCTCAAGGCAATGGCTGGTGCGTTAGAGCTCCGCTCATTAAAGAGAATTTCCCATCCTCTTCCCAGCGTCTTAATGGGAGCATATAAAGAGGTCAGAACGGTGAGGCTAACTCCCTTCGGAGAAACGATTGTCAGCTGATGAATCTCGGAAGCGCTGGGAGGGTACATATCCTCAAATTTGAAACCGAGTTTTTCCCCAAGGGGATTTCTTGCTCTCCGCTCTCCCCATTCATCAAGCTCTCCGCAACCGGGACCCAAATAGACGATTCCTCCTTTTTCCGCAAAGTTCAGTATAGATTCTGCCTGTTGATTGGATAGGGCAGGGGATAGAGGGAGAAGAAGGACTTTGTAGCGGGCGAGATTTTCCTTTGTGAGGGCTTTATCGTAGATATAATCTGGTGGGATGTGAAGGTTCATAAGCTCCTTTGTCCAGCGATTGAGAAGGGCGAAGAAAGGCTCCAATTTCCATCCCTTTCCATCAATGGCTCTACCGAAATAGAAGGTTTCCGATTGCTGGGATATATGGATGGCGAGATAGGGGAAGGACTCTCCACCGACATAGGGATGAATAGCTTTCATTATAGGGGAAATCAAGCTGATGGTTTGATAAACTTTGTTGAAATCGCCGCCTGGGTATCCAAAGGAGGGCATTCCTCCCGCTATGTAGCAAGAGAGGGCGTGGTGGAGGAGGTCGTTAGTTTGGGGGAATTTCTCTGGTTCATCTCCGACATCAAGGGGACGCCAGACCTCGCTTTGAGGTCGTCCATAGGCTCGGCAGAGACGCATTACAAGGTCAACAGCATCCATACCAGTTGCTTCCGAACCCGTGATTATATCCGCGTCATAGATATCAAGGGGAATGGCGCTATGCCAGGGAATTTGGGGACGATGATAGTGATTCACCACAACTGCGACATTCGGATAGCGACGCCTTATCTCCCTCGCCGCCTTGCCTATGAATTCTCCGAATACCTTGAAACGCCATGCAACCCAACGGCGGAAGACTGGGTCATTCCAATCCACCCTTTCCGGCAAATCAAACCCGGTATCCCTTTTAAATTTCTCTTGGCAAGATGGGCAAAAGCAGGTAAGGGGAAGCGGTCTTTCCCAGATCTCGGTGAAGGCTGAACCATCAAACTAAATGCCATCCAATTTGAAGCGACCAATTGCCTCACACATAAGCTCAATCAGAGCGTCGCCATATCCAGAATTGATGCAACAGGAAATCTCCTTGGTTTTGCCTTCAGGCCAGGGAAGAAGGGAAACCTGTCTCCACTCGGGATGTGTCTTCCAGCCGGCTTCGGAAAAGATTAGGGGATACCAGCTCATTACCGGCAATCCCTTTGAATGAATAACCTCTATCCATTTATGGAGGATTTCCTCTTGCTTTCCTGCATCGGGATAAGGCGAAGGGATTATATTTGATGGATATACAGGACTTCCCCAGGGGTCCACTACGCTGATCCAACGGGCACCAACTCCGCTTTCCGCGAGCTTTTCCTCAACTTCCTTGAAAGTTGTCTCCATACTTGTCGGCAGGGGGCGAAACTCAAGCCTAAATACCGATTTGCCATACGCCGTTGATTCCACATTCATAGCTCTTCCTCCTTTCACGGATACGATTGCGAAAAGCAAAAGAAACAAAGGAAGTTTAATGTATCTCATTTTCCTGAACCAGAGGAATGCTTGTGGCGAGGGCTATGCACCTCCCCTTACTGCCCACCGCGCAATAGAAGTGATAATAAACTCCTCCTTTAAAAACAACGCAGGGCTTATGAGCGTGAATCCCATCATAGCTACCGGCTTCACCCACTTCTAAAATTGGATTGAAAGGCGATTTGTTCCATTTTATTAAGTCATCGCTGAACGCAACGCCATCTTGGGCGTGAACCCCATTGAAGCCATAATAAAACATATGCCATTTACCGCCAATCCTTATCACCCAGGGGTCGGAGGAGAACCTGCTATCCCAGCTTCCTGTATCGCCGACGGGAAGAACGGGATTGTTTGGATATTTGATAAATTTAAAAGGCTCTTTCAATTCGGAGATAGCCAAACCCGTTTGCTCAATCCAGTTCTCTTCTTCGTTTTTAGCATTGTAAAAGAGATAAAATTTCCCGTTATATATTAAGGGAAAAGGCTGATACAGACCTCCCGCTTCCCATTTGAATTCCTTTTCCGGCTCCAAAATGACACCTAACTTCTTCCAATGAATCAAATCCGTGGAAACGGCTAACCCAATCTTTCCCGGTCCGTTCTCGTATCCTTTGAATGGATAACCCGTATAAACCAAATAAAATTTATTTTTCCATTTAAAAGCAATTCCTCCGCCCGCCGAGCCGTAGTCAAATTCCCTCTCTTTACCTGTATCCAAAATCAAGCCAAGCTTCTCCCAAGATAGAAGGTCCTTGCTTCGCAATAGACCACAGCGATAGGATTCTCCATCAAATCCCGTATAAACAGCATAGTAATAACCATCCTTTTGATAAAGCTCACCCACGCCCTTATCGTAATCCAAAACCATCTTGAAGCAATCAACGAGCTCGCTGTCAAAGTCTCCCTTCTTTCCCGTCGGCATAAGAATAAGCCGTGGATACTTATATCTCTCCAAATATGCAGGTTTCATCTCTTTCACCTCATCTATTTTTATCACAAATGTATCCTTAGGGGAAATGTTTATTTGAATTCTTGCTTTCTTACCGGAAGGCAGAACCCGCAAAGTTTCGCCAGTCAATAAATTGGAAGCTTTTATATTTTTCAAACCCAATTTGTCAATCTCAACAAATAAATAGCAACTTTGGGCTTCATCCGCAGGATTGTGGATAGAGAGGTAAACGGTTTTTCCTTTCCCAAAACGCTCCATCAGGATTTTCTCGTTATCGGAATAGGCATATGGCACCGGTTCCCAGCCCGCTTTCGCAAGGATTTGCAGGTAGGGATTATATTTCTTTAGAAGATTCAAATCGTTGCCGTGTCCGGGGAAGATTCCATATAGAAGATGGAATTTGACCTCCCATTCGGGGCGAGGGGAGTAGGGGAGGTCGGTGCAGGACTTATGATAAGCGATTGAGCGGATGAAACGAGGGTCGGGGTGATAGGGAGCCTCCGCGCCGAAAACATCCAAATAGGGAGCGGCGAAGGTGAGGAAGGCGGGGGCATGCCCCCAAGCGCAGTTCGCCATCAGCAGGAGCCCTTGGGGATGATATCTCTCCGCGAGGGCTTTCGTCCATTCAATGAGAGAGAAATACTGAATAATCACTGGGCGCTTTTCTTTAAAGGAAAAGGTCAAGGGGAAATCTACATAGGGGAAATGTTCCCTTCTGAAATTTATCCTTTTATCGTCGCCATATCCTCCGTAGGAATCTAAGGCGAAGCCATCCAAACGAGCGCCCTGCTTTTTATAGAGCTCGAAAGCGGATTTGTAGGAAACATCCATATCGAATCTCCCGTAGCCATCGGGTATGTCGGGGTCCAAGTTGCAGGGGAAAATCGCTCCCCAACCACTATTGCCTATCCAAGGAAAGTTTCCAATCATACAAATAGTCTTCCCATTCTCGTCATAGAGAGCCGATTTCAAGACCGCTTTGGATATCTGCCTGAAATATTCCCTTCTCGGCATCTGTCCGAAGAATCCCGAGCCGCCGGTATAGGAGAGCTTGTCCAAAATATCCAATGTCGCTTTATCGCCCTCTGCGGTCTTCATCAACCTCTCAATCGTATCGTTATAGGAGGGAGTTTCCTTGAAGTCGCCCAAGGATAATTGATAAAATTCAATTTCGTTGTATTGGAGAGAATAAAATCCCTTTTCGTTGTCATATTTCACAGCCTCAGCTCCGCTTGGACCCCAGTGGAACATAAATCCCGCCTCAGCAGCCTCCGGCGTATCCTTCATATTGCCCCAAACATACCATCCGCCTTCTTTCTTCGTTCTTTTCAGGAAAAAGTCTGGATAGAGAGAATAATATTTCTCCAAGGCGGAACGGAAGCCCCAGCGAGGGTCGGAAGCATAGATGAGAAATTCAAAATCGGCACGGGAAGGGAATTTCAAAGTATCTTTTACAAGAGCGAAGTCAAAAGCGATGATGAACTGCTTTGTTTGAGAATTGTAAAAGAGACGATGGACTACGGGTTTATCCATTGGTATAGCAATCGTAAGGGACTTATCTTCACTTGATATAGTGGCGAGGGGATAGCGGGAATGCTTGCCATTTGCCCCGAAGGGGCAGTTTTCCTCAGCGTTTATGTATTCTTTGCCTTGCTCTATTGAGCGTTTCGCCACGATATCATCCCACCAAAGCCAGCCGATTGTCTCAATGGGAAGGGCAAAATAGAGGGTTATAGCCCTATCACTTCCCGAAGTATCCTTTATGCTCCCTTTCAGCTTGATGAAATCAGGATGAGCCTCATAAACCGCTTTGAAAACAAGGGAAGCCTCGTTAAGCTCAGCTGTTTGCTGAATTGTTCCATTTTTAATCCTTGATAACCTTCCCTTCAGCTTATAGATTGAATCTCTTATCACATCCCTTACGAAGAATCCACTAAGCCAATCTCCTTTTCTTCCATATCTCTTCCCTTTAAATTGCACCTCGCAAATGGCGCCCGTTGAGGATAGAGAAAGGGACAAACCTTCCTGGGTATTTAGCCGGAATGTTGGCTTTGCGGGAATTGGGTCAAGAAGCTGGGAAGAGCTCAGCGTCAAACCATCGTAAAGAATCTTCTCTCCGAGTACATTCTCGCTGAAAGCAGAAACACAGAGAAGAAGGATTAAAGCATATGATGGACTCTTCATATGTGCACGGTCTTTGCCGTATACGCCCTCCTTTCTTGGGAATTATGAGCCAGATGCTCCAATGTATCATCCAAAGGCTCAAGCGATATCTCCTCCTTATAGCGATAGGAGAGAGCCTTGGCTATGAGCCAATCCGCAACCTGAGGGTTTTTGGGTAGAAAAGGTCCATGTAAATAGGTGCCGATAAGATTTTTATAAATCGCTCCCTCCAGCATATCTTTCCCATTATTTCCATACCCTTTCACGACTTTACCCAGAGGCTCAACCTTCTCTCCCAGGAATGTTCTACCGCTATGATTTTCAAATCCAACGAGTTTGCCGAACAAAGTGGATGCAACAATCACATTTCCAATCATCCTCCTATCCCCACCTATAGTCCAAACATCCAAGACATCAATTCCCGGGATATAGATTCCGTCCTTCGTTTTGAAATACTTTCCGAAAAGCTGATAGCCACCGCAGATTAAAAGACCTGGCAGACCCTCCTCAACGAGCTCCTTTATCTCCTCCTTATAGCTTTGCAAATCGTTTCCCACTATCCTCTGCCCTCTATCCTGTCCTCCACCCATAAAGAGCAAATCCGCTCGCCTGAAATCCGCCCTTTCTCCCACCTTAACCTCATATATTTCACATTTTATATTTCTCCATTCGCATCGCTTGAGAATCGTGATTATGTTCCCCACATCTCCATAAAGGCTCATCAAATCAGGATAAAGATAGAAGATTTCTATCCTCATTGCGACCTCCAAAAATCCTTTAGAAGCCCTTCCCTTGCCAAATAACCTCTGATTTCCAGCATAGCAGTGTAATTGGGAAGGATATAGAGACGCTCGTCATCGTTAATAAGGGAAACTGCCCTTTGGAAGGCTTGTTTTACATCGTTTATTATCTCAAGCTTAGATTGAGGGATGCCGGCGTATTTTAAGCGGAGAGCCATATCCTCAGCCCTTATTCCCGAGCATATAGCGAAGCGAAAATCCTCCTCCTTCAAGCTCTCAAAATCCACATCCCAAATCCAAGATGTATCGGTTCCATCGGCGAGATTATCGTTCAAAATGATTAGGAAGTTCTTTTTTCTTCTATCTCTTTTAACCGTGTCTATATTTATGGAGAAGCCGACCGGATTCTTGGCAAGGAGAATAATGCATTCTTTCGAATCCACTTTGAATCTCTCCAATCTTCCAAAAGCCGGCGTGGCTTCACTTAACACTTCAATTGTGGATTTCGGGTCTATATCCAAAGCAGTGCAGAGTGAGAGAGCGGATAAAAAATTATAGACATTGAAGATGCCGTAAAGGGGTGAGCGAACCTCTATGACCTCACCCTTTAAGTTCACATTGAAAGAAAGGGAGAAATCGTCGTTGAATTTTATATCAAAAGCGGATACATCAAGATTTGGTCTTTGGAAACCGCATTTTGTGCATTTATAATCGCCAAGATGACCATAAAGGCGAGAGGCGAAAGCAAGCTCTTCATCGCATAAGGGGCAGTGATTTAAGTCCACGACGCTTTTTGAGAGCGAGAAGTTAGGGGTGATGATTCCGAAGAAAATCTTTTTAGCTTTAGATTCCCTTCCCAAGCTGGAGACCAATGGGTCATCGCCGTTTAGGATAATGGCTTCGCTTGCCCATTGGAGGGAATCGTTTATTATGCTCGCTACCTTATCCAATTCCCCGTATCTATCCAATTGGTCTCGGAAGAGATTGGTCACGAGGATGATGCGGGGCTTGAGAGCACGGGCGGCTTTCTCCGTCGTCGCCTCATCAACCTCAAAGACGCCGAAATCGGCTTTGAAATTGCCCCTGAAATCCGTCTCGATGAGGATTTGTCCCAATATCCCTCTCGTTAGATTTGAACCGGTGAAGTTGTGGATTACCCTATAGCCTTGCGCCTTGAGGACATTGGTCACAAGCCTCGCCGTTGTAGTCTTTCCGTTTGTTCCCGTGATTAGGATGATTCCCTTTGAGAAATTTTCTTTAAGTTCGGAAAGTAAAGAGGGGAAAATTTTCTCAGCCAATAAACCGGGTAAAGCGGTTCCGCCTCCCAGTCTGAATAATCTTAGCGATTTTGTGAGCGACTTCACTAAAAGGCTGGCGATGAATTTCTTCATTTTAAGCTATTTTACAATTTAATTTTATTTAAATAAACCCTATAATTTGTGAAAAAAGTATTGACGGGGTTTTTTTCTATCGTAAAATTTTTAAAAATTAAAAAGGAGGTTGAGAGAAGTGAAAAAGTTGCTGGTAGTTTTTGTGTTGGCTTTGGCGATGCCGCTATTAGCCGCCACTAATCCCCCCACTCCATCACAAATGGAGACACCTATAATGGGTGCGGATGCGAGCATCGTCGCTATGGGAGGCGCGGGCGTAGCGCTTTGTGATAGCCCTTACGCTCCATTCTGGAACCCAGCGGGATTGGCGCTTCTGAAGGGATTTCATATGCCCTTCAGCATCTCGGCAAGAGTTGAGAACATAGATACAATTGATGATTGGAAAAAATTAGCGGATATAGCGGATAATGCAAAAAATAATCAAGTTACACTCAGTGATGTTAACGACGCCAGGGACATCCTGAGAAAAGTTAATAAGCAAACAGTCGTAGCTGAAATCACTCCTTTCTTCGCTCTTTCCGGCAATCGCTTCGCCCTTACAGGATATGGCAGTGTTATAGGACAGGGTAAAGTTGAATATAATCCCCAGCTAGAATATATCGCCCCAGAGACTAATAAACAGGCCCAAGAATCAGACGGGAACCCGGTATGGCTTGAAAAAGCCGAGTTGCCCCTTGGGGCATACTATCTGTATAACCTTTGCTTTTCCATAGCGGGAGGTAAAGAAAATCGTCTATGGGGCTTGAATATCCGCTCAATACACGGAAGATATAAGGGATATGCAGCTGAAGTGGACCATACATATACTA
>Ga0209225_1003037_pt1 | contig 14420 bp, 12 predicted proteins | sample WasSprMetagenome_FD_184732 | JGI IMG/M metagenome (GOLD analysis project Ga0209225, IMG submission 184732) | Sulfidic aquatic microbial communities from Washburn Spring, Yellowstone National Park, USA - WS (SPAdes) (version 3) | ecosystem: Environmental > Aquatic > Thermal springs > Hot (42-90C)...
ATCCGATGGTTCCAGCCTATGCTGCAACTCTGTTGAAAAAAGAAGGCTATGAGGTAATTTGGGACGACGCTATAGCCGAGGAGAAAAATTATGATGATTGGTTGAAAGATGTTGAAAAGAATTCTCCAGATATTATGATGATCGAGACAAAGACCCCGGTCGTAAAAAGGCATTGGAGGATCATAGACGACATTAAAACGGTTAGTCCTGAGACAAAGGTTGTGCTCGTTGGGGATCATGTCACCGCTTTACCGAGAGAATCGATGGAGAACAGCAAAGCGGATTACGTTATCACTGGTGGAGACTACGACTTTCTGCTATTAAACCTGGTTAACTACTTGAGCGGAAGGGTTGGGTCTCTTGAACCTGGAATATGGTTTAGAGAAAGTGGTGAAATAAAGAGCACTGGAAACTTCGTCCTCAACCATGACTTAAACTCCCTTCCTTTTATAGACAGAGACCGGACGAAATGGTATCTATACGCATATAAGAATGGGAACTTCAAGGGAACTCCAGGCACGTATACGATGGTGGGAAGGGACTGTTGGTGGAGGAGGAATGGGGGCTGCACGTTCTGTGCGTGGAGTGTGTTATATCCAACATTTAGGGTCAGGAAACCGGAGTTATTGGTCGATGAGATAGAGGAGTTGGTTGAAAAATATAGGATAAGGGAGGTCTTTGATGATACTGGAACCTTCCCTGTTGGAAAATGGTTAACGGAGCTTGCTAACTTGATGATAGAAAGGAAGCTTGATGAGAAAATATACTTCAGCTGTAATATGCGCTTCGGAGCGTTAGAGGAGGAGGATTATCGATTGCTCAAGAAGGCGGGATTTAGGATGCTTTTGTATGGGTTGGAGTCGGCGAGCCAGAAAACTCTAGACATGATAAACAAGGGGGTTACGGTGGAGAGGATGATGAAGGAAATCCAGTGGGCGTCTAAGGCAGGGTTGGAGCCTCACATAACGATAATGGTGGGCTATCCGTGGGAGACAAGGGAGGACGCGTGGAATACGTTCAAACTAGCAAAATACTTATTTGAAAAGGGATGGGCAAAAACTCTGCAAGTAACCGTAGTAATACCTTACCCGGGGACAAAGTTGTTTGAACAGGCTAAAAAAGAAGGATGGCTTCGCACAATAAATTGGGACGACTACGATATGAAGGTGCCGGTCTTGATGACCCCTTTGCCTGAAGAAGACGTAGAACTAATGGCTAAAAAGATGTACCAATTGTTTTTTACGCCTAGCTATGTATTACGTAGAATATTAGCTATAAGAAGCTTGGAAGACATACGGTTTATCTTAAGGGGGATCAAAAAAGTCATAGGTCACGTGAAAGACTTTTCGACGGCGAGATAAAGCTATGGCGAAATATGATTCGTTAATTATGAAATTCCTTCTCGGCTTAAGATACCCCTCTCTTAGCTATCGAAGATTAAAATATTCTATCGAAGATTTGCAGAGCAAGTTGCATAAAAAGAGGGTCTACCTATATAATAACTTTCGTTACGAGACAAAGGAGGCGCTTATAAAATTGACGAATGCTGACCAGAGGCTTGTAGATATTGCGTTTAATGATTTCTTTTGTAATACTCAATTTTCCAACTACATAGACAATTCCCTAAATTTTGGTCACGATCTTCTAAAAGGTGGAGTTTCTTCAGCAGGAGATATCGAGCCGACTGAACGTTTAATTCTTTACTGCTTAGTTCGTGTATTGAAACCTGACATTGTGTTGGAGACAGGTGTGGCAAACGGGGTTTCTTCAGCGTACATACTGAAAGCATTAGATGAAAATCAGAAAGGTGTTCTTATCTCCGTAGATCTCCCTTCGGTAGCCTTGAAAGCAATTTTCCACAAAGATAGCGGATGGGTCGTACCTGATGAATTAAGGAAAAGATGGCGCTTATATTTAGGCAAAAGTTCATCTGTTCTTCCCCGTATCTTACCTATGTTGAGTGGGGTCGACTTGTTCTTTCATGATAGCGATCATAGTTATAGTAATATGATGTTTGAATTTAGAACTGTCTATCCCTTTCTAAGACAAGGAGGAGTTTTAACCTCTGATGACGCAACGACACACGACGCTCTTCTCGATTTTGCTGACTCCCTACAGAAAACCCCAATAATAATTAAGGGGACGAATTTCGGTGCTATCAGGAAATAACACACTCGTTAAAAATCCGATGTTACGCTTCGTCATGAGGTTACGAATCTCATAAAAGAATTTTATGGAAGGAAAGCGTTGACCGAAAACTTACCCTCTATAAGCATAGTTATTCCAACTTACAATTCAGAGAAATTTTTACCGCTTTGTTTACGATCGATAAATGAACAAGAATATCCTAAAGATAAACTTGAAATAATAGTTGTTGACGGCGGATCAACTGACCGCACAGTTGATATTGCCAAAGAATTCAGAGTTACAAAGATTTTGCACAATCCTTTAAGAACGGGTGAAGCTGGCAAGGCTCTAGGCGTAAAAGTAGCAAGAAACGAAATTGTAGCTTTTATAGATTCGGATAATATCCTAGATGGAAGGAGCTGGTTTAAGTGCATGGTTGAGCCCTTTGAAGACGAGGGAATCGTAGGGGCTGAACCTCTCTACTACTCCTACCGGAAAGAAGATGGATACATTACGAGATACTGCGCTTTAATAGGAATGAATGATCCCCTTTGCCTCTTTTTAGGAAACTATGATAGATACTGTTTTCTTACAGGGAAGTGGACGGAGCTGAATGTAAAACAGGAAGATAAAGGAAACTATTTGAAAATCGAGCTTGATGAAAAGGCGATTCCAACAATCGGTGCTAATGGCTTTCTAATAAGAAGGGAAATACTTAATGAATGCTCAATCGGGAATTTTTTGTTTGACATAGATGTGGTTTATGAGCTTGTGAGACAGGGTTACAACAAGTTTGCAAAAGTCAAAATCGGAATTGTTCACATATTTTCTAACAACGTTTCTACTTTTGTCAGAAAACAGAAAAGAAGAATCAATGATTATGTCTATTACAAAGAATTAGGGTTGAGAAGATATCCCTGGTCTTCGGTTGGTAAAATGAGCCTTCTTAAGTTTATCATCTATACCGTACTTGTAGTACCTTTGTTAGCCCAGGTGATGAAGGGATGTATTAAAAAGTCGGATGTGGCTTGGCTATTCCACATTTTCGCGTGCTGGTTGACGCTGATAACTTACGCTACGTATTACCTAAAATTAAGGTATACCCTAATATGAGGTGAAATCTTTGGTGTCCCGTGTTATTAAACTTGTTAACGAGTCATTAGCTACTCTGTCTGTAGTAATAGTCTCTCACGTGGCTTTTACGGGTCATTCTCAGCAGTTAGAAAATTTTCTTAAGAAAAGGGTTAAAAGATTAGTATTTATAGGCCATCCTTTCACCTACGCCGAGCAAAAGAGTTCTTTTGCCTTAGTGTATGAAAAAGGAGAAATTAAATCGAAAATCGAAGCGCCAAAGATCGTAATGCATGAGATCTTGTCGTATTTGAAGGATTTTATCCTCACTTTCTATTTTATTTTCAGGTTAAGAGGCAGGTTTGATATCTACTTCGGAGTCGACCCTCTGAACGCCTTTGCTGGATTACTACTTAAGCGACTTGGTATTGTTAGAACTGTCGTTTTTTATGTCATAGACTATGCCCCTGTTCGTTTTAGTAGCGCAATTTTGAATAATATTTATCATTTTGTTGATAGAGTTTGTGTATCTCGAGCGGATTATACTTGGAACCTAACGTCGGCGATGCTTAATGCAAGAGCAAGGAGGGGGATGCTTGGTAGGAATCAAATGGTAGTACCTACGGGTACAAACTTAAGATATGTGCCGATTGAAGAAATCGATAAGAGAAGCATCGTATTTCTTAGTCACTTAAGAAAAGGGCAAGGAATCGAGTTGATACTTGAAGCGATGCCTATACTAATTGAGAAGTTCCCAGGCGTTAAGCTTTTGATAATAGGAACTGGTCCTCTTGCTGAATATTTCAAAAAAGAAGTTGAGAAGAATAATTTAAAAAATAATGTTATTTTTCTTGGATATGTTGAAAATCACGAAGAAATAGAAAAGATTATTTCGAGATGTAGGGTCGGGATCGCTCCTTATGTTCCTGATTCAATCAGCCTCACTTGGTATGCTGATCCTGGAAAGCCAAAGGTTTACTTAGGGTGTGGTGTTCCGGTAGTGATTACTAGGGTACCTGAGGTTGCTTTTGAAATAGAGAAATGGGGCGCTGGTATTGCCATTAATTACAATAAAGAGGAAATGGCTAATGCAGTCTTAAAGCTGCTTAGTGACGACGAGTTTTACTGCCAATGCAGACAGAAAGCACTCGAGCTTGCTACAACATATACTTGGGATAACGTATTCTACAGAGCCTTTCAAACTATGCTATATTTAAATGTAAAGGACTTATGAGTTAAGAACTCAAATGAAAAAAGCGTTGATAACGGGAATAACAGGACAGGACGGATCCTATCTCGCTGAGTTCCTATTATCAAAGGGGTACGAAGTTCACGGAATAATTCGAAGAGCAAGTACTTTTAACACCTCTAGAATAGATCATATATATGTTGACCCCCATGATCCGCACGCTAGACTTTTCCTTCATTACGGTGATCTTTCTGATTCGGAACAAATTTCAAATATAATCTATAATGTGAAACCTGATGAAATTTATCATCTTGGAGCTCAAAGTCATGTGAAGGTAAGCTTTGAAATGCCAGAGTATACCGGGAACGTGACTGGACTAGGGACAACAAGAATCTTAGAAACCATTAGAAGAAGTGGGAATAAGGTCAAGTATTATCAAGCTTCTAGTAGTGAAATGTTCGGCTCCTCGCCCCCGCCTCAAAATGAGGAAACACCTTTAAAACCCAGGAGCCCCTACGCTTGCTCTAAAGTGTACGCTTATTGGATGGCAGTAAACTATAGGGAAGCCTATAAGATTTTCGTCTGTAATGGGATATTATTCAATCACGAATCTCCTCGTAGAGGCGAAACCTTCGTAACTAGGAAAATAACCCGTGCTATAGCGAACATCTTGGCAAAGAAACAAGAGTTTCTTTACTTAGGCAACTTAGAGGCTAAGCGTGATTGGGGGTATGCTCCTGAATACGTGGAGGCGATGTGGAAGATGCTCCAACTCGATGAGCCAGTAGATCTTGTAATCGGCACTGGTGAGTCACATTCTGTAAGAGAGTTTTTGGAGGAAGCGTTTGCTTATGTCGGTCTTAACTGGGAAAAATATGTTAAGATAGACAAAAGATATCTCAGACCGCTTGACGTGGAAGAACTTGTTGCAGATCCAAGGAAGGCTAGAAAGGTGCTTCAATGGGAGCCGAAAGTAAGGTTCAAAGATCTGGTTAAGATAATGGTTGATGCCGACCTTCGAGCTAAAGGATTAAAACCAATCGGAGAAGGCGATGAAATTTTAAGGAAGAAGTTTCCAAATAGATGGTGGAAGGTAGACTAAATTGAGCTCCTTGCAAAGTAAAAGGATACTTGTGACAGGTGGCGCCGGATTTCTAGGTTCCCATTTAGTTGAAAAGTTGATTAATGAGTGGCATGTTCGTCCAGAAAACATTAGGATTCCAAGAAGCAAAGATATGGACTTGAGGATATGGGAGAACTGTGTAAAAGCCGTTAAAGAAATAGATATTGTTATTCACTTAGCTGCACGAGTAGGCGGCATAGGCTACAATATGAAGTATCCTGCTACACTTTTTTATGACAACGCAATAATGGGCATCCAATTAATGGAAGCAGCAAGAAGAGAGGGGGTCGAAAAATTTGCGGTGATAGGAACAATCTGTGCATACCCAAAGTTCACACCTGTACCGTTTAAAGAGGAAGACCTATGGAATGGTTACCCAGAGGAGACGAACGCCCCCTATGGTTTAGCGAAGAAAATGTTACTTGTTCAAGCCCAAGCATATCGAAAACAATATGGTTTCAACGCGATTTATCTGCTTCCAGTAAACCTGTATGGGCCAAGAGACAACTTCGATCCTGAGTCTTCCCATGTTATTCCTGCAATAATAAGGAAAATGTTTGAAGCGAAATTAGAGGGGAAGAGAGAAGTAATATTATGGGGGAGCGGTAATGTGTCCAGGGAATTTCTATATGTTGAAGATGCGGCAGAAGGCATTTTGTTGGCAACGGAAAAGTATAACAAACCTGATCCTGTCAATCTTGGTACAGGAAAAGAGATCACGATAAGAAACCTTGCATATCTTATTGCAGAATTTGTAGATTTCCACGGAGAAATAGTTTGGGATACGACGAAACCTGACGGCCAACCAAGAAGATGCCTAGATGTAACTAAAGCTGAAAAAGAATTTGGTTTTAGAGCGAAGACAGACCTTAAGACAGGTCTAATAAAAACAATCGAGTGGTATAAAAATAGATACTTTAAGACCGGGTCCCGCAAATCCGAAGAGTGAGAGTAACCCTAGTTCCTCATGCTCCTCTCATTACCCGCCTATATGTTGGAAGGTGGTACGATAAGCTTTATGAAGTTGGTCTCATCCCAAATAAAAACTTACGTTGCTGGTCCGAGAAGCGGACAAGCTAACCTTATATCTCTATTAGAATTCAACGGAAGCTGACTTCATGGAGAGAAATAGAAGAGTTCGTTTGATGCAACCTATCTTAAATGAACAAATGGTAGAGGCTGCAGTAAACGCTCTGAGAAAAGATAGATTTCTGAGGGGGGAGAGTGTTATGAGGTTTGAGGAAGAGTTTGCAAAATATATTGGCACAAAATATGCTTTAGCTACAAATAGCGGGACATCGTCTTTGCTTCTTAGCTTGATAGCTGTGGGTGTAAAAGCAGGGGATTATGTTATAACTACCCCGGCGACTTTTATTGCCACGGCAAACGCAATAGTCAATATTGGCGCTAAACCAATTTTCGTAGATATTTCACTTGAGACGTACAATGTTGACCCTCAAAAGTTGGAGGAAATGATAAAAAAGTACAAGGATAAAGTAAAAGCGATCGTACCTGTTCATCTATATGGTTACCCTTGCGAAATGGATGCTATTTCAGAGATTGCTGAAAGATACGATGTTAAAGTTTTGGAGGATGCTTGTCAAGCTCACGGGGCTCTTTATGAAGGTAAACGAGTTGGTTCACTGGAGACACAGGAGCTTTTTCGTTCTACCCGTCTAAGAACATGACAGTTTGTGGGGATGGAGGGATGGTAACGACTAACGACGATAAGATCGCTGAGGTCGTTAAATCGCTTAGAGATGTCGGTAGATCTGTGAACAACCCATATTTTCATGAACGTATAGGTTATACTGCAAGAATGAATTCGATTAATGCAGCCATCGGGAGAATCCAACTAAAATATCTCGAAGATTGGAATGAAAAAATCAATGCACAGGAGATAAAATATTGTAATTGGGTGCTAGATTTGCTTAATGCTAAATGTGGCGAGCGAATTTTGGATGTAGCGTGCGGGAAAGGAGCATTAGTATACACTGCCGAGAAAAGAGGATTAGAGTCATTTGGCGTTGATATATCTGAAGTTGCATGTAGACTTGCGAAAAGAGATACTCAAACGCTAAGATTAGTGGTAGGAGATGCTGAAAATTTGCCGTTTAGAAAGCAATAGACTAGGAGAAACTCTAATCTTTGAAACAGCTGTAAGGAATTTGGAAAATATTGAGGATACCTACGATACCTTAGCAGAAAGCGACGAAGAATGGAGCGTTTCTCTTTTAGTTGAACCCATTGGTGTTTCCCCTGAGAGGCAAGCCCCATAACAATTTCTGTCACGGTTCCTCTGAAGCTTATCTCGGAGATTCTATATCGTTCGAGATTATGCACGGTATAAAAAGAATTTTATAGGGCAATGGCAACTGCAAAAAATGTGCACAGAGTAAAGGAAAATGTCAGTTTAAAATTGAAGCCCTTTATGAATATTAAGTTGCGGAATTTCCTTAAGTCAAGGTTCGTCGATCTATTCGTCATCATTTGCTTTGTTCTCGTGTTTGGTTTCAAATATTTATTAGATGAAGGTGTGCCGTATTACTTTAATAGCGATTTATCAGGTTCGGCTTCTTACGTTATTACTCGGTCTAATGAACTGTTGAAAGGTTTTATTTTCAGTTCATGGTGGAGTACGCAATCTCGTCCAGCTTTTAACATTGACCCTCTATTTTTTGCTCAATTAGAGGCGTTCTTATATCTTATTACAAGAAATTTGTGGCTAAATTATAAACTATTACAAGTTCTTCAACTTATAATAGCTGGAATTTCAGCCTACTTGCTTGCTCACTTTTATACAAAAGGGAGACTTTGTAGTTTTATTACTGCAATTTTATACATGTTTACGCCATATTTTCTTGGGAAACTAGCCACGCATGCTAATACTTTAAGTTGGGCATACTCCCTTCTACCTTTAGGTTACCTTTCAATTGAAAAAGCACTTTCTAAGGGGAATATTCGAAATACAATGACTGCTGGATTAATTGTTGCTTTAACAACGTTTTTACCAAGTTTTAATTATACATATGTAAATGGGCTTTTTTATCTGCTATTCGCAATCATTAAGATAACTTTATCGGAACATGCTGTTAAAAATGTTATTAGAAAGCTAATCATTACTCTCTCCATTTTTATAATAGCGTTCGCAATATCGGCATATACGGTAATCCCTACATTACTAGAACCCTTTCCACTATCTACATTAGGTCAAATTGATTTGGAAAGAAGATACCGAGAAGGGTTGTCGGGTGTTTGGTCTCCAACTCTCATTGAAGTGCTATCTTTTCAGGACAAGGAAATACTTATTCATGGAATAAGTACTGGACGATTTAACGAAATCATGGAACCGTGGCTATTGTTTTTGTCTATAATGGTAACCTTAGTTGCTGCGCCCGCTTTTCTTTTTAAGCACAACAAAGCAGTAAGGCGAAGCATTTTTGCTTTTTCTATCAGCGGGTTGTTATCGATACTCTTTGCTCTAGGATCTAAAGCTCCGTTGGTGCAACCGTATGTCTGGCTCCACGATCTTTTACCATTTTTTTATACGATTCGGACGACGTCTAGGTTCGAAATTCATTTTTGCTTAGCATTCACTTACCTAGCTAGCTTAACGATTAGCAAGATCTCACAGCAACTCTATACGGCCAGATTTAAACTCCGATTTTCTAAGGTCCTTTCTCCTATTGTAGTAATTATACTCATTCTCCCTTTAATCATTGAAACATATTATAACCTATCAATTGGCCCCTCTCACTTATTGGAGACAACTATCTTGCCTGATGATGTTGCAACAATACAACAATTTTGGAGGCAGCAACCTGACATAAATGATTACAGGACTCTAGACCTGACTGTTCCAGGCGACTATTTTGATCAAACATATAATCTAGGAACACATGGTCTGTACTACGGATGGGATCTTGTAAAAAAGTATTATGGAACACAGTATTTTGCAGCAGCACTTGCGGCTCATAATATTAAGTATCTAATATATGATCCAATCAAAACAAGGGAGCTTCTGATGGAACGAGGATTAGATCCAGACATTTTCATTAATAATGTAGTAAATAATTCGATGGATTGGGAGGTTAAAAAGGTATATGGGTCGCAAGAGATGAATGCTTCTACATTAATTGTCGCTAGTTCAAGCGACTGGTTTTTTGGAGAAGTGAATGAAAGTATCGCGACAACATCTTATTCAGTAGTATATAGCCAGGCCATGCATAAAATCACAAACATACGAATCAGCAGTAGGTATTCAACTTTATATAAGGATACTAAAGCAAAAATACTGTTTTATTTAATTAGGATACCGGAAAACCAAATATTATTGGTTGAAATAAAAAAAAGTAATTCCACAGTGTTTAAGAAAGAGGTTAATTCGTCTAACTTGAAATACGGTTGGAATATTATAGAGATGAAGGAGATCTCTGTCAACGAAAACGAAGATTATAGTGTGATATTTTCAGCCCCTTATGCAAATGAAAATAATTACTTCCTCTTAGGTCAAAAAAGAACGGATCAACCTTCAAAATCTTCATGGTCTCGTGATGGAAAGGTTTGGACTCCTTACAATTACGGCAGAGATATTATGGTGAAGATTAGTTATGGACCTATTCCCGAAAAATTAGGGTATAGTTTAGCGAGTTATGATGAGAAAGCTTCTGTTTTAACTTTGGGTACTAAGTTTGATGTAGGAGCTTCAAAGAGCTTCTACGTTTATGAAATCATAAACAATCCTGCAAAATACGAGAAACTAATTTTCAAAGCTAAAGTCAGCGATCCCTATACGCAGATGGTATTGAAAATAGTTTATTCTGATAATACGGATACCACTTTTACATATTCTGGATGGATTTGGAGAACTTTAACAGTCAATTTACAACCAAATAAAATAGTAACTGAGGTAAGGCTGTTTATAAAACCTCTTAGTGACAAGGTAATCGACAAAAACTTTCATTCTATATTTTTGGGAACACTTGACCTTTATGTTCTTGTGAATAAAAAGGTCTTACCAAAAATTTATGCGTCAAAAGGATACTGGTTAGAAGGCAAGTTTGTTACATTTAATCCGGGTAAACATTACTCAATTAATCTAAACTTTTCAACGAGAGAAGTTCTTGAAAGTATCCTTTATAATACAACAAATATAAAATATGACAGTGAACAAAAAAGAATATATTTTGTTGACCCGGGAAGCATCGTATGGAGATTCGAAGCACCTTACCCCATAATTGGAGGCGTTGTAAGAGCAAAATTAAACAGAAACGTGCTTGAAGGTTCTGATATATGCTTGTATATCTCGAGCGACAACAGAAGCTGGATGTTCCTTGGTCATCCTGCAAGGCTTGGAGAGACTGATTGGATTAGTGGAGAGCTTATCAGAAATATCACAACATTTTATGTAAAAATAGAGAGCTCAGCTCCATTAGGGGGTAGTATATTTGGCTTACAAATTTATGCTGAGTTAGATACACCTAAAGAACCTGTTCAAATCACCTTCCAAAAGATAAGTTCCACGGAGTATGTGGTTCATGTAAATGCCTCTTCGCCTTTTTATTTAATCAACACGGAAACTTACTTTCCAGGATGGAGTGTTTTTCTTGGTTCTGATAGAATACTGCCAGAACCAATTGATGATAAAACCATTCAAGGGTTTTATATTGATAAACCCGGAGTATTTGATATCAGAATTGTTTATGAAAATACTTTCATTCGAGAATTATCTTTTTTAACGTCCGGAACAGCATTTTTGCTAACAACATTTTATACCGTTTTTGCAACCATAGAATCTTCACAAAAGGAAAGAAGCAAAAATGCAAAAAAGCAATTTTGCTAAATTCTCAATTATAATTTTAAACTACAACGGCAAAGAATTCTTAGAGCGCTGTTTAAGTTCTGTACTTAACACTAATTATCCTAATTTTGAAGTTATACTTGTAGATAACGCCTCAACGGATGGTAGTGTTGAATTCGTTAAAAAGAATTTTCCGTCAGTTAAAGTAATTGCAAATAAGGTGAATTTACACTTCACAGGAGGTAACAACATTGGAATAAAGGCTGCACGAGGAGAATACATTGTTCTTCTTAATAACGATACAGAGGTCCATCCCAATTGGTTAAGCGAAATAGTCAAAGTGATGGAAATTGATCCTAGCGTGGGTTTGTGCCAATGCAAATTATTGTTTATGGACAATAGAGAAGAAATTGATAGTACGGGTGGCTTTATTAACTATTTAGGTTTATGCGAGGAAAGAGGCAAAGGTGAAATTGACAAACATCAATATGATCAAATTGACGAGATATTTCATGCGAAAGGAGCCGCACTTGTTGTTAAGCGGGAGGTTTTAAATGAAGTTGGATTATTTGATTCCTTCTTCTATTATAATTATGAAGATGTGGACCTCTGTTGGAGAGCGAGACTTAGAGGTTATAAGGTAGTTTTTTGTCCCAAGGCAATAGTTTATCATCATAGAAGTAGTCCCACAAAGAAGAAATTTCAATTAAAAAGTGAGGGAATGTTTCATTCAGCTAAAAATGTTATCAGAATGATAATCAAAAATTATGCTCTTATAAACTTAATCTTTGTTCTACCAGTTCTGATATTGATAGAAATAAGCGCTGCTGTCTTACTGCCCATAAAAGGGCAAAAAGACTATTCAAAAGCAATAGTTAAGGCGATGTTGTGGAATATAAGAAATATAAAATCTACTCTTGAAGAACGGAGAAAAATCCAGTTGATGAGGAGAATGTCGGACAAAGATATTAAAAGAGCAATGAAACGAGTATTGAAACTAGATCTTAAACGCCCAGAGTTTACAAGCGCAACATGCTAGCAACCTGTGGACTAAGCGACAACAAAAACCAAAAACCGCCAAAGATAGGGAAGAATCAATTCACAAGACCGAAAACTCGCGCATGCGTTGTGTGAATAATTCTTTCGGATGTTTTATGCTGTGGGTCTTTTCTGGTTTGCCTGTTTTGTGGGCTGTTATGGCTATTGATAGGATGACTGAGTAGCATAGGGCTACGTGCATCCTGACTTCGGCCACCCCCTTTTACTCCCCGCGACTCAGTATTTAGTAAGACTTGTGCCCGGCTCAGTCGTAATGAGGTGTTGATGAAGCCTAGGACGCCTTGGTACTTCCTTTAAAGAAGTGTAAGGCATGCTAAATTCAACTAAAATGGACAAAAATGTTAAGGCTTTTAAGATCTTGTCAGAATATTCTGAATCATGAAGGGTATTATCCTTCACGGTGGTGCTGGTACTAGGCTTAGGCCTTTGACTTTTAGCGGTCCTAAGCAGTTAATCCCTATTGCTAATAAGCCCGTAAGCCAGTATGTGCTTGAGGATCTTAGGGATTCAGGTGTTAACGATATAGCTGTGGTTTTAGGTGAGACTTACCCGGAGCTTGTTAGAGAGTATTATGGTGATGGTGGTAGGTTTAACGTGAAGATAACTTACATATATCAGGGTAAACCTCTGGGTATAGCTCACGCCTTAGGCCTATGTGAAGAATTCGTAGGGCAAGACCCCTTCATAGTCTACCTAGGCGATAATCTCCTACAGTACGGTATTAAAAGATACGCTGAAGAATTCGTTAAAGGAGACTATGACGCCTACATACTTTTAAAAGAGGTTGAAGACCCAACTAGGTTTGGCGTCGCCAAGTTCGATGAAAATGGCAGACTTATCAGGCTTATTGAGAAGCCTAAAGCTCCACCGAGTAAATACGCTCTAGTCGGTGTCTACCTCTTCAAACCCATAGTGTTCGACGTTATCAGATGTTTGAAGCCGAGCTGGCGTGGTGAACTCGAAATAACGGACGCTCTTCAGCTTATGATAGACAGAGGCTATAGAGTTGGATATGGCTTTGTGGAGGGCTGGTGGATAGATACTGGCAAGAAGGACGACATATTATATGCAAACATGCTGATACTAGATGAACGCGCTCAAAGAGACGTTAAAGGTGAGCTTGTAAACTCTAGGGTTGAAGGTAGAGTATCCATAGGTGAGGATACAAAAGTCGTAGATAGTACGATTAGAGGGCCGGCCGTCATCGGCGGAAACTGCCTCATAGAAGGCTCCTACATAGGGCCGTATACGAGCATAGGAGATGGGTCTAGAATATTGAAAAGCTCCATAGAACACACTGTAATACTTGGAAACGCATCAATAGAGAATGTAGATAGACTTGAAGAAAGCCTAATAGGCGGAAACGCTAAAATAGTGAAGAATAAAATGCGTGAAGCCGTAAAACTTAACATAGGAGACTACTCAGAAGTAGAAATATAAGCCTAGACGGATATCAACCGTCGTGATCAATTATGCCCCTCTTAACGGATGTTAAACAGCTCAATCTTCCAGGCGTTAAACTGGTGGATTTGGCTAAGCTTCCAGATGAACGCGGAATTTTCACAGAACTCATGCGTACTGATTGGAGGGAAGTGTTGAGTGGGGATGAAATAGTCCAGGCTAATTTGTCTGTGACATATCCCGGTATTATTAGGGCTTGGCATAGGCATCTACGCGGTCAGACGGACTACTTCCTAGTCTTAAAAGGCTCTATTAAGGTATGTGCATACGACGATGAGGGTTCACCTACAAAAAATCATCTGGTGGAGGTTGTTTTAAGCGAAGATAGGATGCAGATTTTAAGGGTTCCCGGGAAGTACTGGCACGGCTTCAAAGTCATAGGCGAAGAAGCAGCACTACTACTCTACTTCACGAACAGACTCTACGACTACGAGAACCCAGATGAGGAGAGGAGACCCTGGAACGACCCAAAGGTGGTGCCGAAGAAGATAAACGGTAGAAGCGACGACCCAAGATGCAACAAGCCATGGGACTGGTTCGCACCACCCCACAAATAGTGGTCAATAGGAGAATACTTATTTATCCTAGCT
>Ga0209225_1003043_pt1 | contig 14399 bp, 7 predicted proteins | sample WasSprMetagenome_FD_184732 | JGI IMG/M metagenome (GOLD analysis project Ga0209225, IMG submission 184732) | Sulfidic aquatic microbial communities from Washburn Spring, Yellowstone National Park, USA - WS (SPAdes) (version 3) | ecosystem: Environmental > Aquatic > Thermal springs > Hot (42-90C)...
CGGCTTGGAATTCGTCCACACCGCCGATGCCGACCCCACAACCGATGGAATTGATGTATATAGCGCCACCAAGCATTATAAGATGGATTGGTATAAGACCAAACCGGGAAGCGAATGGAAATGGTATTCCCTCACCATTGACCCCCTCCGCTATCCCAAAGACCCCAGGATAAACAATCTGGAAGCGCCATTGATTCGCTATATTAAAGGCAAGAAATTCTTGATAATGAGGGGAATGTATGAGCATATTCTCGTGATGTATCGCTTCGCTGGGGAGATAGCTGTTCCATCCGTTATGTTCTCAAGGGAACATTTAAGGGATAAGCTTTTCGCTGATGTTCCTCAACCTCCAAAAGGGAGATGGATATGGAGGGATATGAATGGAGATGGAAATTTCCAAGCCAACGAATTCTATGATGCAGACGGAGTGGAGGAACCAGGGTTCTGGGCTTGGTGGGTGGATGAGGATGGAGGAGTTTGGTATGGGCTCGAAGATGGGACAATCTATTACTTCCCCCTTCTCGGATTCGATAAATTCGGCAATCCCATCTATAAGAGGGAATCGGCAAAGATTTTCCATATGCCCGCTCCTTTGAATCACCTCCTTCGCATAGAATATCATCCAAAGGAAGATGTTATGTATCTCAGCGGTTATACAGTGGATAACCCAAAGACCGGCGGTGAATGGGGGATAGTTGGCTCAGAGATTCTCAGATTTGATGGTTGGATGAAGGGGAACAGGAATCCGAGCGTGAGGATTAAGCTTCCCTATGAGGGAGAGAAGCTTTTTATAAAGGCTTTTTGCACGGCGGGCGATTATCTCTTCGCGGTAGAATGCTTCAGCGCCAAAGTGCACATTTATGATACGAGGAATGGCGAGAAGGTCGGTGAGATAGCCCCCAAAGAGAGCGGATGGGTTGATTTCCCCGATGCAATAAGAGCGATTAAGAGGAAAAATGGCGAATATATAGTGTTTGTTGAGGAGGATTGGAAGAACAAAGTCTTTGTATATCGCTTGAAATTGCCAGAGCCCACATTTCGCTTGAGAACCTTTGCCTTCGGACAAGAAGGAAGAAAAGTTAATTTGTCTTGACAAGTCTCTCTTGTTTTTATAAAAACAAACCGATTAATCCTCTAACGATAACCCTTCCAGATGAGGTGAAATTCTGCTATGAGAGAAATGGTTATTGAGAAGGCAAAGGAACTAGGCGCCGATATAGTAGGCATAGCCCCAGTTGAGAGATTTAAGAACGCCCCTGTGAGGATGAGCCCTCAGGGCTTGCTTCCTGGAGCGAAGAGCGTTATCGTGTGTGGGCTTCATCACCCTGATTCCGCCGTTGAGCTCGGAGGGGAACCTACTCCCCACAACACTGGTCCCTACGATGTCCAAGGCATTATGAACAGCAAATTGGACGATATCTCCTTTCTCTTGGCGAGGTTTTTGGAGGATAAAGGCTTTAGGGCGCTTCCCATCGTTTCAAGCAATATCTGGAGATACAAAGGATATAAGGACTTGAGAGTCCATTTCGCCCCCGATATCGCCCATAGGTATGCAGCGGTGGCTGCTGGGCTTGGTGAAATCGGATGGAATGGACTCTTCCTTCATCCCGAATTCGGTCCAAGGGTTCGGCTTGTCACCATAATCACGGATGCGGAGCTCGAACCAGACCCAATGTATGAAGGGGAGAAGTTGTGCGATTGCTGTATGGAATGCGTCAAAAATTGCCCCACAGATGCTTTTAGAAAAGAGGTAGGGAAAATCAATGAAATAGAGATAGGAGGGAAAATCTTCACTTTTCCCGATACAAATAAGTGGAGATGCGCCTGGGCGGAGAATTTCGGCTTAAATCTCGCTTTGCCGATTCCGGAGAAGGTCGATGAGGATGTAATTCTTGAAAATATGGAAAGATACGGTTTTTTCGCCGGTGAGGAAGGCTCCTGCCTCAAATTTTGTATGGTTCCCCAGAAAAGATACTACGATGTAAACTTCTCCAAAGCCCCCAGAAGAAAGAAGGAAAAGAAAGAGATAAACATTGACGAATTGAGAAAAATAATTGAGAAAAATTTGATAGATTTAGTAGCTATTAAGAATAAGGATTTCTTCAAAGACGATTTCGCTGTTAGACCACATCTCCATTTACCGGATGTTTCCTCCATCATCTCCATCGGAGTTAAAAAGCCCAATAAAAGCAACCCCGATATCGAGTCTTATATCAAATATAGATTGCTCCAATACACGGCGTTTGACATAGCCCATTATCTTGACATCAATGGCTATTCCGCGATAACGATGACGAGAATAGACGATAATCTCGTTGCTCTAAAATCGGGAATTTGGCAGAAAGACGCCTTCTTCACGACAATCTTGACAAGCGCCCAATTGCCAGAGATTGAGATTATAAGAGAAGGGAAGAAAGAAGGAATTGAACAGGAAGAGTTCAGAAGCTTTTGTAAAGATTTGGGAGCTGACTTGGTGGGTTTCTTTGATGTAAACAGATTTGAGCAATTCAAAAGGGAATTTTTAAGCAAATTTGAGCTTTTAGAGGTAAAGGAAAGAGTATACGATGCTTCCCACATCTACACCCCATTTAGCCCAATTATAAGGGAGGAGAGAATTAGATTAAAGGGACCGAAAGACTATCTTGAAGATGCGAAATCCGTTATTGTGATAGGGCTCCATTTCCCTCACTCTTCTCTTGACACCGCTAAGGTAACTCCAGCTGAGACCGTTGGACCCTATGCATTTGCCCAATTTGAGACCTTGAATCTTCTCACGGACATAGCGTTCAAAATCATCAAAAAGTTAAACGATTGCGGATATAAGGGGGTTTTCTCTTATGACCTAACGGGACTCGCATCTTGTGTTATTAGCTCAAGAGGGCTCCTGCCCGATATGAGGGCAAATGCTTTCTCCTCCCTGCTTGCCGGTCTCGCCTGCATTGGGAAAAACGGCGTTCCCATAACAAAGGAATTCGGGCAAAGGCAAAGATTTCTCTCCATAATAACCGATTTCCCATTCATAAATGACCCCTTATACGAAGGAGATTATCCCTGTAAAGAGTGCGATATTTGCCAGAAAAATTGCGTATCAGGAGCTATAAAGGGAATGGCTAAAAGGATAAAGATTGAAGATAAAGAATTTGAAATTCCCGAGATAGACGATTTCGCCTGTGATTGGGCGAAAAGATATGGTCTGATTGGGGAGGAAGGCACCAAATATATGGGAGTTGAGGTAAATATAGAAGTGCCAAAAAATGAAAGAATCAAGAAGCTGTGTGAGAGTTTAGCGAATGCGAAATGGGGAGTTCAGAAGAGACACTTGAACATTTGTGAAGAATGCGTTAGATTATGCCCAATGAAAGGAGGTAAAAATGGAAAGAGAAGAGCTTGAAAGATTTGCCAGGGAAGCGGGAGCGGATATATTCGGAGTAGCACCCATTGAGAGATTTGCTGATGTTCCTTTGGAGAAGCACCCGAAAGCTATATTCCCGGAGGTAAAATCAATTATAGTCGTGGGAAGGAGGATAACGAGGGGGACATTGCGAAGCGTTGAAGAGGGAACGAACTTTTCAAACTATTCTATGTTCGGCTATGACTGGCTGGAGAATAGATTCATAGCTCTTACCACATATAAAATAAGCGAATTCCTTGAAGATAATGGTTGGGAAGCAGTTCCCCTTCCCAATATTCCACCGGAAGTTCCGCCAATGGGCGTTAAAGTAAGGAGGGAGAGCCCTCCACCCAATGTTCTTTTGGACTTTGATGATATCGCGGTTCGGGCAGGGGTTGGGGAGATAGGATATTGTGGCGTTCTTCTCACCCCAGAATTTGGTCCCAGACAAAGAGTCCAGGTAATCCTTACAGATGCGGTCATAGAACCCAACCCTCTATTTTCTGATAGAATATGCCTCTACGAAAAGGGCTGCAGAGGATTCTGTCCTCTTGATGCAATCAAGGGAGAGAGGGAACTTCTAATCGCTGGAAAGAGGATGGTCGTAGCGGATATAGATTATTGGAAAGAATGCGCCTCCTGCAAGAACGGAGCGAGGGCAAATCTCTATCATCCAGCGGGCAAGCCAGACCGCCTCGCCGCTGTTTGCATAAGAACCTGCGTAGATGTCCTTGAGAGAGAGGGAAGGATAAAGAATACATTCAAACTCCCTTTCCGGATAAGAAATGTCTGGACGGTAAAGCGTGACATTGATTTGTTCCGTCTTTGAAGAGGAGGTTGAAAATGGCTAAGCCTACAAAAGAACAAATTAAGGAATTTGCCCTATCTCGGGGACTTGACCTTTTCGGCGTGGCAAATATAGAGAGGTTTAAAGATGCCCCCATAAGAATGCATCCCGCAAGCATATTCCCAGAGGTGAAATCAGTGATAGTTGGGGGAAGAAGGATTGTCAGGGGTGGATGGCGAGGAATAGAAGAAGGGACATACTGGCCAAACTATTCCTACTTTTGCTACTCGGGGCTTCTGAATACATATTTTCTCCAATTGCCCCTTTATGAAACTGCTTGCTTCATTGAGAATTTTGGCTATGAAGCTCTCCCTTTGTATTCAGGAGTGCCTTCCCCTGTTCCACCTCCCGATGTTAAGCCATTAAGGGAAGGAGGAGTTGCCCCCGATGTCTATCTCGCTATAAGGATTGCGGCAGTTGCCGCTGGACTGGGAGAAATAGGGTGGTCAAAAGTTTTCCTCACTAAGAAATTCGGACCGAGGCAGAGGTTGGCAGCCATCCTCACCGACCTCGAATTAGAACCAGACCCGCTCGTTGAACCCAATTCCATCTGTCAGCTTTGTATGTCCTGTGTAGAAGGATGCCCCTCGGGCGCAATACCTCATATTAATGAGGGGAAGTTCGTGGAAATCACGATAGAGGGAAGGAAATACAGATGGGCTGATGTAGATTTCGGCAAATGCACCCTTTCCTATCACGGTGGCGACCCAAGCGTTTCTCCCTTCATCCCAAAGGCGTTTCCCGGCTACCGCTTTGATGTTAGGGAACAGAATATCTCGGAAGAAACAGCCTATAAGTTCTGCTGGCCTATGTCTACAAGGGAATGGCGAAAAACGGCGGAACATCCTTCAGGTTATATAATAGAAGGGCACTTCTACATTCAGAAGTGGGGGCAAGGAGGCTTGGGGATAGGCGCTTCTCGGGGATGTATGCGGAGTTGCTTTGACTATCTTGAGAGACATAATTTGATTGAACAAACATTCAAGAATGGACCCTTTATAAGAAGGAAAAGATGGCTTCTTGACCCCTCAGGTAATATCATAGAATGATGAAGGGAGGCAAAAATTCAGGGATGAATAAAGGAAAATTGGCACTTGCTCTAATTATGACCCTTATTTCTCCTTTCTCCTTTTCCCAACCGAGGTTGGGGAGATTCTCTCAAGTGATTTCCCAAGAGGAAGGCTATATCTGGAACATACATTATGCTGTATATGTGGAAAGGGGATTCAAGGTATTTGCCATCCTGCCTCAAAGAGGGGATGATGCTTTCGGCAAATCCCTCTATGCCGGCTTCCTCACCCTCCTCATAAATGACCAATATCTCTATGCTCTTTTCCCCCAGCCCAAAGATGGAACCGAGATAATAGAGGCTGATGAGAATCATATAATCGTTGCGAAGAGCGCCTCAACCGCTGATTTCAAGGCAAAGACCTTCTGCGAGCTCTGGATTGGCTATCCCTATCTTCGCTTTTGGGCTGAGATAGAACCGAAAAGAAACCTTCATATCCAATATGTGCTCACCGGCTACCCTTGGGCTAATATGAATGCTCCCTCTAACTGGATACTTCCACATAAAGAAATCAAAGAGATAAAGGAAGGTTTTATTTTGGCTCCGGGAAATAAACTTGAAAAAGGCTATGTAGCCTTCCATTCATCCGAGCCAGCAACCTATCTTCTCCTCTTCACTCATCAGCCCCTCTCAATCTTCAGAAACGATTCCGAAATCCGCATATCCTTCTCCGATTCCCTCCAGCCCGGCGGAAAATATACACTTCCCTCAATATATTACGCCATCTTGCCATCGGATTACAAAGCAATAAAGGATGAATTGATGGAAAAGCTTTGGCATTCCTGCTTCTCACCACCCCTGTCAATTGAAACGAAGTTCGGAAAAGATAGCAAGGGCGCCTTCCTCCAATATCAAGCCATTTTCAGAAAGGAGAGGGGAGATTTCCCTGTCAATCCCCTCAAAATCCTCCCCATCCCGCCCACTCTGAGCGAATTAGCTAAACCTTCCTTCACGATTCCCTCCTTGCTCGGCGATGTGGGTTATATAGAGGGAGAGAGGGAAAGGATTTATCTTCCCATACCACCAAATATCAATTCGCTTACTGCGAAATTTCCCCCACTCCCGAGGGAAAAGCAGGAAATCGTTGAGAATTATTTGAGGGAAATTTTGAGACATCAAAATCCCAATGGAACTTTCTCCTTCTCCCGTGGGCGTCCCTTCTATGACGGGCTCACCGCTTCCGCCCTCGTCCAGCTTTATCCCATCTTACCCTCTCCTCTTAAAGAGAATGTGGAAGAGGCTGTGAGAAGATGCTTGGATTACTGGTGGGGGAGGTTGGAGGGGGACGATAAATCTGGCATTTATTGGTTTCCCGAACCTCCGCCTTCAATTCCCCAAGTTGATTACCCCGAGATAACCTCCACTCTCCTCTATCCTACCGCCGCTTATGTTCAGCTAGTTGACAGAAAATATATATCTCAAATAATTGACAAGGCTTTTCAATTAGCTAAAACCTTGCCTTCAGCCTATGATTGGACGGGAAGCGCCTACGCCTTCCCCGGTCCCAATTACCTTCATATAATAGTTGAATCAACCGTTGGCGGTTATCTCACCTATGCGAGCTTATATCATATCTTCAATATGGCGGGAAGAAAGGATTTGGCGGACGAGCTCTTCGCAAGAGCCTCCTTTGCTTTTCGGGCGATGGAGCTTTATAGACATAGAAGAGAATACCGGGAAGATGAAATCGTTTCAGAGATTAAATGGGACAGCTTAAAGATAAAGATTGCAGTTCCCTGGGACTACACGATGTTCACTTGGTTTTCCTTTGTCCCCCTTTGGTGGCTTCCCAAGGAGGATGTTTATAATTTGTGGAATACTTTGGAGAGGGAGAAATGGTGGAAATATTACGAGAGGAGCCCCCAGCGAGCTTACGATTACGCCCATTTAATCGCAATCCATAGGTTCAAGAAGGAGGATTGGAGGAAGTATTTGGCGGAGTTTGAGGATAAGCCCTTCTCCTACGATTTCTTTGATTATACTCCCGTTTTCGCCGTCATAGCTTATCCCTGGCTCGCTATTTCAAATTAAAATTTTTAAATTTTCCATATCTTTTTCTTGGATTTATAATTCTTCTTACTATGCCTCCGAAGGGTTTCCTTTTCTCAGGCGTGAATTGCGGTTTGAAGAAGGAAAAGCCCGATTTGGGCATCATCTATTCGGAAAAGCCCGCCAATTGGGCTGGTGTATTCACGACAAACGCTTTCAAATCAGCCCCCGTCATAGTTTCGCAGGGGAAAATGGACGAAAAAGTTAGAGCCCTCGTCGTTAACTCGGGAAACGCTAATGCGGGAACGGGGAAGGAAGGAATCTCCGATGCGGAGGAGATGTGTGCGGAGGTAGCGCGAAGGCTGGGAATAAGGGAAGAGGAGGTGCTCGTAGCCTCAACCGGCGTCATAGGGGAGAGGCTTCCGATGGAGAAAATCAAGGATGGGATAAAGAGGGCGGTTGAGCAATTATCCCCCGATAACTTTTCCAAATTCGCGGAAGCGATTATGACAACCGATACATTCCCGAAAATCGTGGAGAGGGAATTGGATGGCGGGAAAGCTTTCCTATTGGGGATTGGGAAAGGGGCGGGGATGATTCATCCCCAAATGGCTACGATGCTTGTCTTCCTCTTAGCCGATGCGGATTTCCCATCACATCAGCTCAAAGAATGTCTCAAAAAAGCGGTTGATGTCTCCTTTCATTGTTTAAGCGTTGATGGGGATACATCAACGAACGATTCCGTTTTCCTTTTAGCTAATGGTATGAGCGAGATGGATGATGTCATCTCTTTCCAGCAGGCTTTGAATGAAGCCTGTGTTGATTTGGCGAAGATGATAGCGAGGGATGGAGAGGGAGCGACAAAGCTGATTTTGATAAAGGTGATGGGAGCGAAAAGCAAGGAGGAGGCGAGAGGAGTGGGGAGAAGGATAGCGGTTTCCCCTCTGGTGAAAACAGCTTTCTTTGGCGCGGACCCAAATGTGGGACGCATCCTCTGCGCTATAGGGAACTACCCCTTTGAGACACCTCCTCTTGTTGATATATTTATCGGGGGTGAAAAAGTCGCGGAAAATGGGGTGATTATAAAATTCGATAAGGAGAAGATGCGAGAATTTATGAAAGAAAATAGGGAGATAGAAGTGGAGATAGAGCTGAAGCGAGGGAATTCATCCGCCATTGTCTATACTTGCGATTTATCCTATGATTATGTAAAGATAAACGCTGAATACACAACATAAGGAGGAAAAATGGAGGATTTGAAGAAAAGAGCAGAGGTTTTGATTGAAGCCCTTCCCTATATAAGACGCTTTTGGGGAAAGAAGATTGTGATAAAATACGGCGGTTCAGCTATGGAGGACCCATCTCTCAGGGATGAGGTATTGCGAGATGTTCTCCTCCTTCATTATGTGGGGATGAAAGTTGTTCTTGTTCACGGAGGAGGAAAGGAGATAAGCGAGTGGATGAAGAGATTGGGCAAAGAACCCGTTTTCGTTGATGGGCAGAGGGTAACCGATGAGGAATCGCTGGAGATAGCGGAGATGGTGCTTACGGGAAAGACAAATAAGGATTTGGTGGCGAGGCTGTGGAAGCTTGGTGGAAAGGCGGTAGGAATATCTGGGAAGGATGCCGGCTTTCTCATAGCTAAAAGAAAGGAGGGGTTGGGGGAGGTTGGGGAGATAGAGAGGGTTGACCCTCACATATTGGATGTGCTAATGGATGATTCATATATCCCCGTCATATCCTCAATCGCGATGGATGAGGAAGGGAAGGGGTTGAATGTCAACGCCGATGCGGCTGCTGGACATATAGCAGGGGCAATAAACGCCGAGAAGCTGCTGATTTTGACTGATGTTAGGGGTGTTTTAGAGAGGGAAGACGATGAGGAGAGCTTGATATCGGTGATAAATTTCAGGGAATTGGATGGAATAATAGAGAAGGTGGGAGGCGGGATGAAGCCGAAGCTATTAGCTTGCAAGATAGCCCTTCTCAAGGGCGTGAGAAGCGCTCATATAATAGATGGAAGATTGCCCCATTCCCTCCTAATGGAAATATTTACGGATAAGGGCTTGGGAACGATGATAGTTAAGGATTGACCACTTGCGAGGGCTCCCTTCGGGAGCCCGAACCTGCTGTCATTGTGAGCCCGCCAAAGGCGGGCGTGGCAATGACAAATAGGGTGAGGATTCACAATAGAGACGAGATTGCCACGCCTGAATGCTAACGCATTCAGGCTCGCAATGACAGAAATGTTGTCCCTCGCAATGATAGACTGACCTGTCATTGCGAGGCTTCCCGCAAGGGAAGCCGTGGCAATCTCATTCCCTTAAGAGTGTATTTATCTTTAAAAAAACGAGATTGCCCCGCCTGAACGCCGGAGGCGTTCAGGCTCGCAATGACAGAATGGTTCGGGCTCGCAATGACAGAGAGGAGTAAGGTCTCTTTGGAATTTAAAGAAAAAATCTATATTTACTCTTCAAAACTATCCATCGAAACTCCCAAATTCAAGAGGATAACCTCTAAAATCCTCCTCTTCTTCTCCTTATTCTCCTTCGTATCGGGAGCGGAGATGTTCAGCTGGTTCAAAATAAACCCTCCCTTCCCTCTCGGATATCGCACCAATCCTCCCACATTATCCAGCGGATAAACCCTCCCTTTATACCAATCGGGAAGCTCCCTTATTATCCTCACATTATCTATTCCAACGAGGGGCATATTTTGATGCTTCCTCACGCTTCTCACTATGAACGATATGCTTTCCTTCGCCTCTTTCCCCTCCAAATTTATCCATTTCGGCGCCATCGCATCGGGAAGCTCCGTCGTCAACACTTTCTTCCCATCTATTTGAATCTCCAAATCCTTTATCGTATCGTAATAAGCATTGTTCCAAATCTCTATACCCTTAATTTTCGCAGGAACGGGCAATCGGAAAGTGAAGGGAGGCGAGCCCTCAGCACCCCAATCTCCATACCATATCTGATAGATATAGCGCCAGAAATCGTGCCCCGTCATTCCGTTCACTAAATTATAAGGGTCGTGGTCATCCTTCCTTGGACGATACGGTCCCTCCGGCTGATTGGGAAGCTTGCAGAAAGGCGCTATATCCTCCCCATCAACGCAATAAGTGTATACATTTTGCGAGAGCCACTTGTCCCCGAACATTATCTCCTCATCCGTATACTGAAGGACATCACAATTGCCCAACCCCTCGTTCAGTGGGTCCCTGTTCAGGGAAACCCTCTCCAAGCGAAACTCCCTTATGAGATGCTTCGTTCCAAGCAGTTTGTTGAAATAATCCAAACCCTCTGGCGTCAATCCCCAAAGCATTATCCAACCACCCTTGTTCAGGAAATCATCTACTTTCCCCTTACTGGCGAGGAGCTCTCCCAACCTATTCTTATCAGCCTCAACTATTAGAACAACCGAAGATTGCGATAGCGCCTCGCTCAGGCTCTTTACCTCCTCTATCTTATTTCCATTTGATTTGAGGAAATTCAACTTTTCCTCAGAAACATAAGCGAGAAGCCTTTTCTCCAGCGGTTGATATGAATCAGCGTATTTTATGAGATTCGCAAAGAGAATTTGAGCGGAAGGCTCGATATCCAACTTCTCCCCAATTTTGAGCTGAGAGGCTAATAGCACTCCCTTCCCAAGCGGTATCTCAAGGAGGCTCGCGAAGTCCAATCCCGGACCGCACACGACCAAAGAGCGCGCCTTTCCCGCGGGCTTCTCCCAAACGAACTCCGCAGTGGGGAAATCTCCCGCCCAACAGGAGAAATCCTCCTGCTCCAAATTGGAAAATATCTGGGGAAAAACGCCAAGGGGGAAATTATAGCTCGCCTTATGGGGGGTTGGCTTCAAATTCAGCGAGCCAATCATCTTGATTGGATTCCTCTGCTCAAGACAAATGACCCTAACCCCTTTCGCCACCAAATTAGAGAGAAAATCGGAATTCGCCATATCGGAGGATAGGGAATTGGGAGATATTATCAAAATTGAGGGAAAGCTTTTAATCTCTTCAAGCGAGCCAATCGGCTCGGGAGAAATCCCCAACTTTTTCAAATAATCAACCAGCTTGTTGTCAATGGGGAAGACATAGAGAGGATGCTTGATGGAGATGCCCTTAAGAGGAGGGAAGATGGAAAGCAGCTTGACATCTTGAAATCCTTTCTCTCCTTCCCGACTGACGCTAAGGGTCAAGTTCGCCGTTGTTTTCTTATCCACTTTGGGCAAGCTAAACGATATCTTCATCTCCTCGCTGAAACCCGGCTCTATATTCAAGCTCTTCTCCTCGCCCGCTATCCTCTTATCCCCTATCTGAACCTGCCAGGAGAACTTTATCGGCTTTGAGGAAAGCGTGTCATTGAAAACCTTGACCGTTCTCACCACCTTATCTCCCGAGAAGAACCTCCAATTCTGCTCCCTGACGAAAACAGCTAAAGGTGAGAGCGTCCTCCAGCATTCGGGGAAATCGTCCATTCCTATCCAAGGACAGAGGATGGCTACATCGTTCCAGCGATAAGCCTCCAACAATAAATTCACGAATTTGGCATATGCTCGCTTGGCATAGTAGCGTCCTTCAAAGACCTTATCTCCGCCTATCCAGGCGTGGTCGGCGTTTTTGCCAGAGAAAAATGTCATCTCACCCATAGCCAATGGTCTCTTCCTATCCCAATACCAACTCATCTCCTCCACATATCTGTCGAATTTCAGTTCATAGGCTCCCTCGGGATATTCATCCCACTGGGCTTCCGGATAATGGAGGCAATTTATATCGGCGCTCTGGTCCCTCAAAGCACCGCTTCCATCAAGGAAAGAGGGGCGTGTGGGGTCGTAGGTCTTCGCCACCTCAATCAATCCCTTAAGATGGCTTTCCATCTTATCCATTATATGCCTATAGGCGAGACGCCCATTTATGAAGCCTATCTCGTTTTCAAGGCTATAGAAGAAGATGGAAGGATGATTGCGATAGGCAAGGACGACCTGCTGAATGTGCTCGCGGAAGTTCTCCCATAAGAGGGGATTTGATAGGTCGTAATTTATGAACATCCCATCTATCATCGTTGATAGGCGTCCGGGAATGCCATGAGCGTCAGTCCAGTTAAGCTGATACCTTCGGGAACCGAAGAAGCGCCTCAACCTGAGGTCCTCGCTGAATCTCTCAAACCTGTTGTTTCCCTTCTTAAAATGCTCCAGCATCTCCTCCGGCGTCCTCCCCTTAAAGCCATCCAGCAGATTCCAGAAATTGTATCGCAAACCGTTAACCCTGATATATATCCCATCTATCGTTATCTCTCGAAAGCCGAAAGTCGTCTCCAATTCATCTATTAAATTTCCCTCCCCTAACAATCTCGTGCGAAGGCGATAAAGATTAGCTGGGTCATCGCCCGGCCACCATAGCTTCGCATCCTTCCATTCCGATGAGATTTGACATTCAATGGAACCATTGGGAGGAATCTCTATGTTTTGAGCGGGAAATCTCTTCTCTATTTCCTTCGTTTTATCAAAGACCGCTTCCGATTCAAGGGAGATTCGTTTTGGGGCATCAGCATTGCTCTTCAATCTCAGCTCAGCCGTGATTTTCCCCTCTTTAACGCTCGTCTTTATGAACACATCGTCAACATAAACCTCACCCGCAACGATGAGGGAAACGGGGTCAGTTATTCCGCATTCAGTTCCATCAGCATCTCCCTTCGTGGAGGGATAAATGGGGGCGACGAAACGGATGCTTCCGAAGTTCTGAATGGGGATATTTCTCATCCTATTCAAAGACGATTTGTGGAATTGGGAATCTATGGCATACCAGGCATCCTTTAACCCTATCAATATCTCGTTTACCTCGCCCGGCTTGACTGCCTTCGTGATATCCATCCTCCAGGGAACGCGCGTGCTCTTATGCCAACCGATGAAGACTCCGTTCACGATAACCGAGGCTATCCAATTCGTCCCCGAGAAATCCAAAATGAAACTCTTTCCCGATAGCTCCTTGGGTATCTCCACCCTACAGCGATACCAAACCCTATGCGCCATATTCAAAGCGGGATGGGAATGGAGATTGGAAGGGACATTTATGCCACGCCAATGGGGTTGGGGCGGAAGCTCTCGAAGAGGTTCATAGGTTCCCTTATCCATATCCAAATCGTCGTATCGGCAAACCTGCCACAATCCATTTAGTGAAAGCTCTCCCCTTTTCCCTTCCTTTATCCTCTCCAAAGTCTCGTCGGAGAAACGAAAGATATTTTCCCTTGCCTTGACATCCAACTCTCCGTTAGGCTCCTCGCCCGGCTTCAAGTTCCCATCGGGAACCCAATCCCCCTTCACGAACGCTATCGCATCTATGGCGAGGAGGAAGCGTCCATCGGGACCGGGACGATTGGCAACTATCGTCAATCTATGACTACCTCTTGAAAGGAAAACCTCCCCTCCCTTGAACCAAGCCACCTCATACCAGGGACCCAACTCAGTCAAATTGGTCGTCAGCTCATCCGATTTTATCTCTCGCTTCTCTCCCTCATCTATCTGCCAAATAAGGGGAGCCCTGACGAATTCATAGCCCAGCCTAATCCAAAAATTGTAATTTCCCTCTTCCTCAACTTGAAAGTCATAGACGAGACGCAACCCCTCTCCCAATTTGCCTGCCGATACATCCTCCTTGCTCAGCGTTTTCACCAGCCAAGCCCCCTCGCTCAAGACATCGCTGACTTTAGCAACATCAAACTGCTGATTCGCCTCGCTCGGCTTCTCCCCCTCAAGCCAGACGAATGCCTGGGGATAGGCGGAAATAGTTAAGACAAGGAAAAGAAAAATAAAAATCTTTTTGAGAAACGACATTCTCTGCACCTCCGTTGAAATTTTACCGATTGAAAGGGATATTAAACAAGCATAGAATTTACTCTATGACGCCGAAGGAAAGGATTATCTCCGCTTTCAAGGGCACTCCCGATAGGACGCCAATCTTTGAGAGGGAGGTCAAGTCTCCCAGCGTTAGGGAGATCTTGGGCAAGCCCTCCGCGGTTGACGATTTCCCCTATAGAATGGAATTCCTTGAAGCGGGAGATTGGGAGGGATTGATTGAGGAGATGGCGGAAGATGCAGTCAAGGTGGCG
>Ga0209225_1003046_pt1 | contig 14390 bp, 21 predicted proteins | sample WasSprMetagenome_FD_184732 | JGI IMG/M metagenome (GOLD analysis project Ga0209225, IMG submission 184732) | Sulfidic aquatic microbial communities from Washburn Spring, Yellowstone National Park, USA - WS (SPAdes) (version 3) | ecosystem: Environmental > Aquatic > Thermal springs > Hot (42-90C)...
ACCTCATGAAGCTTGTCGAAGAGGATAAGATGAGCGATGTTGATGCCCATGATGATATAGTCAGGCTCGATTATCTGGAAAACCATGAAAGAGAGCTTGAAGGTCTGTTAAAGGAGCTGGAAGGGCAAACTCATGAGCATAGATGAGCTATACTTCAGGCTTGCAAGCAATAGAGAAGGAATTCAGATGCGATAATATCTATCGATCTAAGGAGCGATAGATTGAGATTTTGTGGACAGCAGCTTCCTTGATATCTGGTTCTCAAGAAGAATCCCAGTAAAGTATGCTTTTCACTGGGAACGTAGGAGCGTGAATGGAACATAGGTGGGATAATGCTGCCCATAGAAGTGCAGCGAATGTAGATACTTATCCGCATCACTTTCATGAGGGTTATCAATCAAACATAAGGCCATTTGAACCAAAGAGCATATGGGAGGACACCTTAAGGGAAATCTTAAACTATATTAGGGATAAAATTAAGCACTCTCCTTCTTCTCTTCTTTAATCCCTAGCTGATTAAGCCTCCTCATTCAAATTATCGGGTTAAAATACGCCAGCTCTTCTTTGACTGCTTTCGAATATATAAAATCATTCCAGTGCATAGTTACATACTAGCAGTTAAGCATAATGCGATAATTTTTATGCAGGCACAATGTAGGATGTCCAGCGAGCAGCTAAAATCATAAAGGATGATAAAAAAGCAACGAAAAACTTGATTGGCTTGAGGACATGTATTCGATTTCAATTGAGCGAAGGGAAATAATAAGACGTGAAATATCGACAATAGAGTTGATAAAAGACGTCGGGTTTGCAGATATACACAAATACCAGAGAGTTGAGGGAGGCAGCATACCTCTTGAATACCTTTCTGATGCAAAAACTGCCGTTGTTTACACCGCCAAGATGGATGAAGTAGTGCGCACATTCGGTAAATGGTATGTAGCAAGCCTCAACAACTTTTTAAAGCGGACAAATGGAAAGGTCGCTGGAATTCTTGAAAAACATGGATTATATGGTCGTGGAATAATTGATGAACGAATTACCAGCAGGTTAATAGGCAAGGTGTCATTTCGCCAGCTTGCTGTCCTAGCAGGTTTGGGCACAATAGGGAGAAATACATGTCTGTTGCACCCAAAATACGGTCCAAATGTCCTGATCGGCACTGTTCTTACAAATTCATATATACCACCTGATGAGCCATTGAACAGGGAGCTTTGCTTAAATTGCGGGATATGCATCGATAAATGTCCTGTGAAAGCAATAAGCAGGAGTTCTTTTGATAGATGGAAGTGCAAGAACAGGCGAAAAATCTTGGGCAGGGGATGTGGAATACAATGCATTGTCTGCTGCCCTGTGGGTCTAAACTCATTTAGAGGTGCACAAAGTTTCCTCATATGACAGCATACAGGAAACTGGTTGCTCGCGTGCTTCTCTTCGCGTGCTTATCGAGCCTTTGATTGGCTTTAATCTTAGCTGCAAACTCGTTCTCATTAGCAAAAAATTGCAATTCTCTAAGAGAAGGCAAGCTTATGTTTTTTCCGTGAATATCTTTCTTTCCGCTTCTTTCCATAGTAGGTAAGTATCATTCAATGCTAAAATCTCATCGCTAGTCAAATTGTGGATTTCAGGCTTCTCATTCACTATCTTTACAGTCCATATATCAATCGGTTCGCCCAATCCGAAAGCTCCTATTTCTATAGCATCTTTTATAATTCTGTAAGCTAGAACTTTCCCTTTTTCCACATTTAGCTCGGGATTGTAGTAATCCTTGATAAATGCATGGGCAAAGGTATCCCCAATCCCAGTACATCCGTATCCCAGTTCTTCTAGGAATTCCTCCCCGCCATCAGGCAGAATGTGCCATATTCTAAACTTCTTCTCTCCTTTATCGTAAAATACAATTAATATGTTTGCCACTGGCGCTCCCTCTTCAGTACCGTGGAAATCCTTATGCCTTTCACGTTCATATTTGTTTATTGAAAAGATTAGGTGACGTATTTTATCCCTGACTGAAATAAGTGTTACCTTCCCCTCAGGGCTCCTCTCTTCAATGGGAGCATTCAGGCCTTCTTCAGAGATCAGCTTTCCGAATTTCCTAACTTCCTCCATACATCTTTGAATTACACCAATGGTACCAGCTGCACCAAATAATAGATCTTCAATCTTGTATATCTTTTTATATTTTTGCCTTATTGGACCGCCTGAGGAGAAGGAAGTAGCCTGTCCATCCGATGCAAAAACTAATCCATCTTTACATTTAATTGCTATAATGAGGGTCATTTCATTAACACCTCTAAATTTATAATGGATTTTTTAGCGTACTCTGGATACTTATTGTAAACATACTGCAATAACTCAAAAATACTTTTTCTAGTAATTAATTTCTTTATCTCCAAAATACCTTGAGCTAATTTTTCATCCATGGCTTTTGAGATTTCTCTGATTTTACCCCTTCCTAAGGGAGTAATCTTATAATAGAACCACCTCCCTCCAGAAGGAACTTGGGTGATAAGCCTCTCCTTACTTAAAAGCTCAAGATCTTGGTAAACCTCAAAACTACAAGGGCCGTAAAGATAGGGCTCGAACTCGTAAAAATCTTCAAGTTTAAGCTCCTGCTTGATGAGAAATAGGCCCTTCATTATCTGGATAGGGCTTAAAAGCTCCAAGTTTTCTACCGGCACATAGATGAAGTATAGTAATATGTCCCTTTTTTCCATTCTTCCCCCTCTCCTAATTGTTTTAACTTAACTCTTCCTCATAAAGTTTTCTGAGGCCTGAAACTCCTCAGCTAGCTCTTCTTTAACTGCTTTTTCATTTACTTTCACGTTCTTACCTCCAGACTTGTTATCGACCTTGATTGGAGGATCCATATTTTATTCTTCATTATACACCACTCTATATCCTGGGGAAATTTAAAAACTTTTTCGACATTCAAACAAATCAAAGCAACCTCCTTTAAATCTTTATCACTCAGGCAGAATTCCTCCATTTCTTCTTTTTGAGCCTCCTTTTTTATAACACCACTCTCAGATGGAACTATCAATATTTTCTTTCTTCCAAGAGCTTTCTTAACGATCTCAAGGTTTTCTTTGTTCAGGATGTAGAGATCTGGTGTGATTGAGCCGGAAACAAGGCTTTCCCCAAGGCCCCATGTAGCTTCTATGATCATCAATTTTCTATCCCCGGTATCAGGATGAGCGGTAAATGTCACCCCGGCTATTTCCGCTGGTATCATTTCCTGGACAATAACAGCCATTCCCTCCAAGTGAGGCAACCTTTTCCTTATCCTATAAATCACTGCCCTCTCATTAAAAAGCGAGGCCCAACATTTCTTTATGCTCTCTAAAACCGGGCTTGCTTCAGCCCTTACGTTCAAGAAAGTGTCATGCAATCCTGCGAATGAGGATTTTAAGCTATCCTCACCCACTGCGGAAGACCTCACCGATACGAATTTTGCATTCAACTTTCTTAAACTGCTTTCTACTTCCAAAGAGATATCCCTTGGAATTTCTCCATTAACAATAAAGTCCCTTATTTCCCTGCTTTTCTCCTGAAAATTTCCCTCGTTGATTTCAGAGCTCAATTTTTCTATCTTTTCCGTTAATTTATTGCCTTCCAAAAACCTGAAGAACGCCTGAGATGTTACAATAAAACCTTTGGGAACGTTAAACCCATTTTTCATGAGAATAGTCAAAGAATATCCCTTTCCTCCGAGCTCTGAAACTCTTGGCTCCTTTATTTCATTCAAGAACCTTATAAACATCATGTCCATCCTACATCACCTCCTTTTCACATGTTAGATTACGGTTTTAATACAGTTACCAGCCAATCTATTAACCTATCAATTCCAATCATTCCAAGCAGTGTAACAATGGTGGTGAAAGCTGCTAGAAGTATCTCAATCCTTCGTAATCTTTCCTGTAATTCTAGGTTATACCGCTTTGATAATAAGTCTTCTACATCCTTTAGATTGCTAAGGAGTGACTGCTCAAGCTTATTAATACCGAAAGTTTCTTTGCATTTTTCAAGAATTATACTCCCCCTTTTAGTACTTATGCTTGTAAGCATTTCATAAGTAACTAGAACTCTGCTAACCTCGGTCTTTAATTCTTCTAATTCTTTAACAATTTTTCTCAGCTCTTTAGATTTTCTAGGTAAACTTTTTACTTTTTCTAATTCTTCGAAAATTATTTTATTGAAAAAGTGGAGAAGCACTTCAAAAATTTTCATTGTTTTTACAATTTCAAAATAAAAGTCTATTGGAAGCGGTCCACCTATATAACAAAACATATTATGATAGTTTATAAAGATAATATCACTATTATATATGGATAAATTTTCATGAACTCCTCTTCTTGTATTCTCTTTTCTTATATCCCAGTACCGCAATGTCCGCCGAACAGCAATAGCGAAAAGCTCTCGTGAATATTCTTGAAAATAATCTTCATAATTATCAAATAATGGACTAAGAGAGCGCGGATGTATAATAGAAAATGTTGGATAAAATTCTATTTCTTCTCTGTTTTTCTGTAAAATTTTCAATATAATATCTTTTAATGTAAGTCTCTCAGAATTCATCAAAATAAGTTTTCCGTCAAAATCTGAAAGGGCATTAGTTAAGACCAATAAGTGATCTGTAGTATACTCTCCGTCCAGCTGTAATGTTATGCAAGATGCGATTACTTTCTGCTTATTGGCAGGATATACCCATATTTTTATTTGAAGTTTCCTATGTAATAGATTTTTTTCTTTAATAAATTGTTCAAGTACAGAGTTTTTGACGGATTCTTTTTCCCACGGGATTGAGCGAAACGAATTTTCATCTATTCCTAAAATTTGTAGAGGTGGGAATGTTTTCATATATACTTTTTTAATCACACTGAAATACCGATTATGAAATAGTCTCTTAAGATAAATATCATTCTCAATATGAGTATCAATTTCCCAGTTTTTGATGTCTAAATCGCCTTTTAAAATACCCAAGCAGAGAAAATGAATCGATACATCTTTAAAAATCAAATGTCTATTAGAATCCATTTAGGCGCATCACCATCCTCATTATTTCATTCTTTTTGTTTATAATTCTTGGATCAAATAGTTTTTTAAATATCTGGACTCGCATAGAAAAAGGGAGTTCTCTCGTATTTTTCATTACGTCGCTTATCCAATTATATGGCTCTTCTTTTCTCTTAATTCTTAGATAAAGCTCCTCTGAAGGTTTCCAGTCTTCTCCTAAAATGTCCATAAATGGCTTTAATACCCAAAAATCTCCTTCTAAGAATTTACTCATAAGACTGTATTTATCCATTTGAGATACCTCTTGAATTGCTCTTTGTATTGATTCCTCGATCGATGACAACAGACGTTGAAGGGCGTCTACTTCTAATGATATTTCCTTTTCATCCACTATGATTGATGTATATATAAGCTTCGATCCTAATACATCGGTTGTACGAATCCTACCTAGTACGTCAAATTTTAAATCCATATCATTAGGATATACTGTAAAAAGTCTTATTTTTTCAAAAGATAAAGTACTGGAAAAATGCCAAAAAGAAGGTTTTAAATTAAAGAATTCTCTTACCATTAATTTACCGAGAGGAGTGTCGTAAGGGCCATGAAATTCTTTTCCATAAGATGGTCTACAAAAATATAAAAACTCAATATAACCAAGGAGTCCCACTATAATACTAGAAATAAGTCTACGAATTAAAAAGGGATTCGTTGAATCAGATACGTTAATGAGATTTACATTTGAAATTTCCTGAGCTACTCTCTCCTCATTCCATATAAGATTCCTACCATCTTCGCAAAAAGGATTTCCATTCCTCAATAAGTTTATTATTTCCAGTAATTTATAGGCGACTCTCGTCTTAAGTACTGCTTCATTTTCATTTGAAGAATCATCCATAAAATTGTACATAAGATGAATAATTTTAGATGGATAACCAAATAAAGAAGAAATATCATTAATACTAAAGTTATTTGCTTCCAAGAAATTGAATATCCTATTTAACCGATAAGCAAGTTCTTTGCTTCCAAAGTAAATAATTATAAATGGATTAAAAACAGGGTGTGGCCAAATATCAGTTGCCGGTTCCTTACTTCGGGTGGCAAGCGTTATTGCCATTATCTCGCAAAATTTATCAAGAAGGTTATTATTATTGAGAAAGTTATTATTGATATACATATATGCACCCCTCATCTCCATCTACAAACACGTCCATACCATCTTTTAATAGATTTATAGCATTCTCAGCTATTACGCAAGGAATTCCTAGCTCTCTTGCTATAACTGCACCATGAGATGTCACTCCACCATGTTCCATAATAAGTGCTTTAGCATGTAAAACAATAAATATATCAAAAGGAGAGAGGAAAGGAACAACTACAACTTCGACCTCTTCTGCCAGAGGACTATTTCTTCCTTTGTTTGCTACTATATATACTTTTCCCCGATATTTTCCTCGTGAAGCTCCAATTCCTTTTATGAGCAATTTAGGCCTTACATTGTCCAAGATTTCACCTTTGATGTAGTTTATTTAAAGGTAAAACTTCTAACTCAGATGGAACTATTATCTTTCCATCATAATATTTTTTGGCTTCCTCAATAAGTTTTGTTGGATCCTTTCTATACTGAGGCATGGGATGTACTAAAGCCAACATTTGAACTTTTGCATCGTTTGCTGCTCGACCGGCTTCTTCAGCAATTCCATGCTTTGTTAGCTCAGCAAATTTTTTTATTTCTTTTGTACCAAGAGCTTCATGTACTAATATATTAGATTCTTTTGCAAGCTCCACTAATCTTTCATCATATATAGTATCTGAGGAAAAGGTAATCTTTGTAGAACTGAGTTCAAAGCTCACGCCTATCGTTGGTACGGAGTGAGTAACTGGAGTAGTAGTTATTTTTATTCCTTCAAATTCAAAAACTTTTTTCTCTGTGTTGCTGGCCTCTAAATTTTCAAAATTAAACATTGGGTACCTTCCTGGTGGGTGGCAAAAACGAAACATATCCATTACCCCCTTGTAAACCTCCGGAAGTGCAATTATTGGGATGACATCTGGACCTTTTCTGCCTTCTATGGCACGTTCTACAAAATTAGAAAAAGCGAAATATGGAAATCCTAAGGTATGGTCAGTATGAGAATGCGTCAATACTACAAAATCTATATCAGTTACAAAGAGTCCTGCTCTATACATTTGTTTAATAGCACCAGGACCCATATCTAAGAAAATTTTTTTCCCTTTTAAAAATAAGATGAAATTTGTAGTTTCATACTCAGCGGTCTGACCGGAGCAATTACCTAATATTATTATTTTATCTTCTTGATTCATTTTTTCTTTCCCGTTCATAATTCATCCCCTCTTCTTTAAGATTTATAACGCTTGGCTGGGATACTCTTCTAGTGTGGATATACCTTCCGGAGGTATTTAAAACTTAATTCTATTTTCATACAATTTTGCAGGTTTGCTGATCTGACCATCATCTAGGCTAGCTCGCACGGCTTTTCTGAAGGTGTTTCTATTCTTTTGATTCCTCCTTTAAATGGGCTGTCATAACCTTTTTCCTACTTGCACCTTTGCGCATGCATGCTAAGCGACCACTCGCCAGATCCAGATCACTTCATTTAAACCTATGGGTTTTAGCGTACAGACTTAAGCTATTTGGTGCTAAAGCCCTGCTTATAACGATCTTGCTGCCCAAGAGGGTTATTGAAGAGCTCGAATCAAAGGGATTTGAGTACAGTTAATGTTATTAGCGCTCTTAGAGATGGACCTGCACACAATTGTTTAAGCGTGATTTTCAAAATCCGATAGATATATAAATGAGCAGCTCTATCGTTGCCAAGCCAGATATCTCAGCCGCTGAGGAGGTTGATAGAAGCCTTGAGACACCTTATCCTGGATGAGCTGAGGCGCATTAAAGCTGAGAAGGTTATTATTTTGTCCAAGTATAATGTAAAGAGCTTTGAGGATCTCATGAAGGTTGTCGAAGGGGATAAGGTGAGCGATGTTGATTCTCATGATGATATAGTCAGGCTAGATTATCTGGAAAACCGTGAAAGAGAGCTTAAAGGCCTGTTAAAGCTGGAAGAGCACTCATGAGATAGATGATACTCAGGTGAAAAACTGGAGAAGGTTCAATGTAACAAAAGTAAAAATAGATCATTAAGATGTTTCAGATGATCCTCTAGATTAGGAAGAAAGGCAGGCTTAAGCATGTCACTCCTCCATCGCACTTCCTGAACTCGGACACATCCACTGTTCTGTATCCCTCCTCAGTTTCTCAATTTTGGATATCCTTCGGACATGAGGATCCTGTTCTCACCAAGATAGAGAACATTTGCAGCATAGGCCTCCTCCAAAGGCACTCTAATCTGCTTGAAACCCCTAAAATACTGAGGATCCACAAGCTCTGGAACTATCACAACCGTTTTCATTGCCGATATAGTTTACTGTGGAGAGCAGGTGAAATACCTTTTCTGTTGGTACTGCGATAACCTCTTGTTTAAAGAATGACTTAAGGGCCTCAACTCCCTTGATATTGGTCCTGGTGGTGAGGCCGACAAAAACAACAGCATCGGTGACCATCACATCACCTCCCTCAAGAGTTGCTGGTGCCTCAACATTTACAGTAATGAAACCGAGCTTTTCAAGGAAATTCTGATGCTTGCCTCCTCACCCCTCCTGCTCGGCTCCCCGAATCTGGAGATGAGCGCTTTTCTGCTTGGAGCCCTTATTAATGCGGTGTCCTGTATGAAGACAGAATCTGGGAATCCATCAAGACTTGGCAGCTTTTTAACCTCAATTCCCTCTTCCTGCAGCGCATTCACATAGTCCTCATGCTGTCTGAGAGCTAAATTCAGATCAACAGTGTTTCTAAGCGGGTGAGTTGAGACACATCTGGGGAATTCACGTGAGGGTGGCCTCACCAGCACGGTGTTGAAGAGCTCTTTAATGTGTTCATGGCTCGTAGACATAATCACAGCGATCATTGAGAAAGTAAAAAATCTTTCTAGTGAGCTTTAACTTTTATGAAAGTAGATTCCCAGCCCTCAGTAATCTTCCACGGTGGTTGCCCTCTCTGTTGGCCTTTTCCAGAAGTTCTTCATCCTCGGTAATGAGAAGTATTTCTGGATTGTGCAATGTAAAGATATGATGCATCATAGAAAGTCGCCAGATCAGCATCATGACACCTTTGCATCTTCCTCAACTTTTCGAGATTCATTAATTCAAGGTAGCCAGATTTACACTCTATCCAGAGCTTCTGCTGATCTTTAAGAAGAACTCCTTCCATACGAGTTACCAGCTCATAAACCGCTAGATCTATCATGCCCTCAAGAAGTTCCACTATTTTCCCTTTTCTAAACAGAATGCCTATCGAGCTTGCATCTAGGACTTCTACCTCTCTTTTCTTGCCTTCTTTATCCGATTAACGATCTCCTCCTCAGGGATTCTGGAGAAGAGCTCTCCAACCCTCTTTGCAGCCTCCTTAGCTTCTTTAATTTTCCTCTTCCTCAGCTCCTCCTCGAGAGCCCTCCTCAGGACATGGCTTATGTTGATCCCATGCTTCTCGGCCTCCTCCTTGAGCTCCTTTGGAATTCTTACGGTTACTGTAACACTCATCATGTAATGCTGAAACTGTAGAGCATATAAATATTTCGCTCAAAATTGTGGATATATATTTCTGTAAGTCATTAAAGCACTCCTGAACTAGGGTGCTGAAATAATGCCTGAAATAGATATATAGAGCTCTCAGTATCTATGAAAAAGTGAGAATTGACCGATCTACTATCCAAATCGAACTGAGATCCAATTTCCACAATACGGACAACGATAATATCGCCAGGTCTCCCCCCACCCCTTTTCGTGTAATCCTGGTAATACGTCTTCTACACGATAGTAATATCCATCAGAGTATTTAGGAAGTGCAATTTGAATCAGGTTACAGCACCAAGGACAATTTATCCACTCTATACCGGCAGTAGCATAAGGGGGCCAAACTATTTCTCCAGGGATTATTTTTACAGAGCCGGTGCATCTTTCCACCGCTCTCTGCCATTTTTCAATAGGTTCGGAGGAAAAAAGCAATCTTAGAAGCTTTTTTCCCCATCCTTCCCCCATTTTACCCACCCTAGGTTCTTATAGCATTAGAGAATTAATAAACCTTTTCGATTACATACCTCAAATGCCTAAGTTTATAGGGCTCTGCCTTTAGAATTCCAGAACCGATCCTATCTCCCATTCTAACTTGAATCAATTCTTCGATATTTTCCTTTCCAACTTTCCTCAATAACCTTCTTACTGGACTTTTCCCGTCCCCCTAGGTTGTTTCAAGTTAGAGAGATGAAAAATAAATTTATGGTGCACCCCGCCCGCTGCAGCATCGTTATAATATTATAGATATACAGTTGTTGTGTGTCCTAGAGAGAAGAACTGAGGACGTGGAGTTAAATCCCATCTATTCCCGTGAGATTCTTGTTTTAGGGATTCTCTTTGTGAGATTCAGGAGACTGTGACAAATGGACTTTTAATATCACTAACACCTTTCAATTCTCATTGTGAGATTCTAAATATTCTGAAAGGCATTGTGGCTTTGTTCTTGCTCTTTCAATTCTCCTTATGAGATTCCTATTCTCCCGAAAATGTCAAAAGGTCAAATGGCAAAACTTTTCAACTCTCATTGTGAGATCCAAAAGATATAAAAAGGCGATCCCGTCGCTCCAAGAGTTCTTTCAACCCTCTTTTTTGGACTCCGACAGACGCTTCAAGAGCTCACATAGTTTAGCTTCCGCTCTCTTTTTATCCCGCCCACCAATAAATACAAACGAGGACCCGAGGACTATAAGAATTCCACCAATCACGTACGCAGGAATCGTCGAAAAACTTAAGATAGCCACTCCTATCGAGATAAATACAAGCCAACATCCTCAAAGTGTCTGTTATTCCCTATTTCCTCCTGAAGACGCTCGATGTGCTCATCACAACATGCCATATCAACCCCTTTAGTCCTGATTCTTCCACCTTATTAATTTTTGTCTCCGGACTCAGACTCTAAACTGGAGTTTGAGTTGGCGGGGCGAGGGAACCTTCTTCATTAGTATACTTATCACCATAATAATAAGTTTATAATAGAGGAACATCTACCAGCACAAAGCCCATATTAGACCATACGATCTGAAATGTACATTAGGTTTGTAAGTACAGAAAGGCTTATAACCTAAATCTGTTACTGTACTGTATGATGGAGATTTTCAATATACTGGAAGAAGAAATTCTGAATAAATTTCCTTGTAAGAAGATAGAGAAAAAGATTTTGAGAGAATTGACAGAAGAAGTTTCACGAATTTCAATGAACATCGTTTTTGAAAAATATACTTCGCCACATGAAGCAAAGTTGGAGTTTGCTGAATTGATAAATAAATATTATCAAGAAACAAAAAGTGATGAAGCAAAAGTGGAATTATTAGAATACAGTTGTGCATTGGCGAAGTACTTAAACAATCTTTTAAAAGGTTATCCAGTATCTTATATAATCTAAATTTTTCTTACAATACCCTTCTCGGTCCTTCTTCTGAAAACACAATTGCAGAAAATCTATAAACTTTTGTGTTAACTAGATCTTTCCACGCATCGCTAGGTAATCCAGCTTTTAGGCAAGTGTGAGAAAGGAATTCTTCCTTACTCATTCTCCAATCAGTTGCCACTTGAGGCAATAATAAACCAGAAAACCAACCGTTCTCAACAACTAAACTATGCTTACCAATTTCGATCCTATCTAAATACTCTTTGAGATTATTTACTAGAGTCTTGAATCCAAAAGTTACGCTTGGTTAAATTATCCGTCGCAATAGCGATTTTTGCGACAGGAGCTGCGAATTTCCTAGGTTAGTGGGTTCGGATACCGATTATCAGGCATGATCAAAGAGACAATTAACTCGGGTTTCATTCAGCCTTTTTCCTTCTAAATAGATGGAGCTTTCCTCTAATATAGAGCTTGTAGCAGAGAGATATGAGGGTAAAGATTGTCAACGTCAAAGCAAAGGCAGGAAAGAATCCGAGCTTGGGCTCTAGGTATTCCATTGCCTGGAATGCACCGAAGATGCCGAACAATATGGTCAGCAGAACCTGCTTTCTGGAGAGATCCTCCTGGCGGGCTCCTAACTCAACTTGGGCTTTGGAAAAATCTTCCTGCTTTTTCAGTGTTTCCTCCTCATAGAGAGTCCTAGACATGTCATCCAGCTCCTCTAACAAAGATTTAAGTGCATCAGCCTTATCTGAGAGCCTTAATCTTTCCTTCCCGTGCTCCATGATACTTCTACTTGGATCTTTTATAAAAAGTGAGACATTCCTGTACTCCTCCAGCCCGTCCGTCAAGCCCTTCCTTATCTCCTCTATCTCGCTGGGCCTCACTATTTCTCCTTTTCTTCTCCTCTCCCTGAACTCCTCGAACTTATTCCGGCAGACTGAGGTATACACATTCAGGATCATTTCTGACAGCGACAAGAATTCCACCGGCTGTACAAGATCAAGTTCTATTGATCGATATTCAAGCTCCCTATCCTTAAATTTCAGCTCTTCATCCAGCATGGTGGAGCTCAAAAAGAGGGATACAGGACCATCAGTTACAAATATCGCATAACGCACATCGGGGGAGAGGTTTTCTCCCAGATCCTTCTTGGCAGCGTCCTCCCGGTAATATCTCCAAGCTCCATAGGCTCCAGAAATTCCAGCTACCTCCCTTAAATGGTTCTCAACAGTATCTTCAGCAGTCGTGCATTTACCGTTGCATCTATGCTTCCTTATGCACAGAACTACGCGAACCAGAGTAAACGGTGTCCTAAGCTTTTTCATAATTTTATCTTCAGTAATATCACTTCTTTTCAATGCATCATAGCTTCCATACTCGCCTTTAAATAAGACAGCAGCATGCAGGGTCTTAATAATTTTCCGTTTAACGAATCCACGCAGCGTTTCCTCTGCTATATTCCCGGATGGATCCTTAATCGTGCATTTTGCATTACGTAGCTTTTTCTCGATCTTTATCAAGTCGTCCGTTGAGAAATTCCCATTCAGATGAATCCATGCTGTTAAAACAGCAACCCCGACACTGTGCAGGAGAAGGTATAACTCGCACTTCAGCTCATTGAGATAGCTGAGCTCCGGATCCTTGATGCTCACATTCAGATCGATTAATTTAAGTCTCATATACCGGCCCAGTTTCAAGTATTCAGGGTCAAATACTCTAAGATCCATCGAAAATATCTCCTTAAACATTGCATGCGCCCTATTAATCTCCTCCAGAAGCCTCTCATTTTTCATTAATTCCTCTATGCTGATCTTTTCCGCATCCTTGATCCCTAGTTCCTTTGCCTTACGACGGACAAATTCCGGTGTAGCTTTAGCTTTCTCAGAAGGAGGAATCCAGATTCCCTCAATTAGTTTATATCCTTCTAACAGTTCTAACAATTCTTTCAGATCCTCCGCTTCAATAGGAGCCCCTAAGTCGAAAGAGATTATATAGACGAGATCCAGATCCTCAAACCTTACTTCTGTGCTTTCAGCCCCCGTCCTCACGTCCACATTTTACTTAAGCAATGAGAACAATATAAATGTTCTGAAAATGATTAACATTCTACCTCCAGATTCCGAGCCTCTTCCTTTATGAAGTCCTTTTTATTGCTTCCTATTCGTCGAGAAATTTCCCTAAACACATCCTGTCAGCCCATATGATAACCCTGAAGACGGAGAACTTAAAAGAAAAGGAGAAATATGGAACTGAGGAAGCAAAAAATTTTATAAATTACTACTAAGAAAGAGAGCTTATGGACATCAGGAATTTATTAGACTTCCTCAACAATACAGACCTAGAAGAATTGGATGAAAGCCTGAATGAACTGGGAGGAAAATCAGAAGAGATTTTTAGGAATAAGGGGGCTGATATAGAAAAAACTATTGTTGAAAGAACCAAAAACATGAAAGGCGAGGAGTTTGTCTGGTTCTGCTTTCTGCGGGGGAACTTTCTCAGGGGAAGGGATGTTGTCTCCAACAAGGCGTTTAAGCAGTTTATAGAGCACTGTGAAAAGGAGGGCCATCATAACTACTACTTTGATGGACTTCCCGGCGGCAATCTTCTGCCGATGTTTAAGCCAAAGTTTAGAGAGGCACCAGGAATAGAGAGGGTACTGCAGCAGCTGCGGGATAAGTATGGATCGGGGCGTGAATTTGTGATAAAGGAGATAGAGAGACCGGCAAACAGCATTCAAGTGGATAGAATACACGAGCTGTACCTCGAGCTAGTAGCAAGATTCATGAGCTATGAGCAGGTGGGAAGCAAGATCGCAAATGCCATAATAGATGATGTCCGCGAGGAAATAGTCCTTCTA
>Ga0209225_1003048_pt1 | contig 14384 bp, 18 predicted proteins | sample WasSprMetagenome_FD_184732 | JGI IMG/M metagenome (GOLD analysis project Ga0209225, IMG submission 184732) | Sulfidic aquatic microbial communities from Washburn Spring, Yellowstone National Park, USA - WS (SPAdes) (version 3) | ecosystem: Environmental > Aquatic > Thermal springs > Hot (42-90C)...
CTTTGCAGAATTGTTGAGCGAGGGAAAGGATTTGATGAATTGGAATTGTCGTCAGTCTCATCCTTGCCCTTCCTTCCATCCTTCCTCACCTCATCACCCCATTATAACACCATTTTCGAACATACTCGCGAATCCTTGACATACATGAAGTGGGGATACCACTCACTGTAGAAGGCAGGCACCGAGTATAGACCCCAATGGATGAAGATGCCGAACTTGGCATCGAGATACCATTGGGGGACTTGATAATTCCTAAGGGATTCCCAAGTCGGCTCAAAAGGTCCTTCTGGTAGAACGAACTTGTCTATACCCATCCTCAATCCCTCCTCACTTGCGGTGCACTTGACCACGGAACCCTGTTCGTTAGACAACAAGTAGCGTGTGAGAGTTTTGGTGTTAAGAACAACTGTTCGCAACAAACACCTACAACGAGGAGTGCGCTTTTGAACAATTAGGCACGGAGGTCGATAAATAAAATTCGCTGTTCGGTGCAATTTAATTAATGGGCAGGCAAATCGAAAGGCAGGCGATTGAAAATGAGAAAGCAAGGTTTCACCCTCATTGAATTGTTGACTGTCATCGCTGTCATAGCAGTGCTGGCAGCGTTGTTGCTTCCCGTTCTCATGCGGGCGCGGGAGAGCGCAAGGCAGTTAAACTGTCTCAGCAACTTAAGGCAAATTGGGATGGCTTTTGAGCAGTATGTCAGCGATTGGGATGAGGCATTTCCTATCCCAGATGCCAATTTGCTGTCAATGGACGAATGCGCCGAAGTTTATGAGGGGCACGAACCGTTCAACGGTGTCCGAACTTATGGTGATCAACTTTTGCCATACAGCAAAAACGGTCAGATTTGGCAATGTCCCAGCGACCCTAATGAAATTCAAACGCTGCCAAATTACGCTTTAGGCAAGCGATGGACTTCATACCATTATCGCCACTATTTCGTTGTTGGCTTTCATTGGCTTTGCCCTACAGAGCCTTTGGTTCAATGGGTTCGCGGTCATGTCCCCCGGCTGGCGATGTTCACTCAACCTGCAGGCATTTTCTCCTTCCACGAATTGGGCGTTTACCATCGGCAGGAGTTGAGTCAAAACCAAGCAACAGGTCAACCCGAATGGAGCCCTTCAGCAGGCATGCAGTTTTCTTTCCTTGACGGACACGCCAAGATGGTTAGCGTCGGTCAAATCCTGCAACGCGCCGCTTGGTGGACTGGACAAGGCTGGGACTACCACTGGCCGCGAAATGGCTGGGAAATTGAACCCATCGTCGGTAAACCCGATTTGTAACTAAACACCGTGAATAAAATTCTTGGGTCGTTGCAATTTAATTAATGGGTGCCCGAAAAGGCTGCCACAAACCAAGTTAGGAGGTGTCTGGCGATGCGGAAATTAGGCTTGGTCTCTCGATGGCTGCTCGTCGGTTTGGTTGGCGTGATGCTCATAATGGCAGGCATTTCACGAATTGTGGATGCTCAAACAGGTGGGTGCCCTTACCTGGAAGCAGTAGAGGGTGGATGGGGTAATTGGAGTAGTTGCTTTCAGAGTCAGCAAGATGGAATATGGAAGTGCATCGCTTATAAATTCCCGGATACTTGTGTGCAAACTTGGAGGAGAACCTTATGCAAGCCTTATGGGACAGACCCTACTTATTCATGGAAGCCTTGCACTTCTACAGACGGTGGGAGGACATGGACATGCCCAGGGGGAGACCCTAGATATGGAAACACGGGCGGGCAGCAAACTCACTACATAACTTTGCCTTGCCCTTAAGACCGACATCAAGGGGGCAAGCGGTGCTTTGCTTGCCCCTCTGTTTGTTAATTTAAGGGGGGTGTTATAGGATGAGAGAACAAATTCAAATTAAAATTGTGTTAATTGGAATATCTTTGCTTTTAACCAACACATTAGTATGGTCTTCAGAAGGGGTATGGGAGATTGTTTTAAAATCAACATATCAAGAATGCCTTTTCTCAGGTAAGGTCTATTTTCGTATATTACGTGAATATAAACCTTCAAATCTAAATGAACAATTATTACGAAAACATGTTAAAGATCCACAAAAAGTTCGAATAGAATTAGAGATCAGTAAGCAACTAAAATTAAACCCTAAGCAAGAAGAAAAAGTACTTTTTATTTTTGATAACATCAATCATAGGTTTATAAGAGAAGGTCAAAGGGGTAGTTTATATTGTAAAGAGATTTTTACAAAGAAGATGAGAGTATCATTCACAAAAGATCTAAGTGATCAATATTCGATTAAATATTCAGTTTTCAGAGATTTACCAAATTATCCATTAAGCTGGGAATTACATCTTTTAAGAGGAAGATTCTGGGAATGTATGACAAAATCAAGTATTCTTCAATTGAGTAAATTAACTGATAATTATGCAATCATCCTTTCACGGAAAATAAACAATCCTAAAGTATATAGTGAAATTAAAGTTGATTTGCAGAATAGTTATAAACCTGTTAATATCAAAACTTTTAATGAAAGAAAGCAAATGGTTTTAGAAGCACAAATTTCATATCGGCAACAACAAGGTTTTTTATACCCTTCAAAATTACTTGTCAAGGTATATGGTTACCCATCAGGAAGAAAATCGCTTTTGTATCAGGATATATATGAAGTAGAAAAAATTGAGTTAAATACCCCACTTACAGATAAAATTTTTGAGCTCTATGACATTCCAGTTGGTGCCTTTGTTCAAGATAACCGTTTTAATCCTCCTCTGGTTTACATTCAAGGTCATCGCCAGTTTACCGACGAAGAACTGTTCCAGATGGCAAGAAATCGCGAGTTACTCAAAGACCCAAGATGGATGGGTTACGAAACGCCGATAGGTAAGGCGACTTGGGTAGGCTATCTCATTGCAGGTGTAGGATTGATCCTAACAGTGATTTCCCTTTACATGGTTCGGCGATTTTATAAAATGCAAAGGACTTAACTTACGAACGCGAAAGCACAAAGGGAGGTAGAAAGAAGGATGAGATGGACAGCAGTTGTTATTCCCTTCAGCATTATTGGGGTAATCGCTTACTGGAATTTTAATTCCCGCGCTCATTTTCAGGACGGTTTACCACTTCGCTTTGACAAAACCATCCATAACTTCGGAGAAGTTTCGTGGGGAGCCCCAGTAGAAGTGACTTTTCGTTTTTTTAATGCCAGTCAACAAGAAGTAGTTATAGAGAACATCACCTCAAGTTGTGCCTGCACCGTCGCTAACCTATCATCGCTTCGTTTCCGTCCTGGTGAATTCGGTGTTTTGACCGTCCGTTTTTTGCCAACAGGATTTGTGGGGCATGTCAACCAAATGCTCCAAATTTACTTAAAGGGCTTTCGAAATCCAATCAACTTGTGCTTGCAAGCAGATGTCAACCCTTTGCTCATGCCCTCGCCCAGTAAAATTGACTTTGGTCGCATAGAACCTTGGCGACAAAAATCCATCATGTTGCTCTTGAAAAACACCAGTGGCAGAAAGGTCCGCATCACCCGTCTGGAGACATCTCGTGAATATGTCAAAGCCTGCGTTGTTAGAGAAGGTGATGAACCTGCCATCCGTGTAGCGTTAGTTCACCCACCAGCAGGCAAAATTTATGAACGGCTTTATATTTACACATCCCTTCCAGAGCGTCCTTTCATTGATGTGCCTATCCGGGCAGAAGTTACTTGCAAGTGGCAATTGAGCGACACCGAATTCTTTTTCGGGTTCGCGAATAAAGGTGAGCAACTGATCCGTAGACTCATTATTAAAGGTCTGTATCTTTCAAGCATCAAAAGAGCATGGTCGGATTGTCAGTTGGCAACTGTCAGCGTCATTCCCCATCAGGCAGGTGTAGAAGTTTTCGTTAAATTAGATTTGAGGAAAGCTGAAGGTGGTGAAGAAATTAAGGGGGATGTCTATATTGAAACGACAGATAGTAAACAACCCTTCCTGCGGTTGCCGATTATTGGTTTTGTCCAAAATCCAGATCGCGAAGTATGTTGCGGTAAAGATAAGAAAGTGGGTGAAGATGAGCCTTGAAAGCAATTAATACTTTATTGCCTTTTTGCAAGGGAAAATGTGTATGGGTTGTTCTTTCAATATCCTTTGTCTTCAGTGTTTATTTCATAATGTTGCAAATGCGCCGTTTTGCCTGTCTTGGTGCTTCCGCTTTTGATTTGGGTATTTTCCAACAAGCCGTTTGGTTGCTGGCACAGAGAACATCACCATTTGTGACCCTGCGGGGCATGAATATCTTCGCTGACCATTTCACACCAATCCTTTATCTTTTCACTCCCTTCTATCGCCTCTGGGAGCACCCTTTCTGGTTGTTTCTCGGTCAAACTATGGCTTTGGCAATAGGTGCAATACCAATTTATCGCCTTACCCTTCATGAAACGGCAAAGCCATGGGCTGCTGCCTTGATAGTTGTCGGTTACTTTTTCCATCCAGCAACTTTCACTATGCTGCTTTTTGATTTCCATCCCGTCGTGCTTTCCGTCCCTTTCGTGCTCTGGGCAATGTATGCGATTGAGCGAGGTCTCTCAAAGCCCTTTTTTATAGCTATTTGCGGCGGTGTGCTGTGCAAGGAAGAGATCGCTTTTATTTTGGCAAGCCTGAGCGCTTATGGAGCAATCGTCAAGCGTTGCCGATGGGCGTGGTTGGGCTTACTCGTCAATTTGGCATGGTTGTGGTTTTCAATGAAACTTATGGCCTTGTTGGGTGGTGTAGAGCGTTCCGCTTACTTATCCCTTTACGCCCAATGGGGGCAAACACCCACCGAAATCATCTGGGGCATCCTTACCCATCCTGTCAAAGTGCTAAAAGCAATGGTGGCTGATGAATATCCACTTTTGTTGCTGTCGCCTTTAGCGTTCTTACCTCTGTGGTCAGCGGACATCCTTGCCTTCGGATTACCAACCTACTTGCTTTTGGTGTTGAGTGATCGCCCTGCTATGCATCATTTGGGTTACCACTATTCAGCCTTGATCATGCCTTGGTTAATGTTTGCGTCAATCCTGGCGTGGAAGCGGCTCCTACAGTTTGGTAATGCCCTGTCACCTAAACTATGGCGTCGTTGGCAAGTTGTGATAGCAATCGCTTGGATTGTTTGCCTTTTGTTTGGTGCTTTCCGTTATGGCTTCCCTATTATCCGTTATCATAATGCTTATGCTTTGTCGGCGGAGCAGGCGACTGCTATTGTTGCTTTCCTAAACCGTTTCATTCCTCCCGACGCCAGCGTCAGCGCCCCGACCCAATTGGTGCCACCATTGGCTCATCGCCACCGCATTTACTTGCTTCCTAACCCCTTTTACCCACTTTTGTGGGGACCTTCTGTAGAAGCGATTAGGCAACAGAAAGAAGTCCAATCTTACCCGTTAACGACCCAGCAGTTGCACTACCAGATGCGTTTAAAACCCGTTGACTTCATTGTTCTCAAGGCTCAGACAAATTACCTACCTTTGTCAATGGAAGCCTACGATAAGTTAGCACTTGACATTCTAACATGTCCAGATTATGGGGTGATAGCCATCAAAGGGGATGTAATCATCCTTAGGCGAAAAGCCAATTTTTATCGTGGTTTGAATCTTTTAGGTATTGATGAAATAAAGCCTAAGTCCCCGCTTCAACAAACTATCCGCCAAATTTGGCTTAATCTTAGAATAAGCAATTCTTTGTCCTATGCTTCTTATCCCAAAAATTTATTGGAAAGCCTAAAAACTTAGTAACACTTAGACATATGATCGATGAATAAAATCTAATGCAATTTAATTAATGGATACAGGTGCTGGGGTATTAAGAGGATATGGATGATGTAACTGATATTCATTTTAGCGGTAATTTTGGTAGTGTTGACAGTGCAGGCAGTGGCTATTAATTGTTGGGATTGCCCAAGGTTATATGGTAAAAAGAGTGCACCAGATTGTCGGATTTGTTGTGATCAAAATTGTCCTCCTGATCAAAGAAATGCATGTAAGTTACAGTGTTATGAATAATGAATTAAAACAGGAGGGACAGAGTTTGAAGAGAAGAGCAGTATTGGCGTTAATCACTGTTGGTTGTTGTTTGTTTCTCACTTTTCTGATATGGAAAGGCTTAGGCAAGCAGGCAATGATGGGAGAAGTTAAGGCAACACCGTGGTCTAATGACCCATTGAATGACCCAACATACAGGGCAAGGGAGAAGTTCATCATAGACATGATAGCCCTAAACGGAAGCCGACCATACAACTCCAAAGAACTTAGATTCCTCCGTCAACTTGCCCAGATGAAGGAAGGCGATTGCCTTTGGAGGGACCACAGGGGCGACGCTATTTACCTGCTCTCTTGGAGCCCTGACCCAGAGCAAAGGAAGGAAGCCTACCATTTCGCAATTGATGGGCTTAAAGACCCATGCTGGTATATAAGGGCACTGTCAATTAAGGCGCTGGCTCGGTTGAAGACTAAAAATGCTATCCCTTCAATTCTCCCACTGCTTAATGACACACATCCTGAAGTCAGAAAACAGGCTAAGAAGGCCTTGCAGCAATTAGGCTACAAGGTCGGTGAATAAAATTCGTGGGTCGGTGCAATTTAATTAATGGGTGACTGAGAAAGGCAATGTTAAGGAATGGAGGTGTTCAACGATGAAGAAGGCAGTGAAAAGGAAGCCAGTCAGCAAAATGTTAGGGATTTTCTTCGTTGGGATAGTCTTAGGAGTAATGCTTGCTCGCTATCCGTTGCCAGCAGTAGGACAATCTACTTCATGCGCAAGCTCAACAGCCCCTTGCCCTTCTGGAGGGTGTCAACCAACCGAGCACTGTGGTGTTATTGGTTCAACTGGCCGGACATGCGGGTGTATCCCGAACAATCCTTGGCCTCAACCTCCTTACTACTAGTTCGTTGTTGAGGGGGGAGCAAAATGCGACGGAGAAGTTTTCTATTATGCTTGCTGACTGGGATTGCTGTAGGCTTCTTTGTATGGCTCTGGAGGTTTCAAAACCGAGGACCACTCCCATCTCCAAAAGAGGTTAACGATACTTTAAACGAACTGGCAATTGCCATTCAACAAGGGATGCCTTTAACTTATGCTATTGAACAAGCAGTAAACAGAGCAACTCATCCTCGTCTTAAGAGGGCTTGGGAAGATGTCCTCAAGACTGTTTCTCAAGGTTCTTCCCTCTCACGGGCTATGTCCGCACACCGAGACATTTTCCCTAATGAACTGATCATCACCGTCCAAAAGGGTGAAATCCAAGGCAAGGTAGATATCGTCCTGCTGAATTACACTGCTCGGCAGTGAATTGATTGGTGGAGGCTGTTAGTCATGTTCCGATGGCACTACGGTTTGGTGGCTGTTCTCGGATTGACGGTCGGTTACATGGGTGTGAAGGGAGTTTCGTTGGTGGCGTGGATGAATGCGCCAGTGAGGGTTATGCCGCATACTGTCAGACTGGGAAAGATGGTAGAGGGAAATGACGCATCCTTTAGCGTCAACCTTATTAACCGAGCCGAACAACCTTTGCGTTTAGTGAGGGTGCATTATTCAGTCTGTGGCTGTTTCTTTGAGCAAAAGAAACTGCCCGAGATTATTGCACCGCGCTCAAATGTTTCCCTCGCTTTTGGTGTGCGGACAGAACAACTTCCTGACCAATTTCGTGCCCAATTAACTTTCGTTCTTACCAATCCCTCCGGAGCAACCTTCACTCCTGCTGTCACCTTGATTGGCTCTGTCCGACGGGAAGTTGCTGTCACGCCCGCTTTCCTTGACTTCGGCACAGTGCTACTGGGGGGGTGACTTCTCGCACTGTCTCCCTTCAAGGGTTGACTGGGAAGGTCTTCAAAATTGCCGATGTGGAAGCGCCGCCTGAAGTGAGTGTCTCTCATCCTGCCAATGCCGATACAACATTGCAATTGCAAGTCACTTTCCGACCAAAACACTCTCCCGGTTGGCGTGACGGTAAAATCAAACTTCGCTTGGAAGGGCTTCTTAGGCGGGAAATTATCCTGCTTTTCAAGGCATTGGTTGAAGGTGTGATAGACACTGAGCCAAGTTTTCTCAACTTTGGGATGGTAGCACCGGGAGAAAGCAAAAACTTAGAGTTCCGCATCGTTAACCGAGCAGGTAAGCCCATCAAATTGAAGTTGAGGTCTTTCCCTCAATTTGTGAAGGTCGTTGAGGTCAAAGATGGGGTTATCTGGCTTGCTCGGCTAAAAGTGCCTTCCGGAGTTTCACAATCCCAAGTTACAGTGGCAAAATCGTTTTTGAAACAAACTTCCCTATGCAGCCATTGTTGGAATTGCCAATTTTCGCTGCTGTGGAAAAGCAAAGACTATAGGGGTGATGGCTTATGCGCCAAGACGGTGAAGCACCCCGTTGAGTTGATGAATTGGGTTGAGGAGTGCTTGTGCGAAGTTAGCCGATGGAAAACGCCGCCAAACTGGTCGGAAAAGGATTGGCGCGATGAAATGAGAGCAGTTGCGCTGTTGGCAGGATGGGCTGCTACCTGTTCCCATGACCCGCACAGGAAAATTCCCGTAAGCCAGTTCGTTAAAGGTCGCATTAAAGCAGCACTGCTGCAGCGATACCGCGAGGAATGGAGGTTCGCTTCCCGTTGTTGCCCCTGCAACCAGCCAAGTGGCGAGGATGTCAGCGAGGCAGACGAAATAACCGTTGAGGAAATGGCAGATATTTCCGCTGAGGCAATGTTTTGGTGGCGGGTTGAGGTGAGGGATTTGATTTCTCGTCTTGAACCCAAAGAACACTATCTGCTGGAGCGACTCTTCATCGACGGCTTAACGGAGCAAGAAGTTGCCAACGAACTGGGCATAAGCCAAGCCACAGTGAACCGATGGAAACGGGAAGCGGTAGAGAAATTGAAACGCTTGGTGATTAAAGTCTGACCGAGAAGCAACGCTAAAAGGTGCGGCGTCATGAACTTGTCCGGTGAGATTTGGATAATCATCCCGACCTACAATGAGGCGAAAAACATTGCTCAGTTGATGAGCTGGATTTTGGATGCCATCCCTTCGGCTTATTTGGTCATTGTGGACGATTCCTCGCCTGACGGGACAGCAAAAATTGTTTGCGAGGTTGCCAGAAGCGATGAGCGAGTTCACCTGCTTTGCCGTCCCGCCAAGTTGGGCTATGCATCGGCAGTAGTTGCAGGGTTACAGTTTGCTTTGTCTGAAGGGGCTTCAGTGTTAGGTTACATGGATGCCGATTTGTCCCATGACCCGCAAGCATTGCCGTTGTTAGTGTCAGCAATTCAGGGCGGCGCTGACCTTGTTATCGGGTCACGATATATCGCTGGCGGAAAAGTTATTGGTTGGGGCATGGAAGAGGAAAATTTTGTCTCGTTGCGCCAACTGGCTGGTGCAAATTTTGTTGGGCTTGCCTATCCGAGACAGCACCAGCGGCTTTCGGTTGTTCCAGCGGAAAGCGTTGGAAAAATTGCAGTTGGAGAGATTGAAAGTTAATGGTTATGCTTTTCAGTTTGTGAGCACTGCGTTAGCGGTTTGGGAGGGCTTGAAAGTTGTGGAAGTTCCTATCACTTTTCGGGAGAGGCAGTTGGGTCGCTCAAAAATGTCGCAAAACATTGTCTTTGAAGCAGCAAATGTTCTAATCAAACTGACTTGGTGGCGACGGACGGGACAATGGCTTGGAACACCTGTGTTGGTGGATGCGTGAATAAAATTCGCCGTTCGGTGCAATTAAATGAAGTGGGGTTGAAGGAAACCAAAAGGAGGTGCCCAAAAATGAAGAAGCGACGGTTGTTGTTGACCTTTATGGTGGCAGTATTAATCGGTGCGGTAGCCCAGATCGCTTATCAACAGTATGGTGGTGGAGGCGGTGGTTCGTCTTGCTCGGTTTCGTGTCCTCTCGGAAGCTGCTCTGTTTCATGCCAACCAGGTCAATCGGCAACATGTGGTTGCGTTAATGGTTCTCCCACCTGTTCGTGCCTGTGAGCGCTTGAACTCAAACCTATTTGTGAGAAAGTAGCGCTGTAAAGAAGAAAGGTGGTCAGAGTGCGGAGAAGAATGTTTCTGCTTGGGGGAACTTTATTAGCACTGGTAGCCGTTTTGGTTCTGGCAATTCTTGTGAGGAGGGCTGAGGAGGAGTTTGTTGAACTTCGTGACCCTAACCAAATTCGCCAAATTCTTGAAAAACAAGGTAACCTCAAGACAGAAGTTAGCATCTCTGAATTCCAGCGAGAGCGCCTTTACGACACGATTGTCCAATTGCTTTTCCTTTACCGAGATGGCGATTGGGAGAAGTTTTTAGGCTACTTGCAGGAGCGACGAGGAGCTTTTAATTCAGAACGCCTTAAAGGATTTAGGGAAATGTTCGCAACCACGAAATATTTTGACGAAGCCGGTCGCAAAACTTTGGCAGAGATAGCACGCCGCTTTCAGAAGTGGCCGCCTCAAGAGGATGTCGAGGTGTTCAGGGCAAGTTGGCTTTTTAACTACAACAAGGCTGGTGTGTGGGACGCCATCGCTCCCAAAACCGTGCACATCCGTATTTTTCAATCAGAGCAACCCATAGATGTCGGCACGGCAATGGGTGTGATTAGAACTCAATCTCAACAAGCAATCGTTTTCTCTCGGCAGACTATTTTTCCGGGAGAAAAGCAAGCGCCATGCCTTTACGCTGAAATTCGTTTCCGCGCCAGACACCCGACCGAAGACCCGCCTTGGCGATATTTCTTGTGGTTAAGATGGGATGAAACAACTGGCAACTGGTTCTTGGATGTCGCTGGGATGGACTTCTCCGCTCCTCGCAGCAGCAACACTAATTTGAGCTTTTGATGCAATTTTGAACGAAGTTGTGGTGGAAAAGGATGAAGACAAGGCTGAGTTTGGCTTTTGGCTTCACCTTGCTCACTTGCATCGTACTCGCAATCTACCTCCTCTGGCTTCAAATTCGCCGTTACGAGCAATTGGGTGCTTACGCTTTTGACTTGGGCATTTTTCAGCAGGCAGTTTGGTTGATGGCGCATGGGGAGACACCCTTCGTGACCGTTCGCGGCATGAACATCCTCGGTGACCACTTTACTCCCATCCTCTACCTCATCGCCATCCCTTACCGCATTTGGGCTCATCCCTTCTGGCTGTTTCTGGCTCAAACTTTTGCTTTGGCGGCGGGGGCGTTGCCAATTTACCGAATGGCTTTAAGGCACACTCAGAAAGATTGGCTCGCAGCGGTAATCGCCATCGGTTACCTTTTGCACCCAGCACTTTTCACGATGCTGCTTTTTGACTTTCACCCTGTCTTGCTCTCCATCCCGTTTGTCCTCTGGGCGATGGATGCTGCCGACGAAGGAAAACCAAAAGTTTTTGCAGTTGCAGCGATTTTCGCTTTGGCTTGCAAGGAAGAGGTTTCCCTTGTCATTCTCATGCTCAGCGCTTACGCAGCCGTCGTTCGCAAGCAAAAATGGGCATGGTGGGGAGTTGCAGGGGGTCTTTGTTGGATTGCTGTTGTCTTGAGGTTGATGCCCTTCTTTGCGGGAGTTGAACATTCCGCTTACCTTGCCCTTTACTCTCGTTGGGGCAAAACGCCGTTGGGCATAGTCTGGGGCATCTTGACCCGTCCGTTGGAAGCGCTGAGGGAGTTAGTTCTTTGTCAAGGTCACTCAACTGCACCCGGAGTTTACCCGCTCTTGCTCCTTTTCCCCTTCGCCTTCTTTCCGCTTTTAGCGCCCGAAATTTTGCTCTTCGGTTTACCCAACTACGCCCTCATCGCTTTAAACGAGCGGGTGACTTTTCGTGAGTTGGGCTACCAGTATGCGTCAACGATTTTGCCTTGGTTGGCTGTCGCCAGCGTGGTGGGATGGAAGAGACTGTTGCAGGTGGGCGATGAACTTCCTAAACCTTTACATCGGCGGTGGCAAGTTCTCTTAGCGCTCACTTGGTGCATTTGCGTTGTTTTCAGCGCATACAGGTATGGACCTCCGGTCGTTCAAAGGTTCACGAGTGATATGCTCCCACCAAAAGAGGCGAAAGTTATCGTTGAATTCTTGAACCGCCACATCCCACCCGATGCCAGCATCACAGCACCGACGAGTTTAGTGCCTCCGCTGGCACATCGCAAGCGAATTTACATGTTCCCAAACCCATTCCAGCAGGTAGCCTTTGGTCCGTCAGTTGAAGCACTCAAGCAGCAAATTGAGACGAGAGCCAAACCGATACCCGTTGACGAGTTCCACAAGCGAATGCGTGAGCAACCTGTTGACTTCATCGTTTTGAAAGCCCGACCAAGTAGTTACTGGCCACTCGGAGTTGACGCTCACGAAACTTTGGTGCTTCACACCCTGACTTGCCCTGATTACGGCATCATTGCTGTTCAAGGCGATGTGGTGATTTTGAAGCACAAAGCCGATTTCCCGCAAGGTTTGCAGTTACTTGGCGTTTCAATGGAAAGGCAAAAGCAGTTGCGCGACGAAATAAGGGCAGCGTGGGAGAGACTCAAAAGTGTTGGATGGTGACCGATGATGCAATGGGACAAGGTTAAAGCAACGCTTGCGGTTTTGTTCGTTGGTGGGATTTTGGCGGGCACGATTATCGCGGCGATGAGGTCTCTTCTGCCGAGATGGACTGTTCTGGCAATTTTGCCCTATAGCCCTCCCATGCTAATCCTTGAGGGTCTTGTCGTTGTCCACATTGCCTTTTGGCTTCGCCCACTAACTTTCGGTCATTGGGCGCTGAATGGATTGGTTTTGGGCGTGTTGGCTCAAAGTGCCGCTTTCATCCCTTACGACCTTCACTCGCTGTTGCCTTATCACTGGAGCGCTATGATTACCGTCCCTGCCGCATTGGTTGGGATGGCGCTCGGTGAACGGTAAAACGCGAATAAAAAGAAGAAGCCGCAGGGCATGAAACCCTGCGGCGTTTTGAGTTCACTTGCTCGGAATTCAGTTCATTGCCCTCTCGGACCGCCGAAGGGGCGGAACTCCAGTTTGAACGGCTCGCCAATCAATTCTTGCCACTTTTTCTTCTGCTGCTCTGTCAAGAGTTTGCCGATTTGCTCATCAACCCATTCTCGGATTTTTTGCATCTCTCGGAACATAGCCTGCCGGTCAGCGGGAGGTCCTTGTTGGGAGAGCGCTCGTCGCTTCTCGTTGGCTTCCCTCAAGATTTCACGAACCTGTTGTTGCTGTCCCTCGGTAAGTCCGACCTGCTTGGCGATTTCTGGTCGTGCCAGCGCAGCCAAACCTTCAACTTGAAGTGCAATCTGCTTGAGCCTTTGGAGTTGCTCTTTCTTCAGGACTTTAGCCAGTTCCTTTTCGACTTCTTCGTTCACCGCTTGGACTCGCTTCTCGCGCTCTTCGGGGGAAAGCCCTCTCAACTCTTGACCGAGACCCCGGAACTTTTCACGAAGTTGTTCGCTGAGAGTCGAAACTTTGTCACGCTGCTCTTCGGTGAGTTTCAGTTCCTGTTGGACTTGAGGGTTGTTGAGCAGAAAGAGCATCATCATTGGACCGCCACGAGCAAACATCATTGGAGCACCCATTGGCGGACCGGGAGGTTGACCTCCCTGACCCCTCCGCCCTCCTGCGGGAGGTTGAGATAGTGCCATGCCCACCAACGCCCCTGCCAGCAAAGTCACAAGCGCGATGCGTCTCATCATCTCCATGCACCTCCGTGCAATTTGTGCTTCTTTGGCGTTGCCGCTGTTTTCTTTTGACGCAGAAGTTGAGGAACGGTGAAAGTCACCTTTACGGGAACTGTTGCGACAAATTTTTGCTGGGAGGTGACCGAAATGGTCACAGTGGAAAAGAGGGTCCAAGTTGCAGTTTCTAGCGTCCAGCGTCGGAAGTTCAGCAAGGCTGAGTATTATCGGATGGCAGAGATGGGTTTCTTCAACGGTCAGAGGGTGGAGTTGATTGATGGCGAGGTGATTTTGATGAGCCCACAGGAAGCAGGACATGCTACCGCTGTCGGCTTGGTTGCAGACGCACTGCAAGCAGTTTTCTCTGAAGGGTTCACCATCAGAGTGCAACAACCTTTGGATTTGGGCGAAGTTCACGAACCTGAACCTGATGTCGCTGTTGTGCCGGGGCAGCGTCGCGATTACGCCACTTCGCACCCTAAGACTGCTGTCCTAATCGTCGAGGTCGCTTTGACTTCCGTTGACTATGACCGAAATGTCAAAAGCAGTTTGTATGCGAAGGCGGGCATTCCTGAGTATTGGCTTTTGAACTTGCGGGAGAGGAGGCTTGAAGTTTTTCGCGAACCTGTGCCTATGCCAGAGCAAATCTTCGGCTTCGGATACAAAAGCATGCGAATTTACTTGCCCGAGGAAACTGTCAGTCCTTTGGCTAAGCCCGACGCACAAATAAAAGTCGCTGACTTACTGCCGTGATGAGGAGCAAGGGAGCATGCTATGGACTTTAGCATTCGCCGAATGAATTCGGCGCTCAGGG
>Ga0209225_1003051_pt1 | contig 14370 bp, 19 predicted proteins | sample WasSprMetagenome_FD_184732 | JGI IMG/M metagenome (GOLD analysis project Ga0209225, IMG submission 184732) | Sulfidic aquatic microbial communities from Washburn Spring, Yellowstone National Park, USA - WS (SPAdes) (version 3) | ecosystem: Environmental > Aquatic > Thermal springs > Hot (42-90C)...
AAAGCCTAAACACTAATAAGCTAAGGTAATCATGCACAATAACCATAATGGAAGATGTAATTGCAAACATCGCAACACCAGCAATGAATATTCTACTCCTACCAAGCCAATCACCAATAACGCCAAAAATGAGGATCGTGGAAGCCAATGCAATCAAATATACATTGACAACCCAATTAACCTCAGCTAAACCAACACTAAACTCCTCAGCTAAAATGGGTAATGCAACAGTTATGGATGAAGTTGTAAATGGGGATATGAAGGATGCTGTAGTCGTGGCCAGCAAAACACCATAAAACCTACCACGCCCATACATAACAAACATCCAGAATGTTATTCAATAAATTTACATTTAAGTTTAAGGGGGGGTTACTTGAAGCATCTAGAGCATCCACTATGGCGATTCAAACAGCACTTCTAACATGATACTATCACTCGATCAGCAACTAACACTTGTTTAATTTATCCATTAATTCCATTTGTGATCATCATTGTGTATGCCCCATACAATAGTTCAATTCCATTAACATTTGTATTCTCAATTATTATAGTATGTTAAAGGAATGGTTGTTCAATTCTTAAGCGCTTTTAATACTTTTATATGTTAGGTGAAAATTTGTTCTAATTTGTCGGTTGATGTCTCTATTAATTGGTGATATACATATTCTTCTTTATCTTTTAACTTTCTCCAAGCCTTCTTTGGATCTTGATCACTATTACTTAATATAATGTTCAAATTCTCCCCTGAAATTTCCCTATAGAATTCAAGTAGGTGATCTTCAATTGTATGTTTTGAGTATGGTTTGTCAAGCCCATTTATTACGATTAAAGTCCTAAATTTATAACTGGCATAAGTACAGTCGAAGATGCGGAGCTTCCCATCCTCCTCTACTACTTTGTACGTTATCCTCCTTTCTTGAAATATCCTTTCTACATTTTCCCATATCCCTTCTAGTATGCTTGTTTCTTGGTCTATTGCTATTATCAAATCTTTTATCTTTTCGCCTTTAACTAGCATTGGTATTGAAGATATGGAGTTAACTCCTAACATCTCTTGAGGCTTCGTTATTCCTATAACGTGTCTTCCATTAAATTTATGTCCAAGTATCAACCAAACAATATCGTCTGGAATACCATTACCCACTATGATTGCTACATTTATTGGTTGAGGTCCAGCTAAAGGTATATTTAACTTCCTTGCCCATTTATTCAAATCTATACTTATCCTCCAAGTGGGAGGGGCGAGAATTCTCATTCTCATAGAAGAATCGACTCGCTCATCCTTACGTCAATACCAGCTTTCTCCAATTCTTCAACTTCCTCTACAGTGAGATTCTTTGAGTTCAAAATTCCATTGCGTAACGTGATTAAAGTTATCTTTGGAGCATAATCTTCAAGAGATCCAGCAATAAATTTAGCAGCTTCAAGACTGTGAGTTGAAATTACAAGCTTCGCTCCATCTTTAAGAACGCCCCCAAACCATGAAGTAACATGTATCAATAAAGATGGATTCATATGGGATTCTATATCATCTATCAACAGCATCTTAGGTTTAATAAACTCATAGAGTAGCATTAAGGTTATTAGGGTTTGAACTCCACTACCCATATCCCCAAGCCTTATCCCACGACCATCCTTAGTTCTCATTAGAATCGTCCGTCGACCATCAATGAAAGGTTCTAAGAGGAGATCATCATAATCACCAGCAACCCCCTCCGAAATTCTTCCAGCAATTTTGCTAAGAAGCCCTAGGTTTCTGAACTCAATCCAATGATAATTAAAATACTCCCACATCTTTCTCACAAGTAAAGGATGGAAATATATAGTTTCGCCTATCATTTTTGAAATAAAACTTCCCACGCTCACACTTTCTATATACTGTCCTCTCCTCTTTAGACTTCCATCCTCAGTTACTTGCGCTAATCCAAGAAACCCCCTTTCCTCAGATCTCCAAGCCCTAAGAGTTCCCACAAAATAGGCATCATTATTTTCGATCATGTATACCTCTATATCATCGCCTATCCTCTGGAATTTTATTTCAAGTTTAAATCCATTAGAACATGATATACGCGCCAACTTGCCCGTGTAATTATGAAAGATGAAAGTATAAGCTTCTGATTCCAGAGTTGAATGTAATGATTTTAAGATGCTTATGGCTGGTTCGCGGAAGACATCGCGGAGAGGGTTAGGGGCAATAAATAGACTTTCAAGGATTGTAGTCTTCCCAGAATTATTTCCACCTATCAAAATATTTAGATTTTCAATGTTAATTGAACCCTTCTTAACCCCCTTAAAATTTTCTAATTCCAGCCTCAAGATTCGATCCTCATATCAATAAATTAAGATTCTTGCTTTTATCTCTTATGATAAATAATTATCCGATTATTAAATTAATCAGCAAGATAGGGAAGGAAAACAAACTCACTGTTTAAATGTTTCGTTAACGGTTTAATTTTAGTTTCAAATAGGGTGACATATGAAAAGAGGGGTAATTAATTAGATTTTAGTCAAGCTTATTTAACTTATCAAAACTTTTTTTCATTAAGAGAATATAAAAGTAAACTTGAGTCTATAAAAGTAGACTTTAAATATCTCTTAACCCAATTTATATTGGGATGGAAATGGATTTGCTTAAACTTCCCATCAGGGAACATGCGAGAATTTATGCTGCTTTATCCGATGAAAAGAGGATTGAAATTCTTTTACGCCTATACGACTCTAAAATGATGTCTTTTAAGGAGTTAAAGGAAGCTCTACACATACCTCAAGGCACACTCAACTATCACTTAAAGATACTTGAAACTGTTGGGCTGATAGAGAATATTTTGGAGAGGCGTAGTGGAACAATATCCCAATATAGGTTGACGGAGAGGGGTAGAGAACTGGTGACTACCATGTATACATTAATGGAAAAGGGTGTTCAGAAGTAGCGGTACATCCTCTAAGAATTCCACACTGAATAGTCTAGTTCTTTTATTTGCGAAAAAGGTATTCAAAAACATTTTTGGCTACTCCTTGCTCTTTAAATGGACAAAACTCCTTTGTTTCAATGCAATCTCATGCAGTTCTATCGAATTTTGCTGTACACTCCGTAGAATTAATGCCTTCAACCCTCTTAAGAAATGGGCATTTATCTTCATTTACAATTTTCCTCACGAAAGCCAATTAAGGCATTAATGGGGGAAGCCAATTAATGGAATTGTGACTTTTGAAAATAAATTGTGGCAAATTCCATTTCCCATAATCACATTCCAAGTAAAGCATGCTTTAATTATGTTGGTGAGTTATGAAGATTAGGATTTAATGATTATTTAGATTTTTCTGATTTGTGGCGGAGGACTCTCCCTGGGAATCGCTTCTTCTGTCTCCCCCTTTCAACGACGATTTCACCATTAACGATCACGTATGCTATTCCTTTAGGATATTTGTGTGGATAGTTTTCTAGTGGGAATTTATATGGAAATCTGTTTGTGGCTCTATCTTTAATTGTGTTTGGGTTGAATATGACTATGTCAGCCCACATCCCTCCCTAATTAGTCCTCTATCCCATAAACCCAATTTTTGAGCTGGGAATGATGTCATCTTCCTAATAGCTTCTTCAATTGTTAAAACCCTCTCTTCCCTAACGAATCTCTCTAAAATGTATGGGTATTCTCCGAAACTGCATGGTGAGTATCCAGTAACTTTCCTAAGTACTCCACGATTGGAGGATGCCACTCCATCTGTGCAGAACATCATTAATGGATACTTCATTAATGTGCGTATATCGTCTTCCTCCATGTAATTGAATAATGCACTCACCTCACCCTCCTCTTCAACTATTAAGTCTAAGAATACTTCGAATGGATCTTTCCCCCTAATTTCTGCAATCTCCTTAATTGTTTTCCCAATAAGCTTCCTATTCTTCTTACAGCGGAATATGTATATTCTATCCCAACAGCCATGTTTTACAAGTCCAACATACCCTGGACCTGGATACCTATCCTCTATGATCTCCCTCTTAATCTTTTCACGGATTTCAGGGTTTTTCAATCTTTCAACGATCCTCCCCCTTCCACCTGCTTGAGCCCATTGAGGTAAAACTTGATATAGGTATGCATTGAAATCTGTATGTGCGTCGTTATCCATCGTGGCTTCAACACCCTTCAACCTAGCTTCTTCATAAATTTTAAACATCTCTGGCAATTTTCCATGAGCACCATATTTTGGGCAGTTATGTGATACTTGAACTGGAACATTTGCTTTCTCACCTATCTCCATAGCCTCCCTCAATGCTTCCAATATGGTTTCCCTCTCACCACGTATGTGAGTTGCATATATACCTCCATATTCAGCAACAACTTTACAAAGCTCAATTAACTCTTGAGTTTTAGCGTAGCATCCTGGGAGGTAGACTAAGCCGCTGGATAAACCGAAAGCTCCAGACTCCATAGCTTCAGCAACGAGATTCTTCATTTCCTCCAATTCATCTTTAGTGGGATCCCTACTTTCAACACCCATAACAGCAGTTCTAATAGTTCCATGCCCAACTAATGGTGCCACATTAATTGATATCCCCCCACGCTCTAAACGCTCCAAATAATCGCCAAAGCTATTCCAATCCCATGAAACCAACTCAGCTTCAAAACCCCAAAGACTCTTAAGTAAATCCAAATATCCCCTCCTCCCCACAGGTGCAGCGCTCAAACCACAATTCCCAATAACCTCAGTGGTAACCCCCTGCCTAACCTTACTATCAGCAGTAGGATTAATTAGAAGAGTTAAATCGGAATGTGAATGAATATCTATAAAACCAGGGGGAAACCACAAGCCCCCTAGCATCTATAACCCTCTTGGCATCAGCATCAATCCCCCTATCAACCTCAACTATCCTCCCATTCAATATACCTAAATCCGCATAAAACCATGGATTACCAGTACCATCAACCACAAAGCCACCTTTAATAAGCAAATCAAACTCCATAAACCATCACAATCACATATACCCTTCAATCCTTAAAAACTCCACTAAAAGGGCATTCCTAGAATCCAAAATAGAATTTACAAAAGTAGATGAAGAAGCGGAAAAGATACTACAATACGAAGACAAATTATTTGTCATTTTTATTAAATCAATGAACTTCCAATAATCTTCCTTAGAAATAAGTTTAGGACTTATCTTTCCTTTTTAGATACTTCTTTCGTTTCCTCTTCTCCATGTACTCAAAAAACCATATGATATCCCTCATATACTCCTTATCTTTCTCCATGTCCACAAATAACTTCTATAAATTCTACTGTTATAAAATTGTTGAAGATGAGAAGATATTAATGATGTTTGAAAATACTTAAGGGAATGTGGGAGAAAAGTTATCATTATATGTTAATTGAAATTGTTGGGTTCGAAACTTTGTTGTTCATAGGCATATGCTTTCACTCCACTTTATAAAGTTTATATTACCTTTGAACGAGTGTTCTAACTTCTTCATGTGTTATTTGAAATATTCCATCAACATAGTTTTCCAGTTTAATTTTCCTCAATCTTTTCCCTTTCAGGAAATTTCCACTAGTGGCGTATGTTATTCCATTGGTTTGGGAATATTCGATGTTTTTCATTGTTGAGATGGCGTATATTTCGCTGAAATCCTTGTTTACAATGAACATTATCCCATAAAACCCCTTCCCTGCAATGTAATCATAAAGTTCACTCCACCGCTTATCAGCCAATAATTCTTGGAACTCCCTCTGCTTCACCAATATTAGAGTGTCACATAAATCCCTTCTACCCACATATGATCGAACAACACCATTATGTGTTATAAGGTAATCTCCAAGTTTCCATCCATGAACATTCCCAACATCAATAGCACCACTACTGGCAAGTCTAAAATGGAAGTGAATAGCAAAAGGTTTCTGAGCAATAATCCTATCAAACATATCCCTAAACTCAATAGCATTCAGAGTCCTTAAATAAACTTCAGGATCTGTAGAGTAAATGTAAAATCCATCAGGATTCAAAACCATTTCCCCATACAACCCTCTAACAACCACATTTGGAATAGGCTTCCTAAATGGATTTAGAATCACACCAGTAAAACACAAATTACTCACCCAACTTACATAAGGAAACATCCCCCTTTCAAACCTTATCCTTCCCCTTACAGCTTCCACACAACTTTTAATTAATGCTTTCCACGGAATGAGAGCGGTTAATGTTAGCTTGACATTTGAATTTTAAATGGCAAAGAGCATCTTAGTCTCTATGGGTCACATTTCTGAGCTAGTTCCTAACAATTTTGATTTGTTATACACTTATTCAAAAATGATTTTTCAGGTTTTGCATTTAAGAGTTAAATGAGTAGTTTCACTCATCTATATCTAGGAGAATTGTTGTGGTTCCACTATAAATTTTTAGGTGGAATCCAGCAGTTATATAAAAACCTTCAATGTATGGGTGAATTATTGCATGAACTGTGTAATCAACACATATGTATAGCCTTTTTGGAAGGTAATTGTAATTGCGATGGACTAAATATGAGTATTCAAAGAAATCATATGAAGACTTCTTATAAGAGGGGGATGCGGTGGCATACATTTTAAGACTAATTTCAGTCTCATTGATTACATATATCCTAATTTTTTCAATGGTTACGGCGAATCCCCTTATCAATGGATTATATGTTCTCTCATTCACATTCCTGACTACAATGTTTAGTTCTTCAATGTCTTCTGGAGCGGTGATATTATGGGATGTGGGAATATATGCAATTAATCCAAAATATATTTCCCCAAGAGGACCACCATAATAACCTATCTGAGCATTATACTTATACTGCTTATACAATGCTAGGGATTCTTTGAATGAATCTAATCCAATCGTGTTCAAGTATCGTGGGCATGTAAAATAATTATAAAGCAAAAATATTGCTACAACAACTACTAGAAATATGGATACATATTTCCTGTTAACGTATTTCCTCATGACCATCACTTCATGAGGAAATAAACAAACTCATCAAATATTATGTGAAAACCAATATATATTGTATAAGAAGACAGAGTTTCATCCAAATAAAAACTTTTAAACTTCTATAGGTTCATCTTTAGCTCTCATTGCAATTTTACTTATCTCCGCTATAAACTCGCTTGCATCAAGGATTTCAAGCATTACAGGCTTCCCATCTTCCGTGAAATGCACTATTATTGGCCCCATTTCCTCAGCATAATCTATATTCTCATCTGAAAATTCTATGATAAGTATATCTTCATCCCTACTATACCTTATCCTCATACCTCTCCCTCCTTGCTGGGTAAAAAGTCACTATAACAATATCTTCCTTTCCAACTTTAAAACCATGCTTATTAAGCATCTGAAGTTTAATCGTTGCATGAGCAGAAAACATTATTCGTACAACCATTTAACTTCAACCAATTTGAAACATAAATATTGCTAAGCATTTAAGCATATTTCCATACTGTCCTCAGCTCCTCTATATATGCCCAAATTACAAATGAGCCCTTAGCATAATTAATTTTAAACAAGTTGGAATTGGAAGTTACTCTAACGGTTTTTACCACTTTTTAGTATTTTGAAATAAGTCTTCCCATTATGAGTTTCACATTGAGTTTCTTGCATTCAGTTTCTAGGAATTTTGCAACTTCCTCCGAGGCATTCCTAACGGCGAGGATTGCCATAAAGACTTTCCTTCCAGTCATCTTCTCTACAAAATTTACGTCCTCAAGAAGCTTGTTTAACTCGTTTTTCGCTTCTTCAATGCTTGAAATATAGATGATAACTTGACCTACAACCACAGGGTCGGAGTTGAAGATATCAATTTCTCGAATCGTTCCGTTATGGATTATATTTACGTTTGTCAAAACCTTAATCTTCTCTTCAGGAACACCATTAAGTTTAAGCATTTCTTTGACAAAAGATGCTACAAGATCTCTAAGAGCTGATTTCATAGCCCTAGTTAACGTGTGCGTGGTTTTTTCAAGACCAACTATCCTATCCTCCAATTTAATGTGAGCTTCTTTACGCTCCTCCTCCAATTTATTTTGATCTTTCTCCAAGTTCTTAACTCTCCCAATAATTTGTCCCCCTAGATTTAAAAATATTTAACTTTACAGACTGGTAATTCCATGTTATAGGTGAGTTTATGTTGGCTGAAATTGAGGGTAAAATTGAAGTGGCTAAGAGGATACTTGAATCCCTCAATTATCATTTAAGTGACATATCGGCTCAAGACCTCATAGATTACATGTCCACTGAAACTTTTACAGGAGACACGACCACCTTCAATGATATTCTCGGAAATGAGTATCTCTTAATCCATGAGCTTGTCGAGATAAATGAGTGGAAGAGGAGGGGGGTGAAGATTTATAAAGGGCTCTTAATAGATGCTCCAAGAACCCTAGTCTACACAATACACTACGCAGCACTTGAAAAGGAGTTGGAGTATGCATTACGAAAGGGGGATTGCAAATGGGTGGAAATGAGAGTCAAAAATAGTCTAGAAGACCCCTACATACCGGAAGAACTTAAACCATATGCTAAAAACATCTTAGAAAGATTCATTAAAGCAATAGAGGATGTGGGGAAGTCCTAAATCCCAGAAGTCATACTTCAATTAAGTGGCCAATTATTAGTTGTTTATAACTCACTTAAACTTATAGGGATGTATGGTCATGATGGTTGAGCCTTTGATGATTTCCAATACGTATTCAGACTTCAAAATTTCACGGCAACAATTTAGTAGTAAAAAATTAATAATGCTGATGCATAGTATTCAGAGATGGATGAATTTATTTTAATGTAATGGTATTGGAGAGATTTCATTTTCATGGAGATGATTGAAACCTTATTTTCCTTCAAGAATTGGAGGTGAAGTATGTTGAAGGGGGTTGGAAAGATAGTCTTAACTGGAGGTAGGAAAAGCAAGACATATCACATATATATTCCACCCGAAATTGCATTGGATGATTCATTCCCATTTAGACGTGGAGATAAAGTTGAATTGGAATTGAAGAATGGGGAAATCATTGTGAGGCAAATAATGAAGGATTGTTGCAGAGAAGTTTTAAGTAAAATAACTTATAGAGATAAGCCAGAAGTAATTAAGGGACGTAAACTGAAAGTTGAAGTTAAGGGGAGTAGCCTACATGAATGCTCCCTCTGTGGAAGAATACTTGGATACTGCCCAATATGCCGATCCAAATACGAAACTCCAATCATAATATCCCTCGGAGGAGGAGAAGCAGCATACCTATGCAAAGACTGCTCCAGAAAGCTAGGCCTAAAATAGAAGGATAAAATCGTATGGAGAGAAGTTTTGAATAATGGATTCTATAGGCTTCCAATAATTCATACATTAACATGGATAACATAATATTCAAATGAATGATGCCTGAAAAGTTTACAGAAGTGAGCTTATCTAGAATCAGATTTCCACTTCACCTTCTCCTTTACGTAATCTGCTAGCCGCTTTATCTTACTCAATCTAGCCCCCACTTCTTCGACGTCAAGTTTAGCTTCATGGAAGCCTTGCACGTGAAGATAATATGCTGAATCCCATGCATAGATGATCATAGGCTCATTAAGCATTTTGGAGAGCGTAACAACTGCTTTGTCAAGTAAGCCTAGACGCCACCTATCATGCTCCAAAGCTTCACGATACTCAGTTATACCATACTTTTCCGCAAGAACTTTTATACACTCCTCAGCAACTTTATAGAGCTTCTCACTTGCCCGAACTGGATTCTTCTCCGCCAAATACTTTTCAGCCTCATTTAAGAGGCTCAATATTACTTCAAGCATTCCCTCATTGATAAATTCATCAAACATATTTAAGATCCACTTAAACATAATTATGTAAACATTCCTAAAAACCTTCAAGATCAGGGTCGGAATAAAAGTGTTTGGAAACGACATTGAGATGTTATGGAGAAGTATAGCTTCCAGAAGGGGCAAAGAAAACGCTAAACTACTTATGAAATTCGCAAATCAACCAAAAATACTTGTGGTAAACACAAAAACAAGAGCAATTCTTCCACATCAAATTATCTCAAATTCTATTGGGGCTTTCCTAGGCTTCGGCTCATCTGAAGTGAAAATGATATCCCAAGCATCTATTTCCGGCCTTTCAATTATTAAATCTAAATCTTCCCTCAAGTTTTCCGCTACTTCAAATCTACATCTACTAGGCACCTCAACACCCTGAAATACCACATCAAGATCGCAGAATCCAATAATTCTCAGCCTGCCCTCCTCATCAGCAGTCATCAATTCATAGGGTTTTCTTAGAGGAGTGAAAGTTCCGAGAGAGCATGATAAACATTATTTTTCAAAGTTGGAAGGCTGAAAATAGGATAAGCCGTTATCTGCTAGTAATTGTTAGTTTAGGAGATCTTAGGATAACGTCAGGATTCATACTATTTGTAACTTATGCTCATCAATATGGCTTCATTCATCACATAGTCTAGCTCCAATAAACAATATTAGACTTCTGTTGGTAACACAACTTTCAAGCCTTTAATCGATGTGTAAGCTTTGTCCATTGAGGCAATAACTCCATCGAAGAGTAGGGCTGTTGCTGCATGAAGTGAATCGAAGAATGAGATATCGTACATTTCCCTGAGCTCTGAAGCTTTTATCAGTACTTCAAGAGTGAGAGGAGCTTCATCCAAATTGGGGAAATCCTTGAATAATAGGAGGTCCTTCCTTATGTCATCTTCACTATACCCCCTTGATTTAAGTAACAGGGAGTACTCCAAGTAAGCTGAAGTGGCAACCTTCACATTTTTCAACTCTCCGGCAGCCACACGATCAAAAAGTTTACTAATAACTCTATGGTATTTGTCTCTCCTATTTACATAGGCAATAAGAGAATCAAGCTCGATAATCATTTTCCAACCTCTTTCATTAGGAGCTCATCAGCCTTCTCCTCTACGGAATCATAAGTGAGGGAGGGGTCATCATACTTCCCTCTTAAGGCTTTAACAGGATTCTTCATAATTCTAACGACAACTTTATCTCCCTCCACATCCCACATAAGAATATCACCCACCTCTAAACCCAAAGTCTTCCTCACCTTCGCCGGGATGCTAGTCAAGAATTTCCTACTTACTCTGCTAAACTCCACATAAATCCCCAGTTTTAACTCGAAAACTTAACATAAAAATTTTTCTAAGCATTATAATATAGCTAAGCTATTCTGCTTGGAAAATGGAAAATTCTGTTTAACAATTTGAGTTCACTTAGATGGGTTTCCATTTCAGCTAATCCTGGTTTCTCCGGAATTAGGGGGGCGCCCTCGAACATGCATTCATATCCAACCTTTATCAAGCTTAGGTATTTTGCAGACCCCTCTTCATCTAGAGTCCAATTGTACCCTCTAATTATGGCTACCGGAACTTTTTCCGTTGTTTGGCCTATGACGAGCTTTGCTGCAGCTACAAGCTCATCTCCTCCAGCTTGCATTTTAACTTTTAACCGATATCCATATGCATCCTTCATCCCCCTATAATCGGTTATTGGGTTTAAACTTTATACTCCTATAGTTCCGTTCACTTATTGCATGTCCATGTGAAATGTGGTGGGGTTATTGTTCGAAAATCTTAATCGATAAAGTAGCTTAAAATATTTAGGTTTGTTATGGCTAAAGTGCGCGCTTCTGGCAATAAAAATCAAGTTGATGAGGGAGGGCTTAAGTTTAATTTAAGAGAGCTTGGGGGTGCTTTAGGAGATTTTGGACCGCTGCACCCCCTCTTTTTAACTTACGTTAAAATTCTCAATCTTGATCCTGCAAATATAATGTTTGTCATGGGTGTTTCCAACTTGATCATAGGAATATACTATAAGCTTCCACTTCCAATTGAACCTATGAAGGCTATTGCAATATATGCTCTTTCCTCTAAATGGGATGCAAACTTAGTTTACGCCACATCGTTTGGTACGGCATTGGTATGGTTACTATTATCTACCACAGGTTTTTTGGATAAAATTTTATGGATTGTGCCAGAATGCGTTGCCCGCGGTATACAGCTTGCTCTAGCAATATACCTCCTAATGGAATCTGTAGAGCTCATGCAAACATCGATCCTACTCTCCCTCCTCTCGATAGCTATAATCGCTCTATGCACAGCGATTCGTGAGAGGAAATTTGTTCCAGCTACGATCATTTTATATTGCATTGGAATACTCATTGCATTGCAAAATGATGGAGGGGCGGTTACACTGAGCCTTCATATCCCAAGAATACACTTTTTCACCATTAATGATACATTGAGGGGAATGCTGGAAGTTGGCTTCACACAAGTCTTCCTAACACTCTCAAACGCCGTAATAGCTACGAGAATAGCGGTAAATGAAAGATTTTCAAGGAAGATAAAGGATGGACAACTAGCTTTAAACATGGGTTTAATGAATCTTTTAGCAGCATTCTTCGGATGCATACCACTATGTCATGGTGCAGGAGGATTCATGGCCCAATACTTCTATGGAGCGAGAACTGGCGGTGCAATGGTAATGGAAGGTTTAATAGAACTAATCTCAGCAATATTCTTCTCAGCAACTGTCATGCGGATCTTCTCAAATTTCCTACTGGCAATAATTGGTGCAATGCTAATCCCAGTATCCATAGAACTAGGGAAAGAAGTCCTAAAATTAAAGAAACACATCGAATTAATCATAGCCCTACTCGTAGCAATAACATCCTACCTAACAAACTTAACCATAGGCTTCATCCTTGGAGCCACCACCTATTACATATTAAAAAGACACACAACCCCGCAACTTCTCAACTAATTTGCGAAGCTGTAAAAAGATTAAAGACAAATATTAAACAATCTTAATTTTATTGAACAATTTCAAAGTTCAACTTTTGCATTAGTTGATCATAAGAATATTCCTCATCTTTATTTATCTGTTCGAATTCATACTTGATTAATAAGATGTTGCGATTTGTCTTTATGTTTTTCTTGGAGAATTCCTTCGCTATCAGTATGCCTCCCTTACACTCATTTCCAAACTCTCTTACATAACTTTTAAGTTGCTCCAGCTCATTTCTCCCCGCCCTACCTGTTTTCACTTCAACTAGAAGGTAGATATTTGAACCTTGAGGATGCTTTAACTTAATGAAAACATCCACAAAGCCTTCAGGTAAAGCCTTCTCCCCCAAAATCTCAAATTCACTTTCCGGCAAACTTATATTAAAATGGCCTAATATCTCCCCTAAAACATTCCTCACCTTCTTCCTAACAAGAGATTGCAAGATGAGTTCTTGAAAGTAAAATTTCCAAGGGTCCTTCTGCTTCCCTTTATCGAAGACTATCTTTGGAACAAAAGTCTTCCCACCCAGCTCCAACCTCTCCCCACTCTTATCACATATACTTCCCATATTAGAGACATTGTAAAAAGTAACAGCATCTGCTTGAAAATGAGTCTTCCTATAACCCCCTCTCAAAAGCAGGTTCTCCGCAACATAAGAAAATTCAGGTCTAACCATAGGCTCACATAACTCCCTCTCCTGCTTCAAATGCAACCTAAAAGGGAAATAGTAAGTTCTCCTAGACACCTTAAAAGTAATGGGAGGCCATGGCGGTAACCTATCCGCATCCTCATACGCTTCCTTCTTAACAACTTTATAAAGATTGTATACCCTTGCACCATACAAAAATGAAACATAATCCCCCTCTTCAACATCCAGAAAAGTCCACAAACCATTAATACTATTAGTGAAACCAGCCAAAGCATACCTCATACACAAATCAAGATTCTGCCTACTCGACACCGAAATCAAAAAGTAATCCGGCATCCAAATAGCCTCCTCTCTAGGAGAATTAATCATTTACCAAAAGAACAATGAATTAACCACTTAAATACTTTCTTTAAACCATCCAAGACCTACTAATTTGCAGCATTCTTCGTACTAAGCTACTTTATCACCAATATAAGTCTTACACTCGATGGATTCTGAGGAAGTCTAAGTAAAATTTATATTACTTCCCCACCGATCTCCCATTTAGGGGGTTTATTATGGGTCTATACTTCGAAGGAGAACCAATGACTGAGCATGCGATGTTAGTCAACATACTTGGGGTAGACCCGGAAGACATTGGGAAACCACTCAATGAAAGACCATACACCTGTGAAAACATCGAAGATAGACTATGGCTATGGGTAAACAAGAAGACGGGAAAAGCAGTCATAACAGGAGACGAAGGAAACGGCTGGTGCATCCCACTAATAATTGGAAACTCAATAGAAGAAGTACTCAGGGAATACATCAAACATCCAGAAAAGACAAAACCGAGATTCGCTAATCTCCTCGAAGCCCTAATCTACATAGATTCTAAATCATAAAACACTTTGCTCAGAAGATTACATAAAGA
>Ga0209225_1003053_pt1 | contig 14366 bp, 14 predicted proteins | sample WasSprMetagenome_FD_184732 | JGI IMG/M metagenome (GOLD analysis project Ga0209225, IMG submission 184732) | Sulfidic aquatic microbial communities from Washburn Spring, Yellowstone National Park, USA - WS (SPAdes) (version 3) | ecosystem: Environmental > Aquatic > Thermal springs > Hot (42-90C)...
TGGAGGGCGTGGACGTACCGGAGGAAGTCAACAAGGCGGGCGTGCTCCACCCGAGGGGCGTCTTCGTGGTCCCCAGCGTCGCCAGGACGCTGGATGCCGCCCAGGTGGACACCCAGCTCTCCCTCAAGGCGCTGTCCTTTTTGAAGAGGGTGTTCGACCTGGTAGTCGTGGTGCTGGGCCCCCTCTACAGGAACGGGTGGGCCGTGGCGATGGTCTGCGACCAATTGTTCGCCGTCGTCCGGCCGTGCAGGGCGGACGTAGACCTGTACGTGGAAGACATGGACCTGCTCGAGCGCCTCGGGTGCGGCGGCAAGACCCGCGTGGTGCTGAACCAGAGCACCCTGCCCGGCGGAATAAAAGAGGAGGACGTCCAAAAAGTGCTGGCGGTGGAGGCGGCCGTCCCGTTTTTGCCGGAGGTGCAGGCGGGGTGTAACAAGCGGTACTTGGTCGTCTCGAAAAAACTTAAGAAATATCTCTTGCCGATTCTTTCAAAGCAAGTGTCTATCCGAACTCCGATAAATCCTCGCGGTAGGGAGGTGAACACAGATGGACCTGACGCTGGTGAGCACCCTGGCGGCCAGGGACGGCCTGATCTCGCCCCTGCCCTTCCTGCAGAAGAAGCAGGCGGAAAGTGACGCAGGAGCGGCCACGCTGGCGGACCTCGGGCCGGAGGAGTACGCACGGCTCAAGAACCACGTCCAAGAGGTCGTCAGGCAGCAGATGAACTTGGACGAGGTGGCCCGGTCGCGCGACCCGGTGGTCCGCAGCAGGTTCAAGAGCATTGTTTTACGGGCGATGAGGGATCTCGACGTCAAGGTCGCGTCTGCGGCCGTACCGTCCCTCGTCCAGAAGCTTTTCGACGACATCCTCGGATACGGGATTTTGGAAAGATTTTTCTTCGACCCAGACGTTACGGAGATCATTGTAAACGGCACGCGCGTCCAGATAATGAAGCACGGCAAGAGGATGTTCGTGCCCGAGCAGTTCGAGAGCGTCGAGCAGGCCCGGCAGGTCGTGGAGCGGATGCTCGCCCCTACGGGGCGCCGCTTGGACTTGGCCAACCCCCGGGTGAGCGCCCGCCTCTTCGACGGCTCGCGGATGATGGCCCACATCGCGCCCTGCGCCGTCGACGGGGTCCTGGCTACGATCAGGCGCTTCCGCCAGGATATCACCCCGGAGGTGCTGCTGAAGAACCGCTCGGTCTCCCGTGAGGTTCTGGAGTTTATGCGCGCGTGCATCCTCGCGCGGCAGAACATCGTCATCGCCGGCGGCACCGGAAGCGGGAAGACCACTTTCATAAATATATTGGCGTCCTTCATCCCGCACGACGAAAGCGTGGTAACCGTTGAGGACACGGCAGAACTCCAGCTCCAGCACCCGGACGTGAGGCGCCTCGAAGGGCGGCCCCCCAACATTGAGGGGAGGGGGGAGATCACCCTCCGCGACTTGGTGAAGGACGCCCTGCGGATGTTCCCGGACCGGATAATCGTCGGGGAGTGCCGCGGCGAGGAGGCTTTCGACATGCTCCAGGCGATGAACACCGGCCACCCCGGTTCGATGACCACCGTCCACGCCAACTCCGCGAGGCACGCCATCAACCGGCTGGTGAACATGGTCCAGACGGCGGGCATGGAGCTGCCCAGGGACGCCATACTCGACCAGATCGCCGACGCGGTAGATATAATCGTTTTCATACTGCGGGAGAAGAGCGGCCGCAGGAGGCTCGACCACGTGGTGGAAGTGGTCGGCCCCGAGCGCGGAGCCGACGGCATCATCCGGGACGTAAAGCTCAACCTCCTGTGGCAGTACAACCCGAAGACGGATACCTTCGAGTGGGTGGCGCGGGAGTTCAAACGGGCGCAGGTCTTGGCCGAAAAGGGGGGTTGGAAGTGTCCGTATCTTTCCTGAAGTTGCTGGCTGTAGCGACCGGTTTCACGGCGGTCTTTTTGGCCGTATGGTACGGCAGGAGGCCCCGGAGCATCGCCCTGGAAGAGGAGTGGAAGGCCCGGCCCGGCAGCTACGGCAGCCGGGGCTCGCTGCTGGCTTATGTGCTGTTCGGCGCGGCCGCATGCTTTTTGGGTGCCTACGGGGTGACTGGGAGGCTCCACCTGGCGGCCCTGGCCTCCCTCGGCGGCCTCTACGTGGGCCGGGTGCTGGAGCAGGGGAAGCGCTACCGCCGCAGGGCGCTGCTGAGGTCGCAGTACGCCCAGGTTATTGGCAGCCTGATGGCCGCCCTCCAGGGCGGCCTCTCCCCGCACCAGGCGCTGGAGGACGCCGTGCCGTCGATGCCCCGCCCGGCGAGGGACGTCTTCGCGGAGGTCCTGCGCCGGACGCGCACCGGCTCCACCTACGTAGAGGCCGTCAAGAGCGTCGCGGATGAGACCGGGTGGAGGGACCTGGACTCCCTTGTGGTGGCGCTCCGGATATATTCAAAGACCGGCTGCAACCTCGCCGAAGTCTTCAAGTACCTGCAGGAGACGGTCATCGAGCGTGAGAGCGACCGGAGGTACGTGGCGGCCGTGACCGCCGAGACGCGGATAACGGCGCGGCTTTTGAGCTTCCTGCCCTTCTTCTTAATGGGGTTCTCCCGGGTAATGGCGCCGGAGTTCGTCGCGCCGTTGTTCGACACGTTGCCGGGGAACATTGTTATCGCATTCGTGGTCGTCATGGTCCTGGTGGGGAACTTGGTGACTTCAAAGATGGTGAAGGCGGTGGTGGGGGATGAGGCTTAAGTTTTCCTTGGCTTTCGCGGGGCTGTTTTTTCTCGGCGTCCTTGTTGGTGCCGTATGTGAAGCCGAACTCCTCCGGTGGCTTATGCCGGCCATAAGGCTCGGCTTGGGGGTCGGCGAGAAGATGTCGTCCGGGGGAGTGTCGAGCCTCTCGGTGTTCCTCTTGATCTTCGCTAAAAACCTCAGCGTGGCCGCCCTCTGCATCGCCCTCGCGAGGCCCAGCCGCGGGGCCGTCCCCGCCCTGATCTGTGCATGCAACGGCCTGGTGGTCGGCGTCTTGGGGGCCGTGCTCGCGTCGAGGGGCTTTCCCCCTTGGAGCTACGCGGCGCTCCTCGCACCCCACGGGGCCGTGGAGCTACCCGCCCTGTTTCTGTCGTGTGCGCTGGGGATGACGTCCGGCGGGGGCGCCCTTTCCAGGCTGAAGCAGGGGCTCCCGGTCGTGGCGAAGATGTTCGCCGCCGCGGCCGCCATCGAGGTCTGGGTGACCCCGGCTGTCGGGAGATTCTTGGGCATTTGATTTGAGGTGTCGTCGGTATGGTGGTATTGCTACAGGTACTCCTGAAAGCCCTGTTCTTGGTCCTTGTCGGGGCGGCGGCGTACATTGACTGGAAGCGGAGGATCATACCCAACCGCCTGAACCTCCTCATTTTCTGTACCGGGATCGGGAACGCGCTCCTCACGCACCGCCTGCCGGACGCCCTATTTGGGGCAGTGCTGGGCCTGGGCGTGGGGCTTCTTCCGGCCCTCATCCTGAGGGTCCCCGTGCTGTCCGGCATCGGCGGGGGTGATCTGAAGATGATGGCCTCCCTGGGGGCCTGGTACGGCCCTGGAGCGCTCCTGTGGGTCCTGGCGGCGGGGAGCGCGCTGGCTGTAGCTGGCGGGGTAGTCAACCTCGCCAGGTCGGGCAAGCTCCTCCTGTGGGTCAGCCTGCTCCCCTTCCGCGATAGGGAGCGGTTCGCGGAAGAGGTGCTGCCTTTCGGTGTGTATCTGGCTATAGGCGTTTACTTTATTGAGATTATTGAATATTTGTTAAAAGGAGGTCTGTAGGATGTTGCACGTGCTTTTCAATGGTGAGAAGAAGCTGAGGGCCAAGGAAGCGGAGTTCATATCTTTCAATGGGCAGCCGGGCGGGAAGGTCGACGCCTGTGTTGTCGTGAGGGGCCCGCGGTTCTTTGAATCGCTGTCGGCCGCCGCTGATATGGGCGTGCCGGTGGTCGTGGTCGCGGGCACAGAAGACGCCGCGGGTGCGGAGTGCATCCGCGCCGCCGAGGAGTGCGGCGTGCCCGGCGAGTGCGTTTTGGTGTTGCGCGGCGGAAAGGTCACGGATCTGAACGGGAAAGAGGTGGCCCCTGCCATAAGGGGAGGGGTCGGCCTTAACGCCGTGCTGGACGCGGTGAAGTTCGCCGTGGCGAACGGCTTGGTTCCCGAGCCGGTGGTCTGGGCGCCGGAGGAGGAGCCGGAACAGCCGCCCGAGGCAGTCTGGATGGCGGACGACGGCCAGGCCGCTCCCCCGGCCGAAGCGGAAGGCGGGCCTGAGGTTCAGGGAGGGCCCGCCCGGGCGGACGGCCGCACCGGCGCTTCTCCGCTTCCGGAGGTCCCGGAGCGGGAGGCTACAGCCGCAGCACCCGAGGGCGAAGGCGCCGCCCCGGGCGGGGCCACGGCGGCAGAAGAGGGGGTCCTCTCCCCGCTGTTGGGGCGTGTGGGGAAAGTCATCGCCCTCTTCCAGAGCTGCCCGGGGGCCGACAGCTCCTCCGTGGCCGCCGGTCTGGTGAGGGCCTTAGGCAGCGGGACACTCCACTTGGAAGTCAGCAACGCGCCCGCTTCCTTCTCCCACTACGGTGCGTCTTTAGAGGAAGCCGCCGCCAGCGGGAAGTACGCCTTCTGCGACGGCCGGTCGGTGGTGGGGGCCGGGCGGCAGGAGCTGTACGAATGCATCGTGGCGGAAATACGGGTGCCCATCGGGAACCCGCAGGTGGTAGATGAAATCTACCGCGCGGCGCACCGCGTCGTGCACGTTGTTGGCCACAACTTCCGGGACGCCACCGAGTCGGTCCACAACGTGCAGGTCTGGCTCGACAGCGGGATGGGGCTCCGGCTCGACGCGCTGGTGGTGGACCGGGTCCCGGAATCGTCCCACGTAGTGGAGCTGTACCGCGGCAATTTTGGCGACCGCATCGGTATGATAGTCGGCATCGAGAAAGACGGCGACTTCAGGCCTCTCGCCGAGGCCCTGCTGAGGGGGTAGAAGACATTGCTTTTCCGCAGGAAGCGGCTTGATAATGTCGGTATTGTACAGCCTTCCGGGGAAAAGGAACCTGAAAACAAAAAATTCGGCGTCAGGATCCGGGTGGCCCTCTTGCTGAGCATTTTAGCGGGAGCATCGGTGATTTCACTCTACACGTTTACGTACAGGCCGGTGCCGGTGGTCGTGGCGGCCCGGGACATAGCCGCGGGGGCCGAAATAACCGCCGCGGATGTCGCAGTGAAGCAGGTCAGCGCGGGCGACAGGCACCCGAAGGCATTTTCTTCGGAAGCCCAGGTCATCGGCAAGCGGGCCCAGGAAAAAATCCACCAGGGGATGCAGGTGATAGCGCCGCAGGTGGAAGGGGGGGCCGCGGGTCTGGTCAGGCCCGGGCAGACGGTCTTCCCCCTGAAGAACCCCGTGGCCGCCTCCCTCTCCGCGGGCGACACCGTGACGGTGGTGGCGGTGATGAACGAGGGCCCGCTGGTGCTCGGGCAGGCCACGGTCGTATCCGCCCCGCCGCCTAAGCCCAACGAAGACCGGGTGGTCCTGCTGGAGGTGCCCGCCGCGGACGCCCCGCGCATGGCCCACGCCGCCCAAGCCGCCAAAGCTGTGTACCTCTTCGTCCGCTACTGAGGGGGTCCCCGAGCGTGAACATCAGGGAGATCGTCAGTGCCGTTAGGGAGCGCCTCGCGGAGCTGGGGCCCTCCGGGGAACCCGTCGAAGAGTTCATACGCAGGGAAGTCCGCTCCATCCTGGGCAGGGACGACCCCGCCGTGGAGAAGGACGTCCTGTGCCGGCTACTCGGGCTGGGACCCATAGAGGCCCTCCTCGCCGACCCCGAGGTCTCGGAGATAATGGTCAACGGCCCGCACCAGATCTACGTGGAGAGGAACGGCACGATAGAGCTGACCGACCTCTTCTACACGGACAGCGAGGAGCTGATGAACGTCATCTACCGCATCATGCAGTACTGCGGGCGGCGCATCAACTTCTCCTCGCCCCTGGAGGACGCCAGGCTGCCGGACGGTTCCCGCGTGAACGCCGTGGTGCCGCCGGTGACGGACTACCCGGTGCTCACCATACGCAAGTTCGTCCGCAAGGTCTTTAAGACCAGCGACCTGCTGCAGCAGGGGTGCATAAGCCCGGAGATGGTGTGGTTCTTCGACGCGGTGGTGAAGGGGAAGGCCAACATTGTCGTCTGCGGCGCGACCAGCAGCGGGAAGACCACCTTCCTGCGCTGGTTCACCACCTTCCTCCCGAAGACGGAGCGGATCATAACGATTGAGGACATGCGGGAGCTGAACCTCGACCACCCCCACTGCGTGGCGATGGAGGCGACCGACAAGGCGGACATCTACAGGCTCACGATAAACGCCCTGCGGATGCGCCCGGACAGGATCATCATCGGCGAGGTCCGCGGTGCCGAGGCTTTCGAACTCCTCCAGGCTATGGGCACGGGCCACGAGGGGAGCCTCACCACGGTGCACGCGAACTACACCGTCAACGAGGCGGTGCACCGGCTCATACGGGCCATGATCCGGGCCGGAGGGGTGACCGCCGAGGAACTGGAGTACATGATCTGCGAGACCATAGAGCTATTCGTCTTCGTCAAGAGGCTCCCCGACGGGACCAGGAGGGTCGTCCGCGTGGCCGAGGTTGAGGGGTGGAAGAACGGGCCGGTGACCCGCGACATCTTTGTCTTCAGGGACGGCACCCACCACTGCGTGAACCCCATAAGCCCGAAGCTGGCCTCTAAACTCAGGGAAAACTTGAACGCCGACCTACCGGACATTCCGGCCTTTAGAGGAGTGCAAGGTTAAGGGGCTGGCTGTCGCTGCCGGCCCCTTAATTTTTGTGGATACATCAAATTTGTTTTGGGGGTGTTTCGTTTGACTGTAGCGGCTGTGCTACTCGGCCTGGCGGTTTTCCTGTTTTTGTGCCCGTTAGAAGAAATTACCCAGTTCGGCAAGGCTGCTCGGGGGCAACCGCACAACACGCGGTTCGCACTCCTTGCCGCCGGTGGCGCCGTGTTCGGCCTGGTCCTTAACAACCTGCTGGCCGCGGCGACCGCAGTGGGCGTAGCCTACCTCTACGACAAAAAGCGTAAGGAGATGGAAAAGGCGAAAGTCCGGGCCACTTTGGACGCCCAGGCCGAGGTCGCCCTGCAGATGATCTCTGCCCTTTATGAGGCGACCGGCGACCTCATCGGCTCCCTGGAGAAGGCCGCTGAATGCGTGGACGACCCTTTGAGGTCTGAATTGAAAAAGACGGTGGCGGACTATCGCGGGGGATGTTCCATCAGGGAGGCCCTGGAAGGCTTAGCGGAACGGGTCCCCTCCAGGGACGTGCGCACCTTCGTGGAGGGGATGCTGGAGGCCGAAAAGTTCGGTGCCGACGCCGGGGCGGTGATCTCCTCCATTGTGCAGGTGATCAGGGACCGGATGACGCTCAGGGAGGACCTCAAAAACGAGATGAAGGGCCAGCGGCTGACCGTGAACATTCTGCTGGCCCTCCTGCCGCTGATGCTCGGGCTGGCCTTCTTGATGTTCCCGCAGTCGAAAAATATCCTGACGGGTTCGCTGGTCGGCAAGGCCATAGTGGCTACAATCATCCCCGCTGAGTACTTTGTGTGGAGCATGTCCGCGAAAGAGGTGACTGAAGAGTGGTAGCCGCTTCCGTGGTACTCTGCGCCTTTGCGGTGCTGGCCTGGCTGTTGCCGTTCGAAAAAATCGCCCCCGCGCGTAAAAAAGGAACAGGTAACCTGGCGAGTTTGTTGGCGTCCGACCTGGAGGAAGCCGCGCGCTCCCTGGGGCTCGAGGTGGACATAGAGCCGCTGGCGAAGGCCAGGTTGCTGGTGCTCGTGGCGGGCATCTCTTGGGTGGTCGTCGCGTTCGCGGTGGCGGGGCCCGCCGGCGCGCTCACGCCGGCCGTCTTTACCCTCGCGGGGTGGAGGCTGTGCCGCGGGTACATAAACCTGCTTGAGAAAAGGCGGCGCGAGGACATCGCCCGGGAGTTCCCCCTGATGGTCAGCTTGGTGCGGGTCTATTCCAAGTCCAGCGACCTCGTCCGCGCGCTGGACATAGTGCGGAACGTCCTTAAGGGCGAGCTGAGGAAGCAGGTCGACCTGCTGGTGCAGGAGATGAAGGTCTACCCCCTGCCGGACGCCCTGCGGCGGTTCGCCAAGCGGTGCCGGTATGGCCCGGTGGACTCCTTCGTCTCCGTGGTGCTCTTCGGCATATCGACCGGCGCGGACGTGGACGCCATGCTGGCCACGTTCGCCAGGCGGGCCTACGAGGCGCGGGTCAACGAAGTCAAGAGGAGGGTGAAGGCCCAGCCGGTGTTCATGTCTTTCCTGCCGGTGGCACTTGGGCTCCTCCTTCTCCTCGTGTTCGTGTTCCCGCTCTTCGTGGATATCATAGGCAAGCTGAGGTTTTAAGAAAGGGGGTGGATGATTTTGAGGAGACGGCTTCTGTTGGCAGCCGTCCTTGTAGCGGCTTTTTTAGTAATACTTGTGGTTAAGGCATACGCCGGCGCCACGCCATGGATCCGTGCCGTTCCGAGGCCGGAGCAGAACTTGATCCATCTGGAGTGGGGGATGGAACCCGCTTCTGAAACGGGCAACTACAACTACATGGTCTACAAGCGGGAGGCGAACGAACCGGAGTTTCAATCCATCCCGGTCAAAGACAGGGTAAAGGTTTTGAATATTTACCCGCCTGTGGGCGAAAGTATAACCTTCACCAACTGGAAGGGGCAGAGGTTCACGTTGCCCAAGGCGGCGAGCCTCAAGAGGTGGATGGAGGAACCGAACGCGGAACACCCGAAGGGCTACGGGATGGGTCTTATCGACGTGGACGCGGTGCCCATCCCCGATTTCAACGCGAACCCGGTGGGATACCTCAAGAACCCGGACGGGAGCTGGAAGTACGATGTGGTAGCTATTGGTACTTGGGATACAAACAATGGTCAAGATGTTTCTAGTAATGCATTAAACCTTTTAAAGGAGTTTGTAAAAGCAGGTGGAGGATTGCTTCTAGGGCATGACACCGTAGCCCATGTAGCTTCCCTCCCCTATAATTTAAACGTCTTCACACCGAATCTGCAAACACTAGGTGGTTATTTGAGATTGTATGATGCTCCTCAGTATAATGGCAAAAGTCCTCCCGATCTTCCCAATGAGTATCAACTGTGGGGCGGTACTAGAGTAGTAGTGGCTAGAAAAGGGCTTTTAACGAATTACCCGTGGAAGATCGGAGAAATGGGTACGGTTTTAAATGTACCTTACACCCATACCGGCTGGATGAACAGCCGGGGGGACGTCTGGCTGAAATTCCTCAAGTCGGATCCTATCACACTACCTGACGGTTCTACGACGTGGCCTTACAATATAGCCCAACAGTGGGAAATGGACCCCTCATCCGAAGCTAACTGGTACCTCACTACTTGGTCAAATGTAGCGATGATCCAGACTGGCCACTCCAATTGCGAAGCTACTCCGGACGAGCAAAAGATTATAGCCAACACCCTCTTCTACTTGGCACAAGTGACCGACGGCACCTCATGGAACGACCACTCCGCGCAGGACGTGGCACCGCCGGATCCAGTGACTGGGATCCAGACCAACCCTATGCCCGGCGGCGTTGAAATCACTTGGCAGCGGCCAAACGACAACGGTAATACCTATTACTATTATGTCCAAGCCATCAACAAGACAACGGGCGACCGCCTGAACTCCGCGGTGGTTGGTCCCGTGTCCTACGCCACGGGGGTAAAGGGGTACGCCTACGTCCTGGACCAGAACCCCGGTACCGATCCCGGAACTACGGTTAACCTGACCCAAGAGAGGATTAGTGCCGCGCTGGCACCGGGGAAGTACTACCTGCACATCCGGGCCGTGGACAACGCGGGCAACGCCTCCGAGGTCAGACACTTCGTCGTCGAAGTCGGTTTCGAACTACAGGCGGCACTGGAGCCGAATCCCGCGATGCGGGGGCAAAAGGTGAGGGTGTATGCCACCGTATCGCAGAGTGGTCTCAACACCGGAGCCCAAGAGGGTGGAGGACAGGGATTCCATCCGGCGAGCACGCTTGTGCAACATAAAGACCGGCCTTCTTTTTGGCAACCTAGGGGATCAGATTTTACCGATCTAGGTGCTTGGTGGATTTGGCCGCGCGATATCCGGCCTTCCGACTGGCAGGCACTAATGGGCGAAACCGCCGAGTTCCGGAAGACCTGGAACGCCCGTGCTTGGGGTGTCTACCAGACGGAAGTCGTTGCCGATAACTGGTTCCACCTCTACCAGGACGGCAGTCTGATCCTGAAAGGGGGAGGATTGAAAAAAGCCGCCTTCATCTGGGAGCAGGCGGCGGACGGAGACCACCCTGACCCGAGAGTTGTTCCGTATAGGATCGTGGTGGGCAACGGGGGCGGTCCTGCCGGCCTGCTCCTCAGCGTCCGGGAGGTCGGCCGCCACTGGACGATTGCGTACCAGCCCTACATGAGCGGAGATGGCGTATCGCATCATTACTTCCCTGAATTCTACGTTCCCTACACGCAGACCGTGGCGGTGCGGGTGAGGGACGCCAGCGGCAACCCGCCGGACGCGGTATACATCGACGACTATACGACTGGTGTGCTGGGCGTGGCCCGCGCTTTTGGGGGAGACCTGACCTTCACTGCTCAAGGAGGCCACTGGTATCACGTAAATGTTTGGAATAGTTACAGTAAGGGTGTGGACCGTTTCGATGTTCGGGTTTCTTACGAAGGGGAAATCGTGGCTCATACCGATGGATCTTGGGAAACCCGGAATTTGCCCATAATAGGCTACGGCAGTGCGGTTCTCCCGGTCGCGACAGCTCCCGGCGCGGAGTTCACGGTGAACGTGCCCGTGCGCAACCTCAGCGGAGCGGGTGAGTTCACATCCGATGAGATGAGCCCAGAGTTTCCGGTTTGGGAGGGGCCGAATTACGTAGATTGGAATCACGTCCGGATCTCGTACCACTGGTACGACCAGAGTGGAAACTGCGTCATCTGGGACGGCGTGCGGACGGAACTGCCGCAGAGTATTCCGCCGGGCGGGGAAGTTGTCGTACCCGTGAAAGTGGTAGCTCCTTCTCAGCCCGGCACGTATACTTTAAAGATCGATGCGGTTCAGGAAGGCATAGCTTGGTTTTCCTGGGCGGCTGGGCCGGTTCTACAAGGTACAGTACAGATCGATCCAAGCGTATCGGGAGTAGACTACAGCGGCCGTATACGAGCGGATCAAGCGTATGCCGTTCTGCCCAGCGGTGCCCGACTTACCCTGCAGTGGGACGACGTTTTGCGCCGGTACTGGGACGAATTCCTGATACCCGACGGTGGCTCCCCGGGAGTGTGGCCGGGGAACGGAACCTACACCGTGCGGGTCGTCGCGGTTAAGAACGGGGTAGAGAAATCTGTAAACCTGTCGTTGACCATCCAGGGAAACATTAAAGAGAGAGTCTACATCAAAACGCTGGAGTGGTGATGAGAACACCGTCACCACTTTCTTTTTTTGAAAGTTCCGGAAAATCCGCTCAAAAGGAGGTGTATAATTCCGCGATGTTTCTGAAGTTGATATCCCTATTAACTGACGAGAGCGGAAGCTCTATCTTGGAAAACATGCTCTGGATCGCCCTCTTCACCCTGGCGGTGGGGGCGGCGGTGGTGAGCCTGACCAATGCGACGAAGGCGAAGCTCCAAGAGATAGTGAACAAAGTGAGCGGGGTGGGCACTCCGTGATGTTCCTGCGCGACAGGAGGGGGAGCTACACCGTCGAGGCGGTCCTGTTCCTCCCCCTCATCTTCATCATTTTCTTTTCGGTTATATGGGGCGGCATGCTGATGTACACCTGGACGGGGGTCAACTACGCGGCCATGTCGGCGGCGGTCGACGCCGCCAAAAGGGGGGAGTTCTCCGCCGAGGTCCGGAACGCGGCGGCCAGCTACCTCCAGCAGTGGACCCCAGGAGGGAAGGACCTGGGGGTCGATGCCAGCGCGACGGCCCCCTATAAAAACCCGGACAAGATAGTGGTGTGGGGGCCGCCGCCGGGGACGAAGATCAACCGAGGGGGGACCATCCAGGTGGGGATCATCTACCCCGCCAAGATAGAGTCGCCCCTTTTGGCGTTCCTGGGCAGGGCGTTCTTCGGCGGCGACGTGCTTTACCTCCAGGCCAGCGCGGTGGCGAAGAGCGAGGTGTTCTTCGAGTGACCCGGTTATTCCGCGACCGCCGGGGGAGCGCCGTCCTGCTCTTCGCCTTCCTCTTCCCCCTCTTCATCTGCATGCTGAGCATGGCGTGGGACCTGGGGAGGCTCTACGCCGCCAAGGTGGCCTGCCGCCACGCCCTGAACCTGGCGGTCAGGGCCGCCGCCGCGGAGATCGACCCCGACGCCCTGGCAGACCCTTCCGGCCCGCGCATGGTGGTGGTGCCGGGCAGGGCGAAGGCGAGTTTCGACGCCGTCTTCAGGGCCAACTACGACCCGCTAAGGGGACGTTTGGTCGATGGGAACTACAGGGAAGTGTTCTTTTACGTCGTGAACTACCCGGACGACGCGAAGCGGGTGGGATCCCTTTCCACCCCGTTTTCTTACTTTACGGGTGCGAAGACGGTGACGATAACGCAGCCCGGCGTGGCGGCCGAAGTCGCGGTGCCGGTTGAGCTCGGCCCGTTCGGGAAGTTGGCCACGGGGCAGAGCGTGGTGGAAATAAAGGTCCACACGGCCGCCGCGCCCGAATTGTGCCGTTAGTACGATTATAGAACCGCCGCGGGAAAACCTTACACCTTCAGGGGTAGGGATGAGGTCATATCACATGAAACGTGATATTGCTGGAACCGTTCAAAATAAAGGAAAGCTGAGCCTTCTCCTTTTGGACTTCTGCAATCGCTGAATTGGAGAAATAGCCGTTTTTACAAAACTGCTACAGGAAAATTCTTTCTTTTCTGAAGCGAAGGAATAGAAAAAAGTAGAAATTAGACATTTCTGAAGTGGGGGTGCGAATCCTGTGTTTCTGACCGCTGGTAGCGAAAGAAAAGTAGAGGAACTCCTGAATCTGGTCGTGGAAGTAGGGGCGTCCGGCGTGCACCTTACCGTAGGTGCCCCGCCCACCCTGCGGGTGGACGGGAAGCTTTGGCGGCTACCCGACTTGGCCTCTTCCGGGCCGGAAAGGGCGAAAGAAAAAGCCGCCGCCTTTTTAGCTGAAAAGCTTAAATGGCGGAACCCCGTGACCCCTGTGCTGGCTGAGAGCCTGACGGCGGAACTTTTAACGCGGGACCAGCACCGGAACACCTTTGAGAACCGGGGAACAGTGAGGTTCGCCCTCTCCGTACCGGGCCTGTCCAGGTTCAGGGTGTCCGTCTTCCGGCAGAGAGGGTGCCCCGCCATAAGCGTCCGCGCGCTGGGACGCGGCGTGCCCGATCTGGACGCCCTTTTTGAACCGCTACCGGAGGCGCGCGAGGCACTGTTAAAATTGGCCGAAGCCCGGGAGGGGTTGATCGTAGTGGCCGGTCCGGCCGGGAGCGGCAAGACCGCCACTCTGACTGCGCTTACCGACCGCATCAACCGTACCAGGGCCCTGCATGTAGTCACCGTCGAAGACCCCATCGAGTACCTCCACTCCCACGCCCTGTCCGTGGTCGACCAGCGTGAAGTCGGCGAGGACACCGAGAGCGTCGCGGCGGGGGTGGCGTCCGCCGTGGCGGCGGGTGCCGACGTGGTGGTGGCGGGCGACGTCCAGGACGGCGCGGCGGCGGATGCGGTGCTCGCGGCCGCCGAGGCCGGGAAGCTCGTGCTCTGCGCCGTGAGGTCAAGCTCCCTGGAGGACGCGGTGTTCGCCTTGGCGGACATGATCGGAGGCACATCCGCCCTGCAACGGCTCGCTTCGGCACTACGGGCCGTGGTGTTCCAGAAGACCGTCCCGTCCAACAGGGAAGAAGGCCGCGTCGTCGCGGCCGGCGTATATTCCGTAGTGCGCCCCGCCAAATTGGCCATTCGTAATGGCGACCGGATCCAGGCCGTGTCGGTGCTCCGGAACGACGGGGGCAGATGCCCGCTGGAGCGTTCCCTGGCCAGGCTGGTCGCTTCCGGCTTGGTGGCGCTAGAGGACGCCGAGGAGTGTGCGGAAGATATGGAATTGTTCTGGCGGTATATGAGGCTATTTTAACTTTCCCTGCCAGGAGATCCCTACCCTTACGGATGGGGACGAAAGGCAACTACCATGGGGACCAGCAACAAAAATAGGGCACGAACGGGGCAAGTAGATATGCCATGCTTAGCCGCAGGCAATAAACCGCCAAGGCGGAAGTTCCCCGAGGGAACGTCCCGCGCGGCCTTGGCCCTTACGGCCGCGGCGTGGGCGGCCCTGGCTACGGCGGCC
>Ga0209225_1003057_pt1 | contig 14354 bp, 12 predicted proteins | sample WasSprMetagenome_FD_184732 | JGI IMG/M metagenome (GOLD analysis project Ga0209225, IMG submission 184732) | Sulfidic aquatic microbial communities from Washburn Spring, Yellowstone National Park, USA - WS (SPAdes) (version 3) | ecosystem: Environmental > Aquatic > Thermal springs > Hot (42-90C)...
GGAGATTCAGGATGTTCATAAATAAAACTAAGGTTTAAAACTAGATATCTTATCTCCTGCGGAATTTTCTCCATCTTTTCCTCCAGATCCTGCTCCAGATCTTTTATCTTATCGATGGGAGCATAATACCTGTATCTCATGAGTATCTCTCTGTGACCTTAGAAGTGAGATTTTCTTTTTCAGAGATTTGCCATTCCCTTACAATCTTAGCTATCGCTCTATCACATATCTCTCTATCGCTACATACACTGCATCTTTTACCTGAGGGCTTTTGTGGGATTTCGCCTTCATCAATTGCCTTTAGAACCATATCGACATGCTCTTTTGCTTTCTCAGGATTTGTTTCTTCCTCTATAATACGCATGTCCCCTGTCTCAGCTATATGGATGTGAATCCTCTTTTTTCTTCTCGGAAGGAGAACTGAGTAAATATCTGCCTGAAGGGATGCATCTCTCACTACATATTTTAAATTTTTCTCGCTCCTTGTGTCCTTATACTCATATATGAAGCTGTCAGCAATCCCATCCGGAACGCCAACTATCACATGATTGCCCCACGCTTTATACAATCCGATAGTGGGATAATCCTCAGCAAACCTGTGCTCAGAGATCCATCCTCTTTCCTGATCCTCATTTTCACTCCATGCTTCAGCCAAGAGCTTAATTTCCTCATCTGTTAGAGATCCTCCTCTCTCTTTCTTCTTTTCCTCCTTCAAAAGAAGCTCAAAGTCATCCTGAGTGAGATCCGGAAATTCGCTTATCTTTCGGACAGCATCCAGCAATGCACCAATGAAATCCTTAGGAGAAGGATAATTTTTATCTATCCAGCCCAACACGTTTTTCAACCCTCTCATGAATTCCTGTCCCTTATCCTCTCTCATAGCAGGAACTGCGGCTATTCCATCCGCTACATCGTTTATGAAATAAAGAATGCATTTAACCAGTCCTCTCTCTTTATCGTTCAGATCACCACGAATGAGGAGAAAATTTCCTTTTATGTCGATATATCTCATATAATAGCCGCTCTCATTTGTTGTGTCTAAGAAGGTTTTTCTTGGGCAAAAATTCCAATCTACAAGACTTTTCACACCAAGAAAACATGGCTTGCAAAGGGATTTTCTCTTCCTCTTTTCCCAGATCAGCCAAGAAAAGCAGACTTTATCTATAATGCCCCCTATTTTAACAGCCCATCTTATTATAGGCTCAGGATCTACACCTTCTATTCTCCCAAATCTCCTTGAAAAAGAGATTGCCCTTTCAACTAGATCTGAGCCTTTAGATATTCCTTCTCTTATAGTCATATTTTCACCTCTTATAAAGAGGTAGTCCAGTCTTATATACCTTGCTGCGTGCGCACATCAGAGGAAGCACACAAGTTCTTTTACTGAATTTGACCCCTCTTTTAGCCTCTTAGTAATTTTTAAATGAGTTATAAATTTTAGCAATAACAGAGGGTGAAATCTTATACTGGCAAAATCTATTAAACAAAATTATATGCTGTTCAACGATCAGTTTGATTTTACTTCCCTCTAAATAGACGTGCTGATCTTTCATAAAGGACGTATCCTGCGTCTCACCTAAGTATTCTGCCGAAACTATTACAAATAATAGATGGGGGTATTCATACACCTCTTCTTCTAATTCACTAATGGTTTTTCTGATGTCACGTATTCTAAAAAATAGATCATTATTTTTGATAATTACAATATTTGGATATTCTTGAGGAAGTTGTCTTTGTTCCTCCTTGATTTTTCTTTTTGTTCTTAATATTTCATTCACATCAAAAGGTGGACCGATAAACTCTCCGACATGGAATCCCCTATCTGATGCCCACTTTTCTAAAGTTTCTTTATCTCCTTCTGGTGCTATTCCAATCTCAATTACATCTTTAATTGATAACTCATGAAAAGAGTTATCTCTCTTAACTTTCTCAACTGTTTCCTCAACCTTCTTTACAACTTCATTTAAGTGCCTTTTAGAGAGCGTTTTATAAATACGCCCACAATAATGTATAAACGGAATAGATCGCCATAGGATATCGGTAATTGCTTCCATTGTTTGGTGGACTTGCTCTTCTATCTCGCTTGGTCCCATTTGAGAGATTTCTACAAAAAGCTCCTCTCCTGTATCTTTGTCAATTAGCTTTAGATCTGGAATTCTCTTCACATTAGAGATTTCAATAGTGGGATCTATGATTATCTTAAAACCTGCTTTCGAAAACTTAAAGCTAGCTTCTAAAATTGAAACTCCTTCCTCAAATTTACCCTTATCTTTAATGCGATTTAGTAAAGAAGAATAATTCTCTTGATTTTTTAATTCATTAAGAGCTTCTGCAAACCAAATTATCCATCTACGAGTCCAAGGGGCTAAATTTCTGATGTAGTCACATATTGGATGCCCTTCACTAAATGCATCCTTCAAAAACTCTTCCCCTAACTCTTCTCTTAAAAATTGAAAAGCACGTTTAACCCTTTCTTTTTCAAAAGGCGTTAGCTCCTCAATTGTCTGAGAATGTTGGATCAACTTTTCCCAATTCCAATAATCTTCCAGTCTCTCGAGGATCATTATGTCCCCTTAGTTCTCATAGCTTCCTTATATATTTTAATCTTGCATGTATGCATTAGTATTATATCTATTGAGAACTGACTGTCAACTTCAGAATCGATCACCCTTGATTGTGTTCGTTCCGTCACCCGACCCACACAAGGATGCCTATCATGTACAGGTATCCGCCTTTTCTTTCACAAGAGAGCATCTACTCACGTGAAAGTAAGTACCATCCTTATATCTACAGGAAACTCCCTAAATAATCCTATGAGTCCTACTAAAATCAATTATGCATAATTCTTTTTATGAACTTCTATAGCTTTTATTCTTTCTATAATTTGAGCTAGAGCTAGAATATCGGCTTTATTCGCCTCGCTGAGTACCTTTCTTGCATTATCATCGCTTGGATTTTTCAAGATTCGCCAGCAAAGGTCCAGTTTGTCAAATCCACTCATATTATAGAAGAACTTCTCCCACCATTCATCCTTCTTATGACCGCATAGGGCATCAAAAACATCATGAAGAGAGCTGGATGAAGTTGGAGCTACGAGGGATACCTGTACATGATAGAGGAGATTTATATTTTGTGCGTCATAGGAAAATCTCTCCTTCAGAATCTTTTTATCAGCTCCTCCCCAGTGAATAAATACATAGTCCCTCTCCTTGTCTTCAAGGTATTCAAAGACTCTATCCTCATCATCATCTTAAGTACTCTTTAACTTCACTAAGTCTACTCTGATTTATGCGTATCCGCTTCTTCTCTTTACCGTCGAGAAGCCAAGGAATTTTACGGGTAGTTTTCATTACCATACCCTAATAGACTAAGTTTAGCTTAAGGCTGTCCCCCAAATGAGCTGTTTTGCTCCCTATGCTAGGGTAATAAAAAATAAGGTAAGGGATCGCTCATTTTAGTTTTCTTTTTTGGGTCAAGAGAAAAATCATCAATTCCACAAAATTTTTATTAGGAAATAGAGGACTATTAGATTATAGTGGTGAGATTATGGAGGAGCACAAATTACTGATTTTTCACGAAAGAGAGCTGGAGAAAGTGTTGAGCAAGCTTAATCTAACTGAAAAAATCGAGAAAGGAGAGCTAAAATGCAGTATATGTGGAAAGATTATCACCAAGGAGAATTTTGGAGGTATCTTAGGAAGAAACGGAAATATCCTAGTTATCTGTGATAGCATAGAGTGCATCGAAAAAGCAGGAGGTGAATAGATGTTCCCTCCTGACTTATCACTTTTAATTTATTTATTACATCAGATTTTCCTTGCACTTGAGGGTTTTGGATCCTTTGTATTTATCCTTATACTGTTTATTATTATATATTTACTTTATCCCGAAAAAGTCGAGAAGGCAATGATATTAATAAATAAAGCATTTGCCTATGCATCAGAGAAACATGAGCGAAGGTATATATCGAAAAGTATAGAACATAACATTAATAGTTATGTAGAAAAATTTGATAGGGAGTCTGAAGGAATTCTTCCTTATAAAATTAAGGTAGAATGGGTCAATGTTGACTCCATAGAAAGTTATTTAAGAGATAATGCTTTAATTATAAAAATGAGGAATCACAAAAATCAGTCCAAGAATTTTGCATTGGCTGTAAGAGAGTATATTCCAAGAGCCCTTATTCCTACAGCCCGAAGATATGTGCATCGAGAACTCATGAAAGCAGTTGATTATGTGGTTTCCAAGAATATTCTTGCTGCAGATCCTAATGCACTTAGCTACTTCATTGACGTAACAGCAGGGGAAGTAAAGCAAGTAAAAGGACTAGTAGAGGAAGTAGAGGAGATAAACAAAGGAGGATATGTGACAAGGATTCTGCTATCTGAGTACAAAAAGCTAAGTTCCTTATATCCCAGCGACCCGAAACCTGATGTTCATGAGGAGACAAGAAGTTTTGAGCTGAAGATCTATAGGCTTGTTACAAAGAAACCAGAAGAAAAGGTCGATCCTGCATATCTTGGCAAGTATATAAAGGCAGCTATTGTCCCCATTGCAAAAGCAGAAACTCTTGAGATTTCTGGGCTAGATGCTCACATGAAATTTATTGGAGAATCTCTGGAAAAAGGGATAAATACATTTTATATAGTAGCTGCCGGAGAGATTAACACGTTTTTTGCAAAACAGGCATTAAAGGAAGCTGAAAAACGATATAGATTAAGAAAGATCTATGAAGAGGAATATCACGGAGTCCACAGAGGAAGAAAAATGAAGATATTTGTGGGAATACTTACGGCATATGGTGAAAGCGTCCCTCAAACTGTCGATGCGCAGGTGTAGACCGACCTTTATCCGATAGCAATATTCCTATCTAGCAAACATTGAAATGATCATGTCCTCATATGCGGCAAGGCTTTTGCATATATAACATTGGTCTCAGAGGGTATGCTTTGACAGGACTCACTTAGGTCAAGCAAAAGCTTTTATACATTAGGCTGCTGTGTTTTCGAGGGAGACAATGTACTGGAAGTTTGTCTGCACAAATGAGACTGAGAGCGAGTGTTTTCAGAGGGCTCTTTTTGGTGATACTAAGAAGCTTTGGGACGAGATTAAGGATGTAAAGAGAGGTGATACTCTCTTCCTATACAACGTCGATACAGATGTACTTTTTGGACCTTTCACCGCTGAGAGCGGCGGTGAACTGAACATCGAGCCAGACGCTTGGGGCGGGCTTTTTCCCGCTCAAGTGAGGGTTGGGTGGAAGGCAATATCAATGGTAAGGAGTGCCTCAACGAAATTTGGCTTCCTGAGAACTTTTGCTGTCAGACTTTCCGAAGAGCAAGGTGGGGAACTCCTGAAGGTACTGACCTCTGAGTGCATCGAGATACCAGCTCAGTTTAAGTCCGAGATCCAGCAATTGGACATGGAAATCCATACACTAGCCCATAGGATGGAGGAGGCAATGCTCGGTAAGGGCCACCCGGCAGATAGGGAGATAGATCTTGACCGGTTTAAAGGCGAGTTCGTAGCCAAGATGAGGGACTTCGTCTGGGCCGTAAGGAAATTGGACAAGCATACTGGAATCCTAGAACTGCCATCGAATAAGTAGGTAAGTTGTCTTTTAACGTACCAAAAAGGAAGGAGATTCTCCGAATCGTATTCATGCTATCATCAATTAACAGAGACCTCCTGATATATAAACCAAAAAAGTTAAAAAATATTCAGAATTTAGGAAAATAAGGAAGATAACAGAATATTAAACTTTCGATGGAAGTTATAACATTATTATCGGAATGTCTTCCAAGAACACCATGAGCTAATAGCATAGGATACCTAGAAGTTTTTAAGATCCTGTATTCCTGTTTAATCGTTATTGGTGGTAATCGAATTTCAGCATAGGTACGGAAGTATTTGGGATATCCATTTTTCGCTAGGAAATCGTTAAGCTCATCTAGGCTTGAGAATTCCATGACACTTATGGGCTGAAAATAGGAGTACAGACTTTCCCAATTTTCTTTATGAATTCTGTTAAGAAGCTCGTCCCTATTTTGCCTGTACTCCTCCATCTCTGGCTTTAGCTCTCTCTTAAACAGTTTAAGAATATTCCAACTTTCTATATAAACCTCTAAACTTAAAATCTCTCTAGTCATAATTCTGCCAGCCTGAATAAGCTCTTGCATAAGAAAAAGAAAAAAGAGGAAAGTATAGGGGAATAATTCTTATGCACGCACATTTAGTTCTACTTTTTACACAAAACTTTCTCGGAGATTCACAAAAAAGTACTCTGCCAGTATAATGATCATTAAAATGTCTTAATAGCTGCTATTATTTCACCTATAGCTCTTGAAATTGCTTTTGCACTCTTATGAGAAACCAGCTGTTTTCGTTGATAATCCTTAGTATATTCTGTTAAATCTAATGCAAGTTCAACCATACCTGTTAAATACCGCATTAAAGGCATTCCGCCATGAATCATTTTATCAAGGATATGAGCATAACTTAAAGGTTTCTGTTTCCCATAAACCGCTAATAGGAACACTGTTACCGCTAATCCTGTGCTCCATGGAAGCTTCAGGAAACGTTTGTTACCTCTTTTTTCAGCATAGTATCTGACACCATTGTTATCTAAAGTTGAGAGTATATGGTTATATAATTCGAAAGCTCTCTTTCCTCCTAATGTAATATAGTAGCGTGACTCTATGCTCGGAAACTTAATTCCTAATATGCATTTCTTAGGATTCTTGGAATGTGCATATATCAACCAATATTCTCCACCATACTCGCCCATACACTCTTCACCCTATTACCAGCATTGCAGAAAATATACTTAAACAGGGTTTTCCACTACTAAATTTGTGATATAGATACCATGTGCTTTCTTCTGAGGATACATCATAACCATGATCTGATAATATTAGAACACGATAATCTTCCAATAAAATACTTACTTCAGATGCTATATTCTCTACTGTTCTATATAAGCTGGAAGCCATGCTAAATATATCTGTAAACTTCTCAACTTGACTTTTGTGAACAAGCTCATCTATCGTTCTAAAAACTCTTGAGCCCGCAGCTTCAAATCTTTCTTTAAGTATTTCCCCTAAAATCCCCATACTTATGTTCCCTGATGGCGATTCTAAGAAAATCGAAGTTAAATACTCGTATGTCTTAGTCATTCCCCCAGGATTTATAGCATAAAGCAACCCATCTGAGCTAATTTTCTTAGAGAATTTATTGTATAGGTATGCATACTCTGGAAGCGAGAGACCATCGCATAAAACTATAAATGGTTTCTTTTTACCTTTTTCAAGAATCTTTTTAGCTCTCTCGACAGCATATAAAATGCTTTCACCTGAAATCATAGGTCCGATCCCTGAAAGCTTAGCCATGGATCTTATGAATTCCCTGCCCTTCTTGATAGGATCTTCTAGTAACGGATTTGAAGATACTTCCTCGCAAAATTCCACTTTATCATAAGCTGCACATAGAGAAGCAAAAAGGATATGTTTATATCTATTAAATGATTCATTCTCAGTGGATAGCCTAAGCGATTCAGATAAATTAGATATGTACTCTCTGAGCAATGTTAATGAGTTCGTCCATTCTGGCATCAACTTATTCACCGGATTTTTTCAGTACAAGCTTTTTTCATCAATACCCACCTTTCTAAACCATTCAAGTAATTTTTCTCTCTTTATTTTTTCCTCGAAATATATTTTAATATAAGCATTTGAAATATCATTTCTATATTTGCGTAAGATACTATCGAGTTTAAGAATTTTGATAATATCTACGGGAATTTTCGATAAACTAATGCTTCCTTTCCCGATATTCGCTGAGAAATCCACAGCTTGAACATTGCCTAGCTCATCCTTTAACTTCTCAAAATGAGCTATAGCTATTATTACGTTATCAGTTTCTCGTATTTCAGCTATATCGTATACCTCATCTGGAGGAGGCGGTATATATATTTCTTCTTTTTTTATGATTATCTTTGTATCTTCTATAGATATCACAATCTCATTTATATCTGGATCTTCTAAGAAGTACACATTGCTTAATTGTTTAACTGCGCTTAAAATCTGCTCTTTTGCTATGGGCTTTATTGGAATCTCTGACCATCCCTTTGCTATAGATTCTATTATAGGCGAGGCGTCCAGTTCTAGTTTTATTCCTTTTAATAATTTGTGTTTATTATCTTCTTTAATTACATACTTTTTAATAAATTCTATAAGACTAGTTTTTATATCTTGAATTCTCTTCACATTGCATTTACTACATACTGCATTTATGATCCAGGATGGTAGTTCACCGTAGAGATCTTTAAACTCCTTAACAGTACTGCTTGGGGCAATGCTCAGATCTGCATGAACTATCATGTTAGTTTTTGGATCATAGTAAACTACTGTTTTGAATAAGCTTATAAGATCAGCAGTATAATTACTTATAGCGGAGGATGCTAAACTAGTTGCATAGCTTTCAATTTTCCTATGCATTTGCTCTATGATTTCTAACAGGATGCTCTCAAATTCTTGCTCGGTTTCAAAATAATCTTTAAGTGTAGATACAGCTGGCTCATTCTTAATTATATCGAGCTTCTTGCGTCTATGCTCTACCTTACCAACTTTGAGATATTCTATAGCCCTGGAAGCAGCATTAACAGAGGCTATCTCACTACAAAGCTTCCGTAAATCATCCAACGAAACCTTCGGAAGTACTATGGCAAACATGTTTATATATGGTATCTCATTCCTAAATTCATGTACTATTTTTTTAGTTTTATTGATATAGTCTACTTCTGTCTTTTCTAAAAGATTCGTCTCCACTATGCTCCAAGGGGACACCGTTAATATTGTGAATAAATCTCTATCGAGAAAATCTATAAAGGCAGGCTTATCCTTAAAATCGATTATATGCTTCTTCCAATCTATTAATTGAAGCTTTGGAGGAGCTCCTTTTTGAGACTTGCCATTAAAGAAGGCGGATAGGGAATACTGGTCGGTTAAGTGCTTCTTGAAATACTCAAGCATAGCATTATAGTCATATCTATCAATGCCGGCTTTCTTACGCTCCTCCTCGGCTATGTTGTTTACGAGTTCTGAGGGATTTGGAAGTAATGTAATGAGATAATAGTCTAGACCGCCGTACTCAATGCTATTTAAATATGGCAATCTCTTTAAATTCTCAAAAGCGCTATCGAACTTCTCAAAAGCTTTTCCAGATATAACTCCCACAAGTGCTGTGATCATATCTAGTTTCGTGGATCCTCTCAGCTGTATTTCATCCCTTGACTGCATCTGTGGAGCCTTCATTAGATCTAGCAGTTTAACGACATTCCCTGTTACAGATTTTGTGTAAACTGCTGACAACATAGGTAACATAAGTTCTCTAATTTCTTCATCTTCAACCTTCTCTACAACGCTTTTACAAGACTCGTATATCCTTATCCACTCTTTAGCTATATGTTCATCCATTGTATGAACAATGTCCTCGGGTATTAAATGTGCTATGCTTATAAGCATGGATTCAGACCACTTCGTTGACGAAAGTCTAGCTATTATGGAAGCGGTCACTCTTAAGAGATCCCTTATATGTTGAGACTTTGGTAGATCTGATCCAAATGTTGGATGAATAAGTTTGAGCAAGAGAGCTTCATAGTTTGGTGAGAATGGATAGAAGTCACCGAGTCTCCTTACAAAATTAAGCACCTCACTCTCGCCAATTAAGCTCATAAACTCTTTTCTGATATGCTCCTGGACTATTTGTATCACGTCCTCTCTTTTAGTTTTAAATCGTAATAATCTCAACATTAATATACTTAAAACGTCCTTAATTTCAGGAGCTTTTAGTGTAGATGGTTTAAGTCTCTCAACTCTCTCATTTAATTCATTAACTGACTCTATTAATAGCGTTTTAACCCCGCCAGAGCCCTCTTTAAGAATGCTCTCCGATATTTTAGACCATCTATTAGCATCTTGTTGGGCAGATGCATATATGAAGACTAATGGAACAACTCCTCTAGATAATTCAAGTAATTCCCTGAGAAATGATATGAGATCCATGAAACTTTTAATCATCTCGTCACTTCCGCCCATAATTACGTCATTGACTCCAGCATATAGCTCATCTATTATAATCAGAATTGACACAGGTTCCCTAATCCCCTTAAGAATCGAGATAAGCTCTTTAGCTGCATCTATAGGCTTAAGTTTATTTAGATTCCTTAAGAAGTTTGGATCTAAAAGTTTTATTCCATGAGCTTTATATTTTCTCTCTAATATTTTAGCAGATATCTCGAATATTGCATCATAGGGCTTGAGGTTTATAGGACGCCTCAAAAGATCTATTGCAAATACAATAGCTTTTTCAGCTACACCTCTATTGTAACTTAATTTTTCAATATCTATTTTTGAATAGATCTTTTCAAGCTCATCGACATTCCAGTGATATGTCTGAGCGTAGAGGTGCCATAATAACGTGAGAAAATGCGTTTTTCCAAACCCCATTTCTTGAGTTAAAGATAAAGCTACCGGAGCTTCTCGAACAACTTTAAGCCCATCATTAATCATTTTGAGAGCATTTAGCATAGGGTCAAGATGGGTTATCGAGAGAAATGTGAGGGTATCTGAGAACTCATCACTAACTATGACGTGCGGATCAAACAGCTCGTGCTCAATGAGCATACCGAGGCTTGGAGCAAGCTTACCTACATATTCACCTGGACTCAACCTACTATAGGCTTCAACAAACTGTGTAGGTTCAGCCACATCTGCCAGCTTAGGTACGCTCATTCAACAGCTCACCCCTCATATAATGCTTTAAGCACATTCTCTATAAAAGATTTATTCAACTTAATTCCGAAGGACTCTAGTTCCTCTTCCTTTGCTGTGAGAAGCAGGAATAATGAAACTGCAACAACCTGTCTACTAGCAGGCAGCAATGTTCTAACATAATTGGCGACTTTCTCAGCTTCTTCAGTGGCGGGAATTTCCGCAAGAGTTTTTGTAAGTCTTAAGGCCATACCTGATACAGTCCTATCAAGTACTTCAACTCTGCGTTTAATCAAATCTGCCACCTGCCTTCCATAAACCACTCTGCGTTTAGACTCCCTACCCTTAGCTTCTAGCAGCCCGAGATTTTTGAGTCTATTAAGATTTGTGCCAATAACCTTACATATCTTCTCTCCAAAGTCGTATTCAATGGTAGGCTCTTCAGAAAATCTCGTGGTCATCCATAGTAATAGATATGCCTTAGAATCCCTATCCACTGAAAGTATGTCATTAACCATTTTATCGATCAAGGTCTTTTCTAAGCCGGCTTTCGTAAAAACCTCCTTAATGGTTCCCTCCAGTACCCTTGAAACGCCATGATAAAGAGCTACTAGATATAATTTTTCTTTAAAGAAGAGTAACAATCTCGCTAATTTGTAAATATCTTTTGCCTCTAAATCTCTAGTCCCAATAAATTCTTCTAATGTTTCAGTAGTTTGTTTAATTGGTGCTGATTCGAATATCGGGTTCCATATCCGTGTAGCACCGGCTATAGCTCCTGCTAAAGCCATAATATACTTCTCATATCCCGAAGCGCCAGACTCCTCAGCACTTTGAAGAGCATCAACCGTACTTGAAACTATAGCATATTTAACTTCTTCATTCATTAAGAGTTCTTCAATATTAGCAGTGCCAACAATAACCCTTTCATGAGCCTTTCTAGCTATAATAGCTAAACTTGAGAAGAATGCTGACCCAGCCAATGCCACACGCCTTTCAGCCATCTCAGTCTTAATAGTCCAAACTTTAGTGACTGTGAAGCCTGCGGCATAGAGGGCACTTAGAATACCTTCCCAAGCCTCGGGGTCACTATGTGTAAACCATACTATGAGAACTCCATCATCCTTAAGTGTTTTATAAGCTCCACGGAAGAATGAGTACATGCTCCTCACATACCAATCTCTAGTATGTGACATCTTCATACGTTCTGTAATAATTTTAATTTTTTCATTTAAACCGTTGCCTTTAATTAGTGATTTACCTTTAATTAGCGATTTAGCAGACTTCCTCTCTATAATTTCAGAATCCCTAGGAACGGTCGATAATATAGGATTCCAACCATGCACAAATACTTCAGCCTTCCTACGCTCGCCTCTACTGAAGAGATAACCAGCATCTATTGCTGGAGCCAGAGTTAACCTCAAAATCTGCCAGAAAAATTCACTTAAATCGCTGTAATTATGTTGATCAAAATACGGCGGATCCACATTAACAACATCAACGCATTTTTCACCCAAGATCTCAGAAATTTTCATAGCATCGGCCATAAAAACCTCAATCCTATCACCTAAACCCTCGATCCAAGAACATAGAAGCTTAATAACAGGACATATACCCCCGTGGGTGGCTGAGGGTCTCTCAATATGAGGCTCAAAAACCCAATTGAGAGCTAAGTCGATACGTTTTGCTTCACAGTACTCGAGACCGAAGCCAATCTTTCTTGTCCTAGCATAATGATCCATAAGTTCTCTTATGGTTTTAGTACTATCATCCCATGTAGTTGTAATATTGTTAAAGTTAGTTAATTTATTGAGGCCAAAAGCTAAATAAATATTTATAGCTATTCCAAAATCTCCTTTTTCTTCGGTTAATTTTTTAACTTTTTCCTTGATGTAACCTATTAACTTTGCTAAAATCAAGAGTTGCCTTGGATTAAATAATTCATGCCAATTTTTCAATCCTAAATCTATTATAGGTTTAAACACTTCATTCTTCTCAGATATAGGATCCGATGGTATACACTCCCTTAACTCTTCTACGAGTCTAGTGAGGTCTAAGTATGCTCCCACGAATTTGTCTACATCCTCCTTAGATGCTACTACGAATCCCTTCTCAGTCTGTTTGACTAGTAGTATGTGAGTTTGAATAAGTTCTTCAATGGACTCTTTAGCTTGTTTGAAATTTCCACTCAATGCTATTTCTAAAAGCCTCTTATGCCTTGAAACCCAGTCTCGAAGAGCTACATCCTCGATAATGGGGGCATTACAGTATGGACATCTAAGCCTTGTGAATTCGGTCTCAACGCTCGAAATGTCCACAGTGAAGCCTTTATTCTCTTTATCGAAGATTAACCTTATGTACGGACCATCTTTCCCAAGTTTTGTACTGTGTATTATCGGTATAAGTCCTCCACAAGACTTACACTTATAGCCTCTAGCTATTATGTAATTCATGGCATCTTCAGGGTAGTACTTTCTAAGCTCCTCCAAAGCCCAGTTTATGAGTTTTTTGGTCTCAGCCTTAACCGCCTCGTAAAGTTTCTCACCATATTTGGCAGGATACTCAAGCGTAGCCTTGAGAATCAAATATGCCACAGGATTGTACTCCATGGCTACGGTTCTAAAACCGAGTCTTAAGGCCTCTAAAGGAATAGAGCCACCACCAGCCATAGGATCAACTATTACTATATTTTTCAGATCCTTGCCAAGCTTCTCCTTTACTATTTCAGCTATCTTGTCTCTGTCTGGTTGAACTAGATAGACTATTTCATATGGCACATTTGATGTATTATTAAGCCCAATAAGCTCATTAAACAAATCACGGTTAAAATCTTGAGGCAAGATTGATGCCAAGGTCAATGCTCTAGCGTTAGCATAAGGTCGTCTAGCAGGCCAAGGATGAAGATTACTAAGTTTAGGCACTCTGATAAAACTTTGCTCTTTTTCACTAGATTTATTAATTTTAGTAAGAGGGAGATATTCTTCGACAAGCCTTTTACCGTGCATTAGTAGTGCTTCCAAGCCTTATTTATAACTCTTACTTTTGCGAGTTACTACTATAAAAATATCTTTAGGTCAATTCGCGCGCTCTCAACTTTATTCTCAGCCTGCTTTCCACAGCCTTATACTCCCTCTTCCTGTCGTACAGCTCTTTAATATCCTCAACTGTGACTATCTTGAGCTCATTGAGGATCTCATGGAAGGCCTCTGATGCTATGCTACAAGTTCTTCCCACAAAAATCCGGCAACTCTTTTTACAGAGGCTAAAACTAGAAAGATAACTGCTTTTGAGATTATAGAAACAAGCCAATCTCCTCGAGGAACTTCTCAAAAAGGGAAAACAAAATTATGTAATTTTGAGTTAGAGAATAATACGTTTCTTGAATTTGTTTCAGGGAACGATGCACCCCTTTAATTTAAATCCAGGAAAGACCTCGAATTTAGCTCCAGGAAAAAGTACAGGTGCTTCAAGTTTAACTTTAGAAAAGTTCACATCTCCTGAGAAGGTGGCTCCGGAGAAGTCTATATATTCCTCGAATTTAGCTCCGGAGAAATCAGCACTCCCCCTGAATTTGGCTCCGGAAAA
>Ga0209225_1003075_pt1 | contig 14310 bp, 20 predicted proteins | sample WasSprMetagenome_FD_184732 | JGI IMG/M metagenome (GOLD analysis project Ga0209225, IMG submission 184732) | Sulfidic aquatic microbial communities from Washburn Spring, Yellowstone National Park, USA - WS (SPAdes) (version 3) | ecosystem: Environmental > Aquatic > Thermal springs > Hot (42-90C)...
CGCCCGAGGCTTCAAACTGTGCATTTTATTTTTAGAATGCTTTTTGTGAACGTTTGCACAGAATTTTTAACCATATTTTTATATATTTGTAGCATTTAAAAGTTTTTGCAATAAGGTGAAGGCTTGCGCGGTGGGCAAGTTGGGTAAAAAACGTTTTGTTTCCAGCGGTTCTCGCGTAACTGTTGATGAAAAGCACATAGTTCATGCGGAGAAACTGCGTCTGATGGAAGAAAGCAAATTGCATGAAGAAGAGGATTGGATAAACGAACATTACATAAAGGAACGTTTGAAGGCGCTAGGTGTAGTAGAATAAACAAATCAGCACACGCAAGCTAGAACAAGGTTCATCTCTCTCAGCAAATCAGCAATTAAAGGCGGGATACCATATTAATACAAGAATCATTTTCGAAGAATACCTAAAACGTTTAAATCTCAGCGCACTTTTCGAAAGACTTCAAGTTTCTGACAGCGAAGTCTTGGCAAAGGAAATCGAACATTTTACGGAGGAAGAGGCTGAAAATAGAGACCAAATAGTCGTCAACTACTTTGGCGAAATGGGAATAAATAGGATAGTGGACAAAATAGTGGTGCTCTTGTTTGCGCCGCCAAAACTTCCTTTGGACGCTAAAATACTTGATGTGGGTGCGGGAACAGGATTTTTCACAGTTAAAATCGCCGAGAAAGTAAATGCCTGGCTTCCGAAGGCTTGCTTTTACGCTATGGATGTAACTCCTGCGATGCTACTTTCGCTTATCAGGAAAAACGCTGACGTAAAGCCTTTTGTCGGTGTTGCAGAAAATATCGAAGGTAGCATAAGAGAGGCGAGTAAATACCTAGACATTCCACTCAAATTTGACGCAGCCTTCTCGACTCTAATGCTTCACCACAGCGCCAAACCCGAGAAAGTTTTCGAAAGCCTAAAACAAGTTCTAAAAAGGAATGGAAAAGCCGTAGTTATTGACTTATGCGCGCACTCTTTTGAAGAGTTTAGGAAGGAGATGGGCGATGTTCACTTGGGTTTTAAGCCTGAAAACGTTTACAAAATGGCGAGAAAAGCTTTCTCGAATGTTAAGGTTGAGGTTATGCCCGGAATCTGCTGCGAATGCTCTGGGCGCTCAGCTGAGTTGTTGATTGCCTACATGTGGGGTGGTTCATGATATCCCCGATGTGTTGTTGAGGATTGTAGCGTTAGAAACACGTGTGCAAGGCGGTGGTCGCGTTTTCAAGTCTCGCTTGAGACTCTGGAAAGTATGTGGCGCAGCGAAGTTGCAGCGTTAAATCTATTTACAAATGACCGTTAGGTATATATAATAAACTTTTTCTATATACCATAATTAGATTACAAGTCTAGGCGAAGCTGAAAAAGAAGGGAGTAAATGTTGGAGCCAGACCTAATAGAGATAATGTTAAAGAGAATCGAAGAAAACGCAAAGCAACGCGTCCAAGAAGAACGTGAAGAAATTGTCCAACGGTCAGAACACTTAAAATCCTACCTAATAAACATCGCAAAAATCGGCAGATGGAGCCTCCCACTTGTCATCAGAGGAATGGAGACCCGACACCCTGAACACGAAAAAAACTTGGAACTGCTTGAAAGATGTGGTCTCGTTAAAAGCAGAATCAAATACACAGAACACAACATATACCGCGAATATTCCCTCACCGAAGAAGCAGCCGCACTAATCCAGAGGGGAGACATGCTTTAGCCTGGCAAAACAAGTAACATTCAAGTTTTTCTAGCGTTTCCTTCAAATGGCTAACTTATTCAATTGTAGATAACATGCTCTATAGGGCAGCAAGTAAAGGATTGGCACAATAACAATCTTGAAAATGGGTAAAAACCCACTAATGCTCTTGGTGCTTAGCAGAAAATTTTTGTAAATTTAATGTCAAGTATGTAACCAGCGTGTGTTATATAATTTATATATGAATAAAGAGCAATGAAACTATAGAGGGAAGCCTTTGTCCTTTGATGACCCCCTTACCATCACATTAATAATGATAGGGGTCATCATCGCTTGTTCAATAGTTATTTTCGCAATGAGGAAACGTTGGAGAAAAGAAAATAAGGTTTCAGAAGAGGGGAGCTTAACGACAAAGGTTCAAGGTTTACCGTTCAAAATCGCCAAAAGTGTCCCCCAGGAAGAAGCGCAACGCGCAAAAGAGGAGCTCAGAATTCTGGATTTAGAAAGAGAAATTTTAAGCGACGCAATCAGACGCCTTTATGAAGCGCATGCGGAAGGAAAAATCACAGAGGAAGAGCGAGATAGACTCGCGCAAACATATAAGTCTCGAATGATGGCTGTTAAAGAAGCCATTTCAAAGGACGAATCTCTCGTCGCCCTGCACGAACTTGAAGCCATGCAGGAAGATTTAATAAAGCTTTTCAGCGAACGCTTCGACGAACTAAGCGCTAAAATAGAGGAACTGCGGTCAAAAGTTGAAGTGAAGCCAATAAAAGAAATAGCCATACCAATTGTAGAGACACCTCCAACCAAGAAGCCAGAGGCGGAGCGATCTTCTGAGGAGAAGGCGAAAAAGAAGCGGAAGCCTCCAGCTAAACCAGGCCCAAGAACTGAAGCGGAGAAAAGGATAGAGGAGATTAGGGCTGAGGTGGAGAAGGTTTTGGAAAGACTGGGGCAGATGGAGATTGAAACCTAAAAAAGAATGGATTGAAGAGGCAAAGAAGAACGCTGCGTTAGAAGCGGTCAAGCACGTTAAAGACGGTTTTGTTGTTGGTTTGGGAAGCGGGAGCACAGCAGCCTACGCCATAGAAGAAATGGGAAAACGCGTAAAAAACGAAGAACTGCGCATCCTCGGAGTTCCCACCTCATATCAAGCTTTCAACCTCGCTGTTAAGTGCGGCATCCCAATAACAACATTGGAGGAACACCCAAGGCTGGACATAACAATAGACGGGGCAGACCAGATAGACAAAAAACTAAACCTGATAAAGGGTATGGGCGGCGCCCTAGCCAGAGAAAAAGTTGTTGCCTCAGCCTCTAAAAAACTCATCATAATTGCAGACGAAACCAAAAAAGTCGAGGTTTTAGGAGAAAACAACCATCCAGTGCCGATGGAAGTTTTGCCCTTTGCAGTCCCGCTCGTTATGCATAAAATAAGCGAAATCGGTGGAAAACCATTGTTGAGGGAAGGAAAAGGAAAGGTTGGCCCCATCATAACCGACAATGGCAATACATTGATAGACGCGTTTTTCGGACTAATACACAAACCCGCAGAACTCGAACAAAAATTGAAAAAAATCCCGGGAATAGTTGAAACCGGGCTTTTCATAGGGATGGCAGATATGGTGTATCTTGGAAAAAGCGACAGCGTCGAGAAGTTAACAGAAAAATAAATAAAAATTTTAAGTGTTGACATTGCAAATTTAAAATGCTGGTGAAATGACGGTTCCAAATTTTATAAAGGAAAGGTTCTGGCTTAAAAAAAGCTGGATAGAAGGAATTCCAGCTGACGTTGAAATTCCAGATAAGCCTTTGCATAAAGTAATAGATGAAGCATGCTCAAAGTATTCAGGCAGGACGGCGATAGTTTTCTATGGCGTGGAAATAAAATATGAGCAGCTCAAATGGTACATAGATTGCTTTGCAACTTCTCTCACAAATATGGGGGTTAGAAAAGGCGATGTTGTCGCAATCTACGCTCCGAACTGTCCTCAATTTGCCATAGCATATTATGGAGCGATGATGGCCGGCGCGACAGTCACAGCCTTATCACCACTCTTCGCCTCAAGAGAAGTTCAATACCAATTGAACGACAGCAGAAGCAAATATCTAGTGACCATAGAGCAACTTTATCAGAATTTCGCGGTTGTAAGAGAAAACACAAGCGTTGAGGAGGCAATAGTGGCAAACATATCAGGCGGAGAGGCTAGGGTTGAGGGCAAATTCACGGATTTCAATGAACTGTTAAATGTGAAACCCGAACCTCCCTCAATTAGCTGGGACATCAAGGAGGACATAGCTGTTTTACAGTATACGGGCGGAACAACCGGATTGCCGAAAGCTGCGATGCTTACACATTACAATGTTGTCTCAAACATATACCAGCACATACCATTCACCGAAGTCATCAGAAAATGGGTTAAATCTCACAGAGTTTTAAGGGAGGAAGGAAACTGCGTTGTGCTGGACTTCGACGGAAAAGAATATAAAACATTCAAAGACTACTACGAGAAAAACTACAGCGCGAGGATAACAGTTCTTCCATGGTACCATATTTACGGACAAACCGTCGACCTAAGCATCGGATTAGTCACAGGCGATCTTCTCGTTGTTTTTGCAAGGTTCGAACCCGACAAGATACTTGAAGCAATCGAGAAGTATAGAATATCGGTATTCATGGGCGCTCCTACAATCTTCATTTACTATGTGAACAACCCCGAACTCATGAAAAAATATGACCTTTCTTCGCTCTTTTACGTTAATAACGGTGCTGGTCCAGTTTCGCCGGAAATCGTCGAGAAATGGGAGGAATTGACGAAAAACTCTGGAAGGGGAATCCTAGTGGAAGGATACGGCATGAGTGAAACTTCACCGACAACGCACACAACTTTTGGGCCTCCTTTCAGAAAAAGAAAAATGGGATCCGTGGGAACACCTATTCCGAACACTTATGCCGCAGTAATCAACCCAGAAACGCTTGAATTCTTGCCCATAGGCGAGGAAGGCGAGATCGTGATAAGTGGACCGCAAGTGATGAAGGGGTACTGGAACAGACCGGAGGAAACGGAGCAAGTTTTCTTCTACGCGGATGGAATGAGATGGTTCCGAACTGGAGACATCGGCAAGATGGATGAGGATGGATATTTCTATATTGTTGACAGGCTAAAGGACATGATAAAGTACAAAGGGCACAGTGTTTATCCGCGGGAAATAGAGGACGTAATGTATGAGCACCCAGCCATACAGGAAGTTTGCGTTGTCGGAATACCAGATCCAACCGCTGGAGAAACAATAAAGGCATTCGTAGCGCTAAAGCCAAACTTCAGAGGGAAAATCACAGAGCAAGAGTTGATAGAATGGTGCAAACGGAGAATGGCCGCATACAAATACCCGCGAATCATCGAGTTCCGCGAGGAACTGCCGAAAAACATTGCTGGAAAATACCTACGGAGAGTGCTTAGGGAAGAGGAAAAGAAGAAAATCTCTAAAAAGTAGTTGTATCCGCGTGAGCGATAGATGTGCTTTAACCAATATTTGGAATGTGGACTTTGTCCTTTTGATTTTTAGGTGGAGGCTTTATCGGGCTTTAATTTTTGAAATTCGAGAACTGTGAGGGTTAAGCCTAATGCTAGGGCTAGGATTCCTGCGAGAGGATACGCCAGCCACAGTCCGTTTAGGCCAAGCGTGTAGGGTAGTGTAAGGAGGCAGGGTATTAGGAATATGATTTGGCGGGCTGAGGTTACGATGAGGGCTGAGGTTGCCTTGCCTATTCCTTGAAAGAAGGCGCTTATTATCACTTCTGACATCGTTAGAAAAGCTATGGCGAAAATTTGCAGCGCAGATGCACCTACGCTTAGGAATTCCGGATCCGTGGTGAATAGCAACAATGTTTGTGTTGGGAAAAGCATGACCGCTGCATACCATAATGTTCCCCACGCAAAGCCTACTGATATAGCTTTAACCACAATTTCGCGGACGCGTTCTTTCTTTTGCGCTCCATAGTTGTATCCTACAAGCGGCACAACAGCTTGGCTTAAGCCTATGCAGAACGCAAAATTTAGCCTATTGATTCTGAAAAGAACACCGAGAACAGCCAATGGAACGGTTCCAAAAGAGGACGCCGCTATGCAGGCTAGTATTTGGGATATGGAAACTGCAACCATCCTTAAAGTACTGGACGCCCCAATACTGTAGATGTCAGCGACGGTTCTATAATTGGGTTTAAAATAGGCAGGCTTAAACTTGTATATAGTTTTAAACGCTAAATAAGGTGTTAAAAAAGCTGATCCTATGGCGCGTCCTATAAGCGTTCCAAGAGCTGCCCCGGCGATTCCCAAAGCTGGAAAGGGCCCGACTCCGAAAACTAGGATTGGGCTCCAAATGAGGTCGGCTATATTTGCCAAAATTAACCCTGCACTTGCAATGGCTGGGCTTCCCTGCGCTCTGATGAGTTCGGCAGCAACGACCAGAAAGAAGTCGATAGGCATAGAGCATGTTTCAACGAACATGTAACTGTAAGCGTAGGGAAAAACGGCTTCTGTTGCACCGAAAAGCCTAAGCAGAAAGCCTAAACTTGCTAGGCAGATGAGTGATGCTAATCCGCTCACAACGAAAAAGAGGGTTATGCTGTTGCATACAGCCTCATTGGCTTCATCTCTCCTTCCAGCTCCGAGACGCCTAGCAACAAGAGAAGCGCTTCCAACAGCTATCCCAGCGCCGATAGCTCTGTATATCGCCATCAACGGTCCAGCAACTGTCAAAGCGGCAAGCGCTTCAGCGCCGATGCGTCCGCACCAGACGGCGTCAAACAACTCATAAAGTGCTTCTCCCTCGCTGGCGATAATAGCAGGCGCCGAGAAACGCAACAAAAGCCTAGACACCCTTTCCCGTCCCATAGCCTCGGCTCTCTGGTAATCCAAAGCCTTGCCCGCATAGCCCACCAAATACTCCACCAACAACTGCAAGCCATGTTTCGGAAAGAGAACAAATCCAAAAGCTTTGCATTAAAACTTTTGCCATTAACTTCATCCAATAAAGAAACTAAAAACCACCCAGATCAACAGCACCTTGATCAAACGCTCTAAAGAGATGACTTAATGTTTTTTAGGAAGCGCCGATGAAAATGTATCGGGGTATCAAAATAGTAGCCGGGGTAGCCTAGCCTGGAATGGGCGCCAGACTCATAATCTGGAGAACACGGGCGCCAGTAGCCCAGTCCAGAGGTCGCGGGCTCGAATCCCGCCCCCGGCACTAGTAAACAATGAAACTTTTTAAGGGGTTTAGTTAGGAACTGTGATTCTTTGTTGTCACGTCGATTGTTGTCGTGTTTCTTGTTGTTATTTCGAGTTGGTCTCCAAACCCCTTCTTGACATAAGCATTTTTTATGGTTATTTTGTCGCCTATTTTTAAGTTGCTGGTTTTTTCTGCGTGTTTTCGCCATGCAGAAACCCATATTCTTCCGGAATCATCTCTCAACTCGAAAACGGCGACTTTGACGTTTTCTCCTTTTGATGTTTTCACTTCTCTAATAATGGGTTTAGATGCGACTTCTCCCTCAACGCTGATGCGGTTTAAGCCTTCCTTCAAATCTGCTATTCTCAAAAACTCCTCCGCTGATTCGGCGGTCTCAATATAAGTTTCAGAGTCAACGTGAACCTCTAAACAGTCGCTTAGCCCTAACTTTACCTTTGCGTTTACCGCATGTAGCTTAACGCCTTTTCTCAAGAACTTCTCAACTTCATCGACTTTTTCATTCCATACTACAACGGGCACTTCGCTTGTTCCATCATCTAGAATGAACCGCATAACTTTCCCTTGTGTCGAATTGTTCCTTTGGAAAGTGGATGGTGGAAGCAGTTCTTTTATTGTGCCCGCCAAGTTCACTCTTTTGCCTTTATGGGCTTTGGAGAGTTCCCTAATCTTTGTTAAGAACTTAGCTATTGTTGGATATTTCTCTGCCTCTACATCTTTTGGGTCGATTTCCACTTCACTTTTTTCCCCTATGTGTAGCTCAACTTTTCCGCCGCGCCCTTCCCTAGTGTATCCGTGAAAAAAACGCACCACCTGTCCAACTCTAAGCTTTCCGGATTCAGCGAGGTCAGCCTTGTCGTTCCACAAAACAACACGCAAAATGCCGCTTTCGTCTGCTATAAGCAAACCAGCAACCTTGCCACCTCTACTTCCCATGAAAGCTTTCGGAGGAAAAACGGCAACGACACGACCGGCAACAGTTACATCGTTCAAACCGGGAACCAAATCCTCGAATAGTAGCCCTTGAGATAAAGCCTTATCCGCGGTGATTTCAACACCAAACTCCGCCGCAACCATCCGTAAAAGAACATCATCAGAAATGAAACCGCCAGTCCTCTTCTGCGCCCTCTCCAACCGCTCCAAAATCTCCTCTCTCGAAACTTCTGGATGTTTCGAAAGTATTTTGGTAATTATTTCCTCTTTGTTCATCTCAGCTTTGATACCGTTGAAGACAATGGAGGAATGCCGCTATAAAGTTTATTAAAGGCTTCACTCGCCCTTCTAATTTGGATGGGAACAAACGTGGCAGCAACATCAGAGACACTTTATGGCTTGGGCATAGCCCTAATTCTCGTTGGAGCAATTATAATTTTAATTTCGCTAGCACTACTGTTTCTAAAGAGCGCCAAGGGAGAAAGGAAAGTAAAAGGCGGAGGGGCCATAATAATCGGACCTTTCCCAATAATTTTCGGAACAGACAAAGAGTCAATAAAGACCGTTTTGTGGCTTGCATTAGCCCTCACAATACTGCTTATAGTTGCCATGGTGCTCTTTCACTTGGTGCTCAAATAATGGAGAGTGCGTAGTCACCTTGACAGAAAATGAAAAGAACAAAAATGAAAGCGAGTTCAAAAAACTCTTTTCAATGTTTATCGCTGGATTTTTGACGGTTTTTGTTGGTGTACTAATTTTGGTTGTCGCCGCAGCTTTTTCTGGCGGTTCAGTAGATGTGGGCGGAGTGATCTTCATATGGTTCATCCCAATAGTTTTCGGGACTGGACCCCATGCGGCTTGGATGATTTTGTTTGCTTTAATCCTTGCAGTCTTAAGCATAATAATATTTTTTATTTCATATAGAAAACGGTAAACACAAGGGGGAATAAGCGGACTTATCCTATTTTGCCTTTTCCTCTTTGCCGTAGAAGGCGTAGAGAAATATTAGAACCAGCGTGATGAACGTTGCTGTCATGAGGATGTACTTGAGCATTTCAAAGTATTCTGCTGGGCTCATTTTTGTTTCCTCTCATTCCATATTTTAGTTGGAGTATTTAAACGGTAGCCCTTTTCCACTCGTTCATTAAGGAGTCGTAGAGCTCGTCTCTTTCTTCTATGGTTTCGTACCAAGAGAGCGTTTTGGCTATTTTTTGCGCGATGAGGTGGTAGCATAGGTGTGTTTCTTTGTCTAGAACTCGGAAGTAGAAGTCGTCACACGTGCAAAACTCTGCTTCTGGCATTATTAGGTAGTCCCTCTCCTTTCCAACGACAATCCATACAGTTCTGCCGCTGGGGTTGAAAACATATTTTTTTACGCGCTTCTCTTTTAGAGCTTCAAAGGCTTTTGTGAAGCGTTGGCCGAAGGTTTCGTAAAGTTTTGTTAGGTTCTTGCCAGTTATTTTTCCTTCAGCTTTAGCTTGTTTGCATATGGCATTCAACATATTGATTTCCGAGTTTTCTGTCATAGGCGCACAGGCTTTGAAGAGCCAAGCAGAGGAAAGTTGGCTATTCTATGCTTATTGGTTCGCCCTTCGGCTTCTTTTCTTCTTTCTTTGGCAGTTTAACTTCGAGAACCCCGTTTCTGTACTCTGTTTTTGCCTCTTTAATGTTCACTTTTGCTGGCAATGTTACTTCTTTGTAGTATTTACGTTGTGGTGTGTCAACTGAAATCGTCAGTGTGTCCTCTGTTGCATGTAGTTTTATGTCCTTCTTTTCAACTCCCGGGAGCTCCGCAACCACTTGAACTTCGCCGTCCGTCTCAATCACGTCCACAAGTGGTTCGCGTTCTTCCTTAACTTGGGGTCCGAGGCGGCTTGGTTTGACGTTTCCGAACTCATGTATCTCAGGTTTTCCATCCGGTCCTATTTTTACGCTGTAGCCGTAGACGAAGGGTCCCCACTCGCGTACCGTTGAGCCGTCTGGGAGTTTGCGTTCTCTAACGTAGTCTTTTGGGATTCGCGAAGTGAAATTTTTGAATTCTTCTTCCATCATTTTCTCCATTTCTCTGAACATTCGGTCGATATCCTCGAAGAACCAGCCCCTGAAGAAGGGGAAGCGTCTCCTTCTAAACCATTCTGGAAAATCCTCATCTTCTGAAGGCATCTTTTCACCTTTCTAGTTTGAAGAAGTCTTACATCTATAAATTTTGTGCTAGCTTGGGTGTTCGAGGTGTTTTAAAGTTCCTAAAAATGTTCCATCAAGAAGGTATGTTTCAGCATTTTCTATGTCGACTCCTTCTGCGCGGAGAACAGGACCCACAATTTTCTCGTTTATCGTTTTTGCATTGAGCTTCTCGTTTAATGGTTTCCCCCCTAGAAAATCGTTGAAGGATGGCATTATGAAAAGCTGAGAGGTTTTGGGCTTGATTTTGTAGCGTCTCCACAAAGTTTCCTTGAGGCTTTTTTCAACTTTTATTTTATGCTTTAGAAGCACTGTTTTTGCCAGTTGAGCTCCATTGCAGTTTGCTTTGACCCACACCTGCCTTGTTATTCTAAACCCTGCTGGGTCGCGGAACGACACGACCGGGTGAACGTGTCCCATCACCAAAATTTTACATTTTAGAAGCATTGGGGATGGCCAACGGTGTCCGTGGAAAAGGCCTATTTCGCCTATCGCCGTGCCTGTTGTCGGCAGTATTTTTATGTTTTCTGGGAGGAGCGGTTCAAGGTTTCCGTCGTGGTTGCCGCATATTATTTGGATTTCCTTTACTTGTTTTTTGAGTTCGTTGAAAAATTCTGGCACATCTTGCCACTCACTTATTTCTGCTTTAGCTACGGTGTGTTTCACGTCGCCCAGTATTAAGAGGTTTTCAGGTTTACATGCTGATATAATTTCTTTCAGTCTGCTTAGAAGTCTCGGCGTCTGGGTTGGGACGTGTATACCTTTTTCTGATAGGGCTATCTCCCACCCTATGTGAAGGTCTGCTATTACCAGCGTTCGCGATTCTTTTGTCCTTATTAAAGCGGCTGGATGTGGAGGTAAAGGCGCTATCATTTCTTTTCCTTTTCAGCCTTTAACAAGTTCAGTATTGTTTTATGGATTTTTTGGTTTGCAGCTGCTATGAAGGTTACTTTTTGTTTTGGGTCAAGCTTAACATTTAAGGGTTTTCCATCTGGCGTCGTGATTTTTGCGCCTGATTCTTTTATTATTAGCCATGCGGCGGCTGTGTCTGTTGCTCGGAGTTTTCCGCGGATGTCTATGAAGGCATCTGTTGTTCCATCTGCCACGTAACACAGTTCAAGGGCGTTGGCTCCTAGGTGGCGTATGTGGCTTGTCCTTTGGATTAGGCTTGTTAGGCGTGGGGCAACCTGGCTGACTTTGTAAGTGTTTAGGTCTACTCCTATCACCGCTTCTTCAAGTGACGTGGTCTTTGACGGGGCTATTTTTTGGTTGTTGCGGTAGGCTCCTTTGTTTTTTTGTGCTATGTAAGCTATGTCATGGAAAAGGTCTGCCACAAGAGAGGCGTGAACTGTGTTTAATGTTGGTTTTGTGGATATGGCGATTGATGTGGCGTAGAATGGTATGCCTCTCGTGAGGTTTGTTGTTCCATCTATGGGGTCGGCAGTGATATAATTTTCACGAGGTTTCCGACCGTATTCCCTTATGCCCGATTCCTCACTTATAAGCGTAAAAGAAATGCCATACTCTCTTAAAGTGTTTATTATTGCGTTTTCCGCGGCTAAGTCTATCTGTTTTATTGGGTCTCCGCCGGCGCCTATGCCTAGGTCCGGCTGGGGTTGTTTCAGCGTTTTTAACAATGGAGTAACCTGCTTTTGTACATTGTCTTTGCATTTGATGAGGATGTTCAGCCAGCTAGTTTGTTCTGTCATTTTGTGTTCTCCGCTGTTTTATGCTGCTTTTTCGAATAAAGAGTTTGCTAAGCGAACCAAGCGTGTAAGATTTCAGCGAGATTAAACCAAAAATGTGGCATTTGGGAACTGAGCTATAAATAGTTCTAGAAAAAACTTCTGAAAGACAACCTCACAAAAAATTTAAGCGAACATGGCTATAGCTAATACATCTGCTGGAGGACATACAGACGACTACAAAAATGGCGAAAATCCTCGAGTTACTCAGCGATGGAAAGTGGCATACGTTGGAGGAAATACAGGGAACAACGAAATTAACTAAAAGTAGCATTATGCGCGTCATACAGTTTCTGGAAGAATACGGCTTTGTGGTGGCCGATGAGGAAGAACGTAAAATAAGGCTTGACGAGAATGTTCGAAAATTTCTTGCGCAAACCGTCACGTCATGAGGGCCTTTAAACCCTTATATGCCTTCAAAAATCTTCTGCCCTTTTCCGTAATCCCAACTAAACTAAGGTTGCCGCCCTCGCTGGTTGCATTTAAAAGTCCCTTTTTATGTAAGAATTCTAGGTAACATTTTAATTGTCTAAAACTTAAGTTGCAGCGGTTCATAAGGTAGGTTTGCCTAGTTTTGTCTTGGGATGCTTCCAGAATGTCTGCGATGATGTCTAGGTGTCCTCGATGAGTATTACCGCTACGTTTCATGCTATTTGTTTTTAAACTCATCAAAACAGCTCCCTTCGGAAGCTGCTAAGGCTCCCTTCTCCCTAGTAACGGTTAGGAGACGGCGGATTTAAACGTTCTGAAAAATAGGCGCAATTATAATAAAAAGAGAAGCTTGTTAGAAAAATGAAGCAATGGAGTGTTTAGTAGTCGGTTCAAGATAGCCGAAGTTTACTTAAAACCTTCTTTAGGTCGGCGTCTTTCTCTAAGAAAATGCTTACTCTGTTCTCGTTGTCGGTTAGAGAAAGCACCTTTATGTTTTTTCCTTCAACTACTATGTCTTTGAACTCGCCTAAATCGAAGAGTTCTGAAAGTTCCTCGCCAGCGTCAAGCGCTGAAGAAGAAAGGATGGCGTAGTCAATGATTTTTGTGGGGTCTTTGAGGTCTATGGCTGCAGAGGCAGAATTTCTGAGAATATAACCAATAACGCCATCATATGTCTTAATCTCTTCAAGGCTTGACCGTAAATCTTCCACAGATACTGTTTCAACAGCTGCGGGTTTGGTTATTGTTTCGGTTTCTTCTAGAACTGCCTTCTTTTTCTTAGTCATAGCTTGTGCCTCCATTACTCGATTACTGGTTTAACCCTGACAAGCTCGCCCTTTTTAATTTCCAGTGTTAGCTGCACTTTCTCCGGCATCTGGATTATTCCCTTCCCCTCATACTTTGCATCTTTTATTGGCTTGACCTTGCATCGGGTTGACTTGCCGTCGAAAGTTTCAATTTCAACCTCTCCGATTTCTCTTTCATTGTAAAGCTCGTTCCATTGCGTTAATACTGCATTATCAATGCGCACGGTGTCTGATGGAACAAGCAAACCGCCGAGATTTTCAACAATAAGCTGACTTACAGGGGGTTCAGGAAGCACGGCTTCAGGTTCCACGACTTCTTTCTTCTCTTCCATCGTAATTTCTTGAATGGGTTCTTCAATGGTTTCCTCAGGTTCTTCAACCTTTGGAGTTTCTGTTTCCACTTCAAAGGGTGGAGGGGCAATTTTGGTGGGGGCAGGGTGAATCTTATCAAGCAGTTTAAGGACTGTGGGTATTAGGACATTGGTTAAAGTGTTCACGTAGTTCATGTCTGCTTTTGCTGGCGTTACTGTTACAAGGTAGAATTCGCCCATGCATGAAACGTTTACTCTGCCCATGCTTCCATTAATGACGGCGCATTTAAAACCTCCAATAGCGTCGGCTTTTTCCAGTATGCCGTCAAACAAGTCTGCGACTCGCATAACAGTCTTTTCAGAGGTTTTTTCGTCTCCAACTATGATTTCTCCATCTTTTTTGAACATGAAAGCGCTGGTTATGTCTGGGCAGACGTTTAATATTTCGTTTAGAGTGTTTTTTAACGCGAAAGAGTATAGCTCAGTATCCATATGTTTCACTTCCTATGGCTATTTTAGGATATTTTGAAGAGGATGCGCTCCGGCACCCCGTCATGCACTACTACCAGGTACTTTAAGCCTTCTGTGTCGCCGAGTTGGTCGAGCCACTTTAGGGCTTCGCGAGTTTTCTGCAGAAGCAATAATCTTTCCTGGAAGCTTCTTACAACCTCTTCTATGGCTGTTAATTCATGGAAGGGATTAGCGTCTAAGACTATGTTTAAGTTGCCTATTGTGATTTCGCCTAGGCTTTCGCTTGAAGCCTTTTTCCCAGCCAGCTTCATGACGACTTCACGGATTTTCTTGGATTTTTCAGCTAAAGCCCTGATGTCATCTAGTCGACGTAGGTACTCGCCTAACGTGCTTTTTGTTTCGGATATTTCCTTTTCAAGAGTTTCAGCTATCTCTTCAGCCGAAGTGTACTCCTTTATTTCTACCACCATTTTGTTTATGCACCTCCAACAATGGG
>Ga0209225_1003076_pt1 | contig 14308 bp, 15 predicted proteins | sample WasSprMetagenome_FD_184732 | JGI IMG/M metagenome (GOLD analysis project Ga0209225, IMG submission 184732) | Sulfidic aquatic microbial communities from Washburn Spring, Yellowstone National Park, USA - WS (SPAdes) (version 3) | ecosystem: Environmental > Aquatic > Thermal springs > Hot (42-90C)...
TATGGAGAGAGGCGCAGTTCTATATGCGAAGGGGAGAATTGTTGGTGCCACTGGTTTAATGCTTGGCATGGCGAAGGAACAAGGTTTAGAGGGTGTTTGTCTCCTAGGCGCCACTACAGGTTTTAGGACGGACCGCGGTGCAGCATTTTCAGTTTTCAAGTTCTTAATAAAAGCGCTGGGAAACGAGGTGAAGGAAGGGTTATAAGTAAACATGATGAACTATTGTGTAAAAACGCGAGTGGAAGGCATGAACATGGATAAAAGAGAAGACAGCCACCCCCTATTGAACTCAAAATACTTGAAAACTTTTCTCACGTTATTAACCGTGGTGCTGATTTTTGTAGGGCCAACTTACTTCGTCTTGTTTTTATGGAGGGGGCTTAACTTCAATTACACTCTTTCAATGACTCTCGGATTTTCCTTATTCGTAATAGGTTTAGTGCTTCTCGCTTTCCTAATTAGAAAGAAAATGATTTGAGAAAGGGCCTCAGATACCCCAGGGGGCATCATCAGACTTCAGCCTTTTGGCTCTTCATCGGCAAAACTATAGAAGATTTAGAAGGTTAAAAATGTTGAGGTTGTTTATGTACATCTATGAAATAAAGCATAAAAGGTATGCTTAGATATACAAAAAATGAAGTTCAGCAAAAAGGACAACAGTTATCTTTGATGAAGAGGAGCAAGAGTTATTGACAAGCTAATTCGCGAGGGAAAGGAGCCGGTTTCCTGGAAGGTCTGCTAGGTGCAGAGTTGGACATAAAAACCTTCACGGCGCCATTCGTTTTTGAGATAAAGTTTACAGGTTCTGGCAGTGAATCGAGCTGAAATACATGTTTTTGGGAAAAGCTTTAAAAATTTTTAATATTTTCATATTAAAATAGTGATTAATGTGCAGCATTCAAACGGCCATAAAATATGTGAAGCTCTAAGCGATCCAACAAGGACAAAAATACTTCAATACTTACTCAAAAAGTATCCTGAAGCCCAAACAATCAACGAAATACGAAAAGTGTTGCCTGAAACTGTTTCGGCAACCACAATCTCTTTTCATTTGAAAAAGCTTCGGGAGGCTGGTCTCATAACAACTGACGGGCATAAAAAGGGCTTTAGGGCTACGAGAAAGGCGATAAACATAGATTTCAACGGCAATGGCTTTCATTTCGCGGAGGGATAGCTGTGCGTGAGGCTATGCTCTATGAACGCTTAGAAAACAAGGCGGTTAGATGCTACTTGTGTGGGCGGAGATGCACGATAAACAATGGTGGAACCGGTTTTTGCCTCGTTAGAAAGAACGAGAATGGGGTTCTCTATACGCTTGTCTACGGCAAAGCCATTTCGGCTTGTGTGGATCCAATAGAAAAGAAGCCACTTTCACATTTTAATCCCGGCTCGTCGGTGCTGTCCATTGCGACTGTAGGATGTAATTTCCGCTGTCAATTCTGCGACAACTGGGTTATAAGCCAAGAAAAGAGGATAATGGGCCGTGATTTCCCACCCGAGGAGGTTGTGAAGGCCGCTCGGGAAAACGGTTGTCAAGGGATCAGTTACACGTACACGGAGCCTACAATATTTTTCGAGTACGCCTATGAAACAGCCAAACTTGCCCACCAAGTTGGTTTTTTCAACACGTTTGTCACAAATGGATACATGACGCCTGAAGCTGTTAAGACTATTGCTCCTTATCTTGACGCAGCCACTGTAGACTTTAAAGGAGGCGGCGACTCCGAGTTTTATAAGACTTTTTCAATGGTTCCCTCAGTTGAACCCATCTTCGAGTGTTTGAAGGAAATGAAGCGTCAAGGTATCCACATAGAAATCACAAACCTCGTGATACCTAAGATAGGAGACTCAATAGACCAAATTATAAAGCTTGCGTCGTGGATTAAAGAAAACCTTGGAGAAGACACACCCTTCCACTTACTTCGCTTTCACCCTGACTACAAATTAACAGACATTCCGTCAACGCCCATTCAAACGCTGGAAAAAGCATATTCAGCAGCCAAAAGCGTTGGCCTAAACTTCGTTTACATAGGAAACGTTCCCGGCCACCCTGCTGAGAACACCTACTGCCCAAGCTGCAACGAACTTTTAATTAAACGGTTTAGTTTCGCTATCACTCGGTGGAATTTGACAAAGGACATGCATTGTCCAGTTTGCGGGCGTGAAATTCCGATAAAGGGAACCCTTCATTCAAGCAGTTGTGCTTATCCATACGCACTATTTTAGAGTTCGGCTTATCATGGTGAAAACCATGTGGAAATTTTTGCGGCCAGACGCTTTAGCTGTGTTGAATAACGATTTGGTAAAGAAAAGTCTGTCTCGATATTTTGCCGTTATGCAAGACATTAAACCAGCCAAGTTTCATATAGCCAAAAAACTTCCAGCAGACTTCAAGGAGGATGACGCTCTAGAGGAGCTTTGGCGAAAACACGAAGAACTCACACAAGACTTTTACAAATTAGAAAGAGAGATCGATGTAAAACAAAAACTTCTAGACGACCTGCCCACCCCTGAGAATTCTTACCTTGACTTGAAGATTGAAATTGCGAGACGCATACTTGAGAAATGCCATTTTTGTGTTAGAAGGTGCAGGGTTAACCGGCTTAAAGGTGAGTTTGGTTTTTGTAGATGTGGTTCAACGATAAAAGTTTCCAGTATTTTTGAGCATATGGGCGAGGAACCGGAGCTTGTTCCGTCTGGAACTATTTTCACGATGGGTTGTACGATGCGTTGTAAGCATTGCCAAAACTGGACGATATCTCAATGGATTGAGGAAGGCACAGCCTATCAGCCCGAGGAGTTGGCAAGGGAGGTTGAACTCCTACGCCGCAGTGGATGTAAAAACGCGAACCTTGTTGGTGGAGAACCCACACCATGGCTTGAACATTGGCTTGAAACATTTAAGCATGTTAATGTTAACATACCGGTTGTTTGGAACTCAAACACTTACTATAGCCATGAGACAGCTCAACTTTTAGCCGGTTTCGTGGACGTTTATCTTTTAGATTTTAAATATGGGCCGGGCGACTGTGCCGTTAAAATTTCAGAAGCGCCAAAATACTGGGAAGTTTGTACACAGAATCACTTGGCAGCGAACAAGTATGGAGAACTCATCATACGTGTTCTAGTGCTGCCCGGACACCTTGAATGCTGTACAAAGCCTATATTGAACTGGATAGCGGAGAAACTTGGTAGAGAGGCAAGAGTGAACGTTATGTTCCAGTACAGACCTGAATGGCGGGCATACGAAATTCCAGAGCTGCGGAGAAGGCTGACAAGGGAAGAAATGGAAAGAGCCGTTAGGCTAGCCAAAGAAGCCGGCCTAGTGAATTTCATAACATAAGATACGCAAACATAGCTACACCGTACTTATCGAAAGCTATTTCTTATACTCCCGTCTTCTCCTAAGACGGAAAGTGGAGTGAAATGCCCTATTGCCCAGAATGCGGTGGAGAAATGCGTTACATTGCAGCTACAAGGCATTATGTTTGCCAAAGCTGCGGTTTATCCGTCACTCAGCAGGAACTCATTGAACTGAGGGAAAAACTAAGAACTCCAGTAGAGGATGATGAAAAGGAAAGGCGGAGAAAAGAATATCTAAAATGGTGGCTTAGCAGCAAGAAAAAGTAAATGCGGTTTGAAACCATCGAGAATGCGGTGTAAAGCATAAAAGGATTCTTCTATTGTTGTATACCCGTAAGTAATAGAGGGAATGAAAGATGGCCACGCAGGTTGAGATAATTTGTGTTGGCAACGAGCTTCTGATAGGGAAGACGTTAAACACTAATGCGCAATGGCTGGCCAAGCGTGCAGTATCTCTAGGCGCAACTGTTCGCAGGATAACGGTTGTAGGCGACGATGTTGATGAAATTGCCAGCGCTGTGCGTGAAGCTTTGGAGCGAAAACCCCGCTTCATAATAACCACTGGTGGTTTGGGGCCAACTTTCGACGACAAGACGCTGGAAGGTGTAGCAAAAGCCTTAAACCGTAATCTTGTGCTTAACAGCAAAGCTTTGCAGATGGTTAAAGAAAAATACGAGGAGTACGCCGAGGCTGGTAGATTGGACTCGGCTGAATTGACTCCACACCGAGTTAAAATGGCAATGCTTCCCGAAGGTGCAGAGCCTTTGCCAAACCCTGTGGGCACAGCTCCTGGTGTGCGTTTGGAGATAGACGGCACAACCATCATTGCGTTGCCAGGTGTTCCCGCAGAAATGGAGGCGATTTTCGAGAGTTCCGTAGTTGAGCTAGTTAAGAAGGAAACTGGAGATTTAACATTCTTTGAAACTAGCATATATGTGGACGATATTATGGAATCTACATTGGCCCCGCTTATTGACATTACTATGCGCGATAACCCCTACGTTTATATAAAATCCCACCCAAAGGGAGAGGAGAAGAAACCCTACATTGAAATCCATTTCTCCACCACAGCGAAGGATTCGAAAGTGGCGAAAGACCGTCTGGGAAAGGCCATAGTGCAGCTTTCTGAGTTAATAAAAGAGAAGGGCGGAAAAGTTAAAACTTTTAAAATTTGATGCTGTTCTTCATATGGTTGCGATGAGGGAGCAGGCTAGACTCTGATTTGATGATTGGAAATCCGGGTCCGGAGCAACCGTTTCAAAATGTTCATTTAAAGTAAAGTAATGATTTGTACCTCACAAGGACAATAAATAGGCAGTACAGTTTTTCAACATATGAAGCAAAGAAGCTCGACAACTTTTATGACAGTTTTCATCGCTACCGTATACAGCATTTCACCATGCTTTCCGTCAAGCTCTTATTCTATCCCCTACTTTCTCCTTAAGAGCTTCAACAGTTCAGAAAAATATCGGCTTAACGTCGTTATACCCGAATCGCTTTACGAATATCACCGTGAGAAGGCCACAGACAAGCCTCTATTTAAGACTTTTTTATAACCCTATCCTCCTCAACCGTGGCGGATGGGCTTTGGGAGATATACAATAACCCGAAGATTTTGCGAACAGGGCCTAACGTTAATGCATCAGATACCGTACAATGCAACACTGCCCGCTGAGTGCCCTGTCGAGACAATGGTTGAATCGAGACGATGGTTAAAAATGTTGGAGATTGCGACTCATTCAGTTACATTGCGGCATCAATAATGAAGGCGGGTGAACTTAACGTTGTTCTCTTATACTATGAAGACGAAGCTCACATGAATGTCTGTGTGCGTCTTCCAACTACGCCTCAAAACACAAGAATATCGGTCTCTTTTGTTAATATACGATAACATTCGCTACTACATAGCTGAGTGCACCGGAAACGACTGGGCGACAGGCTGGAGAGTGGGTGAATGTTCAGGAAGTTTGAGGCAAGCTTCATGTAAAGTAATTCCACTTGAAGAACGTGAAGAATGGGCTCTTGGCCAAGTGTCTGCAAGCTACAGTGTCTTACAACCCTCAGCAATCTCCTTAACAGCGTCTTCGAACTTCATCACAGAAGGAAGCACCATCACATTGTATGGACAACTTTCACCAGGGATGATAGACAAGTCGATAACAATTTATTTCAAAACGGGAGGTTCTCCATTGGATGTTTTGGCTGTCGTAAAGACAGATTTAAACGGGAAGTTTTTCTTACAGCTGGAGTGCAAGGGAAACTGGGAGTTTTCTATTTCCGGTCAAAGCTGGCCTGGTGATAACGGATACGCGGGGCAGACAGCCAATAGCGGTATTAACCGTAATGTCTGGATTCTTTGTAGCTATTACCATAGTGGCAGTAGCCATAGTCTTTTGGCAACGTCTCGTGAGTTTTAATGTGGCTAGTGAGCTAGAACTTCCCAAAGTTTAAGGTTAAAGAAAAGCTTTTACAACTGAAAGTCTCGCTATTTATGGCGGGGATGGGTAGAAAGGTTTGTAAGGTGTGTATCCTATAGTGTGTTCGGAGGGTGTCTTGGAGGGTGAATCTCTAGAGTGGATGAGACTTAGGGGTGCTAGGCGTGCTAGGTATTGGTGTGGTTATCACTTTATATGGATCCCTAAGTACCGCAGGGATGTTCTTATGGGAGAGGTCCCCGAGTATACTAGGGTGGTGTTAAATGAAATACTGAACCCTCAGCAAGAGAGGGTGTAGTCCCAAACCTCCTCGCCTTAGCGGGAACCCTCGCCCTTTAGGGCGGGGAGGAGGTCAGATTCGGTTATTGCAGTCTATACATCAAAGTTTGTCGTGTTGAGTGGTAAATAATGTTTATTGTGTTCATCATAGGAACAGCCGGATCTGGAAAATCAACGCTCACTGCAGCTTTCAGCGAATGGCTAAGAATGGCTAAGCAAGATGTTTCGATAGTAAACTTGGATCCGGGTGCTTTAAACCTACCTTACACTCCAGATGTCGACGCTAGAGATTATGTGGACGTAGAAAGCATTATGGAAAAATATGGGCTGGGGCCGAATGGTGCCCTGATAATTGCTGCTGATTTGCTGGCTGAGGAGGTTGAGGCCATTTCGAAAGAAATTGAAGATTTAAAGTCTGACATAGTTTTAGTGGACACTCCTGGGCAGATGGAGCTTTTCGCCTTCAGAGCCAGCGGCCCCTACATTGCAAGCGAGCTTACAAAGGAGCCAAAGGCCATAGTTTACCTCTTTGACGCTGTTTTCTCGCTAAACCCACTAAACTATGTTTCAAACCTCTTTCTTTCCGCAGCAGTTTACAGCCGCTTTTTCCTGCCGCAGGTGCACGTGCTCTCTAAATGCGACCTGCTCTCCGAGAACGATGTTAACAAAATTGTAGATTGGTCTGCAAATCCCAAGGCTTTGGAACACGCAATTGAACAAAAACTTGAAGGAACAAAACGTTTGTTAAGCAGAAACATGATGAAAGCCATTTACCAGCTTGGCCTGCGTTTTCTCTTAATACCCGTATCGGCTAGAACAAATGAAGGGATGGTAAACCTTAACATGGCCTTGGAGCGAATACTAGCAGGTGGAGATAAATACACATACTAGCGGCATTTTTAACAGTCATCGAAAAGGGTCCACGCTGCAGCGGTAGCTCCATACTCAGCCAGATCTATTGAATCTGCGCCGCTGACGATTATAACGTCGTTTTCTTCGGGCTGGAAGACTTTAATGATACATTCAGCGGTTTTCGGAAAATCGCCAGCGAAATTGATATCCACCGATGGCACCGTAAGCCGGCCATCTTTGTAGACGAGCGTCACCGCCCCCCTTGCTCCGACTTTTACAGCGGAATCACGTTGCTCCACCCCTGACCTAATCTTATGCCCGCAGTTTTTTGCTAAAATCGCAAAATTGTATTTGGCATCTATGAGTTTGAAGTCCTTTACTTCCGCTTTTTTCAAAAAAGTTTTCTTGTACTCCTCCCAAATTTTACGCCCTTTCTCCGTCAGGGTGCAACCAATTCTTGACGTTGAAATCAAACCCGTGGCCTTCAGACGGTTAATTATTGTCCGTGTGGCACCTTGTCCTATCCTAAGCTCCTCGGCAAGCTTTGTACGGCCTATAGATCTCTCAGCGATGAGTTCAAGGGATTTCAATACATGTAAAACAGAAAATGTTGGAGCGGGACCTGGAGCCTTCTCCTTTGAAATTCTTTCTAAGAGTTTCTTAATACGCGACATAAGTTCACAATTAATATCGGCTAGCTCACAAATTATAAGAATTACCCAGAATTGATCGCTTTTTCATGTAATACTTCCTTACGACACCTGCTGTCAATGTGATAAGCCCTGCTATCAGCAAATATATTAGTGGATAGATAAAAAACGAAAGCATAGACTTATAGGTTAAGACTTATAAGTTATTATGGACGGCAGCATGGGTGAGAAGAACACATAATCCATGTGATTACAAAGGCTGCAATACAACCTATGCAATCCAACCACAACCCGTGAACAAAGCTGCTCTTATCTTCTTCATGGTGTGTTTTGCTCCTTTTTTGTTTCCCCAGTCTCTTTGATTTCTTCCTCGGCGAAGGTTAGCTTCCTTTCTGTCATCTCTGATTCTTTAACAGCCTGCTAGTTAAATGCTGATTCCTTAACTCCTATTTGTTCGCTTTTCACGGTTAACGCCCTTTTCGTGATTTGCTATTGGTGAATTAATGAAACTATTCATCTAATGTAGTTTCGAACCTTACGTTCAACTTGTTGCTGGATCAGCATATGGATATTTTGCCCTGAGCCAGCTCCATGCAGAATTTATCAATGTTTTCCAACTCATATTCCAGCACTGATGCTATTTTGTTCCTAACCTTGTCTATTGAGCTATCCTCCTTCATCACAACCTGCGCTGCCGCTATCGCTGGCTGATCAATGGGTCTTCCGATTTCACTTAAAAGCCAAATATAAACCTCTTCCAGTTCTGGAACCTCTTCATATACACGCTGAGCAACTTTGAAGGTTAAAACGTTGTATATTTTCCCAACATGGCTTACTGGATTTTTTCCCGCGGCCGCTTCTGAACAGAAGGGTCGATTTAAGGAGATCAAACCGTTTACACGATTACCTCTTCCAACCTGGCCGGAGTCCCCGCTGTCTGCACTTGTTCCCAAAACAGTTAAGTAGACTCCATTAACCCCTCGTCCGCGTGAGTCTAGAGTATTTAGTTGAATATTTATTTCTTCGAAGTCCGTGTTAGATCTTACAAACTTTTCAATTTCGTCCAAAATCTTTGCCTTTTTTTCAAAATAGTCCTCCTCGCTGCTTATATATCGATCAACAAAAGCCATTGAGATGGTAATGTTTAGATTGTTGTTGTTTCGGCATCCCATAACTTTTATGTCTTCACCAGACTCTGGATGCCGCTGCTTGAACTCTTTAGAGTTCAAGAACTGCTCCGTCTTTAGAACTATTCTTTCTGTTCTAGTCATAGGAGCGTAGCCTACAGCTGCCGAAGTGTCGTTGGCGCCCAGCACCCTTCCTTTTCGTTTAAATATGTCAACGAGGCCTGCGGAACCCGGTTTCAGCTCAACTTGATATTTTACGTGTTTTTCTGGATCCACAAAGCGCATGTTTTTCTTAAACCACTCTTTAGCCGTGTTTATGGCTACTTCTCCAACATCAATTTTTATGCCGTCAAACTCCGTTGTCGCCCTGTCACCGAAAACGAAAAGCATTGGCTGTTTAACGCAACCACCTCCGAATCTAACCTCGGACTGCCCCGCCACGAGTAGGGATTTATCTACGTTGTGGTGAAGTATTGTACCCGTCTTCTCTAGATATTCCTTGCTTAGACGGAGTGAAACTTGTTCCATCACCGCGTCGCAAATGTAGTCAGGGTGCCCTAAACCCTTCCTTTCAACAATCTCCAGTCTCTGCTTTTCGAGAGGAGTTTGCTTAAGCTTTTCAACTATTATATTCCTCATTTTGGATCCTCAGAGGAATGAAGTTTGAGTTTATGGAAAAGCAGATATATACTTTACTGTATCATTTTTGTATTTAGTAATAACTGGTGGTTATATTGATAACTAGTTCCCTTCTCAGAAAAATGAGGCTTGAAGCGAAGTTAACTCAAAAGAGGTTGGCAGATCTTGTGGGAGTTTCGCAGGCGCATATAGCTAGGATAGAGAAGGGGAAAGTTGATCCCAGACTTTCGACGGTAAACAAGATTTTGGAGGTTTTAGCTGTAAATAGGGAAAAGAAATGCAGGGACATAATGACTAGAGGTGTTATTTTCGCAAAACCGAGGGACAGCGTTTTGAAAGTGAGCGAAATAATGGTGCGTCACGCCATATCTCAATTACCCGTGATTAATGGTTCTAAGGTCGTTGGAACCGTGACTGAGGAGGATATAATACGCAAACTGGGTTCAAACATAGCTGAAGAAAAGGTAGAAAATATTATGGGGCCACCGTTGCCAGTGGTTTCTGAGGATACAAGTGTAAGCGCGATTCGTCCAATACTAGAAAGACGACCAGGAGTTTTAGTTGTGAGGGGTAGAAAAATCGTTGGCATAGTGACCCGTTCAGATCTCTTGAAAATCATAGGGTGGGCGTGATTGTAATGTCTTTGCAAGTCTTCGAGCAGAGAGCTAAAAGTGCGATAATGCAGCTCAGAAAGGAGGCCGCTAAGAAGGTTTTCATAGTGCATCATGACGATGCCGATGGCTTATGTTCAGCCGCAATAGTCAAGAAGGCATTGGAGCGTGAAGGAATATCCGCTGAGACTTTTTGTTTGGAAAAAGTCTATACTGAGGTCGTAGCTGACATACACTCAAGGGATTGTTCGACTTTCTTCTACGTCGACATTGGGTCGTCTCATGCTGACTTAATATCCGAACTTAATCGCGGTCGAAATTTGATCATAATACTTGACCACCATGACCCGAAACCTTCAAAAGACCCCAAAGTTTTCGATCTAAACCTGGAGCATTTTGGTTTCAAAGGTGAAACCGATTTTTCCGGTGCAACATGTTGTTATCTTTTTGCAAAAGAATTGAATAAGCAGAATAGCGATTTAAGCTATCTGGCCGTTGTGGGAAGTTGTGAAATTCCCGAAGGATTTAAGTCAATAAACGAGCTAGTCTTAAAGGAAGCTTTGGAAAAGGCGGTCATTCAGAAAAAGGGGAAGAGCCTAGAAGTCCCACGTATTAACGTCAAAGTTGACGCTTTATTCTCAAAGTTACAGGTTCTCGGGGCGGTAGGATACTACGAGGGCGGTCCGGAAATGGGAATAAAAGCATGCTTGGATGGCGTAGACGTGGCTGTTGAAGAAAAAATAAAGGTTCTTGAGGAAAGACGAAAAGAGGTTAACCGCACGCTTCTAAGCAAACTGTATCGTGAAGGTTTAAAGGAAACGGAACATATACAATGGTTCGACGCTGGAGATATGTACAAAGGTATGGGGACAAAAGTTATTGGGCAATTCTGCTCCTTTCTTTCATACCAGGCGCGTTTAATAAAGCCAAACAAGTACATTCTAGGATTTATTAACGTGCCGCAAGAAATACCCAAGTGGGGAAAACTCAAAGAAAAATTTGTGAAAGCCTCTGTGCGAATTCCCAAACAGCTTCAGAAGATGATAGATGCAGGAGAAATGCCTGGGGCTGTAGATCTTTTAGAAAAAGCGTCTGAAGCTTTCGGCGTAGCTGACGGTCATCAATACGCTGCAAACGTGGTTTTACCAGAGGATAAAAAGTTGGTACTTCTGGAAAATGCTGAACATGCAATACTTCAGCGAAAATGAAAGTTAAAAGCCCGCCTTTATAAGGTTCCTTGGCTTCATAAACTCCCTCAAAACTATAGTTGCGTATGAACCTCTATAAAGCATAAAACTCATGACAACCTTATTTTTGCTGGCGTTTATTTCATCTCTAGATATTTCATGTACGGATAAATCCTTCACACATGATAGAGCTGCGCGTAAATCTCCCCTAAGACTCAGCTTTGGCAGCCCCTTTATCTTGAAGTTTTCCGGCGAGATTCCCTCCTCCTCCAAAACCGCTTTCTCTATTTCTCCTTGAACACCATGGGAGATTTTTTGCTTGAAACCGACTAGCGGTATTGCCAAAAGCATTTTCCCACCTTCTATCGCCTTGTTGACTTCTGAAATTGTTTCTTGGTTTACAACTCTATACCTTGAGGTGTTCGGTAGTCCTGAAGGTTCAACTTCTACAACATAGTCTCCAACCTCAGCTTTGTTTATAGGAAGGCCCAGTGCAATTCTTCTGCTTAGGGTCTTGTTGAAAAGGTAAGCTTGATAGGCTTGTGGAAATAATCTCTGCAACTTTATTGGCAACCTTTTGAGGGCGCCTATGAAGTCTTCAGGTTTGTTTATCAAGTGTCTCAAAATCAAGCGTTCATAACGCAGGTTCTCTGGGAAAATCTCCAATGCCTTTTTAAAGTCCTGTGTTTTCCATAGTTCTTCGCGTGCCCTTCTAGACTCTGGGTGTTCCATTGGACTTGATTTCGCAAGGTATAACATCACTGCTTTACGGACGTCCCCCTTGACGAGGGCTTTTCCCACTAAATGTGTTATTGGTCGTATTGTTCCAAAACGTTGGTGACCAAAAAAGTTTGGCACCCCGCCTAAAGCCTGGAGCTCCGCAATGGTTTTCAAGATTCGTTCCAGTGTGTTTGTTTTACTGTGGCTTAATCGGCGTATGGTGATTTTAAAGGAATTCCCAAGAAGAAAATGAGGGGAAAGTTTAACGTTGAAATAACCTACGGGATAAATGTTTAAGTCCTTAATCTTCACTTTTCGAATGTCTTCTATGGAAACTCCTTCTATCGTAATATGTTGGGCTGTCAAGGCCTTTGCGTCTTTCAACCCTGCAATGCCCACCCGCCGCATGTTTATGCCAAGTTGTCGTGTGATAGCCTTCACGGCTTGCAAGTTGTCCCAGTTACGCTTCACTAATATGCAGAGCAGATGCCGTTGCAAAAGTAGTGCATCTTTTCCTATCGGTTCCCTCTTCGATGGAAAAATTTCAGCTGAGGAGCCGTTCACGAGAATTTCCTTTACTAAAAAGTCTTCCGGTAGGCATCGGATAACTCCCCCGATACCTGGAGAACGGGTGGCATAGACCTCTATTCCCAAACTTTTTTCAAGCCTTGAAACAAACAACCTGTTCCCCAGGATTATAAGAGCGGAAGTTTTCCCGTTATTTTATCCACTTTCTCGGAGGGCGCAGGCCCTATTCCTAAGCATGTTATTGTTCCCGGAGGGATCTCTGTCAATCCTCGATCAACTATCAATGCGCATGGGAGTCTCATCTCTTTCGCTTGTTTTTCCAAATCTAACAATTCCTTTTCGCTTCTAACCTTGACAACAACTTTACATTGGCCCTCGTCGATCCAAGCTTTAAACCATTCCTTGTAATGTTTTCTGGCTTCCTCAGCCGCTGAAACCGCGGCATGACCAGCCTGGGCTGCTATTTTGCCCTTGCTCATTTTGAGGTCCGCTCTGAAAACTATGACTTGCTTATAATGGAAAGTACTCAGCTAAGTCACCTCTTTAACTGCCTTTCAGCGATCACACTTTAAATGCGCTTCTAAAAATAAGCGTCACGAAATACGCTATAGCCAATGTGCTCTTAGGTTTTTTCAACGCTTCAAGGAGGGTTTTTCCTTGAAAATCTATGTCTTCTAAACCTTGGAAATCATCTTCGGAGAAAGTCTTTCCGCAAAAATCTATGAGGTTATTCAAGTGACTGTCGGACATTAAGTTCAAAATTCTTCTGGCTTCCCGCATTACACACATATCAAAACCCAAAATCTTCATGAAGTCTTTCTGGTAAGCGCTGAGGAATTTTGCGGAGAAATCCTTGGATTCCGCAGCCTTCACCACGACATTCGCCGCCATTTTTGCGCAGTTTAAGCCAAGTATAACCCCGCCGCCTGTGGTAGGTTTAACTTGGGACGCTGCGTCACCTACTGCAATAAAGCCGTCGGCATAGGCCTTTTTTATAGGCCCGCTTAACGGTATTGGATGAAAGTTTTCGCGCAAGATTTTTGCATGTCCCAATTTTAAATAGGCTGCTGGATGTTTTTTCATAAACCTCTTCAAAAAAGTCCTTGGATTTCCAACTCTGGTGCCAAGGCCGACTTTGGCGGTTCCATCCCTTTTAGGAATTAGCCAAGCATAAAATCCGGGCGCGTAAGTGTTTCCAAGAAAAACTTCAACACTGTCGGGTTCAAGATCTTTAACGTTTTCAACTTCAGCATTAACACAATAAACTATGTTTTTTGGTGGAGTTAAACCCATCTGCCTCAATATTCTGCAAGCAGCTCCCTCCGCATCCACAACAATTTTGCCAAAAAACCTAAACTTTTCACCAGTCCTTTTTGACGCGACTACCTCGACAAACTCTTTTCTATAGTTTAAACGCTCCACTCTTTCGCCGAGGAAGTAGCGGGCTCCGGCTTTCCTGGCTAATCGTGAAAGGTGTTTGTCGAACAATGCACGGTTTACAACACATGTGACGGGTGATGGAAAATGTATAGAAAAGCTTGAACCTTTGGGTGAGTAGATCCTCGCTCCATAAAAAACATTCTCCAAAAGCTTTTCAGGGAGTGGATAGAACCCGAGATTTTCAAGACCTTTAATGCTTAAATGTCCAGCACAGTGACATGGGACACCTACCTCGTCGTGTTCTTCAAAAACAGTCACATTGACGTTTTTTTCGGCTATATTTAAGGCACAGAAAGAGCCGCTGGGGCCGCCTCCGATGACTATTACTTCCGAAAAATTTTCCATGTTTGTGGACACGTTAAAGTTTATGCCTTAAGACACGAGTTCTACTCTTTTTTTGCCACGTGCGAGCGAAGTTGTACGTATTTTTCCCGCTATTTCAAGCTTCATTAAAATCTGGTTGAAATCCCTGAACCC